>Ga0180430_10005766_pt1 | contig 10216 bp, 12 predicted proteins | sample SS_ome_9_FD_132999 | JGI IMG/M metagenome (GOLD analysis project Ga0180430, IMG submission 132999) | Hypersaline lake sediment archaeal communities from the Salton Sea, California, USA - SS_1_S_2 metaG | ecosystem: Environmental > Aquatic > Non-marine Saline and Alkaline > Hypersaline >... | reverse complement strand
TCAAGCGGGGTTTCATTGTATGGGAACCTCCCTTCAGGGAGGTTTGGGTTTAACTAGCCTTCGATTTTAATCGTTGGGCATGTGGACGATGTCGCAGTTATTCTGGCGAGGTTGCTGGCCAGGCGGGATTGCCACAGATGCTGTGCATCCTCGCATTGACGTATTTGCACGTTGACAACTGGTAATACCAGTGTTATTATTTCACTAATAACTGGTATTACCAGTCCTGCTTTTACGAAGGAGCCAACCATGAGTGATCACAAGGAAGAACGTGCCACAGATTGGGCTGAACGCCATTTAATAGAAAGCATTGTCAGTGGAACCTATCCGCCCAATACCGACCTTCCGGGTGAACGCACGCTCAGCAAGGAATTGAACATCGCCCGCCCCGCTTTGCGAGAGGCCATGCAGCGCCTCAGCCGCGACGGCTGGCTCGATATCCAGCAGGGCAAACCCACCCGCATCAAGGACTATCTCAAGGACGGTAACCTGAATATCCTGGCCGGCCTGCTCAAGGCTGACCCGGACCTGGTGCCCAACCTGGTACCCGATCTGCTGGAGATGTGGCAGCTGCTTGCCCCACAGTACACAGCCTCTTCCGTCCGACGCGCTCCCGGTTTGATCCTGGACCTTTTGGATAGTTTCAAGAAGATCCCTGATGATGCGGAATCCTTCGCCAGGAGCATGTGGAAACTGCATCATATGTTGATCGCCTACAGCGACAACCTGGTGTATGGCTTGATATTCAACACTTTTCGCAATTTTTACCAGCAGCTGGCAACCTACTATTACAGCACTCCCGCTCACAGGAAGTCAGCTCAAAAGCTTTGGGGAGAACTGTCTCCACATATTGAAGCCCTGGATACAGCCGCGGCGGCTGAAATGGTGACCAATTTCGTGACTGACACAGCTGAGTTCTGGAAAGACATCACTTTTGAGCAATATCAAAAAGAGGTCCTGGACGAACCTCATAAAACAGAAAAAGAACCAAAAGTAAAGAAAGAGCAGAAAGAGAAGAAAAAGAGATCCAAATAGAGGAGTATATCTTGGCGTATAAGACAGATACAAGTTTAGCAAAAAATACCCTCGGCGAGATCATTGCCAACAGCATCACACACGGTATAGGCGTCGGTTTAAGCATCGCCGGATTGGTCATTCTGATCGTCCGGGCGGTCAGGTTGGGCACAGGATGGCACCTGGCAGGATATCTTGTCTTTGGGATCTCGTTAATTATGCTTTATCTAGCCTCAACGATCTATCATTCTTTTGCTAACAAACCCTGGAATGGCGTCTTTCAGCGCCTGGACCACGCGGCAATCTACTTCCTGATCGCTGGAACCTACACGCCATTCCTGCTCATCAAAAGCAGGACCGGGCTGGGATGGACCATCTTTGGGGTCATCTGGGGTTTATCGATTATCGGCCTGATCCTGAAACTGGCTTTCACGAAAAAATTCGTGAAACCTACCGTCTGGCTATATATATTAATGGGCTGGGCCGGCTTGGTGGTTTTCTTTCAGGACGGCACCGAGCTGAGCAAACTATCGATCATCTTCCTCCTGATCGGAGGAGCATTTTATACCGTCGGGGTTGTTTTCTACAAATGGAAGAAGCTGCCCTACGGGCATGCCGTGTGGCACTTATTTGTCCTCGGCGGCAGCATTTTCCACTACTTCTCGATCATACAGCTTGTCTAAAAAAATCCCCGAGGTCGGTAGGACCTCGGAGGTCGCCAATCATCACATAAATCCAGCCTTGATCTTCTCATAGGGCTGTTTATTGAAAGGACAGACCTTCACACAGACCGAGCAGCCGTGATACTCGTTGAAATAGGGGAAACAAACCTCATTTTTGATATAGGTTTCACTACCATCAGGTCGGACTACAGGATCATCCAATATCGCGTCCGGCGGGCATTCCCGGTGGCAGATCCGGCAGTTTTCGCAGAAATCCCTGATCCACTGATGATCATTACCCTCGTTAAACGGCAGGTCCTGGATGCTGGTAAACACCGCCGCCAGCCGCACCCGCGGGCCAAATTCCGGGGTAATGATCAAACCATTCAAACCCATCCAGCCCAGGCCGGCCATCTGCGCCAGCGGCGGATAGAGCGCCAGCCCGTTCAATGGATGTCCGGCATGCGCGCCGTAGCCCCGCTCCCGCAGGAAAGCAGCCAGGTGGTTGTTGATCCGTCCCAGGTCGCGGTAGGTGTCCATCACCACCCGCATGCAGGCCACGCTGGGCGCGCTGTTTATACCGTTCGCATCCATTTCCATTGAGACCACGATCGCGTTATCATACATGACCGCTTTGTCTTGAAAGACCCAGCGGCGGGGCAGTTTGGTGTAGCCAATACTGGCCGCACCCAACCGGAATGCTTCTGCTTCCAGCTCTGCGATCAGATTCGCCTCCGCCTCGTTTTTAGGCTCGGCAGGATTTTCATCCAGGGTCTCCAGGGATTCCTTGATCCCGGACAGGATCTGCAGCATGGTGGGCACCAACCTGACTGGAGGCCCGCCTTCGGTGCTTTCCAATCTGCCCTTGATAATGTCAAAACGAGTTGGTGATTCATCCACATAGCGAACGACATCCTCTCGCAGCACCAGCTCCTCTTCGAGGGTCAATGCTCTTTGGAATAGAGGTGTTTTATATAATAATCTTGCCAGGCTCATTTCATCCTCGTCAACTTATTTTTGGTCTCCATACAAATATTCATACACCGCTTCCAATCCCACCAAAGCGGCTCCAACAGCGCCAACCAGGGTGATCTCATAGATCATGTCATCAGAATAGCCAGCGCTCTGAAGCGACGCAATATCTTCGTCAAGTATCCTGTAAGCATAAAGCGAAAGCTTTTTCAGATAAGGTTCCAAATCATGCGGCAGATCCAGATTTTCTCTTCTCTCCAGGTCCCATTGGGCAACCACAAAAGCTTCTGCCGCTTTCCGCAGACCTGGCTCTGTCACCCCGGGAAAGTTCAAGAGATGCTCCCTACCCTTCTCCACTTCCGGAGGTCTGATCACACCGCCATCTCCCCGAATCCAGCTCTCTGTGGCAGCCGATCCCCGCAGCAGCTTCCCGGTTATATTCAACATCTGCGCCAAGCGTTTCTGCTGCACACCCTGTGGGACCGGGAAATCAAAGGCATCTGCCACCCGTGTTATCAGGTTGTAATGAAAACCCACATTGGCCGCTTCCTGGATGGCAAGGTTATCCAGACCATTCTGTTTATTCTCTGCGATCAAAGCCAGATCGATATCCCCGGGATGAACAGTCATATACTCAAGCAGTTTCAGAGCCGCCCGGGTTCTTTCCGGGATATCAGCGCTGGTCCAATCTTCCAACACTGCATCAAGAGTCTTTTGAGGGAGGTGCAAAGCCGCGACCGCGGAGTGAGCCTCCAATCAAAAGTGACAGGCGTTCAACTTGGAAACAAAACTGGCAAAAAGCTCTGCTTCACCTTTATTCCAGCCCCCTGAACCAGCCATAGCCCGGACAATATATGAGATAAAATCTCGCTGAAAGAAAGCCGGCTTATAGGAAATAGTCAGCGGTGGCCCCGGCAGCGCGCCAACCCGCCATTGAGCGATTTTTAAGCCCAGGCTCATATACCAGGGTCTGTGCTCGCTGTGAAGTAAATCTATTCTCATTTATTCATCATCCTTTATGCAGGGGGCTGTAAAGAAAATCCCTGCTTTCCCGCTATTTATCGTACACCTGTACTATAATTCAGAATAAAGATCTCTTCCATACCAACTATTATTCTTTGTACATAAACAAGGATAACCAATGACATCTAGCCCCTCCCTTGACCGCCGAGCCATCAAAACGCGATCCTCGCTGGAAGGCGCTTTTCGGAAATTGCTCAAAACCAAATCCTACCAGAAGATCACCGTTACGGATATCACTGAACAGGCAGGCATTGCTAGACACACTTTCTATAACCACTATGAAACCAAGGGGAAACTCCTCGATAGCCTGATCGATTCCATTCTGGAGGAGTTCTTCCTGAACCTGGAGAATTGGAACCTGTTTCTCGCAGATCAAACAGAACAGCAAACTATGATTGCATCTTTCTTTAAGACCTGGAGAGATCATTCCGAGATTGTTGAGCTCTTGACATCTGTGGATATTGAATTTGTGATCATGGAAAGGCTCAAAGCTTTTTTCACGCGCTTCTTTTACGAGAAGGTCAAAAGAGAGATGCCAGGGGTAGATCTGGCGCTGGCCCGGTATGTGATCAGTTTCAATTCCTACAGTTTGCTGGGGATTTTGATTCCATGGTTTGAATCAGGGATGAAACACTCCCCGGAGGATCTAGCCGGGTTCTATGGTCAACTGTCAAATTCAGCGCAGCGCATGAACGCTATTCAGACATATAAGGATATTTTTAGATGAATGATCCGCTGGTGTGCGACCTTGCAGGAAAAATGAACTTAAAATTCAGGGAGGAACAGCAATGAGTTTCCTATGCCCAAAATGCAGCCATCCGGGGAAAACCTTAAAAACCACTAACCTAATCGAGCTGCCAGCGGATGCCCGCTCGGACGAGATCACCCTCCAGGTTGTAGAATGTGCCGAATGTAGTTTTAAAGGTATTGCGGTCTATGAAGAATCCCGCCGGGGGGCGCTGGACCAGGATTCCTTCTCTCACACTGGATATTCAATTGCTAACAAAGACCTGGACGAAATCAGGAGACTGCTCAGGTCCTGTCCAGACCCCAGGAATTCACGATGTGAATGTCCCGCCCACAAGAAATTAGGGAAAAAGGATTCCCGCGGGTATTGGATAGGAATCAAACAAATTTCTAAATCAGACTCGGTCAGAATGGACTTATAATCATGCCGATGCAATCATTTATTCCTAAAACGCGTTAAAGGTAGAACCATGGATCTTAAATCAAAAGCATACCTTGAAAAATTCCTGTTTTCACTGCCTTCTGATGATCCACTCAGGAAAGCCACCGCAGATGCCTATCATTTCTGCAGCGATGAAGAAAGTGCCAATCACCTTGCCTCCCTGGTTGTCCAGGGGGTAAAACAGGCTACTGCAAGTCTCTTATGGAGCTATGAGAGCGATGATGAGCCACTACCAGAAGAAGGCCAGCTCAGCGTGATCACCAACTGGGATGGAGAGCCACAGTGCATTGTAGAAGTCACAAGTGTTGAAATCACTCCCTATAACGAAGTAACTGAAGAATTTGCCTTTATTGAAGGTGAAGGAGACAAATCCTTGGAGTATTGGCACAAAGTTCACTGGGAATTCTTCAGTATGGAATGTGAGGAAATAGGAAAAGAACCCTCTACGGATATGCTTGTCATTCTAGAACAGTTCAAAGTGATCTGGATAGGATAATAGAAGGGATTATTTATGGAACCCACTGTCATTGCTGTCAGTCGAAGCGCATCTCACACATTCAGCAAGCCCAATCGGGAAATGATCCAATTAATCGCGGGCTTGGGAGTGGAAGGTGATGCCCATTCCGGGAAGACGATCAAACACCGTTTTTTGGTGAAGAAAGATGCCACCAGACCGAATATCCGTCAGATTCACCTGATCCATGCCGAGCTCTTTGATGAGATGAGCGATAAAGGTTATTCAATTAAACCAGGAGAACTGGGCGAAAATATCACAACCAGGGGAAATGACTTACTCAGTCTGCCAACTGGAGCGATATTGAATATTGGATCTGATGTCGCAATAGAGGTAACCGCACTGAGAAATCCCTGCAAGCAGATCGATGACTTCCAAAAAGGTTTGCTAAAGGAAGTCCTCTACAAGGATGAAAAAGGAAATCTGGTCCGAAAAACCGGTGTGATGGGCGTTATCCTCCAGGGAGGAGAGGTTCGCCCCGGAGATAATATCACTGTAGAACTGCCCCCAGAACCGCATCACAAGCTTGAATACATCTGGTAATCATCCCCAATCTTCGAGAATGATCTTATCCTCCCATAAATAACAAGTTTAATAATTCTTCCTTGATCTTTGAGACATCTTCAGCCCGGATCCTTTCCAGGGAATATTCCAACATCAGACTCAATTTACCCGAACAAGTAACTGCTCCCGCCAGGATATTCACAAAAACCAGCGGATATGCCCCACCTGGATTCATGATCAAGCGCTCCAGTTCCAGCTCTCCATACTTGCGGGGAAAATCCATCCGGGTGAGATTGGTGACAGCCGTCCCGATCAGAACATTGTCAAATTTATCCATTTTTTCCCGTTTGATCATAGAACTGATCACATCCTCTCGCTTGCTGAAAGAGTTGAGTTTTTCAGATTGTGGTGAGGAAGGCCTTACCATGCTTCCGATCATTTTGAAACTCAAGGCTTCCAGGATTCCAGGTTCAAGATAACTCCAAACCAGGGGATCCTTAAATAGGTTTTTGTTTGTGTACAGGGGCTGAACCTTTTTATTGAACAGACGGGCATTCTCCCAGAACCCAAGATTTGTCTTGTATTTGAATTTTGGGCTGACAGCTCCCGCAAAGAAACCCATACCTTCTCCGGCTGGTTGAGCCAACTTCTCCCTCAGACTACCAGCAATAGTGAAATCAGAATGATAGGTACGTAAACCCTGAACGTTGATCTGGGCGGCAGCCAGGCCAACAGCCAAAGCTGAATTTACAGTCACTCCTTCCGCCTTACACTTCTCAACCAGGATAGCAGTTTGTTCTTCAGTGAATGCAATCAGGTCCATCTGGTGATTGAATTTGGACCAATATGCTTCCAGGATTGCCTGATAGTCCTTCTGGCTAAAATAGACCCTTTCCTCCTGCCATTGCTTATTGATCCGATCAACAAAATAATTCACTAATCCATTCATTTTCACACCGGGTGGAAGGTTCTCCCGATCGATTGGTACTGGATCCTGAAGAAATTCCAGCTCATGAGATGGATCTCCCATAACTGTCATCAGGTCACGGGCCAGGTAAGCGAGCGAAAGCCCATCACATATCAGATGATGACATAAGATCACCAATTCTGAACGATCGGGATTCTGTACCAGCAGAAATCTAATCGCTGGCCGGTTTTCAAAATCAAAAGGAATCAAGCTCTGCTGACGGATGACCTCCATCCAGTGCTGATCACTCTCGCGGGAAATGATCTCGATCGATAGGGCTTGAACGTCCTGAGAGGTGAACCAGGGATCTCCTTGATCATCATATTCAACCCTGAGCCGCAGGTTTGTGTGTCTGGCGCTGACCTTATTGACACCTTCAAGCAGCATACGCTCACTAACCTTACCCTGGATCCGGGCGGTCATGGTTACTATCGCATAAGGAGCGTGCAGAAACATACCTTCCAACGGAGATATCCTTCTACGATACACTGGTTGCATTATCGTTTTTGCCATCATCTTTTCCTTATCCTACTAATCTTTTGATTCCTTTTCCAAGCCTCTGAAGATCAAATCCAATCCTTCATTTAGCATCTCCACGGGGGCACCGGTGGGTCGGGAGGTGAGGATCACAGAGCTGAGGACCGATAACAGGATCTTTACTGTCAGATCCGGATCCACCCGACGGAAGCACCCATCATCAATCCCTTCCTGGACCAAACCTCTTAAGATCTCCTGGTAATCCTGTCTTTTGGTCTCATGAATAACCTGGACATCGATCGGCAGGCGCTGGAATTCAAAACTCAGTTTGAAAATAAAAGCCTTGTCTCGCAGCAAAATGTCCAAATGCATTTCCAGGATTCGCGACATTCTATCGGCTGGGCTTCCACCTTCGCCGACAATCTCCTTTGCCAGGATGCGAATTTCTGCCAGCGGTTCATCCAGCAAGAAAAGGATGATCTCATCCTTACTTGAGAAATAATCATAAATGGTCGATTTTCCTATACCAACCTTCTTGGCGATCTGGTTTACTGATGTTTCATTAAATCCCTGCTGGAAGAACAGCCCGGCAGCCGCATGGGCAATCTCCTGACGTTTTTCAAACAAGAAATCATTGGTTAATGGTATTCCTTTAGGCATTATATCTCCAATAGCGACCAGTGGTCGCTATTAAATATATCATATTAATCTACCCAGGCAAGGCCTACTGGTTTTGAAGATAGCAGAAAATCAGACATTAAAAATGAAACATCCTGAAGCTGTTGCTTTCAGGATGTCTGACACAATCTTTTTGGATTGGAAGAAGGTTTGTTATTATTTCATTTTCTTTTTCTGCTTATTCTTATACATGGCTTGATCAGCTTTTTTATACCCCTCTGCAAGTGACCCACCTTCTTTAATAACGGCGTACCCCAATGAAAGCGAAATGGGCCGGTACAGATCGTCATCTATCAAGCTGGAATTGAATTGATTTATACCAAGATCAATCCGGTCTATAATTGATTGGTTCTCATCCAAATCCACATTTGGAAGAATAACGATAAATTCATCTCCCCCGATGCGTGCCACCACATCTTCTTTCCTGAAGGTATGGTGACTGAGAACCTTGGCAGCTCCCTTGATTGCCCGGTCACCAGCATCATGGCCAAATTGGTCATTAATTTGTTTCAATCCATCCAGGTCGCAGCAGATAATGCTAACCGGGTACAGCCGGCTTCCTTCCAGACGGGCCATTTCTTCTTCAAAATAGGCCCGATTATACAGACCGGTCAAGGCATCATGAAAGCTCATGAAGCGCAGTTTTTCTTCTGACTCTTTACGTTCCGTAATATCAACGATCGAGATATGGACTCGCTCCCAGGTGTTTTCATATCCCGGGGGAACAGACAACCGCAGCCAGCCGTAGATCAATTCGCCAGATAGTTTTTTCTGATAGATCTCACATTCAAAGTTAGTAGCTCCAGAGGCCAGGGCGATCAATTCCTTCCTTATTTCTTCCAGCGAATCGATCACCAGGATCTGTGAAAGGTTCTGAAGCAAATCGGCCTTCGAATTGGCATTATACAAATCGAGCGTTGCCTGGTTGATATCCAGGATTTTTATAGCATCCACACATTCCTGAACTAATTCATAATCAATATCCAGGCGATCTATGACCTCGTCTTTCGATCCGATCTTGTCGAGGATCTTCTTAACTTCTGAGAAATCTTCCTCCCAGAGGGAGATGGGAGATTCATTGAACAGCGTTCGGAAACGAGCCTCACTTTCCATAAGGGCTTGTTCCGTTCTTTTACGCTGGCTGATATCGTGGTAGAGCCCAAGTATACCAATATTTTCACCCGCCGCTGACACTGGGACTCCCACAATTTCAACATCAACAAGATCGCCGGATTTGGTCCTCCGCTTGCTGATCTTTCTAACCAAGTTTCCATCTGAGACAGAATCAGACACCCGGGAGGCTTCATCTTCATAACCTCCCGAAGCGATGATCTCGTCAAGGTGCTCACCGATTATTTCATCGCAAGTGTAGCCAAACAAGCTCTCAAAAGCTTCATTGCAGGTAATAATATGGTGATTTGTGTCCAATCTGACAACCGCAAATGATGTGCTGCTGATCAATGCCTCGAGAAAATAGTGCTCGTTTTGAGCCTGGATTTTCTGATCAGTTTTCATTTCCTGCAATTGAGACGAGGTCTCATAGGCTCGAGCTGACTGAATTCCAATCAATGCAAAAGATGCCGACAGGATAATTGGCGCAGCATCAATTACCAGCATTAAAGGCTGGCCTAAATGCAGGCCGCGAAGAGTGGCCAGGCTGAAATTCATATTATGTCGATTGATTTCGGCGAAGGTGCTAACTACAGGAAAGACCAAGCCCAGCAGGAAACCATATACTCCATAAGACAGTATTCGAAAACCTTTTTTACCCACCGGTAATTGCTCCTGTTTCGATTAAACTTGTAGAGATGTAATTACAATCTTTTTAATTATACGTCTAAAACCACGAACTTGCTGGATAAAGTATGGCAGGCGATTATTCACTTTCTTTCGTCAGAGATGGACACTCAATCAATGTGAAGATAGTTGGAGGAAATACGATATTCATAAGACTCACAGGTGTCCATAACCCAGAATATGATCTGGGCTTCAAATCGCTGAAAAGCCAACCCTAAAAAAGAATAGGAGATGAATAACAGAAACAAGTTAGCCATGAGTTGCTCATGAGTTCATATTTCCCCCCATCTCAACTGGCTTCTATCAATATTATAGGTTTTCATTGAAGAAATCCACTGTACGGAGCATAGCCTGGTCGAACCAGAGGGATATGATATTATGGCCACCACCATCATAGGTGTAGAATTCGTACTCTTTTT
>Ga0180430_10005765_pt1 | contig 10216 bp, 5 predicted proteins | sample SS_ome_9_FD_132999 | JGI IMG/M metagenome (GOLD analysis project Ga0180430, IMG submission 132999) | Hypersaline lake sediment archaeal communities from the Salton Sea, California, USA - SS_1_S_2 metaG | ecosystem: Environmental > Aquatic > Non-marine Saline and Alkaline > Hypersaline > Sediment... | reverse complement strand
GAGCCTGTGGAACCTGCTCCCGCCCCGAAGCCTGAGCCTGTGGAACCTGCTCCCGCACCGAAGCCTATTCCACTCGAGCCCGCTCCGCCGGTAGCCCCCGTCGAGCCAGCACCCGTGGAACCCGCTCCGGTCGAACCGATTAAGCCTGATGTGGCTAAGCCAGCACCCGCGCGTCGTGTTTATTCCGACAGTTGTGACGCCTGCGGTTGCGTTGGTGCCTGTGACGACGATTGCAGCAGTCAGTGCGGTCGCAAAAGTTGCTTGGGTGCCTTGCGTGATGGACGCGGCATTGAAATGGAAGTCTGGGGACAAGTGGGTGGTTATTACAACTCGCGAACAACAGACCGAGGTAGCAGTGCTCCGCTAGCTTTTGTTGAGGACCCCGATGTGCAATTGCACCAACTTTGGTTCTCGCTCTATAAGGACGCCGTTGGACGTCGCGGCAACCGCAATCAATTGGATTGGGGGGGACGCGTCGATTACCTCCTCGGCACCGATGCACCTGAGATCCAGGCAGTGACCACGAATCGTTGGGATAATGGCTGGAACATCAACAGCGTTGGTGGCATTCCTTACTATGGTTCGTCCATTCCACAGCTTTACGGCGAGATCGCTTACGGTAACTGGTCGGTCAAAGCAGGTTCGATGCTCCGCGATGGCAATGGTGGAGAAACGATTGTTGCTAAGGACAACTTCTTCTTCAGCCATTCCTATGCGACAGATCGACTCTTGCCTTACACCTACAGTGGCCTATTGCTCTCTTGGAAAGCGAGCCCCTTCCTAACTTTGAGTGGTGGCTGGTGTGACGGTTACCACAATGGACCGTTCCCGAGCAATGGCACCTCACTCTTTTTATTCCGCATTAGAGCAGACCTGACGAAAAAGCTCAGCGCTGGTTGGACCCTTGACTATGGTAACTTAAATGTCCAAACGGGAACTCCTGCGGTCTTTGGTGAAATTGCTATCCATACGCTTTACTTGGAATATCAATTGACCAAGCGGCTTGCTTACCGTCTCGATGGCTCCTACTTCAGAGCGAATGAAGACTCCTTGCAGCCCCGTGGTGAGGCCTACTCGTTAAATAACCAACTCTACTACCAAGTCAATAAGCGTTGGAACTTTGGAACGCGGTTTGAGTGGTTCTACGATAGAGCCGCAACCCAAGCTTGGATGGGAGATGGGAGCAATCTTTATGCCTGCACTTTCGGTCTCAACTGGACACCGAGTGACTGCTTGAAGGTACGTCCCGAAATTCGGTACGACTGGACCGACACCGGCGGCAGGGCATTTGGTCCCGATGAGGATGACAATGCAACAACCTTTGGCGTTGACGCGATCCTCGAATTTTAATTCGAACTTCCGCAGAACGTGGATTGAGAATCTCAGAAAGCACTTGTTACAGATTGTAGCAAGTGCTTTTTGCGTAGCACTCACAAGAACTCGCTTTTAACTTAGCAAATCATAGAAGACGTTGCGCTGCTTGGGTAGGAAACCGGCATTGGTGATGGCTTCCTGGATTTCCTCGAGCGTAGCTGTGAAAGAGGTGCCCGCCGCCGCAACGACATTCTCCTCAATCATCAGCGAACCAAAGTCGTTCGCACCATAGGAGAGACCAAGCTCGGCAATTTCAAGCCCCTGCGTGACCCAACTCACTTGAATGTTAGAAATGTTGTCGAGATAGAGCCGCGAAAGAGCGAGCATTGAGAGATAGTCGGAGGAACCGGCTTTCGTCACTTTACTCGCAAGTAAGGTGTTGGTCGGCTGGAAGACCCAAGGAATGAAGGCCGTGAATCCGTTGGTTTCGTCCTGCAACTGACGAATGCGTTCGAGGTGCGTGATGCGATTAGCGAGCGTTTCAACGTGCCCAAACATCATCGTTGCGGTTCCACTTCCGCCCATCTCGTGCCAAGCTCTTGCGACCTCTAGCCACTCCTGGGTATTTGCCTTGGCGGGACTAATCTCTTTCCGAACGCTGTCAACAAGGATCTCGGCTCCACCACCGGGCAGACTACCCAAGCCAGCATCACGAAGACGCTGGAGCGTCTCGGTAATGGACACGTGACTGATGCGCGATATATGAACGATTTCAGGTGGAGAAAGACCATGAATGTGGAGAATCGGGTATTTGTCGCGGATGTAGCTGATGAAACGCTCGTACCATTCAATTCGCAACAAAGGATGCAAACCACCCTGGATCAGTAATTGCCGGCCTCCTTGTTCAAGCGTTTCCTCGATCTTCCTATCAAGCGTATGCTCATCAACGAGGTACGCCTCCATATTATAAGGATCGCGGTAGAAGGCACAAAAATGGCACTTCGACGCACAGATATTCGTATAGTTAATGTTCCTATCAATGTTGTACGTACGCCAATCTTCAGGATGCAACTGATGACAAAACTTGTCGGCAGCCTGCGCAAGAATGGGGAGTGGGGCGGTTTCCAACAACAGCAGACCCTCGGCCTCAGAGAGACGCTCGCCACGCAGCGGTTTCTCCGCAAGATGTTCGACGTAATCTAAACTCGCTGATTGAGCTGTAGGAGTTGATGCTGGCATTACTACGGGAGGAAAACATAGGAAGATGAAAAAACACAATCCTCATTGATTACGACATTGTAGCACTTCTGCCCTTATTCTGCAAGGCCCCAGAGCTCAATTTTTATCGACTTCTGGTGGAAAGGCGGGGTTGACAAATGCTGAAACGGAGAATAAAATGCCCAGACTTCCTAATTCCTGAAATATACCCCCCAAAAGGAGGAATGGTGATGCCGAAAACTGAGAGAATCGTACACTTTCTAGACAATCTACTCGACCCCGAAAAGCTCGCGGATGCCTCCAATAATGGGTTACAGGTGGCCGGCACCGAGGACGTTTACCGGGTTGCACTTGCGACCGACGCCTCGTTGGCCACGTATGAACAGGCCGTCAAGGCCGACTGCGAGCTGCTCATCGTCCATCACGGCATCATCTGGGGCGGAATCCCCTCCGTGACCGGACGAATGTATAAGCATTTGCGACTCCTGCTCGAGCAAGATATGAATCTTTACGCATCCCATCTACCGCTCGATGCGCATCCCAAAGTGGGAAACAATGCCTGCTTAGCCGAGATGCTGAACCTCGAAAACCTCACTCCGTTTGGCGATTACCACGGCGTTTCACTCGGTTTCGCTGGCGAGTTGCCAATCCCGGCCTCCCTTGAAGCGATCTCCGACATCTTCACGGAGAAAATTGGGAGTACGCAGCGTGCCTTGCCCTTTGGTGACTCACCCATCCGCACTGTTGGGATTGTTTCCGGTGGTGGTGCCAGCGTTTTGCCTGAGGCGATTGAGCGAGGCCTCGATTGCCTGATCACTGGCGAAGCGTCGCACCAAACGTACCACGAAGCGAGCGAGTCGCAGATCAACCTCCTCCTTTTGGGCCACTACGCCAGCGAGACGGTCGGCGTCCAAGCTCTCGGCGTGGTTCTCGAAGAGGTCTTCGGCGTTGAGACGCACTTCATTGACTTGCCAACAGGATTTTAACAATGCACAACCACCAATCGCGTAAAAAGATAAAAAGCAAAGCAGACTTTTTTCGCAGTTAATGAAGTGGATTACCGTCAACGCTATCCGTTCGTGCGTGTCCCCCCAAAAGGTGCCAGACTCCTCCCCCGCACTACAAGGAAAATTGGGGTGTCTCCCCATCTAATTATCTGCCGGTATTTCCGAGGGAATTTTTGGTATTTTGTCTGTTTTTGAGGACCAAGCATAAAGGCCCCCTGAACAAGCTGCAGGTGTGGGGCTACTCGGATGCGATTGCGAATGCAACGGCCCCTTGTTGGCCCACAATGCTTGAAGAACTTTTTCGTCCCTCGTCTCTTTTGTCCTTTCTTTTTCTTGATGTGGGCGCCAATCTAGCACATAAGTGGCCCAAAATCAAGAAAATTCTTGGTTATTTTGGAGAGTAATTGGCGGATTTGGCATTTTTTTGGGGCGATTGGAATGGCAAAACTGGAAAATGGCGGCACTGATGAGTAAAACCAACGCCACAGTCATTGTGCAGACCAAGACAGGCTTTATTACGCTTGGGACAGCGACCCCATTACTTTGTAAATCGTTACACATACGAATGATGCTATTTGTAATAATGTGAAACGTGAGAAGTCCTGAACTAAAAAATAGGAGCGAGATGAATCCGAAGATCAACACATAAAACTGAGCGACAAGACCAGTCATCAATCTGTCACCGCGAGGTGGGTCGGCATACACACGGTAAATGATGTAACAGCAAATCAATGCGAACACAGACGCTAAAACAAAAAATAGAGCAAATATCATAAACGTCCCACTGGCCACCCTGTTGCTTTTGCGAAATGGTCTATAAAGAAAGGAGTAATTGAGCAAGAAATTTAAATTATATAGAAGCCTAAAAAACCACAGGAAATTTAAAAATGGTATCAAGAACATCACCACGGCCTTCCGAAGAGAAGGCAAAGGTTTGGGCGGTTCTTCCCCTATCTCCTCATAAAAGCAATGAAGAAATCTCACTGCCTTTATAGGAATCATTGTCAGCATTACTATATAGCCAAGCAGAGCAAGTGTATTGAAGACAGTGAGGCAAGTCAGGCTAACATAAATACTAGGTGAAAAATAAAGAGCACAAACATAATGTATGTTCTTATACATCCACCACGCATCCACCACAGCAAGTATAAGCATCAACAAAATGAGGCTATAATAGATAACGCGGAATTTGTAACCAAAAACCGCGTTTGGGGAGGGGGGTTGATGCATCATCTTCGATGGTGGGTGAAGGGGACATTTTCACTCTTGTTTAGCACAAAAATCCGTTAGTCCAACCGTTTGCGGTACGCTACGTCCTGCGGAAGCAGGGACGAAAAATTCTTAATATACCTTCGGCATAATTCGCTCGCCTTCGTTCTGCTTGTGCGTTTGCTCATATTCCCCAAAGTAAACAGTGTTGCAGTCGATCCAGGCGGAGATGCGTCGCAAATCCTGCGGCGGAACATTCTTGAGACGCTCGGCGTGCTTTTCGCCTGTCAGTATCTTGTGAAGCTTCGAGTCGTAATACCCAATCTTGCCGGGGTAACTGATGCAGCCACCGTTCCGGCGAATCGCTCCGTTGCCGCCCGATTTCGCCCAACCATAACCGGAAAGTTTTTGATAGGACTCGAACCAGTCATTCTTGCCCAACTTGCCAGTGAGAAACTTCGGCGCTTTGTCCTTGCCGTCCTTGTGACACTTACCACAGTGCTTCTCGAGCACCGGCTTAACGAAGCGTGGGAAGGAGATCGGATAAACTAAATCCTCGGGGAACTCGGCCTGCAACTTGGAAGCTGCACGTTTCAATGCTTGTGGCGTGGAGCTTTGCCGTCCCGCTTTGTCGGTCTCATTTTTGTTCTCGTGACACCCAATACAACTGAGGTGTTCTCCTGCGTGAACGAAGGCGTTGCTGCGCATCGTTTGGACAGCGCAACCTTTCTCGTCGAGGCACTGGAAATAGACCGGCACTCCGGCTGGCAGCTCAAAGTGTGCGCTACCATCTTTTTCAACGGGTACGACGCCCAAAATGCCACGGGTGAGACTTTGTGCGCCGATGCCGATGCGAGGTTTATCAACGCTGGGCGTATTCTTCGGGAAGACTTGCACAATGCGGAGTTGCTTGATCTGCGTCCCTTCGGGGAAGGGGAACTCGGCATCGTAAACATTCATCACCGAAGCGGTACCCATTGTGCGATTGCCCGGCTTCATCAACTCAGGCGGAACGGACGTGCTGCCACTGGCAGGGAGTGGGCCAAGCCATTTGCTAGCAAGCTCCGTCCGACGCGGGATGACCGGCGGCTTCTTGCGAGGTTGCAATGGGATCGGGTCTAAACAGGAAACGCCGTACTTGTCGCGGTAAAGCTCTAGCCGGTTGCCGAAGCTGTCAACGAGGTAAATGCCGTACTTGCCTTTTCTACCCTCGGTGGAGTAAACACAGAGGTAAAAATCTTCGCTCAGCGGCCAGGCTTGACCATACGACTGATTTTTGTCGTAACCTTCTGACTCGGGGAACGTCGTCATTGGGGTCAACCGTCGCACCTGCGACATCTCGCGGTCGTCCTTGATGCGCTGGTCAATCAGCACGAGCGAACCGTGGTTCTGACCGTGGTGCGGCGCTGCGGTGGCAATATATTTCGGCGAACCTGGAATCGCTCGGATGGCAAGCTCCATCCAAGGACGCGATTTGCGATCGAGCGGATAGTTGCCGTGGTACGAACGCGGGTCGCGACCGTCGGGGAAGCAGACCCAGAGGTGGTGCGCGATGTCGCTGTCACGGTCAACGTAGTCCCAACGCGAATAGACAAGCATCCCGTTGTTGTCAACGCTGGGGTGCCACTCGTTCGTTTCGTGGAAACTGATCGCCTCAATCTCGGAGCCGTCACCCTTCATTGAGTGGAGCGTGTAGGTCGGTACGGGTCGCCCGTGACAACGCCCAAAGCCACCACGTCGCTCGGAGTTGAAAACAATGCGACCATCCGGCAGGAAGCAGGGGTCGAAATCGTTCCAGCCCCCGTCGGTTAACTGGCGCAGGTTCGTGCCGTCAACATTACAGCGGAAGATGTGGAAACAGTTGCCAGGTCCCCAAGGTTCTTTGCCATCAATTTCGGTCCAGCCGAAGAGAAGTTCTTTCCCGTCGTAGCTCAATTCGAGTGAGACAAAACCTCCGTTGGCCGCAGCAATGGGGAGACCATCGAGACGTCCGAGCGGGCCTTTCTGCCCTTCTTCCGGCTCTTTTAGGAGCGTTTCGGGGAGCCGCTTGGCAAGGTCTGCCGTTGCGATGGTGGAGTTTGCCAAGATGTTTCGCACCTGGGCACCTTCGTCGGCGAAGGCATTTTGTAGGACGTAAATCCCGCCTCCTTGGGTCGCGTTTTTACCGAAGTATTGGTCGCACATATGGTTGCCACGCGAAAGGTTACGCGTGGCAAAGGTAATGTCTTTGAAGTTAATCAACGGATTCGTAAACGCAATGCGACGCCGCAGGTCGTACACTTGCCCGAAGAGTGCGAGTTCTTTTTCGTCACCCTTGACGTTCTTGGCTTGAGCTTCGAGCTTAGTCAACTCCGCGGCTTCTTTGTCGAGCTTGACTTTTTTGCCCTGCACGCCACCTTCGGTTAAGAAGTTCAACAGGGATCGCGTACGCCGTAGAATAACATCGAGCGGGCGTTTGTCCTCTGGCAAAATCAACGCGTCTTGACGAAAGGCCTGCGTGACCTGTTTCTCATTAGGTCGTTTGGCAAGCTTGCTCTTGATGTCGTGGTAGTCTCGCAGAACGGCATCGGCGCGCAGGTCATCCTTCCAGTTAAATGCGAACTTTTCTTCTGGCTTCTCACCGAGTTGGACTTCCACTTTTTTCGCACTACCGGAAGAGCGTGCTGTTGCAGGAGCCGCTGCGACGATGCCGTTAATCTTCTTCGCGAAGAGGATCGGTCCCCATTTGTTCGTAGCATCGGAGCTAAGGAGTACTTTCTCGTCCTTCTTGCAATCGCGGACATAGATGGCACCGACCCAGAGGTTTGTGTCGGCATCATCACCAAAGGTTCCGATTTTTTCACTGGTCAGCGTCCAACCTTGGGGAGACGAAGGTGCAGCACCATCCTTGCCACCACTGATAATACAGAGGTAGAGCTTACCCGGCTTGGAGACTTGCACCTCGAGAGAGGTCTTACTGCGGTGCGAAGTTTGGAGGTAGTCCATTCCGGCGAACTTACTATTCAATTTCTTGTAATAGTAGTCACGGTTGGTGTGGACATTGGCTCCTTCCTTGAGCGTTGCTTTGGCGATTTTTTCTCCTTTGACCGAGATTTCAGCAGCAGCGTCAGCTAAGTTCGCGGCTTGGACGGTTGCGGTGAGTGCCAAAAAACTAATAACCAGCGAGGAAAAGAGGATCTTCTTAAATAAATTCATTTTTGAGGCTCCTAATAAAAATAAATAGGTTTGCAAAATAGTTATTCAACGTGAATTTTTCACGACTTTTTTCTTTCGCAGTGCAATTGTATAAGTTCCTAACCCTACTCAAGAGAAAGCTCGTCGATTAAAATTGCACCCTTGACCTTCAGGACAACCGTATTGGCTCCGGGCTTGAGTTCGGCATCCCGAAAACGAGTTTGCCATTGTCCGTTGGGCTTCGGCAGGAAGGGGAACGATTTTCCGTTGATCAGTAGTTCCATCGGCACAGACTTCGGTTTTTTGCCCATCCGCGAAAAGCGTAAGACAAACTTCTTCTTCTCCGCTGGACCATCATTTTCGAGATACCATTCAATCTGGCCGCCCTGGTCGCTAAATGCGAGATACCCGCTCCCGCGAAATCCTTTCTTCTCTTTTTTAACGACACCGCCGTTGAACTTCGCCTGCTCGGCTTGCTCTCCGGGCAACTCTTTTGGCGTTGCACCGGCATTCTGAGTCCAGCTAAACCCCTCGTTTTCAGCAAAACGCTCTTCCAGATTGAGGATCGGCTTACCGTCAGTAAGCACAACTGCCTTGACGGTTGTTCCGAGTGAGACTGTGAAGCTGCTCTTGTAGGGTGTTGCCTCTTTGCTGGGCGTGCTACCATCGGTCGTGTAGTAAATTTCAATTTTGGGTGGCGACACCTTACCTCGCAAGTCGAGTTGCTCCACGTCAATTGAAACCTCCTTGGAGGTGAGTTGACGCTTCTCGCCAAGGATCGAGGCCGCAATGACAGCGATGTCACCTTGGTCGGCTGTGGACTCAATGAACGCACGGGTCAACCCGTAGAATCCAACCCGGCTATTGACGCCAACGTGCCGCTCCACATCGACGGGACTACCATTACCGAGTGCCTTAATGCGTGCAGGCCCTAGGATGTGGAAGTAGGTACGATTCTCGCCGTAGGGATAGAAGTTCCCTTGAGCATCTTGTGATGCCACCCGAAGTTGGATGATGTCGCCGGTCTTCTCGGCCATTGCTTCGCCGTCAACGGAGAGATGAATTTGCGACGGCGTGCTGGCTGTCCTCTCAACCTTAGTCGCGGCGAGAGTGCCGTTTTTGTAGGCCACGGCCTTAATTTCACCCGGCGTCCAAGGGACCAACCATTGGCATTGCATTTTTTCCCACTCCCCACCAGGCGTGCGTGTGCCGAGTGACTTGCCATTGAGAAAGAGTTCAACGCGGTCACAGTTGCTATAGACCCAGACCGGAATGGCTGTTCCGAGTTTCATTTTCGGATGCGTCCAATGCGGGAGGATATGGACCATCGGCTTGGTCGTCCACTGGCTCTGGTAGAGATAGTAGAGGTCTTTCTCGAAGTTGGAGAGATCGATCGCGCCGCCCATAAACGCCTTGAATGGCCATCCCCCGTGAACGTAACCAGCTTCGCCGATGTAGTCGTGTCCTGTCCATCGGAACTGACCGGCATAGTAAGGGATGTCTCGCAGCTTTGCAATGGCAGCGCGAGCAGGAATCCGGACGGTGGCGTTGTCGTAGCTGGAATTGAAGATCTGCTTACCATTCGATTTTTGTCCAGGATTAGCCCAGTCGTTGACAAAGATCTCCTTGTCCGTCAAGTCGTCAATCTGGTACGGCTTCTTCTTTTGACCGTCACGGTACCACGTTTTAGTTCGGTAGTAGCCTCGTACCTGCCACGTATGCGGGTTCTCGGTTCCCACGAAGGGCTTGGTGAATTTGGCCTTATCGAAATATCCTTTTACCTCGCTGTGTCCGTTCTCGCCATAGACATCCATATCACCTTGATTCGACGACCCGGAGGTGACGGGGCGGGTCGCATCGAGACTGTGGCAATGTTCTACCAGTGCCTTGGCAATGGTACCGCGCGTTTCATTCCCAACGCTATAAATGACGATGCAAGGATGATTGCGGTCGCGCCGGATCCAGTCGGCAACATCCCGTTTCCACCACTCAGCAAAGTGGTACGCTCCGTAGTCGTGCTCCGCCTTCTTACCCCAGCCGTCAAAGATTTCGTCCATCACCAGCATCCCCAGTTCATCACAAATGTCGTAGAAGACCGGTGTCTGTGGATTATGGGCGGTACGGATCGCATTGCAACCCATATCCTTGAGTTGTTGTATGCGGTAACGAAGAATCTTGTCGGGAACCGCAGCACCGAGCGGTCCAGCGTCTTGGTGATTGCAGATACCACGCAGTTTGACGTTCTTCCCATTGAGCCAGAAGCCCGTGTCTGTCTTCCACGCAATGTCACGAAT
>Ga0180430_10005764_pt1 | contig 10217 bp, 6 predicted proteins | sample SS_ome_9_FD_132999 | JGI IMG/M metagenome (GOLD analysis project Ga0180430, IMG submission 132999) | Hypersaline lake sediment archaeal communities from the Salton Sea, California, USA - SS_1_S_2 metaG | ecosystem: Environmental > Aquatic > Non-marine Saline and Alkaline > Hypersaline > Sediment... | reverse complement strand
CGACGCGGTGGTCGTCGTGGAGGCACTCACCCACAGGTCCTTCACCCTGAGCTCACCGGAGTAACTGCTTGAGGATGCCAAACCAAACATGTGATTGGATGAGAAACCGTTCTCTGTGAATCCCACGAATAGCTGCCCAGCTCCGTCATTTCTCACGGTGAAGAACTTCGTGACGAACGGAAACGCGACCTTCTGGGTTCCGCCTCCATCCATGTTGCTCTGGGTGACGAATGGGATCCCGGAGATCACGTACTCAGGATAGGCGTTGTAGTGAACCCTTGGGTTACCGACGGACATCAGCTAGCCTCCCAATCCAAGATCTCGTTGAATAAGCGATCGACTCGGTCGTCCTTGCGGAACTGCTTCTGGAGCCTTTGAATCTCATCGTGGGTAATCTCCCGCCCCTCTCGCATCATGAAGGCACCCGGAGTGGACGGCTCACTAACGAAGTCCCAGCAGATCAGCTGAAAGTCATCCTGAACGACCTGCCTGTCTCCATCCCGTCGAGTGGATCCCACACCCCGAGAGGAGATGCCTAGAGTGACACCCGCCTCGACCAGGGTCTGCAGGACCTTGCCCGGGGGTGTGTCGAGAAGCTCAACCTCGCCGTAGACGTCGTTCCCCTCCATCCAGGCCTTGGTGACCAGGTGAGAGGCATTCTTCAGCTCAACAACACTCGTGTCGGGATGATCGCACTCACCCAGAGCACGACGCTCCAGGATGAACTTCTGGTAATTTCTGACCTCCCGTTCCAGGATCGCACGGGGGTAGACCCGACCGTTCTGATTCAGGGTGTCAGCTTTTTGCAGGACACCCTTCAGGACGATCTTTCCTCCGTTCACCTCCCTGGACTCAACGATCCGCTTCGAGTCGTACTCGAAGGGGGTCCAGGAGTGTAGAAGTTGCTGCACGCTCATCTGTCGTCCTCCAGAAGCTCTGCCTTAAGCCTCGAGACGGTCAAAAACTTGGACACCACGTCGTCATCGATCCGTTCCAGGCTGATCCCACGGATGTCCTTTCGGACCTGATCCGCCTTCTCGTTCAAGATGGGATTGTTGACGGTTCCGAGGAACGTATCCAGATCTTTCATCGTCCTCTCGCGAATCTCCGTCAGGAACTTAACGAGATTATCCCTATCACCCTTGTGGGACATCATGACGTACTTCCGGACGATCTCCTTCTGCTCCTCATTGAGGACCTGGCCGTACCTGCTATCCAGCTTCTCAGACATGATCTTGACGACCAACGAGTTCGAATCCGTGTGGGCCAGCTGATCCAGGTCAGTCTCGCTCTTCTCCTGAAGGAGCCACCCGTGGACCTTGCCTTCGTACTCCGCAAGCCTCACGATATCCGCCCGATCAGGCCTCCGCCAGTCATTCAGCAGGACCTGGATCGTGGCGTACATGCGGTACTCCGGGATCCTCTGGTGGTAGAAGGCTGGATCGGATAGATGGTGATTGATGCTCCTGATCAGCAGGGACTTCTCCCGATCAAGCACGTCAGGATCTGACTCCCGGGAAAGGCTTCTCGCCTCAGAGATGATCGTTCGAGCGACTACGTCAGAGGATGCCGTCGTCTTGATCATCGCGTTGAATAGCCGAAATTCCCGGTGAAGCTCAGTTCCCGGTCGAAAGTGTCTTCGAATGATCTGCGCGGACTTTCGAACCATACTCAGATCATTCTCCACGATCCCACGCGAAATGTGCCTGAGAAGAAGCTCATAGACGATCCCGACGTTTCTCTTCTTGTTGTGGATCTTACCCATCTGCAGGTTCTCCCAGGAGGGTGACACCCTCAAGGTCTAAGTCCAGGTCCAAGTCGATGAGCTCCTCAAGATTCTCCCTCTCAGAGATCAGCGAAGGACCACCTGTCTTACCTATCCTCTTTTCCAGCGATTGTAAGGTGCCGTGAAGTCTCGATGTCATCTGAGCCTGTACCTGTGCATTTCCATCCATGAAGCTCGCGAGAACGTCACCGCCCGATCCGATCGAGCTCTCCTTGAAAGGATCACTAAACAGCGATCCCTTGTCGTACGGATCCGTTAGAGAGTCGCCTGGCCTCTGATGACTGGTCATCCGATGGAGATCGGGCATCGCCAACGCCTCGGGGCCGGAGTGCCTCTGTCGCCGCCGATTTCGAAGGGTCCTATCGATCACGTCCTGCGCTTTCACAGGAGCATCATCGTCCTGAATCGACAGTCGAAGCGGCCTCTCATCATCATCATCGTCATCGTCGGCCTCGTCCAGGCCTGTCAGTAGGTCACCCTTCCTTGCCTGTCCCGCTTCAAGATCCTCCTCTTCTTCCTCACCCTCAGGAGGTGCCTCCTCATCCCCTATGTCCAGGTCTCCCGCGAGATCACCCATGCCCTCCTCACCCTCTTCCTCGCCCTCTTCCTCGCCGAAGCCCAGATCCAACCCACCGGCTCCACCACCAGCACCGAAGCCACCGAGACCCTCGTCCTCCTCTCCCGGAACGCTAAGCTGCTCGATCTCCTGATCGATCTTCTTATCCTCGATCCGACCGTTCTCAATCCGATCGATCTCATCGTCGGTCAAGCCCATGATGTTCTTTCGGATCCAGTAACGATCCACGATCCCCTCGGGTGCGGCTGCCGCGATGTCGAACCGGGTCCGATAGAGCTCGAGTTTCTGCTGCTGAGCGATCGTGGATGGATTGCTAAGCTTAAGCTCAAAGTCCAGCAGATCCTCGCCCTCATACCCGTGACAGAACAGGTGAATGATCGCCAACTTGTTCAGCTCCGACAAAACGACCCGCTGGATCCGGTGGATCGAGCGTGAGAACCTGATGTCCTCCTGTGACAGGGTCGCCTTAGAGCTTAGAGTATCGTCGTATCCCAAGTAGGCCTTCGGAACCTTCAGGGCGGCGAACAACTTCTTCTGGATGTACTCAACGTCCTCGATCGCCGTGATGTTGGTACCGCCCGGAAGGGTCTCAATCTTCGTCCCAGTCTCCGCGCCTCGAATGGGAATGAAGTAATCCTCATCAACGCTTAGCGGATTATACCTTAGGTCAACACGACCTGTCTGCTGGTCAATGACCTGATTGCTTCTAAGGGTGGACCTCGCCTGCTCCATGTACGTGGCCACCTCCTCTGGAGGAACATTTCCGACGTCGATGTAGAAAACACGCCGCTCAGGAGAGCGAATAACCCGGTAGACCAGCATCGCGTCCTCAATCAGGATCAGCTGTCTCCAAATCCGACGAGCCGACTCCAGGACCGACGATCCGTACGGGAGAAATGCGTCGTTCCCCAAAAGCCGCATGTGGGTGACCTGCCAGTTCTCAAGGACCTGGTTACCCTGCGTGACCCAGCGGAAACGGACAGCGAGAGGATCGTTCGGATCAAAACCCTCCTCCCGTTCTACTTCATTAACCGGAATCGGAAAGACGTTCTGAACTCCGTACTGGGTACTAACATCGTTGAACAGGAACAGGTCCCCGTACTTGACCAGATCCCGAACCCAAGGTGTCAGATTAAATTCCACATTCAGGGTGTCATAGAACAAGTCGTTCAGGATTTGCTTGATCTGTCGATTCTCAGAGTAAACGTGCAGAGTTTGGCCCTTGTCATCCGCGCTAGCAGACTCCTCCGAGTAGATGTCTAGAGCGGAGGCAATCTCCGGCGTATTGTGCGAGATGACTGAGTCTGTAGCGAAGTTCTTGTATCCATCAACTGTCAAATCATACAGTGGAATAATGCCGACTGGCTCCACAGACACAACCCGATGATTTCGATAGTTCTTCTTAAAGTCACCGTAACCCTTAAATCCCGCTGACCTCACTCGGTTCAACACCTTCGCCTGGGTCGTGTTCAGCTTGGCAGCGAGAGCTGCGGAAGGCATCCCCGACTCAAACGCATCGCAGATCATCTGGAATGTTAGAGAATCATCGTACCTTGGATTCTTCGATCCCCTGTTGTTCCACCCATTACTTCTCCACTCCGGATCGTAAGCTCTAGCAAATGAGACGAAGTCATCGAATCCATTCTCGCGAAGCCTCCGCTTGATCACGTTAGGATCCGTATCAAGAACATCACAGACTGTCCGGGAATTGAAACCCTCCCTCTCACAGATCTCGAGGATCCGACCAAACGTGATGTCCCTTCGTCGAGCAGGATTATTCTCCCGCATCCATGCTGAGTGGTTCCTCTTGAACTCCTCGATCCACTCCCTATTCAACTCCCTATTCCACTTCTTCCCGTTGAGCAGGATCTGGTGCAACCGAGAGTGCGCCTCCCGAGTCATGATCTCAAGATTCTCAGGCCTATTATCGTCCTTCACGAAGTTTCGATGGTGAACGACCTCATCAGGCGTCATTCTTCTACCTGACGCCCATTCCGCGATCAGCTTGTGCTCTGTCGTCCACCCATTATTCCCATCTGGATCCATCGTGTAGATCCACTGGTAACCCGATTCTTTCGAGCAGTTCGAGTACAAATTCCGACGATAGAAGGGCATCATCGCGTCACCGGAACGCAAGGAATCGATTCTCCTATAGGTTCCATCTCGAAGCATCAAGCGGTGATTCCCCGTTCCGACGATCTCCTTTCCGCTATCGAAAGTAACCTTGAACGCCTGATCCACGCGAGTCTGCCTCGCGTGCTTGGCTAACGCAGGAACGATCTGGCTCAGATTGTGATCGTATGCATAGACAACGAACTCCTCATTCTCACCGTGCTCCTCAGCGAGATCTTCGATGGTCCGAAAACCACCCGGAACAGCAATGAGGGTATCGGGAGCAAGGCAGTACTCCATCTCGCTATAATCGGAGTACCGCGCCATCCTGTCGTACGTGCCATAGGCCGACATGGCCGTACTGTAGACGTGACTGAGAGTCTTCTTGAACACTTCGTGCGCGGTCGACACATCCGGCTGTCTGTATGCCTTGACCCGACGCTTGATGACAGGCCCACTTCGAAACAGGTGGGTCAGGCGCTGAAACAGGTTGTCGTTCTTACGTGCCACGTTCAATCTCGCTCAAAAAGATCTCAACCTCACCCTGAGGCATGTCGCCTACATCTTTAACGGTTTCGAGGTGAAGTGATACTCATCTACGTAATCCCAAAGGTCTCGACGAACATCTGAACGGGCCTCAGAGAAGCCACTTGAGACTCTCCGCCGCCCGGCGTGAGGTCCGAGTCCTCTCATTGCCACGATCGGTTAGACCGTCACCGGGGCCCACCGGGAGGAAAGGATCCCAGGGGTGCTTTCCGACACCACGAATCTCAGGAGAAGAGTACTCCTTTCGCGTTCTTCCCATCCCCTCCAGCATGGCCTGATTCAGGATGGCTGAGTGCTTTCCGTAATCACCCGCGCCGTCGTAGAACCACGATCCGATCGCGAACGAGATGATCAGATCATCATTTGCACCCTTCTGTGCCTGAGCCTTGCCATTGTCCCAGACGAACTGCTTTAGTTCGTTATAGAACCGACTGGAGTAGATCCGGATCTCCTTGTTTCGAATCATCTCCTCCATCTTCGCCAGGATAATCGGGCGCGTCTTCGGCGTGGTGGGAAAGCCGGCCTTGGAAATGTCCTGAGGTGGGACGTAGTCTCCCAAGTAGGTTGACTTCTTATCGTTGTGATAGTACAGCTTCGGATAGCCTGAGTCCTTCAGCTTGCAGCAAACGTGGTAACCGTACGTGTTACTCTCCGGTACAGCGAGGGCATTGTTGTACCTCTTGCCCGTCTTCTCCATTAGATCAGCGAGCTGATCGGGCCTGAGTTTTCCCTTATACTCAGCAACAACCTCACCCGCTGTCATGTCAAACACGTGGAATGTCGAGTAATCTTTACCGTCACCTCGGGCCACGTCAGCTGAGATGACGTAACTGTGAGAGCTTAATGGGATCTCCCACTCCCACCCGTTCCGATCGGGCCCGAACTTGTTTTTCGGAGGTTTGACCTGAGAACCGATCCACTCGATGTCATCTGCATCCAGAAGAGTCTCGCCTGACGCTAGGAAGTCACACAGGTATTCCTGGGCGATCTTCCGTTTGGAGAAGTTCCGAGTCTCACTCTCGAACCACTTATCATCCCTTTCCGGATGAACATCCCAGAGAATCTTGATCGGATTAAACTCATTGAGACCTGCTTCTGCCTCAGTGTAAATCTTGTGATACTGTCCACCAACACCCTTGGGAGTGGAGAGAATGATCGCCCGACCACCCGTGGACAGGGTCGGCCACAGACCTGTCCAGAGATCGTCGAAGTTCTTGATCCACGCCGCCTCATCAATGATCAGAAGAGAGACACCTTCAGAACGACCTGCATCATCAGATGTGGGCACTGCCTCAATCCGAGATCCGTTAGAAAATTCTAGTGTCTGCTTGGTCGACGTCTCAATCCGGGGAAGGATCAGCCACTTCGGAAGATTGTTCAGGATTACCTTGATCTTCCGAATAATGTTCTGGGCCACCTTCTGCTTCGTCGCGATGATCAGGAGATTCTGATCCTTGTGGAACAGAGCGAGCCAGATACAATAAGCTGCCGCCAACGTCGAGAGGCCCAGCTGTCGCGCCTTCAAGATAACATTCAGTCGATGTTCGATAAAATCAGCGACAATGTCATCTTGAAACGGGTACGTATTAAACGGGATCAGCCCGCGACGTGGGTGCTGGATCTTGCAGTAAGCGTTGAAAAAGTACAACGGCTCCTTACCGCACCGAATAATCTCCTGAAGCTGGTGACGATTGACCGCCACTACTCGATTTCCAACATCGTGACGAATCGATAGTACGCGGTCCTCTTGGGAGAGATGTGGGGCTGAAGTCGGATGATCTCAACGGACGGAATGGTGTCCTTGATCCGCGTCTTCAGGGTCGTTCCCGTGATCTTCTTGAACTCCCTCTTGATCTCCGACAGGTACTGGTTGCTCGCCTGGACCGCGTCATTCTCCAGGGCGGACATGTGTTCACTCATCGCCCGATCTGACGCGAAAGTGACCGTGGTGACATACGAGATCTTGAGGTGCTGGTCACCCACCAGGGCACACTTGAGGGACATAGTCGGAACCTTCGTGGTCGAGGACTTGCCCCACGTCGTATTTGTGACGTCTCCTAGAGCACGCACTTCATCAGTGGTCAACATCACTTCACTCCTTGCGCAGTGAGTGTAAGTATCCTCCTAACTGATCGGCAACCTGATCGGAATAGACTGTCGTCTCTCCACCTCCCGACCGATCTCATCGGGTGAGGGTCTCCAACCGTTCTGCCACTGATCCCGATTGGGCTCAGCCCAGCGAATGGAACACCACGAACAACATCCAAACTCCCGGTAGGCACGGGAGTCATCAGCATCCCTCATGATCAAGCCGCAGGTCGGACAGCCCAACGGAACCGGATCCCTCTCCCGATCCGGCACAATCACGTCAAAGCCCAGCGGATGCTCTCGAGCTAGCCGATCACCGCTAATAGGCTTCCAGTCATCGATCTGAGTAGGCAGGTTTACACCCCACCACCCGATCCTAGTCTCAGGGGATCACTCGTAAACGATCCGCGCGTCCTTGCCGTTCCACGTCACGTCGATCACGTTGTCGACCACATCCTTCACTCCGTCAACGTGCGTGATAATCAGGACGGACCTAAACCACTTCTTCAGAGCGACCAACATCCGATTACAAGCCTCCACGTTCAGATCATCCAAGCTTCCAAAGCCCTCGTCGATGATCAGCATGTCGGTCTTGGGAAGGGAGGAGATATTGATCAGGGCGACCCGGATCGCCAGAGACGCGAACATCTTCTCCATTCCGGAGGCAATCTCGATGATCCGACGCGAGTCCCCGTAGTTGATGTAGACATCCATGGCGTTCGAGTGGGTCTCCGCCTGAAGCTCCACGGTGAAGGAGACCACGCCACTCAGAATCTTGGCGATCTCTGCGTTGATCGCGGGAAGCTGAGACTGGATGATCTGCAGCGGAATTCCTCGCTTGGAGATCGCCCTCATCAGGTGCTCGTAGACCCGCCACTTCTTCCTCAGCAGCTTGTACTTGTCCCGCTCCTTCCTCAGGGTCTCAATCTCGCCACCCAGCCGACCGAGCTGACTAGCGATCGAGATTCGCTGCCCGTCTAACTCAGAGACGTCCCGCTCAATCTGAGAGATCTCTAACTTCAACCTGACGATCTTCTCGTCAACGACGGTATCCACCACCTTGGTCACGAGATCATCCAGCGCCTCCTGAGCCCGTTTGGTCTGGTGCTCAAGGGTCATTGTCGCGGACCTCACGGCGGATGCGCCCACCTGCCTCTCTGATAGCTGAAGTCTGAGATCAGCGCTGGTGGATACCGACGCGTCAAACTCCCGGATCCGACTCTCTAAATCCTTCTTATCGAGCCGATTCAAAGTCGTCCTCGTAGCCTGCACCTGCTGCTCGAGATCATCCACCTTCTCCCGCTGATCGTCAATCTTGCTTTTGTCCTCGTGGGAGTTCTTGATGAACTTACAGGTTGGAAACTGATCCCCGCACGGAACCTGATCCAAAATCTTTACCGACTTCTCCTGACGACGTAGTCGGGATGCTGCCCTCTCATACTCAAACTCCAGATCCTTGAGAGCGCCCTCCAGCTCGTCAATCTCTCGAAGGTTCTCCCGCATCTCCTCAATATTGATCTCCAGACGGGCATCCTCAGACTTCCTGATCTGCGCCTCAAGCTCCGAGATCTCCTTCTCGAGGTCGACCAGCTCATCCCGTGATCCGTCCAGCTGCTCACGTAAGCTGGTCAGGATGTCCTCCTGGTTCCTCACATCAGAGGACGTGACCACGTCAGCGTTGTCGAAACCGGACAAGGCGAGACGTCGATCCTGCAGGAGAGCCCGCTTTACGACGAGGTCCTTGTCGATTCCCTTGGACCGCTTGTTGAGCTCGGAACGGGTCTTGATCAGATCAGCAATCTGAGCGTCCCAATCACGATCCGGTGCTGACCTCACCTGGAACTTGATCGACGTCGACTCCTCCTTCGCCAGGGACAACATCCTCTCGAAGATGTCCAGGCCCAGGAATCGGGTCAGGTTAGCCTTTCGTGCGGTTGCCCTCTCCTTGATGAAGGTGTTCATCTCTCCCTAGGATGCTAGAGACGTGAGGAGGAAATCCTCGGCAGTGCCCAGCCTCTTTCGAATAATCTTCTCGGTCCGTCGTCGCTGTTCTCCGCTCAAATCGATCAGGTTATTTCCCTCATGATCGAGCTGCCAAAAATTGAGGTGCGTGATAGCGTTTTCTGACCCGTGCTTGTCCTTCCTCTTGACCGACTGGCGCTCGACCCGATAGGAGACTCCACCCATCGAGAAGTCAACGACCGCCTTGCAGTAGTTCTTCCTCGTGTTGATCACGTGAATATTCTTGATCCGACCCCGATCTGTCGTATTAAACAAGGTATAGACCAGCGTTCCGATCACGGATGACTTCCCACGCCGATTCCTGCCGAAAATGCCAGTGATCCCATCTAGATTCGAGAAGTTAATGACGTTGTTCTTACCGTATGCGTACGTGTTCGAGAACTCCATTCGATCAACAGACCACTTTCGGGTCCTCACGATAGGATCTTGTCGAGAGATTATCCGAACGTACTTTCGAACCAGCTCCTCAATCATCTCCCAGTCACGGTCGTCTAGCGCAACATCCTTCAGATATTCCTGAAGAAGTTTTATGTGTGTCTCCGAGTCCCGAAGGTCAGATCTCTGAATGTCCTCATCAAGAATCGAGATCTTGTTCGTGTCGGGCAGGTACTTGTCCTGAAGGACCACCTCAGACGCGTCGAGAGCTAGATCCAGCTCATTCCTGATCTGGACGATCTCCGTCTGGGGAACGGGGTCGTGGGTCCGCACTCGGAATCTCGCACCCTTCCTGTGCTGCCTAGCCTCCTCCATCGTCTTAGCAACGGATCCCGCCCAGTCGATCGTGACGAACGGCTTAGCGTGAAAGATTTCGTGAAATTCAACGTCGAAGTCGTCCCTTGTCCGAATGTCCCAGGACAGGAAGCCCTTTCCCGGAGACTCTCCGTAGTTTTGCTGGATCGTCGATCCACAGTAGGCAACTCTCCGATCCTCCGTCAGGAACTGATGCCTGTGAATGTCGCCCAGGAAGACAAAATCGAAGTCCTTGAAGAACGACACCTCCACGTCGCCCTCAATCTTCCAGTCCACGTCGGTCGTGGAACCCCAGACAGGACCGTGAAACAAGGCGATATTGATGTCGCCCTTCCT
>Ga0180430_10005762_pt1 | contig 10218 bp, 6 predicted proteins | sample SS_ome_9_FD_132999 | JGI IMG/M metagenome (GOLD analysis project Ga0180430, IMG submission 132999) | Hypersaline lake sediment archaeal communities from the Salton Sea, California, USA - SS_1_S_2 metaG | ecosystem: Environmental > Aquatic > Non-marine Saline and Alkaline > Hypersaline > Sediment... | reverse complement strand
TGCCGCGCCTTTTCCAGATTCGCGCGAATTTCCCTTTCCTCCTTGGCGTCGATTTGAATCAGGGAAAGGTAGCCGATGATGGTGGTGAGGATGTTGTTGAACCCCTGGGCGATGTTTCCCGCCAGTCCTTCCACCAACTGGAGCTTTTGGGAACGGAGGAGCTCCTCCTCCCGCGACCTTGCTTCCGTCAGGTCCCGAAAAACCAGCACCACCCCCATGATCCGTTCTTTTTCATCGCTGATGGGAGCCACGTTGCCGCCGATAATGTATTCCTTGCCGTCCCTGGATTCCAGAACCGTGTCGGACAAGGAGACGGGCTGCCGGCAATGATAGACCTGCTCCACAATCCTTTCGCACCAGTGGGCCCGGTCGCCGTCTTTTCCCTGAAAAACCTCTGGCAGGCTGCGCCCCAGCATGTCCTGCTCGGTCCACCCCGTAAGCTCCCGGGCCACGGGATTGGCCAACCGAATCAGCCCTTCGGCATCGGTGGCCACCACCGCTCCACCAATGCTGTCCAAGGTCTTGGCCAGCCATTGCTCGTGCTCCCTGAGCTTGCTTTCCATCTTGTGCTTGTACAAAGCGATCTCGATGGCCGTGCCCAGCTCCCTGTCTTCGAAGGGCTTCAACAGATAGCCGAAAGGCTCCGTTTCCATGGCCTGTCGCAGGGTGTCCTCGTCGGCGTAGGCCGTGAGGTAGATGACGGGAATGCCGAACCTGGAACGGATGGCCCCGGCCGCCTGAATGCCGTCCATTTCCCCGTCCAGCATGATGTCCATGAGGACGAGGTCCGGACGGGCTTCCTCCACCCTGAAGACGGCCTCCTCCCCCGATGCCACCGATCCGCAAAAACGATAGCCCAGACTCTCCAGACTCCGCTGGATGTCCATTGCGACGATCTTCTTATCTTCCACAACCAGTATTCTGGTCTCAGACATCACTCCACCTCTTTGTGGCATATCGGATCATTGAGCACAATCTTGAATTCCAGCCCTCCGTTGCTGTGAAATTCCAAAGCCCCTTTGATCTCCTCCACCAAAGCCATCACCAGCTTCAATCCCAAGGAATCCACGCCATCGATGCTCAAATGCCCGGGCAATCCGACCCCGTTGTCCGATACCCTCAACACCCATCTCGAATTCTCCTGCGCGAGCGCAATGCGGACCCGCCCCCGGCGCCCCCCGGGAAACGCATGCTTGATGGAGTTGGAAACCAGCTCGTTGACAATCAATCCGCAAGAAACAACGGTATCCAGGCTCAAGGAAGCGTCTTCGACGTGAAGCTCCGCACGGATGGCATTTTCATGGATCTCGTAGGAACGAAAAAGGTGATGGACAACGTTTCGGAGGTACTCGTTGAAGTCTATTTGAACCAAGCTTCCGGACTGGTAGAGCTTTTCGTGAACCAAAGCGATGGATTTCACTCGATTGATGCCGTCTCGCAGCACTTCTCGCAGCTCTCCGCTCCGGATGCTCGCCGACTGGAGATTGAGCAAGCTCGAAATGATCTGAAGATTGTTCTTGACCCGATGATGGATTTCCTTGAGCAGAACATCCTTCTCCTCGAGGGAGCGCTTCACCTTCTCCTCGGCGCTTTTCCTCTCGGTGATGTCCTGGGCCGCGCAGATGACATACTCCACTTCCCCTCGCTCGTCCAGTTTGGGCGTTCGAGTGACGGAAAGAAACCGCAGATCGCCGGCTCCGTTCCTCATCCACTCCTCGCCGCTGGTCTTCTCCTTCCTCAAGAAAACTTCCTTGTTGGCGGCTACGCGCATGGCCCCGTCGGACGGATTCGCCACCTCCCAGATGGTCCTCTCCTCCATGAACGCCTTTTCCACCCCCAGAAAACGCGCATGGGATTCGTTCACCCCCCCGTAGGTTTCCACGTCCTTGAGATACCACACCTGGGTCTCCATATTGTCCAACAACAGGGCCTGCTCTTCGGACTTTCTGACCAGAAGGTCCCCGGCTTCCTTGCTTTCGGTGACATCCCGCCCCAAAACCACCAATCCTTTGCGGCGCCCGTCGGGGTAAAACAGCGGAACCTTGATCATCTCGCAAATTCGCCGGGCCCCGTTCCCGGCCGGAATGCTCTCCTCGCTCCGGGACAATTCCCCCTTGGCCCAAGCCTGTTCGTCGGTATCCAAGCAATTCCGGAAAACCGACTCGTAGGCGGAGCTCATCCGCGCCAGCTCATCCCCTTTCTTTCCCCGGTAATCCACTCCCTGAAGCTCGAAAAAATCGATCCCCGCCCGGTTCACCTCCATCCATCGTCCTTCTCCGTCCCGAAAACAGACGAAATCCGGCATGGCGTCGATGAGGGTCCTCAATCGCTCCTTTTCTTCCTGCAAGGCTTCCGCCGAATCCCTGACGGAAGAAAACAGAGGGGCGATAAGCAGGAGACCCGCCGTCAAGAGGATGGAGATGGACAATGCCAGGATCTCGTCCGTGTAAGGAGGAGGAAAGGAAAGCTTCCCCCCATTCCAACGGACCAGAGAGAGCAAGGGGCGCACGGCCATGAGAGCCAAAGCCGCCGAAACGAGCTTCCAGGCCGTGGCTTTCCCCGACAATGGAACAAGCCTCAAGGCCAGAATCGCCGCCGCCATCTGGAAAAAAACGGTTGGACAAAGGATGGAAATCTTTTGCATCGCTCGCCTCCACCACCACTGTCCCTCAGCAAATTCTCCTTCGCTCCCCCAGCAGAATCAGGTCCCTCAAGGCTTCCGCGCTCTTGGCTTCGAGCCATTTTTCCTCCATCGAAGGGTCCTGAATGATCTGAGCGATGGACATGAGGGCATGCAAGTGAAGATTGCGCTCGTTGGGGGTCCCCACCAGGAGAAACACCATGTGAGCCTTGGAATCCGCACCAGGGAATTCGATCCCTTCACGACACCTTATCACGAACACGTCGAAGAGGTCCTCCCCTTCGACGACAATATCCGAAACGACCACTCCCGGCAGAATCATGGGAGACCCTTGGGATTCGCGCTTCATGAACAGCCGGAACAGAGCTTCCCAAGGGACCCGCAAAACCTCGGAGATCTCCTCGGCCATCCTTCCAAAAAAATCCTCGGCCTTCATCCCCTCTTCCAGATCCAGGAACATGGTCTTCTCGATGATGCGATCGAACCGATCCATGCACCATTCGTCCCGTTCCCGGACGATGTCCTTGAGCTCCGACTCCAGCATCCCTTCCGACAGCTCCTTGGCCGAAACCCTCTCCACGATGTGGAGCAGCGCGTACTCTCGATTGGCCTTGATACGGCCGTAGAACCAGTAGATGAACAGCCCCCCCGCCACGAGCAGAAGGCTGATGAGAAGCGCCTGCTGCCCCATCTCGAAGATCAGAAGAGTGCAACCGGCGATGCCCGCCACCTGCATCCAGGGATAAAGGGGCGACGGGAAAGCGGGACGGTAGTTGAGCAGGCGGCTTTCTCGCAGGATGACCACCGAGAGGTTGGAGAGGATGTTGTTGAGAATGACGACCGTGGAAGCCGCCTCCACCAGCACTTTCAAGTCCAGGAGCAAGACGGCGATCATGAACGCTCCCGTGAGCGTCACCGCCACGTGAGGGGTCTGGAACCGCCGGCTCACCCTTCCCACGAAAGCCGGCATGAGCTCGTCCCGGCTCAAGGCCAGCAAATAGCGGGAAGCCGACAGGATGCCCGCGTTGGCCGTGGACACGAACGCCAGGACGGCGGCGACACTCATGGCGACGCGCCCCGGCGCTCCCATGAAAACGGCGGCCCCGTCGGAGATGGGGGTGAGGGAGAAATCCAGCTTTTCGGCGCCCACCACTCCCGAAGTGACGAAGACCATCAGAGTGTAGAACACGCAAATGACGGAAAGGGAAAGGACCATGCCCAAAGGAATGACGCGGGTTGGATTCTTGATCTCCTCGGCCACCGAGGCCACGTTGAGAAGTCCCCCGAAGGACACGAACACGAAGCCGGCGGTGGAAAGGACCGCCGCGATCCCCCGAGGTGCGAAGGGCTCGAAGTACCGGATGCTCACCCGGGGAAACCCCAGAACGACGTAAACGGTCATCAGAGCCAGGAGCCCGAAAACCAGAAGGATTTGAAACCGGGTGGCTTCCTTCGCCCCCGCGAGGTTGACCAGGACGAAGCAAACGCACAGTCCCGCCGCCACCAACCGCATGTCGACGTCCACCAGCAAGACGGTGAAAGCCGACATGCCCACCAAGGCGAAGGCGCTTTTGAGGGAAAGGGAAAACCAGCTCAACAGCCCGGAAACGGTCCCCACGGCGGGCCCCACGCTGCGGGTGACGAAAAAATAATCCCCCCCGGCCTTGGGCATGGCCGTGGCCATCTCCACGATGCTGAACATGCCGGGTACGGCCAGAAGTCCGGCCACCAGGTAGGAAAGCACCACGGCCGGCCCGGCCAGAGCGTGAGCCAGCCCCGGTAGAATGAACAGCCCCGAGCTCACCATGGCCCCCGTGGCCAGGCAGAAAACATCGACGAGGTTCAGTTCCTTTTTGAGCTTCATTCCGAACACTCCGCACAACGCTTGTCGAAAACCCATGGTACACAATAAACATGGTTCCTCCAATACAATTCACGCCGGAAGGGCCCGGGCCAAGAAGGAAGCGGGCGTGCCGCAACCCGGGGCGCCCGGTCCCCTCACCCCCTTCGTTGACTTGGAGGAGCGCGTCCGGCAAAGTCCAAGGCGGGATTCGCCCGATACCGCGAGCGCGGGGCTTTTCAAGAAAGGGGCCCGGAGCGGGAGTCCGCGGAAAACATCCTCGTCACCAACGACCACGAGGACCTTCTCGATCCCTGCGGGCCGAGGCTCCGCTGCATCCCCGCAGCGAAATGCCTTCTTTTAGACGCTGCGGACCCAGTAATGACAAGCGGCCCGCAAGGGAGCCGAAACCGAAGATGTCCGGAGGAAAAAATGGACGCATACGACGAGCTGCTTCCGAACGGTTTGAAGACGCCCCTGCCGGAGTCGGCGTCCCTCTCCCTGCGGGAGCTGGGCGAGGGCGAGTGGGACGAGCTCCTCGCTGGTGCATTTGTCGCCCTATCGCAAGGAAAAGGCCCTCTCCGTGGAGCTCCACTTCAACATCGCCTCTCCGCCGTTTTCGGAGCGCCTGGACGTGGAGGCGCTTTTCCATCGGGCGCAGCCCGTCGGGATCGGCGGGGCCCGCGCCTTGACCCTGGGGCCGGAAGACCTCGTGACGCACCTTTGCCTGCACGCCTCCGTCCACCACATGTTCGACAACGGCATCACGCCCTTCATCGACCTTGCCTTTGCCGTCGAGCACTACGGAAACGCTCTGAACTGGCCCAACCTCGTCGCCTGGACGAAAGAGATCGGGGCCGAGCGGTGCCTTTACCTGACCCTTTCCATCGGCCGCGGACTGCTCGAGGCCCGCGTCCCCGACGGAGTATTGGCCGAGCTCGCTCCGGAGGAAAGGGGCGAAGAGATGATCGCCGAAGCGACGGAGATGGTCTTCGATCGCGAAGCTTCGGCGAGGCCCAACGTGGCGAGGCTTTTCGGGGAAGGCCGTCCGTCCGAGAAGATCGTACATTTCCTGTGGCGCCTCTTTCCCTCGCCTTCGAGCATGCTGCCCGAATCCTCCAAGAGCAAAGCCCGCCTCCCGGTCCTGTACGCCGCTCGCATCAAGGGCCTTTGGCGACGACACGGCGACACGCTCCGGAAAGCGTTGCGCGGGGACCCGCAAGCCTCCTCGGCACTGGAATTCGGCAACCGACGAAACCGCCTCAGAGACTGGATGTCCACGCCCGCCCGGTCGTGAGCGGGCCGGGGCCCGGCTCGCAAAGCCGGCGGGCGCGTTCTTTCAGGCGGCGGACGCTTTCGGCCGAAGGGCGCGGACGACGAACGGGATGCGGCTTTTCTCTCTTATCCGGCCAATCCGGTTGATCCTGTCGAGGAATTGAGATCCGCCATCGCCCTTGACGGTTCGTTTTATGTGAGATACAGGGATGGTATCAGCGTCGTGCCGAGAACGTGGTGCCGAAGCTGGATTCCTGCGGCGATTCCGGCACCGGTCGAATTACTCCCGGTCCAATAAATCCGTACCTTTTGCAAGTCTCTTGGCGAATAAGAATGTTTGTCTTTATAATTCCAGAATATTTAAACCCCTATTTTAAATAATCATGTATGCAAGATTTCAGAAACTGCCCTTGAGCACTGAGGAAACCTGCTTTCTGTGGGGCCCCCGTCAGACGGGAAAGAGCACCCTGCTGAAAAGGCTTTTTCCAGAGTCAACACGATACGACCTCCTCCTTTCGGACACCTACCAGCGGCTATTGCGCCGGCCGGACCTGCTTCGGCAGGAATGCAAGGCCGCCGGCCTGGACAGGGGTTCCCAAAAGAACCCTGTCATCATCGACGAAATCCAAAAGCTACCCATGCTGTTGGACGAAGTGCATTGGCTGATCGAGAACAGGGGTATCCGTGAAATTGCCGCGCTTACCAACGGGGAAATCGTGAACTATACGAACATCGCCGGCGAATGCGGGGTCAGTTCTCCCACGGTCAAGGAATATTTTCAAATCCTCGAAGACACCCTCGTCGCGAGACATCTTCCCGCATTTCAGAAAAGACGGAAGCGGCGACTGATAACAAGCCCCAAATTTTACTTTTTCGATCTCTCGCCGGTAATACATCTGACGCGAAGACAAGCTGATATCGCGGGACCCCGCGCCAAGACAGACCGAAGACAGCATCGAAATCCTTCCCTGGCGGTTTTTCCTCGAACGCCTCTGGGCCGGAGAGATCATTTGATCGCTGACGTTCGAACCACGATAAGTAAGTTGAAAACCGCCTATTTTATCGGAAATAACCCCGGTGATTCTCCTTCCAATCCTTTTTGAACCTTCGGGCCTCCCCGGCCAGGGCGACCATCTTCGTCCCTTTGCGGGTCAGCAGTCGGGCGATCCCGGGCGTGATCGGGGTGCCGTTGGTGTTGAGGGTGTAGCCTCGTCCCCGCGTGAGAAAACAAGGAATGCCTCGGATCTCCGGCAACCGCTTCAGGCCCAGCAGGGCGAGGAGCCCGTCCAGGTCCCGGCGGTCGGACCACAGCACCCCCTTCTCCTCCATGAGGGCCTCCGCCTCGGCTGCTTTAATACACAGGGACCACCGAAGCGCTCGAATCCGCATGGTCCTCCTTACTCGATCTCGATGGTCGATCCTCTCCCGGTCCCGGCGACGCGGCCTCCGCGGGGGCGGCGCCCTCGATCCCTTCGAGGTTGATTTATAGCTTGGGGAGTGTCCGGGAGCAAGGCGGAAGCCGGAAAAGAACATACGGTCCGAAGGGGCGGCTGCCTACTGCATACTTGCCTACCGCTTCTTTATCAGTGGCCGGGAACAGGCCCTCGTCGCCCGTCCGCGCGCGGACTTCAGCCCCGCGCGGAAAAGCCCGTTCGGGCAAAATCCGAAATTCGAAACAAATTCGGATTGTTCTCAAATCCTGTCCAGGCTGTTCGGGTTTTGATATTCGAGATGGCTTCGGATTTCGCGCTGACGTATATTCTTGACGCGATACCCAAAAAGAGTATCGTCGAGCGATAAAATGGACGGCGACCGTGACAAAAAGAGCGAAGAAGCGGCTTGCGCGATTGTCGGGGACCGTCCCGCGGAGCCTTGCGGCCTTGATACGGGACATCGAAAACGACGGCCCGATTCGCGGCAAGCGGCCGAGCTCCGCTCTGATCGGTCGAGACCGGCACCCTCGCCACGTCAAGAAGGGACGCCCGACCTATGTTGCCGTTCGGGAAGTCACCGACAAGGAAGTGAAGTTTGGTGGAGACGGTTCATGCAGGCATTCGCCCCAAAGCACCATACTGAGGACGGGACCGTGGAATTGCGCTTCACGGGTCCTTCGGGGAGGCGCAAGGAGGCGGTCGATGCATTGAAATCCCTGGGCTTCGTGGACGTCTCCGGGACGGTTCCCTGGAAAGACTGTTTCCCGTATTCCGACGAGCCATTGCCGGGAGTATGCCTGGCCGGGGCCAGAGACCGTGAAGGGGTCACGCAGCGCGAGCTTGCGAAGATGACGGGCATCCCGCAACGGCACATTTCCGAAATGGAAAACGGCAAGCGCCCTATCGGCAAGGAGACGGCCAAAAAGCTCGGGAAAGCATTGAACGTTTCATACAGGGTTTTTCTATAGGCGGTCTCCCTCGGGCACATCGTTCCCCCTTGTATCTTCGAGGCTGTTACCCTTGCCGAATCGCGTGCCGCGCACGGATCGAAATGACAAGCAACCCGACGACTCGCCATTCATCCCGTTCGCCGTCCTCCTCCGTCATCCGGCTGAGGGGTGTCGCCCAGCACAACCTCAAGGGCGTGGACTTGGACCTCCCCCTCCACCGGCTCGTCGCCGTCACGGGGGTGAGCGGCTCCGGCAAGTCCAGCCTGGCTCTGCACACCCTCTACGCCGAAGGCCAGCGGCGCTACGTCGAAACCTTCTCCCCCTACGCCCGCCAGTTTCTCGAGCGCATGAGCCCGCCTCGAGCCGAGCTCATCGAGGGCATCCCGCCGGCCATCGCCATCGAATCGGGAACGGCCGTGCGCAGCTCGCGCTCCACCGTGGGCACCATGACGGAGATCAACGACCACCTCAAGGTCCTCTTCGCCCGACTGGCCGTTCCCCACTGCCCCCGGTGCGACCTCCCCGTCCGCGAGGATTCGCCCGCCACCGTCCTGGAAAGCCTGGAGGCTCTCCCTCCGGGGAGCCGTCTGGCGGTCGCCTTCCCCTTCCGGCCCGGGGAAGCCGGCACTCCGGAAGACGGGGATTGGGCCGGGGGCCTCGTGGCCCAAGGGTTCCTGCGGTGCTACCGCGACGGCCGGACCCTGGATTTGGAGACGCTGGACGATAAGGATCGGCGAAGGCTGCAACGGGACGAAGCGTTGATCGTGGTGGACCGGGCCGTTTGGAAAAAGGTCGAGCCCGCCCGGCTGACGGATTCTCTGGAGACGGCTTTCCGCGCAGGGCAAGGAAGGGTGGCCGTGATCGCCCTCCCCCCTTCTCCTTTGCAAGCCTTCGAGGACGGAAGCCGGGAGCGGTCCCTGCGGTTCAGCAGCGACTTGGGCTGTCCCGCCTGCGGGATCTCCGTCCCCGCCCCGGCGCCCAACCTGTTTTCCTTCAACAGTCCTCTCGGGGCCTGCCCTACATGCCGCGGCTTCGGACGCACCATCGGGGTGGATTGGGACCTCGTCGTCCCCGACCGTCGCCTGACTCTCGAGGAAGGGGCCATCCGCCCCTGGACGCCCGACCGGCCGGAATACCGGGACCTCATGGAATTCTGCCGCAAGGCGGGCATCCCCGCCGACGCCCCCTACGAGGACCTCTCCCCCGAAGACCGCTCCAAAGTCATCGACGGGACCGACGACTTCTACGGCGCACGCGGTTTTTTCCAATGGCTGGAAGGCAAGACCTACAAGATGCACGTGCGGGTCTTCCTGTCCCGCTACCGGGCCTACACGCCGTGCGAAGCCTGCGGCGGGGGCCGCTACCAGCCGGACACCCTGCTGTACCGGCTTCGGGGCGTCCCCATCGACGCTTTGAGCCGCCGGTCCATCGAGGAATGCCGGGAATTCTTCTCGGGCCCCTGGCCGGAGCTGGATCGGGACCCGGCCGCAGCCCTGGTGGCCGACGAGATTCGCCAGCGTCTCGGTCTCCTCCACGCCATGGGATTGGACTACCTCTCCCTGGACCGCCAGTCCCGGACCCTTTCGGGGGGCGAAGTTCAGCGGGTGCATCTCACCCGGGCCCTGGGCTCCTCCCTGGTGAACGTGCTGTACATCCTGGACGAGCCCAGCGTGGGCCTCCACGCCCGCGACCAGCGACGGCTCATGGAACAGCTCCGCCGGTTGACGAGCCTGGGAAACACCGTGGTCATGGTGGAGCACGACCCGGCCATGATCCTCATGTGCGACCATGTCATCGACATGGGCCCCGGCGGGGGCGAGAAAGGCGGTGAAATCCTTTACCAAGGGCCTCCCCGGGGATTGGCCCGGTGCAAGGAAAGCCTGACGGGGGCCTACCTTGTCGAAACCGCCTCCGCGAGGGCGCACACACGGGTGCGCCCCTACATTCGCATCCCGTACGGGCGGCCCCCCGCGCCCGTCCCATCCGGGAGCGAATCCCCGTGCGGGCGGCCCCCCGCGCCCGCCCCATCCGGGAGCGAATCCCCGTACGGGCGGCCCCCCGCGCCCGTCCCATCCGGGA
>Ga0180430_10005760_pt1 | contig 10219 bp, 8 predicted proteins | sample SS_ome_9_FD_132999 | JGI IMG/M metagenome (GOLD analysis project Ga0180430, IMG submission 132999) | Hypersaline lake sediment archaeal communities from the Salton Sea, California, USA - SS_1_S_2 metaG | ecosystem: Environmental > Aquatic > Non-marine Saline and Alkaline > Hypersaline > Sediment... | reverse complement strand
CTCCTCGACGTACAAGGACGCCATCGCCTTCATCGTTTTGCTGGGCATCCTCTTTATCCGACCGGCCGGTTTGTTGGGGAGCCTGCGCGTTCGTCGGTTGTGACGCCCGGCTTTTCCACGGCCGGCGTCCGCCGCGAAGTGTCTTGTGGCGTCGCAAGTAACGAAAAGAGAGCGATCATGACGAAAACAGGCAAGGACAGAGTGAAGCGGTGGCGCCAGAAAAAGGCCCAGAAGGGCGGGCGCAGCCTTTCGGCCTGGCTTGAACCGGAGACGGCGCAGATGCTGGAGCAACTTCTAGGCCACTACGGAGAAACCACTTCGCCCTTGATCGGCCGAGCCATCAAGACCCTTTACGACGTTACGAGCGAACGGGGAGGGCCTTCCCTGCCGTCCCGTTCGCCCAATGGCTTGCGGGAGGAGCCGTCCTCGGAGATTGAAGCGCGGGAAGAGGCCGGGATGGCTCGAGAGCCGGTGGAGGAAGGCTCGGGGGAAGACCGTCGGCTTGAATCGGAGCTTTCGGGAGAGGCCGTCCTGGCCGGGGGGGAAGCGGTCCCTGGAAAGGAACGGGAGCCTTCGGCGAAGGAGGAGACGGATCGGGGAGAGTCCATGGAGGGCCTGGCATGTGAAAGCGAGGAGGCGGAGGACCTGTTGGAGCGGATGAAGGAGGAGCTGGGGGCGGGAGCTTCCTTGAAGAGCCTCAAGGATTCGCTCCTTGTCAAATGGATTTTGATCCTGCGTCGCCGGGGATGTCCCTTCGAGGCCATGGCCGGGATGCTCAACCAGGCTTCCATACCCGTGCTCCCGGGGCATGATCGGTGGGAAAAAGGCGTCCTTACGACCCTGTTCATCCTCAACTACCCCGCTGTCGCCAAGGGGGCCGATGCGGATCAGGATTCGCCTTCCCGTGCATCTTGACTTGAGGGGATTTTATCAGTGAGACGGAAATGCCGGGTCGTTCTCTAGTGCCGGGGAAGTGGCGAGGGCTTCTGCTCATGGCCCTCGTGGTGGCTTCGGTTCCCTGGATGGTGGAAACCGACTATGCGCTGCTCCTTTACAACGTCATGGCTCTCAACGCCCTGGTGGTTCTGGGACTGAACCTGCTCATCGGTTGTGCGGGACAGGTTTCCTTCGGCCACGCGGCCTTCTACGGCATGGGAGCCTACTTCAGCGCCATAGCTTCCACCACTTGGCAATGGCCGTTGGGGGGGGCGGTGGCTCTGGCGCTGGCGGTCACCGGAGTCGTGGGCTTTTTGCTCGCGCTGCCCGTCCTGCGCTTGGAAGGGCATTATCTGGTCATGGCCACGCTGGGGTTCAACGTCATCGTCACCATCCTCCTGAACCAGTTGGAAGAGTGGACGGGAGGACCTTCGGGGCTTCCCGGGATCGCGCCTCTGGAAGTTTTTTCCTTCGTTATCGACAGCGATCGGAAGTTCTACTTTTTCGTATGGGGGGTGTTCCTGGCGATGTTCGCCCTCACCCTCAACCTGCAGGATTCGAGCGTCGGACGAGCTTTGTACGCGATCCATGAAAGAGATCTCACGGCTCGGGTCCTGGGAGTGCCCGTTTACCGTTACAAGGTGACGGTGTTCGTATTGAGCGCCCTTTACGCCGGGCTCGCCGGCGTTTTGTACGCCCACTACGTCACTTTCATAAGCCCTCGCTCTTTCGACATCTTCTATTCCGTTCAGGTGGTGACCATGGTGGTGGTGGGAGGGATGGGCAGCCTTTGGGGCGGCGTGATGGGAACGGCCCTCGTCACCTGCCTGCCGGAACTGCTCCATCATTTTCAGGATTACCATGTGCTGCTTTACGGGCTGATCCTTGTGAGCGTGCTGGTTTTTTGCCCTCAAGGCCTTGCCCCTCTTTTCGCGAGCCTCGCGGGCTTTTTGGGGAAAGCCCTTTTCCGTCGCCGGGAAGCCGAGGAACGGTGCCGCGCGGAGACCGAGGACGCTCCCGAAAGGCCGGGAAGCCTCGCCTCCGGGGAGAAAGGCGCCGTTGTACGGCTTCCTTCCTCGGAAAAGGCTTCGGCCGTCGATGCCCCCCCTCTTTTGCTTCTGAAGGAGGTTTCCGTGCATTTCGGGGGGCTTCAGGCTTTGGACCGCGTTGACATGCGGGTTTTCCCCGGCGAGATCGTGGGACTGATCGGTCCCAACGGCGCCGGCAAGACGACCCTTCTCAATGCGGTCTCGGGCATCGTCCGGCCCCAGGCGGGCGACATCCTCCTGAACGAGGCTTCCTTGCGCTCCCTTGCGCCTCACGAGATCGCCGCTCGGGGGGTGGGGCGAACCTTTCAAACCGTTCAGGTCTTTCTCGGATGGTCGGTGCTCGAAAACGTTTTGCTTGGCTACCATTGCCGAAGCCGGGCGGGATTCCCGGGAGGGTTCCTCCACGGGCCCGGGGAGCGTCGGGAGGAGAGCGAATTCCGCGAAGAAGGGCTCCGCATGCTGCAGGGGCTCGGTCTGGCGGAGAAGGCTTGCTGGCCCGCTTCCCGTTTGAGCCTCATGGAGCAAAAGCTGCTGGAATTGGCCCGGGCGATGGCCCTCGGTCCCTCGGTGCTGTTGCTGGACGAGCCGGTGGGCGGGCTCAACCCGCGGGAAAGCCTTCAATTGGTGGGGGCGGTATCCCGTCTCCGGGAGCAGGGAATGGGGATCGTGCTGGTGGAGCATGACATGAACGTGGTCATGGGGCTTTCCGACCGCGTCGTGGTTCTGCGCAACGGCCATCCCATCGCCGAGGGCAAGCCCAGAGAAGTCCAGAAAAACGCCGAGGTGATCGCCGCCTACTTGGGAACGGGGCGAGGGAAAGGCCTCGGCGGGGGGTGAGGCGGGGAATGAAGGAAGCGATGTGCTGAGTGTCAGGAATCTTTCGGCTCGTTACGGGGCCATTCGGGTGCTGAGACGCATGACGTTTCATATCTCCGAAGGGGAGATCGTCGCTCTTCTGGGAGCCAACGGGGCGGGAAAAAGCACGCTGCTGAAAGTGATCAGCGGCCTGCATCGGCCCTCCGAAGGGGAAGTCCTTTTCCGCGGAAGCCCCATCCAGCGCATGGCCCCCGAAAGAATCGTCCGCCAAGGGCTCCTTCACGTTCCCGAGACCCGGCAGCTGTTTCCCAACATGTCGGTTCTGGAAAACCTGGAGCTCGGGGGATATCTTTACGGCCGCCGACACGTGGAAAAGCATCTGGACGAGGTGTTCGAGCTCTTTCCGGTCCTTGCCCGGAGGAAAAAGCAGAAGGCGGGAACGCTGAGCGGGGGGGAGCAGCAAATGCTTTCCATCGGCCGCGCCATGATGGCGCGTCCCCGGCTCCTGGTCCTGGACGAGCCCTCCCTGGGGCTGGCCCCCCTCGTCGTGGAGGAGATCTATGAAACCATCGAAAATCTCAATCGCCAGGGCATCACCATCCTTCTGGTGGAGCAGAATGCTCTGGGGGCCTTGGGCATCGCCCGCAGAGGCTATGTTCTGGAAACGGGGCGCATCGTTCTTTCGGGGGCTTCCGAAGAGCTCATGGAGCACGACGACGTACGGCGGGCCTACTTGGGCAGAGACTACGAGCACAAATGGCAACGTTGAGGGAAAGGGTGTGCTCGGTCAACGATGTTGCTTCGCCCTTCGGGCTCGCGGCCCGAAGACGTTGCACCCTTGGCCGAAAGCTCGCGGCCGTGCCGCAGCCCGGCTCCTTGCGGGCGTTTTGCGGAAACCGGCTGCGTTGGTAAGTGAGCTTTGTTGACGGACAGGTAAGGAGGATCGCTCATGGAGCATGGAAACGTCGAGCAAAGATTGACCCTTGTGGAAGTGGACGGTCTCAGGGAGTACTTGAGCAAGCATCGGGAAGGCGAATATTTCCTCGTGGATGTGCGCGAGCCCGTGGAATACGAAATGGGACACATTCCCGGGGCCACTCTCATTCCCCTGGGGGAGGTCGAATCCCGCATCGAGGAGCTGGAGCCCGCCAAGGACGCCATTTTCTATTGCCGCTCGGGGAAACGGTCTCGGGCGGCGGCCGCCATGGCCGTGGACAGCGGTCGCTTTTCCGGAGCCGTCTACAGCTTCGAAGGGGGATTCATGGCCTGGGACGGAAAGACCCTGGAGGATTTTCCCGAAGTCAAGGCCTTCGAGAATGTGCAAGGGATCGAGGAAGCTCTCAAGGTGGCCATGGAAATGGAAAAGGGGGCTTGGCGCTTTTATCGCGGAATTCTCGAGCGGTATCCCGACTCTTCCTTCGCGACGGTGTGCCAGGAGCTGGCCGAGCTGGAGCACCGCCATGCCGAAGTGGTTTACCGCTACCTGCGGAAGCATTCCGAATCCGGGGTGGAAGCCCCTTTCGAGGACCTGTTCGCGGAGCTTCCCGGGGACATCCTGGAAGGAGGGGAGCCCATGGAGAAGGCCCTCCAGCGGGCCTCGTCATGGATGGGCGACGAAAACCTTTCCTTTTCGGAGCTGGCCCTGGATGTGGAATACCGGGCCTACGACCTTTACCGGAACCTGTGGATGGACGCCTCCGACGCCGACGAAAAGGAGGTTTTCCTGTCTTTGGCCGAACAGGAAAAGGGGCACGTTCGGGTCGTCGCACGCCATCTCCAGCGTTCCATGAAGTAACGGGAAAACCGGTGGTGGAAGCTATCCCCGTCGTTCCGGGATTTTTCCCCGGATCCCGCGCGAAAGCGTCAATCCTTGCCGGAGAGGCGCGAGAGCAAGGATTCCGAAGCGTAGAACATGGCCATGTCCTTTCGACCTTGGATGGATTGGACTTGGCGGTAATGTTGGAAGCGAGGAGTGAAGCCCCTGTTTTTCAGGGAGGTTCTGAGGATGATGAGGTCCACCTGTTGCGAGAGGGCGAAATCTTCCACGGAAAGAGGGATGGACCGGGAATGCTGGATATAGTTGGGCCCCAGGCCCGCGTAGTAGGGAATGCGGGCGTCGGTGGACAGAATCTTGACCTCCCGGTAACGGGGATGCTCCACGAGCCATTGGCCCGCCCGCTTCACCAGAGGGTCCTGATCTCCCAAAGGCTTCAGGCTCTTGTAAACGGGAGCCGCCACGAAAGCCAGCACCAAAAGGGCCGTTAGCATGGAGCGGTAGGAAGCTTCCCGGCACCGGGTCCACAGAAGATCCAAGCCCCTCCCGATCCAGGGATATGCGAGAAAAGCCGCGCTCAACAAATAGCGCTGGGTGATGAAGTTCATCTCGACGTGGCGATAGTAAACCACGATCACGAACAGGACGATTCCCGAAGCCGTGAAAAGGCGTCCTTCGCGCCCGACGGAGGGGCTTCGGGGATTGGCGCGTCGGACGCCCAGGAAGAGGGGCAGCAGAAAGGGGGCGAAAAGAAAGCTCGCGTAGCTTTCCGCCAAGCCGACGAGGTATATCAACGGCATGTAGTGACGCGAGATCTCCATGAAGTTTTGTCCCCCGTCGGGGTAGGGCAGCTCTTGTTGAAATATTTTGAGCTTTTCGTGGATGAGAAGGTAGTTGTCCAGGAAGCGGAGCCCCAGAAGCTCTCTCAAGGCTTGGGAGATTTGATCCGTGCGGTTGAAGGCGGTCCATTGGTCGCCCAGGATGATGGCCAACAGCATTCCGGCTCCCAGAAGCAGGAGGAGCCAGCACAAGAGCCCTCTCCAGATGAAGCGTCGGCGGTCGGGACAGTAAAATGCCAGAGTCAGGAAGAAGCCGATGGTGAACAGCGTGAAGATCAGGGCCTCGATGCGCAGCAGAGCGCCCAGCGCCAGGAAGAGGGCCGTGAGGAGGAAGTAGCGGACTTTCGGGTCCTCCATGGCTTTGAGGGTGAAATGAACCGCCCAGGCGAAAAAGAGCAAAAAGGGAGGGTCCCTCATGATTTGAGTGCCCCAGTCGTTGGCTTCGGGACAGACGGCCCAGGCAAGGCAGGTCCAGAAAGCCGCCCGGTCGTCGAAAAGGCGCCGGGCGATGAGGTAAAGAGGAGCCAGGACCAGAACGGAAGAGGCGACGGAAGTGAAATAAGCCGCCACGGTCCATTGAGGAACGAGCAGGTGGACGCCGGCCAGCAGCAGGGGGTAGAAGGGCATGGGGAAAAGGGATGCGGCGTCTTTGAATCGTCCCGCCTCGAAGGTTTGGGCGACGTTGAGATAAAGGGCCCCATCGACGTTGATCACTTCCGTGAAGGAACAGATGACGGTTTTCAACAGAAGGGAAAGGAGGAGAACGGCTACGAGTCCCTGAGGGGATTCCGGCAAGCTCGAATCCGGGCGGTTCAATTCCAATCCGGTCCTCCGATCATGGATTTCAGGGAATCCGGCAGCCTTTCCAGAGCGCTTTGCCAACACTGCAAAACCAGCCGCGCTTGTCCGTCGCTTCCCCCTTTTCTTCGCAGGTCGAGAAGAAAGCGCTGAAGCTCCTTGAAAGCTTTTCGACCGTCGAATCGGCGATGGAGGCGGCTGGCGTCGTGATCGCAAAAGATCGTCTCGTCTCCGCGAACGAGAATGTTGTTCCACTTGAGATCTCCGTGGATGCCTCCCGCCCTGTGGATTCGACCGATGGCGGCCGCCGCCCCCCGCAACAAGTCGTTTTTCCCTTCCTCGTCGAGCTCCCGCCACAAGCTGGAAAATTTCGTCGCCCCTTCAACGTATTCCGAAAGAAAGTAGGATTTCCGGGAAGGAAAAGGCCGGCAACGCTCCACGCACAAATAGGGGACGGGAACGGAGAGCCCCGCGGAGCTCCAGCGCCTGGCTTCGCGCCAGGCCCGAAGGGCCCGGGAAGGTCTCGCAAGGTCTTTGATCCTGGACCATCCCCGGGCTTCCAGGTATTCTTTGACGAAAAAACAGCCCCTTCCTTCCCGCACCTTCCACGCGCGAGCCTTGGGGCTTTTCTGAAGCAGCTCGCCTTGGCGGTCGAGACAAGAAGCGTCGGAGACCAGCTCGTCCAACAGGGCTTGCAGCCCGGGATGCTCGTTCATGCGCTTCCCGTCGGCGAATATCCTGAACGGGCCCCGAAAAAAACAGTCCGCGCCCCCGTTTTCGCGGGAGCGACGAAGCACGCGAAGCAATGGGATGGATCGGTCGCTCGACGAAGCGTTCAATGGGCGATCCCCCGTTTTTTTTCGCGAAGAAGACGCTTGAAAAGCTCCAGATTCCGGCGGGCGGCTTCCTCCCAGGTGAAGGCCGAGGCGGTTGCTCGAGCGGCGTCTTTCATGGATTCCGGATTTCCGCCGTCGAGGAATCGGCGCAAGAGCCCCGCCAGCTCCTCGGCACTGTCCGGCTCTTGCTGAACGTAGCCGTTGACGCCCTCCCGGACCAGCTCCGCCGCTCCGTTGGCCGCCGTCGTGATCACCGGCAAGCCGCAAGCCATGGCTTCCAGGCACACGTTGGAAAAGGGATCGTATCGGGTGGGAAGCACCAGGAGGTCGCCGGCGGCGTACACCTTTTGGATCTCCCTTACCGCCCCCGGAAGATGGATTCGGCTTCGCAGATGCGGGGAGCACATTCTTTCGATCTTTCGCGGGCTTCCCCGCCCGGCGACGAGCAGTCGGCACTCGGAGGATCCCGAATCCCGCCGGTCCATGGCCTCCAGGAGAGTGGACAATCCCTTGCGCTTCCAATCGTTGCCCGCGAAGACGATGACCGGGGCACGGGAAGGGAGGCCCCACCTTGCTCGCGCTTCCCGGCCCAGGGAAGCCCTCGCTTGCGGATTGAAGGTCCGGTGATCCACCCCGTTGTAAATCACCTCGATGCGCTCTCTCGAAACCCCATAATAACCATGAAGCGTTTCTTTGAACAGACGCGAGTTGGCGACGACCCTCCGGCATCCGCCCCGGCGGTACAGACGGTTTTCCAGGTAAAGATTCACCAGAAGAACGGGCCTCGTTGCCAGCCTCGCTCCCCGGTGCAGCGGGTGAGGGTATCGGACTTTCAGCCAGTGGCGCTGCACTCCGTCGCTCATGCGGTAGATGTCCGCGGAAAAGACGGGATTCAGCGCATAAACGATGTCGAAGGCTTCGTGCCGGAGCGTTTCCGAGACCTTGCGGGCGAAGGAGAGCACCTTCCACCAGGAAGGCTTTCGCACGGTGGTTACGGGGTGCCAGTGGATCGGAGGGGAGGCGGGATCTTCTTGGAATAGGCGAGACAGCACGTGAACGTCGTGGCCCCCTTGGGCGAGGGCGCGGCCCAAGTGAACCGTGTGACGCTCGGCTCCGCCGCGCTCGAGGCCGTATTCCTTGATCACCAAGGCGATTTTCATGAAACGGCTTTTCCCTTGCGGCTCGTGTTCTCGCGAGCGGTCTTCCCTCTTCGGAGCACCTCCTCGAAGCATTGCTCCAACCTTATGGCGCGTTGCTCCCAGGTGAACAGGCGGGCCCGCTTGCGAGCTTCGTCGGCCATTTCCATAAGACCTTCCCGGCGGGAGGTCAATCGCAGGACGGTTTCCGCCAGGGATTTGGGAGATCCGGGCTCGAAGAGGGCCCCCGCTTTCCCTTCGCCCAAGTCCTCCCGCACCGATGGAAGGTCCGAAGCCGCCACGGGGCGTCCCCAAGCCATGTATTCGTAAAGCTTGGTGTGGGATGCCAGAGAGCGCTTGCCTTGAGGCAAGGCCGGAAGCAAGAACAGGTGGGCCCGGCTTGCCACCGCGTCCAGACGGGCCGGCGGCGTGAATCCGTGCAGAGCCAGCCGGGAAGCCACTCCCCAATGCTCGCTCTTGCGGCGCAGCTCCCGCGTTTGGCTCTCCGTTCCCCCCACCACCTCCAGCAGAAAGGAATCGGGAAGAAAGCACAGGGCTTCCAAAGCCAAGTCCACGCCTTGAGCGGCGTGAAGCTGCCCCACGTACATGAGCCTCCAGGGCCCCCCGTCGGCGGGGGGGCGGAAAGGCGAAGGGGATTCCACCGGTCCTGCGGCCAGGGGGACTTTGCAGACGGGAAAAGGGGGATCGTAAAACCGCACGATGCGCTCCCGCAGAATCTCGTTGATGGTGGCCAGTCCTTGAACCCCGTGCATGAGGTGGCGCTCCCGCGGCTCCGGCCGCTCCCAGGCGGGATGGGACAGTTGGTGAACTTCGAAAACCAAGGGCAGGCGACCGGCCAGCTTTCCCGCGAGGGGCTTGATGATCTTGGGCTCCCGGGCGTAGAGGAGGTCCACGCGCTCCCGGCTCATGATGCGCCGCAGGGTCCGCCAACAGAAAAACTCGTAAACCTTGTGCCACGAGAGGGCGGGAGGCCTCGTGCGGCGAAGGACGGGGACGGGGACCAGTTGAAAGGAAGGAAGCGGGGAGAGCCCGTAGTGTCGGAAAACCTCCTCCCGGGATTCGCGCCCCTTGCCGTACAGCAGATGGACCCGGTGGCCCCGGGCGGCCAGGGCGTGGCAGGTTTTCATCACCACCACGTCGTTGGCGCGGCGGATGAGCAGCTTCTGGTTGTGCGGATAAACGATGTTCAGGGAGCTACAGGTCATGAGGGCGGCTCTTTGGCGAGGTTCGCGGGAGGGGAGCGGCGGCTTCGGGCCGCGCCCGGAGAAGCCGGCGCGCTGCTTGGAGCACCTCCGCGACGGTGACGCTTCGTCGGCAAGCCATGTCCCGGGGGCATTGGCGCAGGAGGCACGGGGAACAGGACAAGGGCGACTGCAAGACGATGTGACGGCTCCCCCGGGGACCGTTGCGCTTCCCGTCGGTGGCTCGGTAGAAGGAAACCGTGGGCGTTCCCGCGGCCGCCGCCATGTGAAGGGGGCCCGTGTCTCCCGCCACCACCACGTGCATCCGCTGGAAAAGGGCCAGCAGCTCCGCGAGGGTTCCCCGGGGCCAGAGCCTACCCCCGCTTCCCAAAGGAGCCAGGATGCGCTCCGCTGCTTCTCGCTCGCCCTCGTCGCCCCATGTCGCCACCACGCCCGTGCCGGGGTCTTCCGCCAGCCCCCGGGCCAGCTCTCTCCATTGCTCCATGGACCATTCCTTGGTGGGCCACGTGGTGCCCGGATGGATGAGCACTCGCTTGCGGGAAGCCCATCCCGCGTCGCGCAGGAAATCTTCCACTTTGGCAAGGGACGCGGAATCCGAGACGGACAGGAGGGCGTCCCCTTCCGTCTCCTTGGCGCAGATCGTTTGGGAAAGCCCTTGCGGGAAAGCGGTCGAGGAGATTTTCAGCGAGCGGTCGGTGATGTGATGGTCTTGGGGACCGAGGGACACCCGGCGGTTGGTCGCCAGGAGGTTGGGCCATTCCCGAACGGCCTTGGCATCGAATCCGTAGCGGAGAGGGGCTCCGCAAAGAAGG
>Ga0180430_10005757_pt1 | contig 10222 bp, 9 predicted proteins | sample SS_ome_9_FD_132999 | JGI IMG/M metagenome (GOLD analysis project Ga0180430, IMG submission 132999) | Hypersaline lake sediment archaeal communities from the Salton Sea, California, USA - SS_1_S_2 metaG | ecosystem: Environmental > Aquatic > Non-marine Saline and Alkaline > Hypersaline > Sediment... | reverse complement strand
TGGTGAGGCCGCGTCGGCCATGCCGGAGGCGGCGATCGAGACGAGGATGAGACACGCAAAGGTGAGCACAGGTCTACTGTTCATGACCCTCCCCGCAGATGTGCTGCAATCCCATGCTGGACGGTCCAGCCGTCCTGGAGAGCAGTATAGCACGCTGAAGGAAACCGACGGAAAGCTGTCGTTGTTCCCTACGCGATGCCTCGAAACGCGTCCTATGAGTCTGGGGTGTTGAGGATTCCTGTCAAGCACGGGCTGCATGCGTCTCAAGGTTCCTGCAGGCGAATCCTGGCACTTGACAGCGAGAGGTGACTTCTGTAGGATGTGCATGCTCCACGTGGAGCATATATGGAAGGAGACACCATGTTCGTCCGTGTATCCCTCAACCTGGGGCCGATCCAAGTGCTCATTCATCCGTACGGATTATCGGAGATCCGATTGCCCGAAAGCGCAGGCTCCGACTCGCGCACAGCCAAGCGGTTCCACGGCCTGGGCAAGGGGAGTTCGAGGCGTGTCTGATACGGAGAAGATCTCCATCAACGTCGGGGCGGTTGACCTTGGAACGATCGACCTCCTGGTGGACCAAGGACTGTACGCGAACCGAACCGATCTGATTCGAACTGCGATTCGGAACCAGCTGGACCGGCATGCCGATGTTGTCGAGAAGGCCGTCTCAAGGCACTCGATGGTCATCGGCGTCGTCCGCCTCAATCGGACCGAGCTGGAGGCCAGGGTGAAGATGTCCGAGAAGCTTCGCCTGTCCCTTGTCGGGGTCCTGCGAATTGGCTCAGACGTATCACCCGAGCTGGCATCGTCGGCCATCGATCGTATTCAGATCTTCGGGGTCATTCGGGCGTCAGACGATGTCAAGGAGGCGCTGAGCGATCGGATCCAGCAGTTCGCCACGTTGTACAGCAAGTAGCCCAACGCAAAAACCCGCAGCAGTGCATTGAGATACAGGAGGTCCATCCATGAGGATTCGGAGGATTCAGCTTCCCGAGGATCTGGACGAGATGGGTGAGATGATCTTCGAGACGTTCCAGTATCCGGAGAACCCGAAGTGGAGCGTTCAGGAGGACGAGCAAGAGCACTTCGTCCAGGCCATTCAGACCTACAAACGCATCTGACCCCTTCTCAGGTTGCTCCAGGTCTTCTCCCCTTCTCTCCGGGACATGATCCGCGGGCATGTCGTCGAGGAGGACGGGAAGATCGTAGGCCTCACATTGGTTTCACGCCAAGGAACGACGGATTCGTGGGGCATCGGGACGGTCGGCGTGCTCCCTGCGTACCGTCGCCGTGGTTTTGCGCGCGCAGCCCTCGAGACGTCACTTCAAGTGACGAAAGGGTGCGGAGCGAAGGAGACCTGGCGCAGCGTGATCCAGGGGAACGCACCGGCGCGCGCACTCCACGAGAGCCTCGAGTTTCAGGCCTTTGGTGGCACGTTCGACTGCACGCTCAGGAGCTGGAACTGCCAGAGACGTCCCCCCTTCCGCCCGGCTACACGCTGTCCAAGCTGAGAAGCTCAGACTGGCGGCCACGCTATGAGCTGGCCGATCGGATCACGCCAAAGGAGATGCGCCGATACAACCCCGTTGAGAAGGGGCGCTACAAACAGCCGTTCCTTCTGCGGTTGCTCATCCCTTTGCTCAACGTTCTGCAAGGACAGAAGGACGTGGACTACACCATTCGCGAGGAATCGTCTGGCCAGATCGTCGGTCGAGCAGGCTACCTGGCGAAGAGGAAGAGCAAAGGTGTGAACCAGCTTGTGGTTTCTCTCGATCCGGAATTCCCCGACATCGCGAGGCCGGTCGTCGGCCAGATGCTTCGAGAGATCATCGAGACTAGCCCGACGCTTCGGATTGAGGCGGTCATCCCACGGTGGATGCCGGCCGTCCTCGAAGCAGCAGAAGCCAATGGCTTCGAGCGTCGCACTGAGTATATCAGGATGGGGCGCACGCTTTGGGCTCCTGTGGAAGCCACTCCTTCACGTTGTCTGAGATGCGTCTCGCTTGTAGCCCTACGGCCTACTGCGAGGATGCGGGTTGATCGAGTCCTGCCGCCTTCTGCTCGGGCGAGAAGCCGGAGATCAGATGGCAAGCGACGTGATGGCCGTCCTCCACGCCTACCAGTGCTGCTGGGGTTGTCTCGCAGCCGACCATCGCGAAGGGGCAGCGCTGCCAGAATCGGCAGCCTTCAGGTGGGTCGATCGGGCTCGGCGTGTCTCCTTGGAGCAGGACTCTCTCGCGCGTCCGGTCTACGTTGACATCGAGAATCGCTGACAGGAGGGCCTTGGTGTACGGATGCAGAGGATTGGCGAAAACGGTGTTGGAGTCTCCCGCCTCCATGACCTTTCCGAGGTACATGACGAGCATGTTCTGACATACGTTCTTGACCACAGCGAGATTGTGCGAGATGAAGACGTAGGTAAGGTTGAGCTCCGCCTGGATTTCCATCAGGAGATTCATGATCTGGGCGTGCACAGACACATCCAGGCCGCTGACGGGCTCATCACAGACGAGGAACCTGGGATTCAGGATGATGGCGCGGGCGATTCCGATCCGCTGGCGCTGCCCGCCGGAGAAGTCCGACGGATGGCGAAGGAGATCCTCCTCATCCAACCCGACGAGCTTCAGAAGCTCTAGGACCCTCGCCCTCATCTCGGCCTCGCTGGCGCCGCCGCGGATGAGAAGCGGCTCCTTGATGATGTCGTAAACCGTGAAGCGAGGATTGAGCGAGGAGAAGGGATCCTGGAAGATCATCTGCATGTTCCGCCGGGCCTCCTTGAACGCCTTGGTTTTTAGGGCGTAGAGGTCCTCCCCCTGGAAACGGACGGTTCCCCCGGTCGGCCGAACCATGCCGATCATGGCGTTGGCCAGCGTGCTCTTCCCGCAGCCGGACTCGCCGACGATCCCGAACGTCTCCCCCTGTGAGATCTCGAGGCTGACATCGGTGACGGCCTGAATCCAACGCCTGCGACTGAAGGGATAGGCACGTTTCACTGGGAAGTTGACGGAGACGTTCTCCATCTCCAGCAGTCGTTCGATGGGCATGCCGCCACTCGCACTCATGCCTCACGCTCCTGGCCGAGGGGATTCCAACAGCGAACCTGCCGGTCTTCGGGCACCACTTCCAGCCGGGGCATCCGCTCACGGCACGACTCGGTGGTGTAGGAGCACCGTGGATGGAAGTAGCAGCCCGTGGGCTTCCGCATCGGATGGGGAACGGTGTCCGGGATCTGGACGAACGCCTGCTTCTCATCCGAGAGCTTCGGTACGGAGGCCAGGAGCCCCTGGCTGTAGGGATGCCGAGGATCTGTGAAGAGTTCCTCGACGGCAGCCCGTTCGACGATCTTTCCGGAGTACATCACGTAGACCGTGTCGGCCATGTTGGCGACAACGCTCAAATCGTGCGTGATCAGCAGGGCCGACACATCATGCTCCTGCTGCATCGACTTCAGCACATCGAGCACCTGGGCCTGGATCGTGACGTCTAGAGACGTTGTCGGCTCATCGGCAATGATCAGCTTCGGCATGCACGCGAAGGCGAGGGCGATCAGCACCCGCTGTCGCATGCCACCCGACAGCTCGTGCGGGAAACTGTCGGCGCGGGAACGGGCCTCGGGAACGCCGACGAGCTCGAGTGCTCGGACGGTCTGCTCCCGAGCTTCCTTCTTCCCAAGGCGCGTGTGGCGGCGGTAGATCTCGTCGATCTGCTTGCCAACCGTCATCACGGGGTTCAGCGCCGTCATTGCATCCTGGAAGATCATCGCCATGTCCTTGCCGCGGATGTGCTCCATCTCGCGTTCGGAGAGATGGCTGAGTTCCCGGCCATCAAGCTGAAGGCTGTCGATCCGACTGACGGATGGAGGTGTACGGAGGAGCTTCATGATCGAGAAGGCTGTCACGCTCTTGCCGCACCCGGATTCGCCGACCAAGGCGACGCATTCGCCCTTCCGCGTCATCAGGTCGATGCCTTCAACGGCGCGGATGATCCCGCCGGCGCAGGGGAAGGCGACCTTCAGATTGCGTACTTCGAGTACCGGATCAGTCATGGCCACCCTCCGGTGCAGGCGCGGTGGAGATCGGCTGCCCCTCGGCTTCCTCGGGCCCCTCGTCCTCCATCGACCGGAAAACCTCGTCGAGATAGCTATTGTTCAGATGCTTGAAGATCTTGTAGATGCTGCTTGAGGCCTTCATTCGCGGGTTGAAGATCTCCTCCATCACGATGCCAATGCGCATGAAGGAGAACACGGCGAGGAAGATGCCGGCGCCGGGAGCGAGGATCCACCACCAGGCGCCAAACAACAGCGCGCCGCCGCCCTGTGCTTCGGCCAGCATCTTGCCCCAGCTGATCGCAGTGGGATCGCCCAAGCCAAGAAAGCTCAAGCCTGCTTCCGCGACCATGATGCCGGCGCATGTCAGCGTGGTGTTCATGATGATCAGGTGCGAGGTTCCCGGGAGAATGTGCTTGGTCATGATGTACCATCGGCTGGCGCCGGCCAGCTCAGCGGCCTTGACGTAGTTGCTGTTCTTGAGGACAAGCACGAGCGAGCGGATCACGCGGGCCAATCCCGTCCAGCCAAAGGCGACGAAGACCAACACGATCACGAAGTAGCTTCGGCCCAGTAGATTCGTCAGAACAATGATCAGCGGAAGCGTCGGGATGACGAGCAGGATGTCGACGACGCGCATGATCAGGGTATCTGCGAAGCCGCCGACGTAGCCCGCGATGACCCCCATCAACGCGCCGAGGAAGGCGAGGATCACCCCAGTGATGATGCCGATCATCAGGGAGACCCGTGACCCGTAGATCAGCATGCTGAGGATGTCCTGCCCGGTTGTGATCGTCGTCCCCAACGGATGCTGCAGGCTGGGGCGCAGTCCCTTCTCCGCCCGTTGGGTGACGTCGTACGGATCGTACGGCGCGAGGACGGGAGCGAGGATCGCGATCAGCACCAGCAAGCTGACGAGAATCAGCCCCAGCCGACCCTTGGGGTGCCCCCAGAGCTTCTTGACGAGGCCGAATAGGGATCCGCCCCGTCGTGCAGCTTGGAGGAGGACGTTTCGAGTACTCATCGCTTGTCACCCACGGTGACGCGCGGATCCAGAATCACGTAGAACAGCTCGGTGATCAGATTCGCAAGGATTGCGAACGCCGAAAGGAACAGCATGATCCCCATCATCAGCGGGTAGTCGTTGGTGCTGTTCGCTTCGAGGAAGAGGGTGCCCATCCCCTGCCAGTTGAAGACCTGCTCGATGATGATGGCTCCGCCGATCAGACCGCTGATGCTCATTCCGATGGATGTCGCCAACGGGAGCATCGCATTCCGCAGGATGTGCTTGTAGAGCACCGTGGTGTGGCTCAGTCCCTTGGCTCGGGCGGTGATCACGAAGTCCTCGTTGGTCACGGCGATCACGCTGTTTCGGGTGATCTGCGAGTAGCCGACGATGCCCCCCATGGCCATGCTCATGATGGGCAAGGCGGCGTTGTTCAGCACTACCTGAATGGCCTCCCAGCTCCAGTCGAACTGTGCGACCATGTTCGGATTTGTGTAGGCCGGGAAGAGCTCCAACTCGAACCCCAGGTAGAAGGACAGCATCAGCGCGATGAAGAACGCAGGCAGGGCGACGCTGACCGTCGAAGCGTTCAACAACAGGGTGTCCTGCCAACGGCCGCGCCTCCAAGCGGCCAGTGTCCCGAAGAGCAGCCCAATGCTCAGGCTGATGATGAGCGTCGTCACCGACAGCACCAAGGTCCAAGGAAGGCGCTCGCCGATCAGGGCAGTGACCTTGGGCGATCCGGATCGAAGCGAAGTGCCGAGGTCGAGTCGCGCCAAGCCACGGACGTAGCGGATGTACTGCTGGAAGGTTGACACATCGAAGCCGTACTGAGCCCGCGTGAACTGCTTGATGATCTCGTACTCGATCTCGGACATGGAGCCTTGAGGAGGGTAGTACCGCTCGGCCGGATCGCGCACCCCGAGGCGCGGGATGAAGAAGTTGAGCGTCAGCACGACGAAGAAGATGAAGATCGCGTACAGGATGCGCTTGATGACGTAGCTTCTCTTCATGGCGTCACGCCTCCTTCCTCGCTACGGTCACTGCAGCAGGTGAAGGCGTCTCCTTGGCAGCCGAGGACTCATCGCTGTCTTGGTTGTCCGTCAGGCGCAGTTGCTGCAGATTGGTTGTGCTAAAGACCGTCGCTCCCGCGACAACCTCATAGCCCGTGAACCGGTCGGTCCGCGCAATGGAGACGATCTCCGAGCTGTAGAGCGGAATCTTGTAGTAGAGCTCCGCGATCACCGGCTGCAGATCGTAGAGCAACTCGTACTTCCGATGGAGATTCAGTGTCGAGCGCATCTCCTCAATGCTCGCAGCCAGGTCGGGCTCGACGAGCCGACCGTAGTTGGAGGTCCTTCCACGTGCTACGAAGTGCGCATTCAGCATGATGTCGACGTTGGCCAGGGAGAAGATCACGCCCTGCAGCGTCATGTCGAAGCGGCTGGCCCACAGGTAGGTCGTTTCCGGAGAGCTCCCCTTGGCCTGGTATCGGATCGCAATGCCGATCCTCTGCAGCTGGATCTCCAGGAACGAAATGAGCTCGATCTCACCTGGGTGACCCAGAATGCTGAACGAGACGCGATTCCCATCGAGAAGTCGATAGCCTTGCTCGTCCTTCTCCGGAAGGATCCGATCGAGCAGTTGATTCGCTTCTTCCAGTCTCGCCGCGTGTTCGCCCCTCAGGATGTCGGCGTTCGGGTTGTAGAAGTCAGTCAGGCTCTCTCGGATGAGGCCTGCGCTCATGGGCGTCGCAGCCCCGTTGGCCACGAGTCGAATGAGTGTGTCGGCATCGATTGCCAGCGCGATCGCCCGACGCACGTTCTTGTCCGACAGCAGATTGCGCATGGGCGTCTGCTCGGAGTCCACGGGGTTCACGTTCAAGACCAGGCTCTGTACGTAGATGCCCTCCGCGACGGACACGAACAGATCGTCCCGCCCCTCGAACAGGCGTACGTAGTTCGGACTCAAGCCGGCATCGAGCATGTCAATGTGCCCCTGCATCACGGCGTAGATCGCCACGTTGAGTTCCTGATAGAGGATCAGCCGGATCGTCTCGACCGAGTAGAGTGGGCTCCCATCCTCCTTGGTTTGGTGATAGAGGTCGTTGCGTCGAAGCACGATCTGGGAGGGCCCCGACTCTCCGGTATCGAGCACATAGGGACCGCTGCCAACCGGGTTCTGATAGCGATGTTGCAGGTCGTCGTCGGGACTGCGACTGTTGAGTTGACACTCCCTGCTGACGATGGGTTCCCACACGTGTTCGGGCAGGATCAAGACCGTCGTGAACAGACTCGTCACGGCACCCAACACGCCGCGGACGTGGAAGTAGACGACGTGATCCCGATCCGCCTCCTCGATGGCATAGCCCTGCTCCGCCGCACCGTGGTTGTAGGTGAAGATGCCTTGCAGCTGAAGCTGGCCGGAGTTTGAGTAGAGATGAAGAAGATCGGCAGTCCATGCCAGGGCGCCAGCGTGGTTTGCCAAGTAGTTGTTTCGGGCGATGTCGAAGGTGTAGTAGACATCGTCTGCGGTCAAAGGCTCTCCGTCGCTCCAGCGTGCGCGCCGATCGAGCTCGATCCTGACCGTCAGGTACTTCTCGGTTCTGCCGTTCTGTGGGTTGATCAGGGTCCGCACACCCTCCGATTCGAGGCGGTCGTAGTCGATGTCTCCGGCGTCCGTCACGATGGGCTCGCCCTGCGTATCGACGTAGTACCACTGTCTGGCAAGGTTCGGCAGGAAGTCCCCTGTCTCGTCATCGGAGGAGAAGAGTGTGCTGTAGAGCAGGCTGGCGATCGTCGGGGCGATCCCATCCCGGGAAAGCCAAGGCATGAACGCGGAGGGGAAGGATGATTGAACCACGCCTACGTAGAGTGTGTTCGTACGGTCGCTGCGGCGGGGGTACTCGCTTCGCTGGCAGCCGGCCAGGAGCACGGTGGCGCAGACCACAAGAACTCCACAGACAGCAAGCCACCCGCGCTTCGCGAACATAGTCCTCCCTGCGATGATCGGAGCGATTCATCTGCAGGCAGGCCCCGCCAGACTCAGGTCATGCTGGGACCTGGCGGGGCCGGACCTACCGGTCAACTGATCAATGCCCTACTGCTTCTTCAGGCTGAAGCCCAGTCCACCCATACCGGAGGTGCTGTCCATTCCCGGCAGGTCGATGCTGAAGTTCAGCTCGCCATCGCCGACGGTGCACATCGGCGCGGGTTCTACATCCGATAGAACGACCATGAGCAACATGGTTCGCATCAGCTGGAAGGTCCCGGCGGCTTCAACGACAGGCTGCCCGGCATCATCAGCGACCAGAAGGGCGTAGCTACCATCCGCGTTCAGAGTGAGCGTTGTCGAGTACTCAACGTCCTCATGCGTCGCCTGGCCGGCGAACGTGCCGAGGATCGCATCGCTCAACAGGGTGAGATCCGTACCCGGCATGTTGCCGATCACCTTGAACTGCCCGGCGAGCGTCAGGTTCTCAAGTGTACCGACATAAGCATCCCCGCCCTCAGGCGTGAACGTGATCTCTGTGCCAGCCACGTCGTAGGATCCCTTCTCCACGAACGGCTCAGGCATTCCAACGTTCGCCGTGTACTCATACATCCCAAACATATCCAGCACCATGGTCGTTTCGGCCGTGTACATCGGCGTGACCTTCCTGCCCGCGAATGTGCCGGCGAAGTCAGCATGCGTTGCGACGCGAAGCACGCTCTCGGTTCGCGAACTGGCCATCGACGAGGGCTGGATTCCCACGGTGATCTCGCCTGGAGCGACTGTCCCCTGCACCGCTTCTCCCCCGGCAGGCGTGAGCGTGAAGGTGCTCCCATCCACATTCCAGGATCCGGTCTCGGTGAACGTTTGGACGGAGCCGCCCATGGCGAACTGGCTGTTGAACTCGTAGTGCAGACCGGCCCCCAAGGTGAGCGTGTACGTGTACTCGATGTTGCTTCCCATGGCCATCTTGGAGTGCCCGCCGGCATAGGTGCCGTAGTACTCAGAGAGTGCTAGGGTCTCCGCTGTCAGCGTGTGGATGATCGTTGGATCATCGGAGTCTTCCACGCTGAAGTGGATGTTGCTCGATCCGTAGGGAAGCGTTGACTGGAAGACCAGGTTCGGGCCGTCCAGCACGAAGGTCGCCGTCTTCGGGCTCTCCGCAGTGTGGTCCGAGTAGATCATCATGTGGACGCCCCCGCTCTCCCCGAGCTGTCCCTGGCCGCGGCACTCGGCGGGATCGAAGTCGAGGTTCGGTGAGAGTTCGAACGTACCCTCCGCGCCAATCCTCAAGTAGAACACGAGCGGCATGCCCAGATCGGTGATGTCGATCTGGTAATCGCCGGCGATTGACTCAAACTGCCCGGTCCCCACAACGGCCGTGCCGAGAACCAGCAGCATTGCCAACAAAAGGCCCAACCCAACTCCGGACTTCGCCTTCATCGCTGACCTCCTCCAGGCTAGATGACATGAGCCTATCGGCCCAACGTGGCCCGATACTGTTCTATCCTAGTGTATATCGGCGCCGATATATGCTTCGCCTACGATACACCCAGTTTCCTTGGCATGTCAAGGCGTCACACAGACCCGGCGAGGGGCCTCCTATGGGGCTTTGCGCGATGGACGTTCAGCAACGAGCCGAGAACGAGAACATGAACGAGAGGTCCGCTCTGTTGTTGACGAACTCCTGGGGACAGACTAGACTTGCGGTGGAGGTATATCGGCGCCGATACATGCGCCGGCGTGTTCTGTCTGAGGGAGGAGTTCATCATGAAATCGGCCGAGGCGTTCTTCAACTGGGCGTTCCGTGCGCGGGCACAGACTGTGACGAAGCTCCATCAGGGAGAGGAGATGGCGAGGGAGAAGGTCTTCCTGAGCTTCTGCTCACACAACCCAGCCTTCGTCTCCAATGGGCCCGACGGGTTGAACGCCAGCATCAAGGGAGTCGGATTCCTTCCCAAGCCGGAGTACTTGGAAGAGACGCTCGAGGCCTACCTGAAGCATATCGAGAGCTACGACGGGGATGATCAGGCCTACAGTCAGCGCGGACTGGCGGTGCTTGTTGAGCAGCTCTACCGACCTGAGGCACAGGAGCGCATCGATCTGACCCGGCTCGGCAGCCTGGAGATGGCCAAGAAGCATAGCTGGAACAATTACCGGGCCAATCCTGACGCGAC
>Ga0180430_10005755_pt1 | contig 10224 bp, 4 predicted proteins | sample SS_ome_9_FD_132999 | JGI IMG/M metagenome (GOLD analysis project Ga0180430, IMG submission 132999) | Hypersaline lake sediment archaeal communities from the Salton Sea, California, USA - SS_1_S_2 metaG | ecosystem: Environmental > Aquatic > Non-marine Saline and Alkaline > Hypersaline > Sediment... | reverse complement strand
GGCGTTATCAGCCAGTTTATTAACGTTGAAGATTTTGCGGAAGAGTATGGCATCACCGCAGTGACGATCAAAAGCGGCGAATTCAAGGACACCGGCAATCCTTTTCGCGAGTTCAATGAGGCGGACCGGGAACTGTGGCAGGCCATCATTGATGAAGCCTACGCCGAGTTTGTCCGCATTGTGGCCGAAGGACGGGATATGACCGAGGCCGACGTGCGGGAGGTGGCCGACGGGCGGGTTTGCACCGGCAAACAGGCCCAGGCAATGGGTCTGGTAGATGAACTGGGCTATCTGCCGGATGTGATTGACCGGGCCGCGACCCTGGGCAACATCGAAGGGGAACCGCGAATTATCGAATATGGCACTGATGGCGGCTTTTTTGGCTCGCTGGGCAAAATATTGTACCGGCCCAGCCCGGTCAAGCAGTTGCAGGAAATGCTGCATTACCAGGTTGGCTCGCCGTTGATGTACCTTTATGTTAGCCCGTAGATTGAACCAATTATTGGGCGGGGTATTGAGCTGGCAGTACCGGTAACAGATCAATCAGTTTAAAATCTAATCAGAATAAAAACCAGAAATGAAGAATCTACTTAATCGTCCCTTTCTATCCGTTATTACCCTGGTACTGACAATGGTGTTGCTGGGTACTCTGGGATATATGGCTATCGAAGGGTGGTCATTTATAGATGCCCTTTACATGACCGCCATCACCATGAGTACGATTGGCTACGGAGAGGTGCGGTCCTTATCGCCGGTAGGCCGGGTGTATACCATCGGTCTGATTGCCATTGGGGTGTTGACGGCCTCCTTTGCCATTACGGTGGTGGTCGAGTTGTTTACGTCTCGCCAATTCTTGAACCAATTACGAACCTACAGGAGACAAAAAGCGTTGAAGGAAATTAATAATCACACCATTATCTGTGGTTTTGGCCGGCTGGGACGGAATGTGGCCCGCGAACTGCATACCCGAAACCTGCCGCTGATTGTAATTGATGTTGACGAAAAAGTAGCCGAGGATTGTCAGGAAAAGGAGGTGCCGGTTATCATGGGGAACGGGGCTGATGAAAATATTTTGCACCAGGCCGGCATCGAGCGGGCCACGGCATTGGTGGCTGCGGCCCGGTCTGATGCAGAAAATGTGTTTATAGTGCTGACGGCCCGTGGAATTAACCCCAACCTGAAGATTATTACTCGCTGCAACTCCGAAGGCTCTACCCGAAAACTGGAAAAGGCCGGCGCAGACACCGTTATTTCCCCGTATATGACCGCCGGACGGCGCATCGCCCAGATGTTGATTCATCCTAATGTAGTTAGTTTTTTGGATGGTGTTCTGGAGTTTGGGGATCACCAAATGCGGCTGGAGGAGTTCATCATTGGTAAAAATTCGCCGCTGGCCGGGTTGACACTGCAAGAAGCAAGATTAAAAGTAGCGGTTCTGGCCGTTACCCAGCCGGGCAAAAGCCAACTGAATCACCCCAACGCCACCACCCGCTTAACCCCGGGGGCCGCGATCATCGTGATGGGGGTTGACGAGGAGTTGAAAAAATTGATGGCCGTGATCGAGGGCAATCATCAATAACGGTCCATAGAACTTACGCAGTTCACCCCTTCGACAGACTTGCGCGTTTTGAGGCTTAAGTTCTTACTCTATGCTATTAAGCACTTCCCGCACCTGATGAAGCAAAAGATGCGGACTGAACGGTTTCTGTAAAAATGCTGCCCCCGACTCACGCATGTCATCCTCGGTGATTTGCTCGTTGGCGTAGCCAGACATAAACAACACCTTGATACCTGCTCGTTCTTGCCTGATTCTATCAACCAAAATTTTGCCGTTCATAGTAGGCATTACCACATCTGTAAGCAGCATATCAATATTGCTCTCGTAGTTCCGAGAGAGGCGCAAGGCCTCCAGCCCATTACGGGCTTCTAAAATAGTGTACCCCTGCTGTTTCAACGTCCGTCTGGAGAAATTACGCACATCTTCGTTGTCTTCTACCAGTAAAATGGTTTCCGTGCCGCGATCTCTATCTAATTGTCGGGTGTCATCCGTTTGTTCCGGGGACAGGGTGTCTGATGCAACGGCCCGGGGCAGGTAAACCTTAAAGACAGTACCAATGCCTTCGGTGCTATCTACCCAAATATGTCCGCCAGTTTGTTGAATAATACCATAAACGGTCGAAAGGCCCAGGCCGGTGCCTTTGCTTTTAGCTTTGGTGGTAAAAAATGGTTCAAAAATTCGAGATTTGACCGTTTCGTTCATCCCAGTCCCGGTATCACTGACCGTCAACAGCACGTAATCACCGGGCAATGCCCCCAGATGCAGGTTGGCGTATTTTTCATCCAGGGTAGTATTACTGGTGCGAAGCGTTACGTAACCGCCGTCCGGCATCGCGTCGCGGGCGTTGACCACCAGATTAACAATGATTTGCTCTATTTGCCCGGTATCGGCTTTGATAGGCCACAATCCGGAGGCCAGCATCGTCTGCAACTGAATTTCTTCCCCAATAATTCGATGTAACATTTTATCAATATCATTTACAACGGTGTTGAGGTTCACAACCTGCAACTCGATCGCCTGTTGCCGGCTGAAGGCCAATAACTGGCTAATCAGTTCGGCGGCCCGTTTGCCAGAGCGTAGAATACTGTTGACCATGTCTTGCAGGGGACTGTTGACCGGCAACCGCATTTGTAACAATTCGGCAAAACCGTTAATGGCTGTCAATAGATTGTTAAAATCGTGAGCGATACTACCGGTCAAGCGGCCAATTGATTCCATTTTCTGGGCGTGTTGGTACTGTTTTTCAAGTTCAAGTTCACGAGTAATATCCCGATAAACACCAATATAATTAATCAGTTGATATTGGCTATCATAAACCGGAGATATTATAACATTATCAATATACTCACTGCCATCTTTGCGCCGGTTGACAACCCGCCCTTGCCAGGTTTCGCCCTGGGCAATGGTGGCAACAATTTTTTGAAAAAATTCATCAATACTTTCCTGCTGCTGGTTGGGAGACACAAAATCGAGCGGGGTTTTCCCGATAACCTCTTCGCGGGTATAGCCGGTATTTTTTTCGAAGGCGGGATTCACATAAGTAATCCGTTGCTGCGTATCGGTGATGATAACGGTTTCGGCGGTATTTTTGATGGCGGCGCTAAGCAAGCGATGCTCCCGGCCCAAGCGCATGCGGGCCACAGCCGTTGCCACCTGGTCGGTAATGCCCCAGATCAGGTTCATCTCCTCGGTAGAAAATCGGTGGGGCCAGGTATCAAGCAATAACAGGCACCCAATAACCTCTTCTGAATTTTCCAACAACGGTACAGCCAGTACCGATTCAATTTGCTGCACTTGAAACTGTTCATGCAAGTCGGCGAAACGGGGATCGTTGTTGGCGTTAAAGGCGACCAGAATGTTTTTCTTACCGAGAATATGCTGAAAAATAGAGTTGTGCTCCACCTGAATTTCGATGTCTTCAAAGGGAATTAACGCATTTTGGGCCCAATAAGCAGACAATACAGCAGTCGTCTTTTGCGGATTTAGCAAATATACGGCGGTACAAGCGACTCGATACAGGCGAGAAAGCTCGCGGCAGGCAATTTCCATAACCGCTTGCGGATCGGATTGAAAGCTGACCCCGGCAATAACCCGATTGAGAACGGTTAATTCCTGATTGTGCCGGTGAATCTGCTCCTCAGTCCGTTTTCGTTCAATCGCCATTGCGACCTGGTCGGACACAAACACCAAAATTTCCTGATGTTTCTCAGTCAAACGAACAGACTCATCATAACTTTGTACCGCCAGAACCCCAATCGTCTCACCTTGAATTTTCAGCGGCACGCCCAGCCAATCAAGGGTGGGCATACCCACCAACTCAACCTCACCTCGCTCCTTCAACTCTTTGAATATTTCCGGGGTTACCAGCAATGGCTCCTGGGTATCCAGCACGTAGCGGGTCAAGCCGCGCCCGGCATCCTGAGGCGGTTTTTCGTCTTGTTCGCTGTAAAAATACGGAAACTCAACCAGATTGGTGTGGGGATTAATTAGCGCAATTATAAAATTATTAACCCGCAACAGACGACACACAATTTGATGGATTACCTCAAACAGGTTTTCCAGGGTCTCGGTTGAATGTACCGCTTCCGAGACTTGATAGATGACCCGCTGCAATTCTTCGGCCTCGCTCCGCTCGCGAATATCCCGCACAATAGAGAAAACCAGGTCGTCGTTCACGCCGGGAATTCTGGAAACCGTCACCTCCACTGGAATCAGGGTGCCGTCGCGGTGTTTGTCTACGGTTTCAACAGGTTTGCCATACTCCAGTTGAGACAAAATAACATGATTTGACGTTGCCAAACCATCAGCAGGCTTTAAATCCGAAACCTTCATCTGGAGCAATTCATCCCGGGTATACCCCAGCAATTCACAGGCCTTGCGGTTCACATCAATAATTCTATCATCAGTCGTTTCAATAAAAACAGCGTCGCTGGCATTATCAAACAAAGCGCGGTAATAATTTTCGCTGGAGATTATTTGTTCAGCCGAAATTTTGCTGCGGCAGTAAAACCAACCGATAACCAGCCCCACCCCCCCGCCAAACAAAACCGGCACAATGTAACCTTCCCAGGCCGTGATTGACGCACCCAGTAGATATTTTTGCCATATAGAAAATAAAGACAGGCCCCCTGCCCCCAACACAAAACCAATAGCAGCGCATGTCCAAATATCTTTTTTACTATCCGGTTCAAATTGTTCCATCATATTCGTCGTGGTTGATGCCCCCTGTATTCAATCAGGCTGTAATAATACCCCATTTTACCATAATAATCTATTTTGACACACACGAACATTAGTGCTATAATTACAGAACGTATATTCTAAAGATGCAATACCGCATGGGGCATCTCCCGCACCTCGCCGGACAGTACACCCGCCCAGTAAGTTGACAGATGGGTGGCGTGGCAAAATTTTGGTAAGTACCCTGCCGGATGATAGTGAAAATTTTGTGGCTTGCTGAATCGATTATTATGACAGGAGATAAATAGTGGCAAAAAAGAATACAAACAATGATGGTCGTGACAAAGCCCTGGAAATCGCCCTGGGGGATTTGAAAAAACGGTTTGGTGACGGGGCGATCATGCGCCTGGGTGAACGCAACGAGTTGAACATCGAAACGATCCCGACCGGCTGTTTATCGCTGGACATTGCGCTGGGGGTAGGTGGGCTGCCCCGCGGCCGGGTCATCGAAATTTACGGGCCGGAAAGCTCTGGTAAAACCACCTTGTGCCAGCACGTTATCGCCGAGGCCCAAAAAATGGGCGGCGTAGCCGCCTTTGTGGATGTGGAGCACGCCCTGGACCCCTCCTACGCGGAGAAATGCGGCGTACGGATTGACGACCTGTATGTCTCCCAGCCGGATACCGGCGAACAGGCGCTGGAAATTACCGAGGCGTTGGTTCGGTCCGGGGCCATTGACGTGGTGGTGGTTGACAGCGTGGCTGCCCTGGTGCCCCGGGCTGAAATTGAGGGAGAAATGGGCGACTCTCACATGGGCCTGCAAGCCCGGCTGATGAGCCAGGCCTTACGCAAGCTGTCCGGTACGGTCAAACAGAGTAATACAATGCTGATTTTTACCAACCAGCTTCGACAAAAAATCGGGGTAATGTTCGGCAACCCGGAAACGACCACCGGCGGGATGGCCCTCCGGTTTTACGCCTCCGTCCGGCTCGACATCCGCCGCACGCAAGCCATCAAAGACAGCGGCGATATTATCGGCAACCGCACCAAAATCACTGTCAAAAAGAACAAGGTTGCCCCACCGTTCCGCGTCACCGAGTTCGACATTATGTACAACCAGGGTATTTCCAAATCCGGCGACATCCTTGATATTGCCGTCGAAGAAAATATTGTAGATAAAAGGGGCGCATTTTACTCCTATGGCGACCAGCGTTTGGCTCAAGGCCGGGAAAATGCCAAAACTTTCCTGGAAGCCAATCCGGAATTGATGTTCACCATCGAAAACAAAGCGCGGGAAACAAAGGGGCTGCCGCTGCTCGACAGCCCGGTTTTTGCCGAAGCCCTGGATGAAATGCAGGATCAACTTTTGTAATTTTGGCTCCCCTTCACTATTTTAAAAAAGAGACAGCCGAATTGGGTGTCTCTTTTCTTTTTGTCAGTAAAATCAATAGACAAGCTCGCCTCGTTTGGTGTATAATAACCCCGAAAATTCTGACATAATCAACCCTAGGAGTTTTCTATGTCCCAAGCAAACGCGATTGCCGATTTTTTGCACGAGCTACGACCGCGAGTACGCGGCGACCTGCGCACCGACACCTACAGCCTGACCCTCTACAGCACTGACGCCAGCATCTACAAGATGAAACCCTACGGTGTACTGATCCCCAAAACCACGGATGATGTTCACGCCGCGGTGGAACTGGCGGCCAAATACAACGTACCCATTTTGCCCCGCACCGCCGGCAGCAGCCTGGCCGGGCAAGCCGTCAACGAAGCTCTGGTCATTGATTTTACCCGCCACCTGGACCAGATTCTGGACATCAACCGGGAAGAGCAGCGGGTGAAAGTACAGCCCGGCATTGTGCTGGACGAGCTAAATATGTATCTCAAACCGCTGGGCCTGCAATTTGGTCCGGACCCGGCCAGCAGCAATCGGGCCGCGCTGGGGGGTATCGTCTCCAACAACTCCACTGGCAGCCACTCCATTATGTACGGGATGACCGCCGACCACGTGCTGGAAACCAATGTTATTCTCAGCGATGGCAGCCGGGCCACCTTTGGCCCGGTTGATGAAGCTGCCCTAACCTCCCGACGGCGGCGGACCACCGGCCTGGAGGGGCAAATCTACCACCACATTTGGGACATCAGCCAAAATCAGGCCGACGTCATCCGGGCCGGCACGCCTCACCATTGGCGGCGCTGCGGCGGCTACAACCTGGACCGCTTTGTGGATGGCGCCACCTACCAATACCCCGACCCGGCCGGCGGGCAGTTCAACCTGGCCAAACTCATCTGCGGCGCAGAAGGCACCCTGGCCGTGATGACCGACATCACCCTCAATTTGGTACCGCGGCCCACCAAAACGGCCCTGGCCATTATTCATTTCGATAGCCTGCCCGCGGCCCTGGCCTCCACCCCGGTCATTTTACAGGTTGGGCCGTCCGCGGTGGAACTGCTCGATAATTTAGGGCTGACGATGTGCCGGGCGGTGCCGGAATATGCTCGCCTGCTGACCACTTTTGTCGAGGGGGAACCGGACTGCTTGCTCATCACCGAATTTTACGGCGAAACCGACGCCGAACTGCAAGCCAAACTGGACCGGCTGAAAACACACCTGGCCCGCGAAAAGGTCGGAGCCACGGCCATTGTTCCGGCTCTCACGCCGCAGTTACAGGCCAACGTATGGACGGTGCGCAAGGTGGGCCTGGGCCTGCTGATGAGCATCAAGGGCGATTACAAACCCATCCCCTTCATCGAGGATGCCGCCGTACCGGTCGAGCATCTGGCCGAATACGTGGGCCGCATCGAGCAGTTCTGCCACGACCTCGATACAAACGTGGCCTATTACGCCCACGCCAGCGCCGGCTGTATCCACATTCGGCCCCTCATCAACACCAAAATTGCCACCGATGTTGACAAATTACCGCTCATCGGCCAATTTTCGGCGGAACTGGTGGGCCAATACGGTGGCGCGTTTTCCAGCGAACATGGCGATGGGCGAGCCAGAAGCTGGCTCAACGAACGATTTTTCGGCTCAGAGCTGTACGGCCTGTTCAAAGAAGTCAAACAAACCTTTGACCCGGCCAACATTTTGAACCCCGGTAACGTTGTGGATGGCGGCTCGATGACCGAAAATCTGCGATATGGGCCGGAGTATGGCGTCATTCAACTGCGGGAGCATCTGGATTTCAGCGAAGACCAGGGCTTTCACCGGGCGATTGAGATGTGCAACGGGGCCGGGATTTGCCGCAAACGGACTACCGGCACCATGTGTCCCAGTTTTATGGTGACACGTGAGGAAGAACACAGTACCCGCGGCCGGGCCAATGCCCTGCGGGCCGCGATGTCTGGCACGCTGCCGCCGGAGGAGTTCACCAGCGAGCGGATGCACGAGGTGATGGATTTGTGCGTGGAGTGCAAAGCCTGCAAAGCCGAATGCCCCTCATCGGTGGATATGGCTAAAATCAAGTTTGAATGGTTGGCTCACTTTTATCGCAAAAACAAAGTCCCGCTGCGGGTCAAACTTTTTGGCGATATTGCCTACTGGAGCCACCTGGGCAGTGGAATGTTCGCCCCGCTGTCGAACTTCCTGCTCCAAAATCCGTTGGTACGCTGGGGGCTGGAAAAATGGCTGGGCATCAGCCGCAAACGACAATTACCGCCGCTGGCCGCGATCCCGTTCACCATGTGGTTCAGACAACGTCAAAAAACAGGCGAACAACCGGCAACCGGCCAAAAGGTGGTTTTATTCAACGATACATTTAACACCTACAACTATCCGGAGGTATCTGTTGCCGCCACCGAAGTGCTGGAAGCGGCCGGTTTTGAGGTGATGTTACCCGGCCACAAATGCTGTGGGCGGCCGATGATTTCCAAAGGGCTGGTTAATCAGGCTCGCCGGGCGGCCAAAGATACCATTGACCGCCTGTTTCCGCTGGCCGAACAGGGGCTGCCGATTGTGGGGCTGGAGCCAAGCTGTATCCTGTCGCTGCGGGATGAATATTTTTCGCTGTTGCCGGGCGACCGGCGGGTAAAAGTGGTGGCCGACCAATGCTACACCTTTGAGGAGTTCATTGCCGAACTGGCCGATACCGGCGAATTGCATCTTGAGTTTGCAGCCAACCTGCAAGAGACACTGCTGCACGGTCACTGCCACCAAAAGGCGCTGGTCGGTACGGGGCCGGCGCATCAAACGCTGACCGCGGCCGGTTGTACCGTCAGCGAGGTTGATTCCGGCTGTTGCGGGATGGCCGGCGCTTTTGGCTACGAGGTTGAACATTACGATATTTCAATAGCGATGGGCGAGCGAAGTCTGTTGCCCGCAGTACGCGAACAATCGCCGGATACGGTTATCGCCGCGGCCGGAGTCAGCTGTCGCCAGCAAATCAAACACGGCACAGGCCGCCAGGCCCTGCATCCGGCTGAAATTTTGAGGAACGCCATCAAATGAAAAAGTACGATGTTATTATTGTCGGGGCGGGGCCGGCGGGGGCGACCGCGGCCTTTCATCTGGCCCGGGCCGGGGTCAAAACCGCGTTGGTTGACAAACAAACCTTTCCCCGCGATAAAGTTTGTGGCGACGGGGTGGTGGCCCGGATATTAACTCGACTGGAAAAAATGGGGCTGTCGAACTGGATTGAGACTTACGGGTTCAACGCCCCGCAAGAGCTGCTCTTTTCGGCCCCCAACGGTGAGGCGTTACGGTTTCAGCCGGACTACCGCTCCAATTTCTGTTACGGACGGGTGATTCCCCGGCTGGAGCTGGACGCGGCCATCGTCGGGCAAGCAGTCAAAGCCGGGGCCGAGTTGCTGGAAGGGGTCAAACTTTCGGAGTTCAGCCGTCCGGCGGTGGATACCGTCCGGCTAGTGAGCAATGGCCGCACCCCGCCGTTGAGCCTGGAAAGTAAACTGCTCATCAGCGCCGATGGCGTGCATGCCGGCTTCACCAAAAAACTGGGCCTGGTCAAATCCGAACCGGATCTGGTGGCGGTGCGAGGTTATTTTGACAATGTCAGCGGCGGTGATGAGTTGCTTGAATTTCATTACGATGCTTCGCTCACGCCGGGCTACGCCTGGATTTTTCCGTTAACCGGCGGGCGGGCCAATGTGGGGCTGGGTACGTCTGTGGCTCAATCGCGCCAGCGAGGCATCAACCTGCGCCAAAAATTGAACGAGTTCATCCAAACCAATCGTTATGCCGCCGAGCGATTGGGCGGAGCCAGATTGGAGGGGTCGGTACGGGGGTACCCCCTGCGCTCCAATATGAAGAGCGTCACCCCGGTTGCCGACAATGTGCTGGTAGCCGGCGAAGCGGCCGGGCTGGTTAATCCCCTCAACGGCGAAGGTATCGGCACGGCCATTCTCAGCGGCGAACTGGCCGCCCAACGGGCCATCGAAGCGTTACAGGCGGGGGATTATTCCAAAGACGCGCTGGCGCCCTATATGGCCGATTTGGGCCAACATATTGGCCGCCATCACGCTATTTT
>Ga0180430_10005753_pt1 | contig 10225 bp, 9 predicted proteins | sample SS_ome_9_FD_132999 | JGI IMG/M metagenome (GOLD analysis project Ga0180430, IMG submission 132999) | Hypersaline lake sediment archaeal communities from the Salton Sea, California, USA - SS_1_S_2 metaG | ecosystem: Environmental > Aquatic > Non-marine Saline and Alkaline > Hypersaline > Sediment... | reverse complement strand
TCAGAGCTCGTGCTTGGGAACCCAGTCCATCATGGTTGGAGGAGTTGTCGTCTCGATGTACGCCACAAGATCGAATGCCGGAGCCAATGGCGTATAGATGGTGTAGGAACTTCGCATGCCGGGGAAGTAGGTCGTACCGAAGCTGAGCCAGGGATTGTCCTCGTACATCCAATCCGTCCCTTCCTGTTCTGCCGTAGCCTGTCGAAGATCCAGGACGAAGGCCGGGATGCCCACGGCGCGAAGGAGGGTCGCGTGACCCGCGTAGGCGATGCTTGGTATGGGCAGGATCTGGTACTGCTCTCCAATATCATCTCCCGGGAAGGCAAACACTGCGGCCTCCCCCCGTCGCGTTGTGGTTGCGAAGACAACGTAGGCATCGCCGAGCTCAATGCTCAGGTGGTATCCAGCAGAGGTAGTGTGCACCGTGCTTGGTCCACTGGGCATCGCTTGATCTTCGAACCGAGCCACATGGTAGTTGTGTCCAGCATAAGTCCCTCTCGCATTGCTCCCTGCTTCGCGGAGTACCTCCAGGACATTCTCGGCCATGTACCGATCTCGTAGGTCGTTTCCACGCACGGGATCCGCAGCATTGGTCGCGAAGTACTCGGCACGTTGACGGAGCATCTTCATCCCGTCAAGCAGCGAATTGTATTCCGACCCAGACATGCCAACGGCGTAGGTGCCTCGTTTCGTACGCAGCTCCGATTCCACCCATGCAAGGTCTTCGCGTCCGGTTCCATCTGCATCTATGAATGCAACCGCGTGGTACATGGAGGGGTAGTAGAAAACCTTGAGCCGTTCCTCGAATTGCGCCAGACTGGATGGGTGCGATCGAGCGATCTGCTCTAGGATAGGATCGATGAGCAGTCGAGCATCGCCATCGTGAATGTCGACGCCGTGAAAGCTCACCCGTCGTGCCCCGCCTTGCCGATTCCATGACCTCATCCACTCGATGGTGTCCAGCATCTCTTGGTGATTCCAAGGGGTACAGTACACACGAGCAAGCACAGCAGCAGGATCGCCTTCCCCCGTTTGGACGTACTTGTCAAGGAGACGGCCTTCTTCATACGGAAACTCAAACATGAACTCGGTGAAGCCGAGTTCTGCGGCCAAGAACTCGAGCATTCGAAGACGCAGGGTGAAGAACTCTCGTGTCCCATGCGTGCCTTCTCCCAATCCAACGAGTTTCGCGTCTGACAAGGATTCTCGAAGCGGGAGGAGGTCGTCATAGAGGCCGAGAGCCTCTGTTGATGTCAGAGGCAATGCATGGGCTGCGATCCAGTCAATCTCCGCCTGATCAAGCCCGCTGCCAGTCAAACAGAGAAATGTCACCAGCAATCCGATCAATAGCAGCCGAAGCTGCAGTCCGCGAGCAGTCATGTCTCCTCCTGACGTGTATGACAAACGAAAGGCGCGTCCGCGCTCTCCCAGGCCACGGTGCGGTGGGAAGTGGCTGGGCACCCGGACGCGCTTTCTTCGATTCGCTTGATCTGACCCTATCGATTCCTCTGTTTGAAGTCTGCTAGCACGTCATTAGGATCGCGTTAGGTCCGCCTTTTCCATTGCCTCCGGCGTTTCGCTCCAGTAACGTTGTGTCGATGGACAGGATGCGGTGGAGCCCGTTCAGAGAGCGTTGCATGGTCGCAGTTGCGCTAGCACTCGTGCTAGGTCTTGGCGGCGCGCTCGTGTCACAGCGTTCCACCCGCCAACTGGTTGACGCTGCGCGCGACCAGGCATCTCTCGCGGTCCAAGCCTTCTCACAAGCGGCCTCTGCATGGATCGGAACAGGCTCCGAGCAAACGCTCCAGCGCATAGGAGAACTGATGATTACTGGGAGCTCTCACTTCGTGCAGGTTGTAGCTGATAGTGAGATGGTGCTCGATCTCGCGCGAGCGGGCTTCGAAGCTCGTGAACCCATCGACCAGGCCGGTGGATTGCGTGCAGACCAGGCGCAACTCCTAGTGGGTGGGGGGGATTGGATCATCGAGGCGATTGCGCCGATGCCAACGGCTGCTCCTGGCACTGGCGACAGTTATGTACGTGCAGGCATCGACGCACAGTTTCTTGCAGCCCGGATTCTGTCAACAAACCTGAGAATCATCGGTGTTGGGGCCGTTTTGTGGCTCACGGCCCTAGGAGCACATTGGCTCGTACGCCGCAGTTCAACAGGCGAAACAGCCGAGAACGTCTCAGAGGATCAGAAACTCGTCAGGGGAGGCCTTGTCATCGACACCGCATCCTACGAGGTGTCGCTCCACGGAGAGTGTTTCCGTCTCACGCCCAATCAGCTTGGCCTACTTCAGCTCTTGGCCAACGTGGAGGGACGCGTGTTCGCTGAAAAGGAGATTCTGGAGACGGTCTGGCCTACATCAAGATACGCGGATTCCAACAACATCCGGCAGTGTATCCATACACTACGCGCCCGCCTTCGCAAGGTGCACGCCGGCGCAGAGGAGTGCATCGTGACTGTGAAGGGCTACGGGTATAGCTTTGATTCGAGCAAGCTCCCTGAACCGATGGTGCGACAGGGTGAACAGGATTCAGTGGGGCAGGAAGGGAGGCAGTGATGAAGGGAAGAAACCGGGTCATCCACCGCGAAGTCAGTATTGGTATCATCGTTGTCGTGCTGTGGACTCTACTCCTAGTACCTGCCTGCCTCGGGGCTACTGGCACAGTGTTGGAGCAAACAGACGAGCTCAAGTCAGGAATCGAAGTTGCGATGTTCCTGGCGAAATCTGCACTGCTCAGCCCAAACCAGACAGATCTGGCCCTGCACGCTTCCGAGCTCGTTAACCTCCTGCAGGGACGTACAGACACCACCACACCCACTGCTGGAATGATCGTGCTCGGTCAATCGATCGAGGCAGAGCTCACAAACATGGAACAAGACGGGACCGCAACGCTGGAGGCTGTGACATCTTCGACCCTGATCGTCTCATTCCTCCATCGTGCGTTGGAGCACGCACGGCTGGTCTTGTCTTCCTCTGGAAACGACGCGGTGGAAGCCATGCAACGCGTGTACGCGAATCTCCTCGCAGCTTATGGTCTTGACGATTCCCAGTTCAGTATTCCAGGGATCAGCGCGCTTCCATCCCTTCTACCGAATGTCACGGTCACGGTCGAGGTTGGAGACTCCATTCAAGACGCGATCGATCGCGTCTTGCCTGGTGGCACCGTGTATCTGGCGGCAGGCGTGCATACTGTTCACACCTACATCGAGATTCGGAAGAGCCTCACGCTGAAACCACTGCCTGGAGCCGAAGGAGCCGTCATGCTCGGATCTTCAGGGGACACGACATGGAACTCTGGCGTCATCATCCGCGAGAGTGACGTTGATGAGCTCTTCACGGTTGTCGTTAGCAACCTTGAGATTGCAGGCTCCGGGAATGGGGTGTCCGTGGATGCCAATGCAATTGTCGAACTGCGAGATCTCACGATCCATAACTGCAGTCGATCCGGCATCTCAGTGACGTCTGGGACTGTACGCATCGTGGGTTGTTCCCTGAGTGAGAGCGAGGTTTTTGGACTTGCGCTGAACGGGACAGCCGATGTGGATCTTGTTCGCACCTCAATCCAATCCAACGGTACTCGGGCAGCGCAGGCGATCAGCACGCTGGTTGCCGGCGTCTATGTTGTCGATTCGGCGAAACTCTCAATGTCTGCGGCCACGATTCAATCCAACTACGGACCTGGCATTCTTGTGCAGGATGAAGCGGAGCTCGTACTCACCTCGAGCTTGGTTTCCGACAATCGAGGAGACGGGCTACTGGCCTCTGATGTGACCACGCTCCATATCGCTGGAACCGGCTTCCTGAGAAATGAGGGCGCAGGCATTCACTTCCAGTCACCTGCATGCCCAATCGAAGCACCGCTGTTCGTTGGTTCTGAGTTCACGGGGCGTGTGACAGGTTCGAGCAATCGCTCCTTTGACGCATCAGCGGCAGACGGGAACCTCTCTGGCGGCATTTGTCCCTCTGGGTATGAGGGTCTCTTGCATTGATCCCTGACCAAGAGGAGTCATAAGCAAGAGCGTCTAGCCGTTTGCGGATACCTCTCCAAGAACGCGAGCTTTGAGACAGGACGAGACGTCTTGGAAGACCTCTTCTCCAGTCTCCTCTAGACGAGCAGCACTCTGGTGTCCCGTAGACAAGAGCGCGACTGGGATTCCCAGCGCATGGGCAACTTCGGCATCATGGTCGGTATCCCCCACGAACAGCGCTACGTCCGGTTCAATCGCGTAGTGCTCCAGCAGCTCTTGGCATCGGGAAACTTTGGAGTCTCCTTCCTGATGTGCAAGTCCGTAGGCAGCCTCAAAAAACCCCGCGATGCCGAAATGATCGAGCATTCCATGAAGCATACCCTGCTCCATGGCAGAGAGGACATACTGTGTGATCCCGCAACTCGTCACTGCTTCCAGTCCTTCTACTACGCCTTTGTGCAATGCACAGTCTTTCAGCCGAGGGGCGTAGTCCTTGAAGAAGTCGGCTGAGAGTTCAGCCATGGTCTCGTTCTCGAAACTCACGCCGATCCGCCGGTAGTAATCCTGAACAGGAAAGCCGAAGACATCTCGGTATGCGTCCGGTGTGAGCGCTGCCAACCCGCGCTTTCTTAGCTGGATATTCACCGTCCAAACCACGAGATCCAAGTCATCAACCAAGGTGCCATTGAAGTCCCAGATTACGGCCGAGACATTGCGTGGATCGGTCCCAGATCTAGGTGTTCCCGTGTTCATGCTCGCTCCGTGTCCTCTCTCAACTCGTAGGTATGGTTGCAGCAATCGTCATCATTCATGAGCGTCTTGGTTCGGGTGAAACGCAGGTTTGGATTCAGCCCTTGGCAGAATCCTTCGTCGTAAGCACAGTAGAAGGCTTTGCCGATCTCGGCTGCGCCCAGTCGCCTCATCTCTTCTGCGAACAAGCACTTCGAGACACTGAGCTTCAGCGTGGAATCCGTGCGCTCGAGGATCTCGAACGCTGTGTCCTCGCCCATCTGATCCCACAGCTGTTCCATCACAGCCTGCAGATCGCGGCGTTCCAGGTCAGCATGCTCCATGCGGGATCGCGCACCGTCGATCGTCCACTGTGCAACGACATCCAAGACTCCGGATCCAAATCGGTCGACCAATGCCCTGTACAACGTCGCCCGATCTGCCATTTCAGCTAGCAGTCTCTGATCTACCATGGCATCGAATTTCCCTTCCAGTCTATGAATCTGCCACTGTCCTCGATCGTAGCTGACTCGAGCACCCGTTTCATGCCGCGAACCGATTCCTGCGGCTCAAGTGGTGCGCGCTCGGTATAGGCCATCGTGGTCTTCACCCATCCTGGGTGAAGGGCGATGACAGTAACTCCTGCCTCCTTCAATTCCAGCGAGAGGATCTTCGTGATCATGTTCAGGGCCGACTTGCTCGCACTGTATCCGTAGCCCTCCCCAGTGCTGGTCTTACGCGCGACAGACCCACTGTCTGAGGAGATGTTTACGAGCAGTGGGGCGTCGCCCTGTATCAGCAATGGGGTCAATGCTTCCGTCAACATGAGTGGCGAGATTGCGTTCACGAGGAATGTCCGCTCCAGATCGCTCTGCGAGAGTTTCCCGAAGCTGTATCGGAACGTTTCGTTACCGGATGCAATACCGGCGCATTGGATAAGCAGATCCAAACCCTGAAAGGTGCCAGCTACTTGCTTGACTAACCCAAGCCGCGAATGCTCATCGCTCACATCAGCAGAGAAGATGTGCAGCGAGTCCCTGTGCGCAAGCTGAAGCTCTGCCAGTTCGCCAGAACTCGTGGCATGGCGACTCGCAGCGATGACTTGCGCGCCATCCGCCAGGTACTGTCGCACGAACTCAAGGCCAAGTCCTCGGCTGCCGCCGGTTACAAGGATTCTCTTGCTCATAACTCTCCGTGAACTCGAAACTCTCAGATACCGAAGTCTAACAGATGCTTCCTGGAGTGCGAGCAGCATCCCGGGCAGGCAGGATTGTGAAACAGAATGTAGATTCCATCTACCACAACGACGAGGATAACCAGAACCTATACCTGTGAGGTGTTGCATGGAAGAACCCTAGGCATTCGCTCGTTCAAGCGATCCACTTCACGCTCGGCCCGCTAATCGACGCAAAGTAATCGAGGAGGGCATGCGCCCGCATGTCGCATTCAGTCCATTCCAGAATGGGTCGCCAGCAGCTGCTGTTCCAGTTCATACCGATTCAGGCCCAGGTGGGTCTTCATGGCCGTATCCAAGCAGACGCCGCCACCGAGGATGGATGTGCTGCGCCAAACTCTGCGTAGGTCATCAGGACCAAACTGGTTGAGTAGTGTGTTCACGAGAACTGCGGACTGAATGTCGACTTCAGCCTGGTCATATCCCATGTAGCTGAGCATGTTCAGCGGCTGCCACTCTCCAGCAGCGCGGATCTGATCCGCACGAGCTTCGAGATTAGCGGCAGGAACAAGCATTGCCTGTGCGAATCCTCTTGTGAGGAGCATGGATCTAGACTCGCCAACAGCAAAGCGGGGAAGGGCGGACGCGATAGATGCGGCAGGATCCTCCTCTGGCCCCACGAGAATGAGACAGCTTGGCAGACCGAACGCTGCGATGCTCTCTGTTGCGACACCAACCTGCTCCGCATCGCTGCAGATCAGCACAGTGAAGCGATCCGGCAGAACTGCTCGCTCCAAGCCTAGATGCGAGATGATCAACTCAATCGTAGCACTCGCCCGTTCAAGCGATTCCTCTTCAATCTCCACTCCAGATGTAGAAACGACGCGCAGATTAGTCTCTGATTCCTGGCATGTTCCCTCGATCAGATCGCTGAACAAGGCTTGAAGCTCCGGCGACAGAGTCTCAGCGCTAGGCTGTGCCAGGAGTGCAGTGGAGCGCTCTCGATCCCCCATGAGCAGAGCGCTCCATAGCGCTGTCTTCCATGCAGATGGCGACATTTCCTCAAGGCTCCAATCTCTCGCAAGAACGAAGGCTCGATCGCTGAATCCAGACTCCAAGAGGAGCTGTGCACTCATCTGGGAGTAATCGGACGCCAACGCAGCGCTGGCATTCACAGCGTTGTGCCAGCTTCTTGTCAGTTCCTCACCAGAGAGCTTCGTAATCGAGCCGAGAATGTTCCGACTGTAGCCCGTGCCCCAGCTCTCGCGGAAACGCTCCAATCCTGCCAGGTCCTCGATCATGTGCTGCACCAGCGAAGCGCATTCTAGGTAGAGCAGGTGGGAGGGAGGTTCCAGGGCGACGATCCTTGGGAGGTCGTAGTAGCGCTTGCCCGTACTCATCGAGATCGCAAATCGGTTCGCATGGGGCGAAGCATAGATCTGATAGAACGTTCTGGGGAAGCTCCCTGCAGACTCTATCGAACAAAGCTCATCCACGGAATGTCTCGACTGCTCTGGGAGCGCCGCAACGAACGTGTGGAAGTTCCTATCAGGATACGCGGCGACGAGTGTCATCCCAGCCTGTAGGATCTGAGAGGTGCACTTGCCCCAGCCATAGGCGAGCAGGAGTTGCGCAATCCGAATCCGAGCGTTCTCCCAAGGAAGCCGGTCCAGCACGGTCCACCCAACCGAGCGGTAATCGTTGTCTCGATCGATGACGCTCTCAATCATCTGTCCTACATCTCCATGCAGGAAGAGCTCAATCGGAAGTGGCATGTCATCTGCTGAAAGCCCGAGTGGGGATGCCAGTTCATCGATCAGGTCATCGGTCTCGTCATGAAGCGCCTGGACTTGATCAAGCTCAAATGAATCTCGAACATACCAGACCTGGACGTTCTCGGTTCCGAAGGAGCGCCGTCCAGCGGTTCCTCGCTCAACTGAGGGCCGAACCACGAAGTAGACGTAGGCGAATGCCAAGCCGAAGCAAGCGAGTCCAATCAAAAGTCCGCCAGCCACGGACAACAGAGGATTTCGTCGTCTCATCTGCGACACCTAATCCAGCATCTCGAAAGAGTAGACAGCATCGTATTGGTGCCCCATCGCGACGTGCGCCGTGAGGGTCTCAAGGTTGTAGACCACGGACCATTGCGTACCGAAGGATGGATCACGCGGTGATTCCCACGACACGGATTCAAGGAGCTCCATGGCGCCGTTCTGACCAAGACTTCCATGGTTTTGGAGCAGCTGCTGTTGGATCAGATCGTATCGCCAGCACACGCCGGATCGTTCAGCGGGTTCGATCTGGCAGAGATAGTAGTTGGTTGCGCAGAACCAAGGATCATCCGGACGCGTGACCAACATCTCACCTTCCCAATACTCGATGAGCGCAACGCTGCCCGAATCTGCGAGGAGATAGTGGACCGTGGGACCGCCACGCATGTCTACATTGACGCTTTCGAAGATTCTGATTGCCTCGTCAACAGAGGAAGCGCGATCCAAGACGCGGCGCATGACTTGGAGCGATCCAACCGTCTCCAGCGACGCATCGTAGGGCATGATTGTGTCGGCAACAGCAGCCATGCCTATCGCGAGTCCCTGGTCGTTCATTCCGTCAAACGTCCAGTGGGGCACCTGGAGCAGGAAGGCTTGGTCCTCCACAGCGAGCTGGTGAAGTGTCTGGGAGTACTCCGGCGGTAGGATGAAGGAGAGATCGACCATCGCGATGCTTGCGTAGCCATCTGGTGGCGATGCAATCAACACCATTGCAGGGTGATGTGGCCAATCGAAGTTACGACCATACACCGGCTCCGCTGCATCGCCCAGTGCCGCGAACAATGCGCACGCCCATGCCGAAGCTCCGTCTGAAGCCTGTCCAACTGTGGACAGCTCTGCCTCGGTTGTCGGGCCGTAGTAGCGCATCACATAGAGCGGATGATCGTTCAGTTTTTCCACAGACTTTAGCGATTTCAGCTCGTCAGCCGTTAGGCTGCTCGTGTCTGCTGGATCACGAAGCAGCCCCCCCCACACGACAAGTGCGAGGAGAGCCGCTGCTGCAAGGATAAGGGACAAAGATCGACTCATGGGGACCTCCTGTAAGGAATCCGGTGCGGTCAAGAGGTGATCCGCTATTTGGACTGATCGCTCGCACTACGATAGGTGGAGAGCAACCGAGCCAGGTCATTGAGCACATGCTCGTTGATTCGATAGAACTTCATACCGCTCACGCGCCGCTCCTGAACGACCCCACTTCCGACAAGCAGTCCCAGGTGTCTCGAAACGGTCGACTGACCGACATCTAGGAGTTCCACGATTTCCTGTCCGTAGCGCTCGTTGCCATCGAGAAGCGAGAGGATTTCGAGACGGGTTTCGTCAGCCAGCGCCTTCAAAGGGCCGTAGAGTTCTTGGATCGGAATTCTCGCATTTCCTGCACGGCCAGGGACTCGGCAGTTGTAGACAATCGCGAGCCCCTGACCCTCTCGATCCAACGCAACTGCGGTGACGTTCGCCCCGCTGTAGCAGGATGGGATGAACGTGATGCGTTGAATCTGCGGATAGAAGTTGCGGTCCTTCTCCAGGAGATGCTGGCTCGTCACACGGTGGTAAAACTGCAAGAAGTTCTGCTCAAACACGCGCTCGTGGTGATACTCGATGTTTTGGGCAATCGTTCGCGCGCAGGCTGCGTAGTCTGTCTTGAAGTGGTTCTCCCAGAACTGGATTAGAACATAGACGAGTCGCGCCTTGAACTCCGAGGGATCTCTCAGTAATCGAAGCAGTTGTTGTGCTCGTTCGTTTGAGATCGTGTGATCAGATCCGCGATAGGTCCGTTCGTTCTCTAGCAACGCAAGCGCGTGCTCGTCCTTGTCGAGCGACAGATTCACTTCCAACAATGGCTCGCCGGAAACATATCGAGACGCCCATTGCAGTGCACTGGCCACGCCTTCTTCAACCGCTTGATCGGAGATCGAGGATACCCAGCCAATGAATGCTGTGAAGTTGTCGAGCGTTGGCGATTGCTCCGCGACCTGAGAGAGGATCAGAGGTACGCCAAAGGGGGCGAAGAAGTCGAGAAGATCATCCTGCATGCCCGGGCTGAGAGCGGCAAAGGTCTGCGTAACCCAGGGATCAAGTCCCTCGCGCCGTTCCGCCTGAGCGAGTGCAAGAAGAGAGGTTGCGACGACATCTGGCAGTGCATATCGGAAGCTGACCAGGTGCTTGTATGATTTTCCGACGTGCGGTTGGGTCATCGCCGCGTCCTCCCTTGTTGTGCGAGTACTAGGGACTCCAGCACGCGCAGGTATCATGAGTATATGCACATGCATGCATATGTCAAGAACCGCGGGCTTT
>Ga0180430_10005751_pt1 | contig 10226 bp, 7 predicted proteins | sample SS_ome_9_FD_132999 | JGI IMG/M metagenome (GOLD analysis project Ga0180430, IMG submission 132999) | Hypersaline lake sediment archaeal communities from the Salton Sea, California, USA - SS_1_S_2 metaG | ecosystem: Environmental > Aquatic > Non-marine Saline and Alkaline > Hypersaline > Sediment... | reverse complement strand
TAGGTGTTGCTGCCGTTGGGCACGAACTGCCCTTGAAACGTCTCGCTGGGAGTATTCGTGGTATCGGTGATGAGCTGAAGGGTGTCGTAGTCTTCGTGAGAGATGTCTATTTCGAAGAGCCCGGTCCAGCGGTAGGTGCCCGAACCGGGGGAGGTTTCTTCATAGGTTCCCGTGCCTGCGCTGGGAGTGAAAGGACCGTGAGACGTTCCCGTGGGCTCGTAAACACCAGGGGAAGTTTCTTCGAACAAGGGCGGGTTGGTGGTGCTGGTGTTGAACAGAGGGATCGTATAGGCCGGTCCGGTGCCGCCCGTGATGGTGTTGTATTCGGATGCGCTGGCCATGCGGAACATGCCGGGGTCGGCGGGGTCGGAGATGAAGGTCCCCGCCTCCGTGAGATCGGGCTCGTAGCGCTGGCGGTCCACCTTGACGGGGTCGGCGTCCGTCTGGCTCGTCAGGGTGCCCGGCACCCTCTTGCCCCAGATCTGGCCGTTGCTGTCGATGGTGAAGCTGGTGTAGTTGGGGTCGTAGGCCGTGGAGCTGAGGACCTGCTCCAGGCGGATGGGCTTCCCGTTGGTGTTCACCAGGGCGTATCCCTGGTCGTTGACCAGGAACCCCCACCGGTCCTGGTGGAAGCTTCCGTCGCGAGTGTACAGATAGCGGGCGGTCTGGTCCTGGTTGAGAAGCTCCCCGTTGTTCTCGTCCACTTCGTAGCGCATGACGTTGAAGAATCCCTTGCCGTTGATGGCCAGATGGGACCAGTTGGTGGTGGACTGGAAGGGGCCCTGGGCGAAGTCCGTGAAGATGGCCCCCACGGCGGCCCCCGTCCCGGCCTTCTCCTCGTCGGTGGACAGGGTGGAGATGGAGCCCGCCACCAGGTCCCCGAAGAAGATGGAGTTGGCCTTGTAGGAATTGGTGTTGGCGTTGGAAATGTTGTCGCTCACCACGGACATGGCCTGGCTGAAGCTGTTCAAACCGTTGACGCCGATGTAGAGGGCTTGGCTGATTCCCATGACTGTCTCCTTGTGTTTCCTATATTCAAGGCCCTAGCCTATCGCACCATGTTGAAGGTCGTGTCCAGCATCTGGTTGCCGCTGGAGACGCTCTTGGAATTGGCGGTGTAGTTGGCCTGATAGACGATGAGGTTGATCATCTCCCGGGCGATGTCCACGTTGGACCCTTCGATGTTGAAGGCTTTGAGGGCGCCGAACTGCTCCTCCCCCGCGATACCGTCCACGACCTCTCCCGATTCGGCGCTGGGGGAGTAAAGATTGTATCCCTCTCTCACCAAGGCCCCTTCGTTGGCGAAGGCGCTGACGCCGATCTGGGCCCCCAGCTCCTCGGGGTCGCCGCCGTCAACGGGGGTCCCCCATATCCTTCCGGATTTGTCGATCTTGTAATCCGTGTATTCCGGCTCCGACGGATCGTCCACGGTGATGACCGAACCACCGGTATCCAAGACCGCGTATCCCACGTCGTTGACCAACCGCCCCTGGGAATCCATGTGGAAATTCCCGTCGCGTGTGTAGTACATGGGCCCTGCGGGATTGCCGTCGCTGTCCAAGGATTGAACCTTGAAAAACCCCTTGCCGTCGATGGCCAGACTGGACCAGTTGGAGGTGCTCACGAAGTTGCCCTGGGAAAAATCCGTGTGAATCCCCTCGATGGCCGTGCCCACTCCCGCGCTCTCCAGATCGGGGCTCATGGTGGAAAGATACCCCGCCACCATGTCGGCGAACCTCACTTGGTTGGCCTTGTAGGCGGTGGAGCCGGCATTGGCGATGTTGTCACTGGTTACGGAAGTGGCCTCGCTGAAAGCGTTCAGGCCGCTGGCACCGATCTGCATGGTTTGGCTGATTCCCATGACCTTCTCCTCCTAGTGTGATTTTATATATCCATCAAGAAATGTTTCTTGTATCGTTGACCTTTCAGCTTGTCTCCGTGCTTCGGGGCTCGTAGGCCTGCAGCAAGCTTCCCAACGGCGCGCGGGCCCCGTCGGGGCCGTCCAGAATCAGATAGGGCACTCCGTCTTCCAGGCGGAAGCCGTACACGGTCCCCGAAATCTTGGAGGTGATGTCGATGAAGGTTTCCGCTTCGTTGAGAGCGCTGATTTCGAAAGTGTAGGTCCCTTCGGGCACCGCCTCGCCGCTGTCGTCGAGGCCGTCCCATTGGATCTCGTAGGAGCCGGCTTCCTGTTTTCCGGGATCCAGGGTTCGAACGACGTTGCCCGACTTGTCGTAGATCTTGATCTCCACTTCCGCCGATTCCGGCAGGTCGTAGCCGCCCTTGGTGATGGACTCCCCTTCCACGCGCAGGCGATTGTCCGCCAAATCCACTTCTTTGCCCAGAAGCTGGGCTGCCTGAGCGTTGTTGAGGGAGGCCAGGTAGTCCTTTTGGTCCTCCAGGCTGGAATAGATGGAAGTGAGCTTTTCCACGGAGCTGAACTGGGCCAGTTGGGCGGACATTTCATGGGGCTCCAGAGGGTTCATGGGATCCTGGTACTGGAGCTGGGTGGTGAACATGAGCAGGAAGGAGTTGGAATCCGCCAGAGACTTGGCCGCCGACGTTTCCGTGGGGGCTTCGTGCTTGGCTCCTCCGCCGATGAGCTGCGTTGCGCTGACGGTCATGATGATCTCCTTGATTTTCCCCGGTTCCGCCCGCGATCAGGCTACGAGGTTGATGGCGTGCTCGCCTCTGGGGGAGCGCCGGTCGTTGCTTGGGATTCCCGCTGAGCTTGCGGACGAAGCCATGCCTCCCGAAGCCCTCGCCTTTCTTTTGTTCCCCTGGTGTTGGGCGAAAAACTGACGACCTTCCTTGCCTTGCCCCACGTTCACGGAAAACTGTCCCAGGGTCAGTCCTTGCTGGCTCAACGCCTCTCGCAGAGCCTGGGCGTTCTGCATGAGCAGCTCCTTGGCCTGGTCGTGATCCGCCGAAATCCAGGCATGGACCTGCCGGTGGTCCGTTTCGATGTGCAAAACCAAGCGTCCCAGCTCCTTGGGCTCCACCTCGATGGCGATGCGATGTCGGTTTTCCCGATGAAGGGATTCAACTTGTCGAGCCAGCTGCTCGGGCCATTCCTTTTGCTGGAAATCCAAAGGCGGTGGAGGGCTTTTGGGGGAAGAAGCGGGACCGGCCGCGGGACGGTGAATCGCTTGGGACGGGGCCGCCGCTTCTCCTTCGGAAACCGGATTCGCCATGGAGGCTTCTCTGGGAGAGCGGACTTCCCGCTCCGTGACGGCTTCTTCCATGGCCGCCGCGAAAACCTGCCGAGGAGCGGAGGGTTGCGCCGGACGATCCGATCCCTCGCCGGCCGTTGCGCGAGGGATTCTCGCTTCCTCTTGTCGTCTTCCTTGATCTCCCGTTTCCCCGCCGTGCTCCCGCCCTTGAAACGAGGAGGACGCCTGCGGGGTGGAGACCCCGGTTTTGCCCTGAGAGGCCTCTTGGTTGCCCGGGTTTTGCGGTGCGGAACCGTCGGGGCTTCCTCCCCGAGTGGGAGTGGAGAGGGGCGCGGCGTGCTTGCCGTCGCCTTCCCCAAGCCGTTCTCCTTGCAGGAGAGACACGAGCTTCCCCTCGAGAATCCGCCAGGGATTTTCCGCTTGGGAAGGACGGTCGCCGGGACTCGAAAGCGAGGAATGCTCGGCCCCGGAATTCCGGGGCCGGGTATCCTGGATAGGGGCTTCTGCGTTCAGCACCCGGACGATCTTTTCCACCGCTTGACCCAATGGAAGAGATCCGTCCGCCGGAAGGGAAGCCTTGCTCTCCAATCCCCGAAAAGCCGGGTGGGCGGCTTCCGCATCCCGGAGCAGACCTCGAACGTCTTCCACGGAAATCCGTTGCTCCGAAAGCCGGGTAAAGGTGGGGGGAGCCTCCTTTACCGTACCCTCCTCGGAGAGAAGAGATTGGCTCGACAAACCGGTCGCTTCCTTGGGAGTCGAGGCCGACGAGAGGATTCCCCGGAGCCATTCCCTCGTCTCTTCGGCATATCGGAAATCAACGCCGGAGCGTCCTTCCCGCGGTTGGCTCCTTGCGAAGGGCTCTTGCGGACCTTCGGTCGCCCCGGCTCCCGATTCCCTGTTTCCCAATCCCCGAAAAGCCGGGTGGGCGGCTTCCGCATCCCGGAGCAGACCTCGAACGTCTTCCACGGAAATTCGGGACCCCGAAAAGGCGGGGGATGCGGTGGGAACCTCTTTCGCCGCACCCTCCATCGGGGGGAGAGATTCCTTGGCCACTTTCTTCAACTCCCCGACGAGCTCTCTCAGGGGAATGCGCCCGTCCTCGTCGGCGAGATGTCGGAGCCGGCTTCGCAAAACGTCGGGCATTCGGAGAGCTTCCAATGCCCGGGCCGTTATCGTCACCCGGCCCTTTTCGTCCATTTCCAGCAGAGAGCCCCTGGATGTCCGTACGGCCTTCGCCAGAGGTTCAGCAGACCCGTTTTCACGGGAACTACCCGAAAGCTCAAAGGATGACTTTTCAAAGGAAGAAGAAGGCATGGTGGGGCTTTCCCCCTTCGTCAATACGGAAACCAGAGTTTGCAGGGGAATGCGTCCCTTTTCGTCCGCCCCTTGCAACAGCTCTTGGCGAAGATCGGCGGGCAGATGGAGCTGTTGCACGACGGAAGCGGGCAAATTCAAGGGGAATTCTCCGGATTCGGCCGAGGGCCGGGAAGGTGCCGCAAGAGGAGAACGGCCGAAGCTTCCATGACTATCCATTTGTCCCCGGGACTTCGTCCCTTGGGAGGAGCCTTCCGGAGGGGCTACGGGCAGGGTCGATTCCCCGTTGTTCCCTTGAGGCTCCCGAGGAAGTTGGAGCCCGGGCGAAGGCTTTTCCCCCGAATTTTCAAGAAGGGCCGCCAGCAGGATCGTCAGGTTGCCGGGATCTTCCAAGGGATCGGCTGCCAGGGCCTGGGTCGTTACCGAAAGGTCCGCGGGCACGTCTTCCGGTTCCGCGTCTTCGATCGCCTCGTTGCGCCCTTCGGCTGTTTTCGCCAAGAAATCCTCGACAGGGGAGGGAATGGGCGACCCCTCTCGAAGGACCGTTTCCCATTGGACGGGATTTTCCGCTCCGGGGAGCTTTCTCTCCTCTTGGATGCCGAGACCGTCGCCGCGGGCGGGAAAGGACTCTCGATCCTTTGCTGGCGAGGGGCGACTCTCCAGAAGGCGACGGATATCCTGGAGCAAGGCTTCTTGCTCCTGGTCCGAAAGGCCGTCCATGCGGTTTGCCAGCAATTGGATGGCCTCCCGAGGATTTTCTTTCAGACCGGGAAACAGGTTGCCCGCCAGATTCAAGAAAGCTGCTTCCGGGGGAATGCCCCGACCGTTTGGGCGGGGCATCGTCATCGTCTCCCTCGAAGATGCGTCGATGGTCTGGACGGGAGCTCCCTCGGGAGCGACGGTCCGGGATTTCTTCGATGGGATAAAGGCCTTGCCTTCTTCCACCAGGGAGCGGGTCCACTCCAAAAGCTCTTCGACGTTGTAGGTCCCGTCTTTTTTGAGAGGTCTTTTCTTGAGAGCTTCGGCCATGGCTTCGTTTCCCGGGGCCATGGCTTGCGCCAGCTCCTTCACTTCCCGGGCCGTGACCGTTGGAGCGGGGGGAGCGGGGCCCTCCGGGGAACCTTGGAGTTTTCCTTGAGATCCTTCCCGGCAGCGGGCCAAGGCCGTCAGGAGATCGCGCAGCGAGATGCGGCCTTGCTCGTCCTGGGCCTCGAGACAGGCCGACCGCGCTTCGGCGGGAGCGCCCAGGCGGGCCAGAATCTTCTGGACCACTACCGGATTGTCCAGCATCGTTTCCCGAGCCAAATCCCGGGAAGGCCTGGGATCGGATTCTCCCGTGTCGCTCAACACACGGGTCACGCTGCGCAAAAGGTCTTGCTGTTCGGGAGTGAGGTTGCTTTCGCTGCCCGGCGAGTGGCTTCCGGCACCGGCGAGGGATTCCCGTTGGGCGTGGAGCTCCCGCGAAAATCCCGTGGACAGGATGTCCTTGCCCAGCCGGCCCAATTCCTTGGAAAGGGACCCTTCCAAAAGCGCCGTCGGATTGATGGGAAATGAAAACATGGCCTTTTCTCATCCTGAAAGAGTTCACTGCCACTGCCTCGATCTCTCCTTGAGCAAAGGCGGTGCCATCCTGGGAGGAGAGTTGAAAAGCAATAAAAATCAATAGGATGTGTCCAGGGAAATCGGTGGGGGAAGGCGGACAGGCCCGGGAGACGGAGGCAGTTTTTTCTCCGGAGTCGAGCAATTCTTGCCTACCTGCTTCTCGCTCTTGAATGGGGGATTGATCGCAGACCCGCAATGCAATCAACCAGACTGGAAGATTTCCGAGAGGGGATTGAAATTCATAGCTTTCAATGGCAGAGCAATCACTTGGAAAAATCGCACAAAAAAGGCGCAAGGAGGAAAAAACGGCTCCTTGCGCCTTTGAGATAAATGGGTTTGGGCTTCAAAGAAGGGAAGGATTAGTCCAAAAGCGCTTTTTTAAAATCGCAATTGAGAAAGACGCTTTTCATATCCAGCGCCAAAATGACGCCATCGGCTTCCAGGAATGCGTGAAACAGGATGGGGCCCTGCCACTGGAGAGAGGAGGCGACTTCGAAGTTGAAGATCTCCTTTTCGTATTTTTCCTGGCCGACGGTGGTGAAGCTTCCTTCTCTGGTGTCAAGGATGAGGGCGTAGGTGTACAAAGGAACGTCCTCGTCCTCCACCTCTTCCTCCAATCTCACCCAATAACGATCCGCAGTGTCCGAAGATCCATCCACCAAATCCATGACGACGTACAGATTGATCGGCTTGGCGGTTCCGTCGGCGTTCTCCTCGTCGTTTTTGACCTCCACGGTCAGAGAAAAAACATCGTTGCCTTCGGTCTTGCTCATGAAAGGGTACGTGTCCTTGGGGGCTGAGACGGTTTCGGTCCCTACCTGGACTTCCGAGGACTCCCCGTCGATGGAAATCTCAACACTGCTTTCTCCCCACGCCGGGACTTGAAGCAACAAAATGAAAGTGACAAGGAATCCCAGTTTCGAGCAGCCTCCGACCTTGTTAAACATGAGTCAACCTCCTCCTCTCTCGATGCGTCCCTCCCGTTCAAACAATACTTGCTCTTCGCACCATTGCGAAAGCAAGCTTTCGAACTTTCCCTCTTCTGAAAAATCCCCCTGAATCCCCTTCCCGTTTTCACGGCATGGACAAGGCCATGGAAATCCTGGCGGCTTTCTTGGGGTCCATGCTGGACAGAATGTCTGCGGCTTCTTCCGACTTCATGGTCTTGATGATCTTGACCACCAGATCGTCGTTGAGGTTTTCCATGAGCTTGCCCGCTTCCTTGGCCTTCATGGTGCTGTAGATCTTGGCCAGAGACCGGATCTGACTGCTTTGCTCTTCCTGGCGCTCTTCCCGGAAGGCTTCCAGCTCCTCCCGGGAGGCCTTGAGGCTCTCCTGGAGCTTCATGAGCTCTTCGTACTTGGCTTTCAACTCCTTTTCCAGCTCTTGGAGCTCCTCCTCCTTTTTGTCCAGGGCTTTTTCCTTCTCTTCCAGGTAGGAAATCATTTCCGGGGTCAGGGGAATCTCTTGCTGGGATTCCGAAGAAGGCCGGGCCGAAGCTTCCGATTCCGGCGATGTATTCTCCGTCTTTCGCTCCTCCTGGTCCTCCGCCATGACATCCGGTGGACTCAGGGGCTCGACCCTCTGCTCCCCGCTCATGAGGTAAGGGACAAGGACGAGGGCCAGCTTCAGGGTCCCCAGCACCACGATGGCCGCGAAGACCAATCGCGGCAGCCACCGGAATTTCCCGCGCTTTTCAGGTTGTGTCTTTGGATCCATGGGACTCTCCCGATTTCCTTGAGACGGCGATCTCGTCCATGCGGACCTGCTCGCGCTTGAGCTCCTCCTTGCGGTAGAGCATGCGATCCTTGTCTTCAAGGAATTGTATTTTCTTCAAGTCCTTGCGACTTTCCAGCAGACCGTCCTGGGCTTCCCGAGCCTTGCGATCCGCTTCCCGGATTTCTTCCTCGACTTTAAGCAATTCCTGTTCCAGAATTCGACAGGCGTCGCGAAAGGCAAGATAGCGACTTGCCGGAATGCCTTGAGCCGCCTGTTCTTCCAGCCATTTTTCCTGGCGTGCCATGCGCTCCTGGAGCCGCGACCGATAGTCCAGGAGTCCGGCAAGCTCCTGCCGCGCCCGGGCCAGGGTCACCTGGGCTTCCTCGTAAACGTGCTCTCTTTGCTGGAGCAGGGACTTGAATCGAAACCTGAAGGGCATGGGGCTTCACGAGCCTCAGGGAAAGAGGGTTTGCAGCCTTTCCCGAGACGCCTCGACGGGAGAGGATTCCTCCACGGGCTGGCGGAGGTATTCGTTGAGCCGGTCGATCATGTCGATGGCGTAATCCGACTCGTGGTGGCTCCCCTTGACGTAGGCGCCGATGTGGACCATGTCCTCGATGCTCTTGTAGTTGGCCATGGTGCGGATGAAGCGGGCGGCCAAGGCTTTTTGCTCCTCGTCCAGAAGATGGCCCACCAGGCGGCTGACGCTCTTGAGCACGTCGATGGCCGGGTAATGGCGGTTCTGGGCCAGCGCCCGGTCCAGGACGATGTGTCCGTCCAGGATGGATCGCAGGGTGTCGGCGATGGGGTCTTCCAGATCGTCCCCTTCCACCAGCACGGTGAAGATCCCCGTGATGGTGGCTTGCTCGAAGCTTCCTGCCCGCTCCAGCAGGCGGGGGATGAGACTGAACACGCTGGGGGGATAGCCTTTGGTGGTGGGGGGCTCTCCGGCGGAAAGCCCGATTTCCCGGGCCGCCATGGCGAACCGGGTCACCGAGTCCATCATGAGGAGAACGTCGTCGCCCCGGTCGCGGAAGTACTCGGCAATGGCGCAGGCCACGAAAGCCGCCCTGAGACGCAGGGTCGCCGGCTGATCCGACGTGGCCACCACCACCACGGAATGCTCCAGCCCCTCGGGGCCCAGCTCGTGCTCCAGAAATTCGTTGACTTCGCGGCCGCGCTCGCCGATGAGGGCGATGACGTTGACGGGGGCTGAAGTGTATCGGGCCATCATGCCCAGCAAGGTGCTCTTGCCCACGCCCGAGCCGGCGAAGATTCCCATGCGCTGACCCTTGCCCACGGGAAGCAGGCCGTTGATGGAGCGCACGCCCACATCCAGTTGCTCTCGGATGACCGGGCGCTCCAGGGGGTTGGAGGTCGATCCGTTGAGAGGATGGAGCTTGCCTTCGGGCAGGGGGCCCTTGCCGTCGATGGGAGTGCCCATGCCGTTGATCACCCGCCCGAGGCAGGCCGGTCCCACGGAAACGGAATCCGACCGATGGTCCCGCCTCACCAGACTGCCGGGGCAAAGGCCGTCCAAGGGCGTCAGGGGACTGAGCCTCAACCGCTTGCCATGAAACCCCACCACTTCTCCGTAAACGGGGGCTCGGCTTCCCGGAGGCACGATTCTGCACACGTCCCCGAGGGCCGCTTCCAGACCCTCGACTTCCACCAGGTTGCCCACCAGCAGAACCACCTTGCCCTGGCACAGCAGAGGGGAGGAAACCTTCACCTCCCGCAAAAGGTCCTTCAATCCCAAATAGTCCTGCCCGAGGTCGTCAGCGATCGCTTGCATCCCGTCCTCTCAGTTGTTCTTCCAGTTCCCTGAATCGGTCGTTCAGATTGCCTTCAATGAGCTGAAGATCGCTCTCCAGACGGAAGCCTCCCCGCTCCAGGTGCTCGTCGGAACGAAGGACGAAGGTCTTTTCCACTTTTTCCTTCAAGGCCTCCCAGGATGTTTCCTCCTGAATGAGGCGCAAGTCCTTGGGGTGGAGATGGAGGGTGAGGCTGTGATGCTCCCGGGCTTGAGCCAAAGCCTCTTCCACAAGAGCGAGAAGGGGGGCCGAGTGAAGCTCCAGCTCCCGCCCCACCACCAGCTTGGCCAGAGCGAGAGCGCTTTCCACCAGCCATTGCCGATGGTCTTCCAGAATCCGCTCCCGGATGCCCTCGAATCCCCGGATCGCTCGCTCCAATTGCTTGCGGGTGACCTCCATGCTCTTGCGCCCGTATTCGGTCCCCTCCTTGAGCCCCTGGGCGTAGGCTTTTTCGTAAGCTTCCTTTTCCAGCTCCTGGGCCCTTCGCTCGGCTTCCAGGGTCCGCACCCGGATGGTCTCTTCCAGCTCCGCCAGAAGCTCCGGAGGGATCCGGGGATCTCCGTCGGCTTCCTCGGCGCTTTCCCGGGACTCCTCGGAAGCTCCG
>Ga0180430_10005748_pt1 | contig 10228 bp, 9 predicted proteins | sample SS_ome_9_FD_132999 | JGI IMG/M metagenome (GOLD analysis project Ga0180430, IMG submission 132999) | Hypersaline lake sediment archaeal communities from the Salton Sea, California, USA - SS_1_S_2 metaG | ecosystem: Environmental > Aquatic > Non-marine Saline and Alkaline > Hypersaline > Sediment... | reverse complement strand
TCGCCCTCGCCGTCGATGATGTCGAACTGGTAGCCGCCCTCCTCCAACATGCGATTGCAGCCCATGATCGACCCCAGGTCCATCTCACGGCGATTGACGGTCTCGTCGAATGCCTCGGGCGTGATCACCCCGATCTCGACACGCGGCTCCACGCCATGGCACCAGGGCTCTTTGGCCTCCACCGAGGCATAGACCGGTTCGAGCAGCTCATAGGTGGTGGGATCCAGAGCCCCGCTGGGCAGCAGTTGGTCGCCGACGCAGCACTTGCTGGCCAGGGCCAACATGCGAAAACACTCGTATTGCAGCGCCGCCGGGTTCTTGTAGGACGAGAAATCGCCCCAGAGCGTGTGGAACTTGCCGGTCATGCCCACATTGTCGATGCCCAACGTCCGAGCATAGCGTTGGGTAATGGCATAGTGGGGATAGCCCCAGCCGCTGGGCAGCGACTCGAGTTCCAAATGCGTGAAATTCGGCAGCATGCCTCGATGACGCGGCCCCACGTGGCCGGCGTTGTAAAAGATCAGCGCATCGGGCACCCGCGCATGCACCAGCGTAGTCATCCGCGCCATGAACCGCTCTAGCACCGCCTGGGCATAGCCCATACGCTGCCGCTTGTCGCACGGATCGATCCCCCCCGCCAGCATGCCCGCCTTGCAGTACGCGCAGGAGCAATCGCGCGCATCGACAATGTCGAACCACATGCCGTCGACCTCGAACCGCTCCAGGATCTCTTGCACGAACGGCTCGAGCCAGTCGGACACATAGGGCGAGTTGAGGCAAAGCAACTTGCCGAAACCGGCGTCGTACGGACCGGCCCCCTGCAGCCGTCCGTCGGCCTCTCTGACCCGCCACTCGGGATGACGGTCGGCCAAATGGTTGTCGATTTGCACCGAAACATAGATGGGGGCTGTGATACCGTGTCGATGGCAGGCTTGCAGTTGCTGCCCTAGCAGATCGCTGGTCAGGTGCGGATGCCGCTGCTCGGGGAAGCGTTCCGAATCGTAATAGATCCAGCCATGGTGTCCGCGCGCAAAGATGTTGATCGAGTTGACGTGCGCCCGCTCCAGCGTGGCCGCGAACGCTTCCGGCGAGAACGCCGCGCCGATCCCCTCGATCGCCTCGCTGGTATGAAAGTCTAGATGCACCTGTCGAAAGCGTAGCTCTTGCATGTCCCCTCCTATAATGTTTTATGGAGTTTCCTAGCCCATCGTCTCTCGGTAGGCGATCAGATCCCCAATCGCATCACAATCGGGCAGCAGTCCCAGGCGCACGCCCAAGAGCGCTGCAGCACCCCAAGCGCCCGCTTCCGACTGGGCCGGGATGCGCAATGGACGTCCGAATCGCTCGGCCAGGATGTCGGCGAACAACGGATTGCGGCGGATCCCATTGCCTGCGCCCACCAGGCCAGAACGCGGCCCCACTTGCCGCGCCATCCGCTCATAGAACCCGTGGAACGCCTCCGCCATGCCCTCCAGCAGAGCCCGGGTCAGATGGCCGGGGGTAAGCGTCTCGGGGCTCAGCCCAGAAAAGGCGCCGCGCAACGTGGGTTGCGAGCGCAAACCGGTAAAGAACGGTTCGCAGCGCACCCCCTGGCATCCTTCCGCAACATCTGCCGCCGCCGCATTGAGCTGCTCGAAACTTGGTCCCTCCTTCTGGCCAAAAAAGGCACTCCCGACCTCGCCAAAGAATCGCCGCAGGTAGGCGTACGAGCGCCCGCCAAACAGCCCGGCGCAGACCAGCAGATAGCGCCCATCGGGGAGGGCCCGCGTCTCGATCTCGGGATCGCTGAGTCGGCAAAAGCGCTCTGCCGCCAGCGAGAGCTGCGAACCTGTGCCCACATTGATCAGAATGTCCTCCGTCGGCCGTGAGACACTCCCCAGGTAGCTGGCCTGGTTGTCGCCCAGCGAAGTGCCCACTAGTACTCCGGACGGTAGCCCGGTCCGCTCGCACAGCTCGAGGCGCAGTGCCCCCACCGGCTCTGCGCTCGGCCCGACCGCCGGAAACAGCGATTCGGCCAGACCCAGCCGCGCGATGGCATCCCAGGCCCACTCGCCGTCCACTATATCGAACAGCGCCGAGCCGCCCCCGTTGGTCGCATCGCAGACCGGGAGCACGCCAGTCAGGTGACTGACGACCACGTCGGGAATAAAGCAGGCCCGCGCATCCCGTGGTAGACCGCGATGTTGCTGCAGCCAGTAGAGCAATGGTCCCACATAACCGGACCTCGGATTACAGCCGCAGCGCCAGAGCGCCTTAGGACCACCCACGTCCCGCACGTACCGCTCCAGCCAGGACCCTCGGCCGTCAGGGGTCCTCTCCAGCAGGCGCTCGTCTTGCCAGGTGATCGCCGCGCGCAGTGGCCGCAATCGCCCGTCCAACAGCGCCAGACCATGCTGCTGGCCGGTCACGCCCACGCCCCGCACCTCGCGAGCTTGCGGTCCCAGTTCCTCCGACAGGTGGCCGAGTAGGTGCTCCACGAGCCGCCCCAGTCGCCCGACATCCAGTTCGTGCCAGCGCGGATGCGCGGCGCTGGGCGCGATGGCGGCGCTGTTGGGCTCGCTGACCAGCGCCAACACCTCGCCATCATCGGCGTTCATGGCCAACGCGCAGCAGGTCGTCGTTCCCACGTCGATGCCGACCAGAATCTCCATGCCACCTCCTCGTGGGGCACATTGTACCCACCGCCACGGGGGTCACAACCTTGTCGCATGCGATGGCTATGGTACAATGTCGCCATCAAGCGAGGAGGGCGCCAGCGCACATGCCGATTCGCGTACTGCCACCCCAGGTCGCCGCCAAAATCGCCGCCGGCGAGGTCATAGAGCGCCCTGCATCGGTCGCCAAGGAACTCCTCGAGAATGCCATCGACGCCGGCGCCGACGATATTCGCGTCGAGATCGCAAAAGGCGGACGCCAGCTCATCCAGGTCAGCGACAATGGTTGTGGTATCCCCGCAGACGAGATCGAGTTGGCCTTTATGCGGCACGCCACCAGCAAACTGCAGAGCGCCGACGAACTGTATCGCATCCAGACACTCGGTTTTCGCGGTGAGGCGCTGGCCTCGATCGCTGCGGTCTCGCGGCTGACCCTCTCGACGCGCACGGCCAGAGAGCCCAGCGGCACCGTGGTGCGCATCGAGGGCGGCGAGGTCGCGCAGCGCAGCCGACAGCCCCGGCCGATGGGTACCGTCGTACGCGTCGAGAACCTTTTCTTCAACACGCCGGCACGCCTCAGGTTCCTGCGCACCGACCCTACAGAGGCCAGCCACATCTCGCGCCTGGTCACCAGCTATGCCCTCGCCTATCCTGACAAGCGTTTTACCTTGGAGCACAATGGCCGCCGCCAACTGCACACGATCGGCAGCGGCGATCTGCTTGACGTGATCGCGGCCCTGGACGGCCTCGACGTCGCCGACCAGATGATCGCGGTCAGCGGCGAATCGGAGGAGAGCGGGATCCACGTCAGCGGTTATGTGGGCGGCCCTTCGCTGCACCGACGCACCCGCCGCGGCGTTGTGCTCTTTGTCAACCGGCGCTGGATCGAGGACAGCACCCTGACCTATGCGGTCCGCGAGGCCTATCGCACGCTGATACCCCAGGGTCGCTATCCCCGAGGCGTTCTGCTCATCAACCTGCCGCCCGAGGACGTCGACGTCAACATCCACCCCACCAAGCGCGAGGTACGCTTTCGCCACGAGCGGCAGGTCTTTGCAGTCCTGCAGCGGGCCGTGCGCCGCGCCCTGATCGATCAGCACCCAGTGCAGGCCTACTCATCGTCGAGCATATCGACTCCCACCTGGGATCGGCAAAAGCCCGCCTGGCAAGTCACCGACCAGGACCAGTTGGGTCTGAACCGCGTCCCACCTGGCGAGGATCCGAGAACCGGCGCACCGGTCGGTCAGCCGGTGGCGCAACTGCCCAACCAACCCCAGCTCACCAGTCAGCGTCTGCCGATGCTGCGCGTTCTCGGCCAGATCGCTTCGAGCTACATTGTCGCCGAGGGTCCGGGCGGGCTGTATTTGATCGATCAGCACGCCGCCCACGAGCGGATCCGCTATGAGCAGGTCCGCGCACAGGCCGCGCAAACCAACCTGGCCACCCAGGAGCTGCTGCAGCCTCTCACCGTCGACCTGCCTCCGCAGCATGCCACCCTGCTCGAGGCCCATCTCGAGGCGCTACGCGCCTTTGGGTTCGAGATCGCCCCTTTTGGTGGCACCACCTTTATCATCCATCGTATCCCGGCCACACTAACGGGCGCCAATCTTGCCCAGGCCCTTGGCGAACTGCTCGACGAGGCGACCGAGGGTGGGCAAGCGTACGACTGGAACGAAGGCGCCCAGATCACTGTATCCTGCCATACAGCCATCCGCGCCGGCCAGACGCTCAGTCTCGCCGAAATGCAAGAGATGGTGCGCCAGCTCGAGCAATGCGAGATGCCCCATTCCTGTCCGCACGGCCGGCCCACCATGCTGCACATGAGCCGCGCCCAACTCGAACTCCAGTTCGGCCGAGGGTAGCCCCGCACCCCGCAACCCGCCAGCACTCACTGCGTATAGTGGTCAACTCTGACACAGGACAGAGAATCGCAACCGTGGCGGGGCCTGGAAGAGCGCCTCTGCCCAAGGAGAGAACGCAATGAACCAACTGGCACGCAGCGAATCAGATCGCATGATCGCCGGCGTCTGCGGCGGATTGGCCCACTATCTCGGCCTCGACCCGCTACTCATTCGCATCGCCTTTGTCATCCTGGCCCTAACCAATGGCGTCGGCATCGCCGTCTATGCTCTGCTGTGGATCTTTGTGCCCGGCGAGAACGCCGTCTGGCACGATCGCGAAACCACCGTCCGAGAGAATGTCGACGAGATCCGCGATACGGCCGCCAGCTTTTCCCGGGATGCCCGTGAGGGATTCTCGAAAAAGTGGGACTGGTCCACTCCCGGCAACGTGACGATGACCGGCGGTGCCGTGCTCATCGGCGTGGGGCTCTTACTGCTCATGCAGAATCTGGGCCTGCTGCGCTGGGTAGGGCGGCTGTGGCCGCTCGCTCTTGTCGCCGTCGGCGTAGTGATCCTGCTTAACAACCTCAAGGAAAAGGTCTGATGCGCGAGGAAAGAACCCGTAGCCTCTTTTGGCCGGTCGCCCTGATCCTGGCGGGGGCCGGCCTTTTGCTCGAGCAGTTGGGCCTGCTGGACGTCTCCTGGTCGACGTTGTGGCGGTTTTGGCCGCTGCTGCTGGTGCTGATCGGCCTAGATGTGTTGCTGGGCCGCACGAGGCTGGGCGGCTTCCTTTTTACTGTCATCGCCGTGCTCACCGTTGCCGCGACCCTCTACCTGGCACCGATCATCGGCCCGGTCGGCAAAGACATGACCACCGACCGATATGACCTCGCGCAGGGTGACATCCGCAGCGCTCGCATCATCGTCGAGCCACCACTGGGAGAACTGACCGTTGACAGTCCGCCGCTAGGACCCAACCTGATCGAGGCCGAGATCACCCATGACCCCGAACGGACCGAGGTCACCTGGGGTGCAGAGCGAGAGAACGGCACCGCCGTGATCCATCTCTCGGGCCAGTTGCGCGGATGGCAGCCGGGCACACGCGAGGATTCGCCCAGTTGGCAAGTCGCGCTCAGTCCAGAGACACCCATCGATCTCACCATATCGGGAGGCGTCAACGCGGCAGAACTCGACCTGCGCCAAGTGAACCTGACCGCGCTCGACCTGCAACTGGGCGTCGGCATGGCCGCTGTCCATCTCCCCGAGACGGGCGGCTACCGCGCCGACATTGGCGGAGGAATCGGCAGTCTGCACGTTTACCTGCCCCAGGGCGTCGAGGCCCAGATCACGGTCGATGGGGGCATCGGCAGCATCGACATCGACAGGCGCTTTATGCGCGAGGGCGACGTCTACCGCAGCTCGGGCTATGCGCCGGAAACCGGCGTCGACCTGCGCATTGATGGTGGCATTGGCCAGGTGCGCGTCGATTAGCATGTAGAGTCTGTCATCCAGCCGCCAGGCGGTCTTCATCTGGTTCACATGCGAGGAGAATAGACTGATCGCAGAATCAGTGATGGCCCGACCCGATGGGTCGGAGACGAAAGGCGAGGTCACACCATGACATTCTTATCGGTCATCGCCTTGGTGATCTGTCTGGCCATGCTCACGGTGATTCACTAACCCACCGTCGAACCCAATCGCGACCATCTTCCTCCTCCTACCGGGATCGTGACAACGGCGTCGCGCTCCCAGAATAGATCAAGACAAGGACCCCGATCGATCGATCGGGGTCCTTGTCATTCGGGTCCAGTGCGCAGTCGCTACCGCCGACGTCGCCTGCCTCTGCGGCTGGCACCGGTGATCACCAAGAGCACCACGGCACCCAAGACCGCCACCAGCATACTGCGCCAATCCCAGCCAAAGGTAATGCCCGCACCGGTCGCCAACTGCATGATCAGACCGCCCAAAAAAGCGCCCGCCACGCCGACGATGATGTTCCCCAGACAGCCCTGTCGCTCGTTGTTGCCGGCGATGATGCTGGCCACCCAACCAGCGATCGCGCCAAAAACGACCCAACCGATCAGACCCAGATGTCCCACAGTAGCCTCCTGATCTTACTGAATGGTATGGATTCACCTGACACTACGCAGGGCGACTCGCACCGTTGCGGCCAGCCGCACCACATTTGGTCACAGCGACCAGCAATGCTATAATGCTCGATGCTATTCTACTGGACAGGCGTGTGTCTGTCATCTACCTTTTCGCTCCCAGCCGGTCGTCGGCCTGCCACCGATTGGCCAACTCAGGCGGGGGCAAATCCGTGAGAAGGAGGCTTTCCTTTGCGTACCTATGAACTGCTCATTGTCGTTGTCCCCGACCTCGATGAGGACGCCACCAAGGCCGTCGCCGAGGGTGTGCAGCAGGTGATCACCGCCAACGGCGGCGAAATCGTCCGTGTGCAGCCTCGAGGCCGCCGTCGCCTGGCCTACCCCATCAAGCGCCACGACGCCGGATTCTACGTGCTGCTTCACGCCAAGATGGAGCGCGAGGCCATCCTCGAGATGGAGCGCCACATCAAGCTGTCCGACCAGATCCTGCGTCACCTTTTGGTCCGCTTGGATGAGGTCGAGATCGCAGCCCTCGACGACGAGATGGAGCAAGAATCCGCTCGCATCGCCGCCGAAGAAGCTGCCGCCGCCGCCGCGGAGGCCGACCGTCTCGAGGCTGAAGAGGCCGCTGCTGCCGCTGCAGAGCAAGAGGCCGTCGAGGCTGTCGAGGCTGTCGAGACGCCTGAGGTCGCAGAAAGCGATACCGCCGAGACCGCAGCCGAGGATGTGACCCCCGAGCCGGCCGATGAGGAGCCCGCCACCGAGGCTGAGGCCCCCGCCGAGGAATCCTAGACCCATCACCTGATCACACGATCAGACACCATTCGGAGACAGAACCAATGGCAGATCACAGAAGTTCGGGATCGCGTTCCTACGGCAACCGCGGCCGCAGGCGCTATGGACGCGGCGGACGCCGCCGCGGCAAAGTGTGTCGTTTCTGCACCAACAAGGTCAGGACGATCGACTATAAGGATATCGAGACCTTGCGCATGACCGTATCGCGCACCGGACGCATGTTGCCGCGTCGCAAGACCGGTACCTGCGCCAAGCACCAGCGCATGCTGGCACGCGCCATCAAACGGGCGCGTCACGTCGCGTTGCTGCCCTATGCGGCCAACCACACACGTCCCGCCGTCTTTTAGAGCGACGGGGCGCCATCGCACCGCGGACGCGTACTGACTGAGATGACCCGAGCGGGAGGATGGGATCAGCCTATCCTCCCGCTTTTCTGTTCACACACCCGGGGAGCACGTCATGTCCAAAAGGCCCGACCACAAGGTAGCGCCGCCCAGCAACCGTCGAACCCTCTCGCGCCGCGCCCAAGAGGCCAAGCAGCGCCGCCAATTGATCATCGGCACCGCCGTTGTCCTCGGCGTCGTGCTCGTGCTGCTGACCTGGGCCATCGTTGACCACTATGTGCTCAAGCCGCGCAAGCCGGTCGCGGCTGTCTCCGGGGAGGAAATCAGCCTCGAGACCTACCAAAAGCGGGTCAACTATCGTCGCTGGGACTATGCCAACTATTTGGCGCAGCTCGAAAGCCAGCGACAGCAGTTTGCCGCCGGTGGCGAGGAGCAGGCCTTTTTGGTGCAGTACATGGATCAGCAGATTCAGCAGGCCCAGACGGCTATGATGACCCTGCCCAATTCGGTGCTTGACGAACTAATCGACGCCGAGATCACTCGTCAAGAGTGCGACCTCTTGGGCTTGACGGTCAGCGAAGAAGCGGTGCAGCTCGAACTCGAAACACAGTTCGGCTATGACCGCAATCCGCCTACACCGACGCCGACCCCCATTACCCATACGCTGCCCATCACTGTTACACCGACGCCGACCATAGCCCCTATGACGGCCGAAGAGTTTGACCAGCAGAGGGTCCGCTGGGCCGAACTGATGGTGCAATCGGCCGGCGGCTTTGACGAGGACGATTTCCGCGGCCTCTTGCGCGAGGGACTGCTCCGCGAAAAGCTGGAGGAATCGCTCAAGACCGGATTCCCGACCACCGAGGATCAGGTCCATGCCAGCCATATCCTGCTGGCCACCGCCGAGACCGCCCAGGAAGTCCTTGACCGACTGGAGGCCGGCGAGGCCTTCGAGGACCTGGCGGCCGAACTCTCTACCGACGAGTCCAATCGCGACACCGGCGGCGACCTTGGCTGGTTCCCGCGTGGCCAGATGGTCGGCGAGTTCGAAGAGGCCGTCTTTGCGATGGTGCCCGGGGAAACCAGCGGCATCGTCGAGACCCAGTTCGGCTTTCACATCATCCGCTTGGTGGAGCGCGACCCCAATCGCGAACTCGACGAGTCGACGCTGGCCTCTCGTCAGGCGCAGATGATCGCTGACTGGTACGAGGCACGCCGCGCCGGGCCAGAGGTCGTCCGCTCCTGGGACTCGACCATGGTTCCCACCGCCGTGCCTGTCCGTCGCTACTAGGCATTCCAACGACCGCGGATCACAAGTGAGCACCCCCCCGGAGGTTCCAATCCTCCGGGAGGCCGTGCGGTCTGTTCGCCCTCGCGGAACAGGTGACTCGCGTCCCGCTCTAGTTGAACGGCGGCGGATCCATCACCTGCTGCTGGTTGACCTGGCCCTGGCCCTTGGCCCCCATCACTTGGCCGCCACCTGCCAGAGACGGCATGCTCGCCAACACAAACAGAACACTCGCCGCCAGCAACAGTGCTACCGCTTTGCGCATCGTCCACTCCTTTGATTCTCAGAGCTCGGCTGTTTCCGACAGCTCCAGTCTAGCGGGCGGGGGCCGGACTGGCGCAAGGACGACGTAAATACCAGCGGTTGGGTCATCCTATCTGTGCCTCCTGGTCCTCGCCAGGCCAGCGTCTTGTCGCGTGTGCCCCATGCGGTTGGCTTCCCTGCTGGACGTCCTCCCGGCCCGGCTCTCTGTCATGCCGCGGGTATTCCCGAAGCATCCCTCGCCCCGCGCCTCTGGTCTACCATCCACCGTAACCCTCACCACCATGTTATGCGCAGCCCCTCTCCTGCTGGACGGCCTCTCGTCGCCTAGGTATACTCGCCCTAGTGACCCAACCCACGAGGAGGCATCGCGTGGACCTCTATCAACGGCCCCAGTACCACTTTCAGCCGCTCGCCAACTGGATGAACGACCCCAATGGGCTCATCCACTGGCAAGGGCAGTACCATCTCTTTTACCAGCACAATCCCAATGGCCCGCAGTGGGCGCAGATGCACTGGGGACACGCCGTCAGTCCCGACCTCATCCATTGGCGCCATCTGCCCATGGCCCTCGCTCCCTCCCCCGGCGGACCCGATAAGGATGGCGTCTTTTCAGGCTGCGCCATCGACCACGATGGGGTACCCACCCTGGTCTATACCGGTGTCAACCCGCAGGTGCAGTGTTTGGCTACCAGCGAGGACATGATCCACTGGTGCAAGCATCGTGCCAACCCGGTGCTGGCCGCCCCCCCCGAGGGCGTTCCACCCAAGGACTTTCGCGATCCTTTCCTCTGGCGCGAAGCGGACGCCTGGTACGCCGCCATCGGCTCCTCCACCGCCAATGGTCTGGGCATCGTTCTGCTCTACCGCACTCAAAACCTGCTCGACTGGGAATACGTCGGCCCGCTGGCCCAAGGCGAGTCCGACGAGACCGGCC
>Ga0180430_10005746_pt1 | contig 10228 bp, 7 predicted proteins | sample SS_ome_9_FD_132999 | JGI IMG/M metagenome (GOLD analysis project Ga0180430, IMG submission 132999) | Hypersaline lake sediment archaeal communities from the Salton Sea, California, USA - SS_1_S_2 metaG | ecosystem: Environmental > Aquatic > Non-marine Saline and Alkaline > Hypersaline > Sediment... | reverse complement strand
GCCGGCCAGTGCGATTTGGGCGTCGTCAACACCTACTATTTCGGCCGACTGCAGAAGAAAGACCCCGGCATCAAGCTGGCGTTGGCCTGGCCGAACCAGGATTCCAGCGGTGTGCATGTGAATGTTTCCGGTGCCGGCATCACCAAGCATGCCAAGAACCCGGAGGCGGCCAGGAAACTGCTCGAATGGCTGTCATCTGAAACCGCGCAGGCCGATTTCGCCGGTCTGAACATGGAGTACCCGGTCAATCCGCGCGTCGAACCGACCGACCTGGTGAAGGCCTGGGGTGATTTCAAAGGTGACCCGATCAACGTCAGCGAGGCAGGTCGCTTGCAGGGAGATGCCATCCGCCTGATGGACCGGGCCGGTTATCGTTGATTGACCTCAATACACCGCGAAACAACCTCGTCCATATTGGCGGGGTTGTTTTGTTTCCGGAATCCAATGCATGAGCAGTAGTGTCCTCAGTGCCCCTTCCAGTGGTCGCGTAAAACGTGACGGCAATGCTTGGCGTTGGGCCAGTCGTCTGCTGGCCGTCAGCGTGCTCATACCACTGGCGGTGATCGTCGGCACCTGGTTCGTGATCGATCCGCAGATATGGGCTCACCTGGGATCGACCGTTCTGCCGGAACTCATCGTCAATACTCTGCTGCTGGTCTTCGGGGTGGGAATTGGCACCACGCTGCTGGGTGTTTCGCTCGCCTGGTTAACCAGCCTGTGTGATTTTCCCGGTCGCCGATGGCTCGACTGGGGCCTGATGCTGCCATTTGCGTTGCCAGCCTATGTGCTGGCTTTCGTTTTCCTCGGGGTGTTCGATTTTGCAGGGCCGGTGCAAGGCGCATTGCGTGACTGGTTCGGCCTGGGGCCTCGCTGGTCTGTCGAAATCCGCAATGCCTTTGGGGTGATCGTGGTCATGACGCTAGTGCTTTACCCCTACGTGTACATGCTTTCGCGAGTGTCATTCCTCGGGCAGGGGCAAAGTACGTACGAGGCGGCGCGCAGCCTGGGGCGCGGGCCATGGTCGGCCTTTTTCCATGTCTCCCTGCCAATGGCGCGACCCGGTATCATCGCCGGCCTGAGCCTGGCGCTGATGGAAGCGTTGGCGGATTTTGGGGCGGTTTCGGTATTCAATTTCAATACCTTCACCACGGCAATCTACAAAGCGTGGTTCGGTTTTTTTGACCTGCACAGCGCAGCCCAACTGGCCTCTATCCTGTTAACCCTGGTTTTGGTGGCCCTGGTGATCGAACGACGTTTCCGTGATCGGGCGCGTTACGCGGAACAGGGCAGGGGCAGCGTCAAGCAGCGCATGAAGTTGCGTGGTGGCCAGGCGCTGGCGGCAAGTGCTTTCGCGTGGACTGTGTTCGTACTGGCCTTTGCCCTGCCTGTCTGGCAGCTGCTGCTATGGGCCTGGGAGACGCGAGAGTTCATCGATCAGCGGTACTGGGATTTGCTTGGTCATACCTTCACGCTGGGCAGCATGTCGGCTGTGCTCACCGTGGCGGGGGCCTTTGTCCTGGCCTTCGCCAATCGTTACTACGGCGATAACTTCACCCGTATCGGTGTGCGTGTGGGTACCCTGGGTTATGCCTTGCCAGGTTCTGTTCTGGCGGTAGGTGTGATGTTGTCGCTTACCTGGATCGACAATCGATTGGCCGACGCGCTGGAGTGGCTGTTGGGTTTCGACCCCGGGCTGTTTTTTGCCGGTACCGTGATCGCATTGTTGATGGCCTATTTTGCCCGTTTCCTTGCGGTTGCGTATGGCCCGGTCGACAGCGCCTTGGAAAGAATTCGCCCGAGCATGCGTGAAGCAGCGCGCAGCCTGGGCGCCAGTCAATCCGAAATCGTGCGGCGGGTGTACGTGCCGATGTTGCGACCGGGATTGCTGACTGCGGGCCTTTTGGTGCTGGTTGACGTCATGAAAGAGATGCCGGCGACCTTGCTGTTGCGCCCCTTTGGCTGGGACACCCTGGCGGTAAGAATCTACGAACTCACCTCGGAAGGTGAGTGGGAACGCGCAGCGCTACCCGCAGTGGCGCTGGTAGCGGTGGGATTGTTGCCGGTGATTTTGCTGGTGCGCAAGTCGGCCAGGTAGGGCTTTGACTGTAAAATTTGTTTGTTAGACTGTTTCCATTCTTTGGGTGCGGCTGGCGCGAAATGACCTTTCGGTTTCTTGGCAGATGGACGGCAAGATATTTCATGCTGTCAGCAGTAGCAGCGCATCTAGCGCTGGCCGCATACGCTTTCTTTGTGATTGTCGAGCATGATTACTCGCCGCAAGAGTTTCTGGTAAAGCTCGCCATCAAGGCGGGTGCCGACCCGAATACTGCCTTGGGCTTTTTGTATTCGGCTCCGGAACTTGAAGAAGTGCCGCGCTTCCTCGTGCGGCCGCAACGTCCGCGTACTCTGCTCCCAGAGTTGGCTGAAATCCCAGCCGATCAACGGGCGGTATTCTGGAAGGCGCGCGTTGCCCGATTCGACTCCAGGGACTGGCGGGCCAAGGGTCCCTGCGGCGGAGGAATGATGCAGTCTGCTGCATGCTGGATGACAACGCGTGATGTCTCTAGTGCGAAACGAGCGATCCGGGGCTTGTTGGATGCTTGGGTGGAGCAGCCGGATGCCAATCGGGTTTATGGTACGGGCTGGAAGCTGGCGCTGGCCTACGACTGGGTTGCTGATTTTCCGGGTATGACCACTGTGCAGCGGCAAGTCATCGAGGCAAAGCTGGAGGAGGCGCTTCAATACTATCTCCTCGTGCTTAATGCGGATTCCGCTTCGTTGTGGCATGGCCGGATGACATTGGCCAGCAACGCATGGCTGGTAGCCATGGCACTCGGAAATGAAGGTGACAAGCGTCAACGGATGTTCTTGAACGCCACTCAGCATTTCCTATCGGTGGTTGATGCCCTGCAACTGACCGAGGCATGGCCGGGTGGTTTTAATTACTGGGTAAACAATCGTGCGTTTTACTTTGGTCTGGCTGCAGCGGCGTTTGTCAATGGTTTGGAAGACAACAAACACAAGGAATTTGTTCGCGATGTGACCAAGCGCACGGCTTTGTGGCACGTTTACGCGACACGCCCTGATCATCGTGCCGAAGGCCTCGGTGATGAGGGCCCAAGGGTGGATCTAGGCGAGGAGGCGGGCCGATTTATCGATCTGGCAGCAGCCATTACCCGGTCTCCGGTTCTGGAGGCCTATTCGGATTTTTTGCACGAACTTCATGGCAAGCGCACCTACTACCGAGGTTATCGATGGTGGTATCAGTTACTCATGCCAGATGAAATCGCGCCTCAGGCAAAGGGGTTAGCGCGCTTCGAAACGTTATTGCCCACATCCGAGTTGTTCGGTCGGGGCGCCATGAACCTGGCTTATATCCGCAGCGGATGGAATGAAAACGCTACCTTCATTAGCTTTCGTGCTGGTGCAAGTTTTTCTCACCATGGGCACTACGATGCGGGACATTTCTCAGTATTCAAGTCTGCACCCTTGGCACTGACGAGTGGTACTTACGGTGGTTTTTTCTCGCCACATCGATTGAATTACAGCATTCGTAGCGTTGCCAAGAACACTTTGTTGGTCATGCGGCCTGGTGAGCGTGTACAGCCAAACCGGCATTTCCCTGAGAACGTGGCCGATGGTGGCCAGCGCTTGGTCATGCCAACCGGTTCGGCGATCCAAAGTGTGGAAGACTGGCGAGAGGGCCTGTCCGAAGGAAAGCATTTGCGGGGAGGTCGCGTACTGGCGTTCGAAAGCGAGCATGCGGATTACACTTTTTTGGCGAGCGATTTGACCGACGCTTATAACACTAGCCGGCACGATGAGGGAGGTGAAGGCGGAAAGGTCGATAGGGTGCTGCGAAGCTTGTTGTATTTGCAGGATCAGGACCGGCTGCTGATTTACGATCGTGTGCAGACTGTCGATCCCGCGTATACCCCGAAATGGTTGTTACATACTGCAAACAAACCACACATGAGGGGACAGCATTTACTGGCGGGTAAAACCAACAATGGGATATTGGAATCTTTTGAACGAGTCGCGGAGGTAAAAAATGCAGATGCTCGAATGCGTGTGGACATACTGCTTCCGGAACGTCCTCGCAACTTGTTGATTGGCGGTGAAGACTATCGCTATTACGTCGATGTTGATGGTGACGCGGCCACGCTGGACGGGCGGAATTTTGTCCAAGGCGAGAAGCCGGCCAAGTGGTTCGACCGAGGCTCCTGGCGGCTTGAGGTACAGCCGGAGGAGCCTGCGCTCGACAATCGTTTTCTACATGTGCTGAGCATGTCGGTAGGCAGTGCCGATACGGGTGAGCCTCCGGTCATGCTCGATTCGGTGGGTAGCGGTTTTGGGCATGCGTTGGTAGGTGATCAACTCGTCGTGTTTACGGAGCCAGATACCGCAAAAGAGCTGATTATCGGAACCGTTCCAGGATTGCGTCGGATTCTGTTGCTGGGACTTCCGCCATGGCGAGAGGTATCGGTGCAACAAGGGGGTTTGCCTGCTGATGGTCTGCGTGCTTCCGAGGCAGGGGTGCTGGCGGTGCCACTTAACGTTGATGCCGAGTTGCGTCTGAGCTGGCGTTAGTCGTCAGTTGCCAGGGAGGCAGCCTGCTGCTGCCGGATATTCGACCGGGCCGCGCATGTGTTTTGCCGGTCTACGCTGGCCGCAAAAATCGTTGGTGGGTTCTTTGCTACCAAGTAGGCTATATCCTGTGTGTGCACCGTTTTTGAGGTTGAGGTCGCCGGCATGCAAGTTCGCGTACTGCTTGGTAAGAGCACATTCGGCATCGAATAAACAGCTGGCACTCCACGCGTTGTTGTCGTCAAAAAGAAGGCCGCCATCGCGTTCGGCAGGATGGGCGTCGGCAACGTTGTTGTAGAGTGATACGCTTGTCGTTTCGAAGCGGGCATCGATGCCGAGCGTGTTGACCAGAAGGTTGTTGTGGACTTGGGTGTCGGCGCTGCGGTTTAGGTAAATGCCGACATCGCTGCAATTCATTATGATGTTGTTGCGCATGATGCCCTCACGATGCTCAGTTTTGCATGAACCACCACGGCATGAGATGGTGGCGGTGCCACCACCGCCGAAAGACAGCCCTACCCTTGTTCCTTTTGCCGATACCCGGTTCTCACAAATCACCAGGTTCTGCTCAAAAAGGCCGTTTCGCGAGTTACCCTTCATGAAAGCACCGTAACTGGTGCGGTCACTGCCTGCCTTGGCGAAGTCGGCGATAACCGAACGCCTGACAACCCAGCCATTGCCGTTGTTGATGTTGAGCAAGGTTACCGGGCTGGCGGTGCGGCGCGCGGCGCTGTTTGCCACTGTCGTGAAGCTGACCAATCCGTAGTCTGGGTGTGGTGTTTGCCTAACCGCGTTCAAGCTGTTCACTTTGAGCGGAGCGTTGAATTCCTGAATGCGGCAGTTTCGGATCACCGTGCTGTGAGCCTTGCCTACGACGTGGAAAGCATGTTCGCATCGCGAGTGATTGCGGCAGGTTCCACGGATATCGAGGTTCTCGAACACCCAATATGGATGAGAGACCAGAAAACCCTCCAATGTGGATAGTTCCAGGACTACCTCACCGAAATTCCGAGCACGCACTATGATGGGTTGGCTGGGTAGCCCTTGGCCTTTGGTTGGGAAGGCGTGGCCTTTGAGCTGATATGTGCCGGGCTGGATCTCGACAATCGTGCCGCCACGCGCTCGGCTGATGGCTTTCAGCAACTGCTTGTTGCTGTCGACGCGAATCACGCGCATGTCATCTGGCGCCAGAAACTGGCCTGCCACGGCTGCATTTGGGCGTCCTGACTGATCGTAAGTCGGAAAGGTGAACTCGTGCGCTGCGTTTGCACCGTGGAAGAGCCAGGCTTTTAGTGGGGGCAAGCTGATATGCACGGTTTCCGGTTGCAGGGCGCGGACCATAGAAATTAGTGGTGCCGTCAGGTGTGCCAATTGAGGAAATTGGTCGTGGACTTTCGCGTGCCCCCATTCAACGATCTCCAGCGGCGTTTTCCGCTCAATCCGCTCGATTTCGCCAGAGAGTAACCAGATTCCGGTGGCGTGCAGGGCGACCCCGGTGAAGATCAAATACCACTTGATCCAGATACGCAGCATGTAGGGTCCCGGTATGTGGAAAAATGTCACGAACTGCAGGGTCGCCAAACGTTGGCAACGGCAGATGATCGCGATAGCATTGCATTTCTAATCTTAACCCACGTGAGAGAGATCGGCATTGAGGCCGGCACCGAAGGCGCAAATTCCGCCCGGAATCGCTCAGGTAAAAGGATCGCGGGGAGTGAGCTTTGCGCTCAGGATTGGCTCTGGAGAGCGGCGCTTTGGTGCGTCCACCGACGGGGTAAACTCTCAGGTTGCCGGACAGAGGGGCGGATGCTGATCACCAGTCGTATCGAGTGATCAGCATCCGCCCTTTTCGTTTTCCGGGTCCGTCGCCAGGGCCTGACACCGGGAGTTCCCGTATGAGTGCTGACAAAAAGACGATCCTCAACGCAGTGCATCGAGAGATGGGTGCCCGCATGGTGCCGTTCGGTGGCTGGGATATGCCCGTTAACTACGGCTCGCAAATAGACGAGCATCATGCCGTACGCCGGGATGCCGGGATGTTTGACGTTTGCCACATGACCGTGGTCGACCTGAGGGGGGCGCGCGTTCGCGACTTCCTTTCCTACCTGTTAGCCAATGACGTGGCCAAGCTGAAGACGCCGGGCAAGGCGCTTTACTCCTGCATGCTGCGGCCTGATGGCGGTGTCATCGACGATCTGATCGTTTATTTCATGGATGACAACTGGTTCCGCATGGTAGTGAATGCGGGTACCACGGACAAAGACGTCGCCTGGATGCAGGAGCAGGCGCCGGCATTTGATGTCAATGTCGAGGCGCGATTTGATCTCGGCATGATTGCGGTACAGGGCCCGAATGCGCGTGAGAAAGCGATCAGCCTGATGCCGCCCGAGTTGGCCGCAGCGGCGAGCGAACTCAAGCCTTTCAATGCCGCGACTGACGGCCATTGGTTTATTGGTCGAACCGGTTACACCGGCGAGGATGGATTCGAAATTGTTGTGCCTGAGGGAGAAACCGAGCAGCTATGGCGTGACTTGGCGGCCGCTGGCGTGAAGCCATGTGGACTCGGTGCGCGCGACACCCTGCGCCTGGAGGCCGGCATGAACCTGTATGGCTCGGATATGGATGAAACCCTGTCACCGTTGGAGGCCGGACTGGCCTGGACCGTGGCAATGCAGGACGAGCGCGATTTCATCGGTCGTTCCGCGCTGCAGGCACAGAAAGCCGCGGGTGGCCTGCGCAGGTTCATCGCTGTTGTGCTGGAGGGGCGCGGGGTTTTGCGCGGCCACCAGAAGCTGTACGACGGCGATCGCGAAGTTGGCGAAATCACCTCGGGCGGATTCTCGCCCACCCTGGAGAGGTCGATCGCCATGGCGCGTGTTGCTGGCGACGCCGGCGACCAGTTGAACGTGGATATCCGCGGCAAAAAACTCCCGCTGAAGAAAGTTAAGATGCCGTTCGTGCGCAACGGGCAGGCCCAGATCGAATTGTAATTATCATTGAAATTGGCCCCTTAGCCAGGGGGCAGGATTGAGGACACGGAACCATGAGCAACATCCCAGCCGAACTACATTACACACAGAGCCACGAATGGATTCGCGATGACGGCGACGGGAGCGTCACGATCGGTATCACTGACCACGCTCAGGAGGCGCTGGGTGACCTGGTCTTCGTCGAGCTGCCCGAAGTCGGCAACACCTTTGACGCTGGCGAGGATGCGGCTGTGGTTGAGTCTGTGAAGGCAGCCTCTGATGTGTACAGCCCGCTCAGTGGCGAGGTGATCGAAGCCAACGAGGCGCTGGCGGACGCACCCGAAACCATCAACGAGCATCCTTACGAGGATGGTTGGATCTACAAGCTCAGGCTGTCTGACCCGGAAGAATTGAAAGGCCTGATGGACGCGGACGCTTATGCCGAACATTGCGAGAACGAAGCGCACTGATCGAATTGCCGTTCGATGAAGGCCGGATAGCCGCCTTCATCAGTCACCAGATTGAGAACCGCGCTCGGAGCGCACACAGGTAAGGCCCATGCCCTTTATTCCGCATACTGATGAAGAAGTAAAGCAGATGCTCGACGTGATCGGCGTCGACAGTATCGATGATCTGTTCGACGAGATTCCTGCCGCGCTGCGCGCTGGCGATCTCGCGGCGATTCCGGAGGGCCTGACTGAAATGGAAGTCAGTGCGGTCATGGGAGCAGCCGCTCGTAAGGACGGCCAGCCCGTATGTTTCATTGGTGCCGGCGCCTACGACCACCATATACCTGCGGCCGTCTGGCAGATCACCACGCGGGGCGAATACTACAGCGCCTACACGCCGTACCAGGCGGAAGCCAGCCAGGGCACTCTGCAGCTGCTGTACGAGTACCAGTCGATGATGACCGCGCTGATGGACATGGATGTTTCAAATGCCTCGTTGTACGACGGCGCCTCAGCAGTTGCCGAGGCGGTTTTGATGGCCGTGCGCGCCAATCGCAAGTCCAAGTCAAAGCGGGTGTTGATACCCCGCAGTCTGCATCCGGCCTACCGCAAGGTGGCGCACACGATTGTCAGGAATCAGAAGATCGAGCTGTTCGAGGTGCCGTTCGATATGAGCACCGGGCGCGTCGACAAGTCTGCGCTGGAAGCTTATGCGGGCGAGGATTTTGCGGCACTGGTCATTCCGCAGCCGAATTTCTTCGGAGTGCTCGAGGAGGTTGATGCGCTCACCGATTGGGCACATGAGAACGGCATGTTGGCGATCGGCGTGGTCAATCCACTGGTGATGTCGGTGATTACACCGCCCGGCCAGTGGGGCGAAACGGGTGCGGATATCGTGGTTGGCGAAGGCCAGCCGCTGGGGGCACCCCTGTCATCCGGTGGCCCCTATTTCGGTTTCATGTGCAGCACCCAGGCGCTGGTGCGACAAATGCCCGGCCGGATCATCGGGCGTACCGTCGACCTGGATGGCAAGCCCGGCTACGCACTGACCCTGCAGGCACGTGAACAACACATTCGTCGTTCCAAGGCGACCTCGAATATCTGTACCAACCAGGGGTTGCTGGTGACTGCAGCGACGATCCACATGTCGCTGCTGGGTGCTGACGGGTTGGCTAATGTGGCCGCGACATGCCATGCCAATACCAACACCCTGGCCGAGAAGCTAGGCGCGCTGGAAGGCGTCGAGGTGGGTTTCGATGCACCCGCCTTCCACGAGCGGGTCTTGCGTCTGCCGATGAATGCCGGTCAGGCGTTGGAAGCGCTGGCGCAACGCGACGTGTTGGGTGGGTATGCCCTGTCGCAGGACTACCCAGAACTTGGCGATGCCGTGTTGGTCTGTGCGACTGAACAACGGACTGCCAACGAAATAGATGAATATGCCACCGCACTTGCGGAGGTACTGGCGTAGCAGGTGTGACCTGTTCTGCCACCTTTATAAACGACAGCAACGAACACCAACCCAGGAGATAACGATGGCTCAGATTACGCTTGAAGGTAATGCAATCAACACAAACGGCGATTTGCCGGCGGTCGGCAGCGCCGCGCCGGATCTCTCACTGACTGGCGCCGACCTCGGCGATGTCGGGCTTGCGGATTTCTCCGGCAAGAAAAAACTGCTGAGCATCGTCCCCAGCCTCGATACCGGGGTCTGTGCCACCTCGACCAAGGTCTTCAATGAAAGGCTTGGTGGCCGTGATGATGTCGTCGTACTGATCGCCTCCGCGGACCTGCCGTTTGCGCAGTCGCGTTTCTGCACCGATGCCGGCACCGACAACGTCAAGACCCTGTCGATGATGCGCTCGCGCAACTTCGCCAAGGATTACGGTGTGCTGATCGTTGATGGCCCGTTGGCCGGTATCACTGCTCGTGCCGTGCTGGTACTGGACGAGGACAACAAGGTACTGCACGCCGAACTGGTCCCGGAAATTGCCCAGGAGCCGGATTATGACGCTGCGCTAGCCGCTCTCGGCTGATGCCAGGCGCCCCTCCAGTTCTAAAGGGGGGGGCTTTACAGAATTCCTGATTCGAGAAGTCACATGTTGATCCATGAACAGTCACAAGCCGGCCGCAGGGCCTTTGCCCAGGCACCCAAATCGCGCCCTGAACTGAGCGGTATTCCCAAGGAATTCCAGCGCCAGGACAAGGCGGCACTGCCGGAAGTTT
>Ga0180430_10005745_pt1 | contig 10229 bp, 11 predicted proteins | sample SS_ome_9_FD_132999 | JGI IMG/M metagenome (GOLD analysis project Ga0180430, IMG submission 132999) | Hypersaline lake sediment archaeal communities from the Salton Sea, California, USA - SS_1_S_2 metaG | ecosystem: Environmental > Aquatic > Non-marine Saline and Alkaline > Hypersaline >... | reverse complement strand
GGCCATCTTGGCCAGGGACTCCAGGTTGTCTCCCTCTTCCCGATACCACTCGAGGGCGATCCGGTGCTTGAGCCCGGCGGGGTTGGCGTTCCGCCGGTCCATGTGCCCGTCGAGCATGACCAGGTCGGAGACGCCCCTGGATTGCCAAGCCGTCTTCGGGACGCCGCGGTAGAATACGTCGGAGAGCTCGTTGTAGTAGGCCGACGATGAGCCCTGGACCCCGGAAGTAAAGAGGCTGATCTGGTCAAAGCCGACTGAGAGGGTTCCCGAGCCGCCGTTGTTCATGGCGATTTGGATCATCACGTACTCGGTCGATGCGTTAAGCCCCGACGATAGCGTGACAAGGTTCTGAATCCAGTAGTTTGCTGACGCAGAAGCGCCCGAGAGATCGAAGTCGTTGCTCCCCAGGTAGGCATAGGAGCTCGAATACTGCGAGAGCACGATACGGCAGAAGGTACTCAGCCCCGGATAGCCAAGAGCCCCTCGGGCCGTGAAGGCGAGCGCCCACTTCCGGCCGTAGCCGGCCTTGAAGATCCGATTGAGGGGCAGCATCCCCGTATAGGCACAGACCGAATAGGTGTCGTGGTCGTCCCAATCGACATCGGTCTGATTGGAATTCGACTCGAGCTCCAGGGCGCCGGCGCCGAAGTAAGCGTCCTGAGACTCGTAGCCTGTCGATCCCGTGGTCCTCGGCTGCGCTTTCTGGCTCGTGTCGTGGCGCGTGTAGTACCAGCCCGCGAATCCCGTCTGGAGTCCGACCTCTCCATCCTCGCCCGTATAGCTATCGCCAGCGATCCCCGAGTTGTAGTCCTCGAAATCACGATTCGGAACGTAGAGGCCCGCCCCCCACTTCAACGCGGTAATGGTGTCTGGTACGTCGTACCAATGAGCCATCAGGCCACCTCCTCGGGCAGGAAGAGAGCCCCTGCGTCGATCTGCTCCTGGACGCTCCCGGCGTCGGACTCAGCCTGGGATCCGAAATAGACGTCCCCGTGGTAGAAATGATTCACATTGATATGGGTCGGCGCGGTCCGGGTCACGTGGATGCTCCTCTCGCCGCCGGCGGTCGCGCCGCCCATGCTGTCGAGATCCCCGTACTCCCCGGAGACGGGCGAGTAGCTCGGGGCCCCCATCGAGGGGCCTATCGCCGCGCCGATGCCAGCCATGCCCGCGACCGCGCCCGCCTTGGCCGCCGCGGTGAAATAGGCCTGGGCCACGCCAGCGCCGAGCGGGTTTCCGCCTAGCATCGAGGCCGTAGCCGCTAGGCCCTTGTAGGTATAGTAGGCCGCGTCCACGGCCGCGCGCGCGGAGATCCCGGCGAGCTCGGCGCGGACCGCCTCCTGGACAGCCAGGCCGACGCTCTTCGTGCTGATGTTCTGAGCGACGATCAGATTCTTGAGGCTCGCCACGAGGGCCGCATTCTTGAAGATCACTCGGTCCAGGGCGGCCTCTGAGGCATCAGCGAACCAGGTCACGCTCTCGGCCATCGCGGGATAGGCGTACGTCGAGACCTCGAAGAGCTCCTGGATCGCCTCGACCTCGTTCCCGACGGCGCCGGCGTAGGTTAATCCGCCGAGGGCTTCCTCGGGCGTGGGGACCGCGAGCGCGGCCTGGAGGTCATCGAAGGCGATATCCTGGAAGACGTTGTAGATCAGGTCGCGAAGGCTCTGGATCTCAATCGCGGCTCTTTTGGCCGCCTCTGCAGCCCTGTCAGCGTATTTCTCCTGATACTCGGTTATCGCTTCCTCGAAGACCGCCATACCCTCGGCCGCCTGCTCGGCCTCTCCGTAGAGTTGTTTCGCAAGCCCGCGCCCGAGAATCGTCCAGCCGACCGGGCCCGAGGACAGGAGCTTGAAGATCGTCCATTGACGTTGCAACTCCCGGAATCGGGGGCCCATCTCCTTCAGGCTGTCGTTCATGTCCATGAGCTCGCCGCCAAGGACGTCAAGCTGCGGGGCGAGCTCGCCAGCCGTCACCTTGAGCTCATCCAGCGCGACCTCGAACTGGACGTAACCGTCGACGTTCGACGTGACCAGGCCGCCCATCTTCTCGAGATTCGCCGAGCCGGCATCCAGAGCAGCGTTGACAAAGGCCTGTTTGCGCTCCGTCTCGGTAAGGGCTGCCGCTGACTTCCCGATAGAGGCCGCGTAGGCCTCATTCGCCGCCTCGACATCGAGGAGAATCCCGAGGTTGTCGAGGATCATCTTCGACTGGCGACCCAGGCCCGTCGTGATGGACTGGAGCATGAACTCCATGTCCTGCCCCGTGGAGATCGCCGCTCCGCGCGCGATAGCCAGGATCTCGTCGAAACGATCAATCGGGAGGCCGAGCATCAGAGCCGTGTTGGCGTTCTGCATCAGCTTGAGCTCGGAGACGGTCCGATTCGTGGCCGTCCGCATCTTCTCGAGCAGCGCCACGCCGTCGATGCCGGCGGTCTCGGTCATGTTCTCGAAAGCCCCGGCGACGTCCTGGACGACGGCCGCCTCCCGGCTCCACTCAATCGTCCTCTGCGCTATCTGCAGGGCACCATAGGCAGAGACGGCCCCCAGGACCGCCCCCTTCATCGCCCCGAGGGCTTCCTCGATGCCGCCGATATCATCTTTGGCCGCGTCGGTCCCTTTGGTCAGGAACTCGAGGACGCCCTTCCGCTTGATCGTGTCAGCCACTTGCGCCCCCCTGCGTATTCGAGGCTTGCATCTTCCGGGCGTCGATCTCGTTTCGCGTCTGGCGGATCACGTCCAGGGCCTCCAGGATCTGAGACGGCGCGGGGTCGTAGCCGTAGACGGCCAGGTAGCCGGCCCCGTACTCACGGACCGCCCCCTCGAGGGCCAGGAGATCCCAATCCTCCCCCTCGATGAGGGCCGTCGGACATACGGCCATCTGACCGGCAATCCCCATGAGCGGGCGCCGTGGCGCCAGGCCCTTGAGCCTGACAAGCTCTTCGAGGACCTGGTCGCGGTCTGCTTCGATGCGGGGAGCCGTCGCCACGCGCCGGAAGGCTGCGTCGGTCTCGCGGAACTGCGGGAGGAAGGCCCTCTCGTAGTGCCGGAGGCATTGACGATTCCGCCGGTCATGGTAGAGCCCCTTCCTCGTACAGAAGTCGCATCGGAACTTGTGGCCCCGCGGTGATCCTTCGCGCCCGCTCTCCCAATGAGCTACCTCTACGAGGAGAGCGAGCCGGATCCGTTTTTTGAGCCGAGCCTATTGGCGCCGACGACCTCGTTCGAGATCGCGTCGCGCTCGACGATGCCCAGGCTATCCAGGAACTCGGCCGCCTGGTCGGGGGGGAGCGGCCCGTCGGAAGTGACCACCTCGCGAACCGCGCGCCTGGCCCGATCGAACTGATCGACCAGGAGCTCGATCGAGGCGGGGTCCTCGTAGAGGTCCTCCCCTTTCGCCGCCAGCCTGGCCGCCTTGATCGCGATCGCCGTCCCCGAGCGGACCAAGATCTCCCGCTCACGGCCCGAGAGGCCGTCATCGACCTTGAGCTCGACGCCCTCGAGCCCCCACTCGGCCAGCTTCTCGGGCCTATCTATCCGTACTGACTTCATGCGGCGTCTGTCCTTTCTGCTCGGACTAGGTCATGGCCGAGTCGTAGTAAACGATCTGGTAGGGCGCGTCGATGAGGGCCGTCCCGGTGGTCTCCCCGGTAAGCTCGAACTTCGCGCTCTCCTGGAGAATCGTTCCGGACTCCTGGCCCGTCTCGTCGATCAGCGTCCCGTGGAGGTAAAAGGTGATCTCGCCGTCCTCGGAATGTGTCCCGTCGCCCTGGATGATCTGCAGAAGCCGCCGCGTCTTGTCCTTCCAGTAATCGTGAAATTCCTCAGGATCCGAATCCGCGGCCATGCGGACCTCGAAGGAGCCGCCCCAACCACTGATACAGTGCTGGCGGAAGTGATCCAGTCCACGACGCAAGGATTCGATCTCAGGCTCCAGCGTCACGACGATGTCGCCGGCCGGATAGATTTGCGTCGGCGAGGGATCGGCGGCCGGGGCGCCGATCTTGAAGGTGAAATCGCTTGTGATCAGGTCGATGTCCGACGCCTCAATGGTGAGCGTGTCGTTGTCCGCGGCATCGTCGGAGTCCATGGCCGCGAACTCGTAGCTCATCTTCACGGCCGAACCGTCGCCGGGGAAGGTCAGTTGGATCCGCTTCGGGACGCAGCCGAGCGCGGCGTGGTTGACGCTCCCCATGTCCTGCTTGACCGAGATCCCGTAGCCGGCTACGCCCTCCGTGACGCTCGTCCCCGCGGTCGGGCAAGTCAGCGTGAAGACGTTGGCCACTTCGGTCCCCGGCGTGTTGTGCATCGCCGCCAGGAGCCGGATGAGGGTCTGGAAACAGTAGTTGTGACTGAATCCGCCCGGCATGGGCTCCCGCCCAAGCGAGATAATATCGTCGTGCTGATGCTTGTACGGTGTCCCGCGGAACCTCTTGACGGACTCGTACCTCTTCCCGTAGGGGATCTTGACGAGACCCTCCTGGGGGATACCGATATAGGACGTGGCCTCGGTTCCGAGCGTCGTCTCCAGGCCGATCCCGTAGGTAATCGCAGACTCAAAGGTCGCCATTCTCTCACTCTCCTTCTAGGCCACCTGGAACTTATGGCCGGTGAATCGAAGCGTTGCATGAACCAGGTCCGTCCCGCTGATCTTGACGGGCGTCGGCTTCTGCCCCGCGGTGATCTGTCCATGAACGAGGTATCCGTCGAGTCGGTTGGGCGAGCCCGGAGGGTCCAATTCCGCAACGATGTCCTCCAGGTAGAGCGTGCAGGACTTCAGGCCCGAGTCCTCCTGATCTTCCACGCCGGCAACGTTCTTGACGAAGACGTGAATCAGACAGGTGAGCTTGCGGGCCTTCCGCCCGAAGCCCCCCTGGAAGGGAGGGTCGGCGTCGAGCTCCTGGAGGTCCGCTACCGTAATCAGGGCCGTGTCGAGCTCGACCTTCGAGTCCTCGCGATCCAGCTGCTCTTCTCTATCGCCGACCAGAAGCAGGACGGCGTCGGGCTCCTCGGGGGCATTCGTCCAGCTGGCGCCCTCCAGCTGCGCGACGACTCTCTGCCCAAAGTCACTCAGCATATTGTTCCACCATTCGAGATGAAAAGGGTCCGAGCCCGCGTTCGGCGCTGACTGGATCGTCAGCGTCATGGCCTGGGTCGTCGTCGACCCCTCGGCGAATACGGGGGGGAAGGTGTCCAGGGCTTGCGTATGTGAGTCGTAGTAGAGAGGCACCTCGAGGGGAAATTCCCCGATTGCCTGGCCGTAGAGCATCTGATTCGTGAAGAGGGGGCTCAAGCGCCCTTCGACGGCTACCTGGTAGCCGCCGAACGTGATCGCCGAATAGACGCGCAGCCAGAGCGGCGCCGGCCAGGAGATCCCCGGCAGGACCGTCAGGCCCGAGGGCAGAATTTCGATCTCCGGCTGGACGCCGTGATCGAGCCACTTCTGCAGCCAGCCGCTCACGCGCGCGCCCCCCTCTCAAAAAGCCGATCCATCCAGAGCTTGCAGAACTCCTCGAGCTTCCGGGGCGGCCACCCGATCCGAAGCCGGTTGAGCTCCGGCCTTCCGAGCCTGTCGGCCAGGCCCCCGTCGTGGGCCGAGGCCAGTCGCCGGTTGCGTGCGCCGCCGGCGCCGACGGAGGTTCCCGTCGCGGTCGTCCGCAGCCGGCGCCAGCTGGAGAGCAGAGAGCCGCCCCCGCTTGTCTTGCCTCCAGGGCTCGGGCCGACGAGGATTTTGGGCGAGCCCCCGACCTTCGCCTTTCTGGCCGCGTACCGCTCTGAGAGCGGCGCGTAGGGCCGCCCGTCAGAGACTCCTCGCTGGCCGGTATGACTCTCGCGTACCATCGTGACCATCTTCTCGCCGATCTCCTCCATCGGGGCCTTGTCGTCCAGCCCCTTGACGACGGACTGGAGCCAGGGAGTTATGTTCTCGTCGAGGACCACAACCTCGTCAGACAAGATAAATCTCCCGGCTCGTGACCCCGGCGTCCTCCACCTGGTCGGTCCAGGGCTCGCACTCGATCTCGAAGGTCTCGTCCTGGGCCCAGGCCGCAGAACTCTCCGCATCCCGGAAGCGGACCTGGAGGCCGCCCTCGATCGAATGCCAGCCGGTGTCCTTGATCTCCATCGGCGAGGCCGCCGAATAGACGTCCTCGTCGTAGTCGCGCTTCACTGAGACCGTCAAGTCCTCCCCCGCCACGGTCCCGCCGTCTGACTGGATCGTGAAGGTGTAGAGGGTCTTCGTCTCGCGCATAAAGCGACCGGCGACCAGGCGCGCCTCGACGATCCCATTCGTTGACGAGAACGTGGAGACGTCCAGCTTCGGGATCGACAGGTCGGGCTCTGTGTCCTGCTCGGGCGTGAAGGCCTTAGCCTGGCGTAGGGCCTGAATCATGCTCATGGCCTTGTGACCGAAGCGCGTCCCCGTGTAGACGTGGTCGCCGTAGATCTCCGTCGGTTGATCCTCGGGCCCGTCGAAGCGTCGCTCTGCGACCAGGTTCGCGCACAGGAGCGCACAGATCCGCTTGACGACCGCGGGATAGTCCGAGTCCTCGGCCCTGACCTGGATCGGCGTCCGCATGATGCCGGCCAGATAGGTGTCTGTGAGCTCGGTCGCCTCGGCCAGGAGCGCGGTCTGATTCGCCCCCGTGCCCTCGATCGTCGAGGCGTGGGGGAAAACCGACGTGACATCGCTCCAGTCGCAGTACGCCATCAGTCCATCTTCCCGAGCCGGTAGTTGACCGTGATCGTGCAGGAATCGGAGGCGTCGACTCCGGAGTTGGCGTACCAATTGAACCGCAGATACTCCGCGAAGAGGAGCTCCTGGGCCTCGGAGTGGTCAAAGCCGATCGTCCCGCCGTACCCGGATCCATAGGTCGAATCCCCGCCGGCCGCGGTGTTGATGGACATCGAGATCGGCCCAGGGAAAATCCCCGGCCGGGCCAGGTGGAGCGTCACCGTCGTGTCCTGGTGAGCGTTCCATTTACCATCACTCCCGGTCTCCGAGTTGTAGGAAGTATGGGTCAACGTAGGGCTGATATACTCGGTTATCACCAAGTAGTCGGTCCCGTTCTGCGACAGGTCCAGCTGCCAGCCGGCCCACTCCAAGGAATCCTTGTCCACCGCGACCTCGAACCAGGCGAGATCGTAGCCGTCCCAATCGAGGACGAAGTTCCCCGGCGAGACGGAGTCGTTTTCAGCCAGCACCCCGAGGCCCGGCTGGTTGAGCGTGACCGTCCCGCCGGTCCACTTGATGCCCCCTCCCGTGGCGCCGACCGCCAGGAGGAGGGCCAGGAGGAGGCCGACCAGGCTCATCTGTCCTAGCTTCATGCTTGCCCCCTACTGCCAGGGAAAGCCCTGATACAGCCAATACTGCAGCTGGATATCGGGCGTGTCGTTCACGTCGATTCCGACGTTCTTGTTCCAGACAAGTCGCAGATGGGTTGCCCCGTCGAGGGTCGTCCGCTGTGCGACCATAGAGTCGCTGGTCGCGTACATCATCGGGCGAGCGATCCAGTAGGTTGCCATCGTGTCGGCCGTGCACCGGACCTCACCAGAGGCGCCGATTGCCGTGATTCCCCATATCGAATCCCTGGCCTCGGTCAGCTGCGTGAAGGTCGCGGCGTTGTCGTCCGAGGCGTACAGTTGGTAGTCAATTCGCGTCATCGAAGTGAGGTCGCAGCTCACCTCGAGCTTGGCGACATCGTAGCTACCCCATCCGATCGTCAGCGTATCCACGCCGACCGAGTCCCTGGCTGACAGGGCGCCCGTCGGCGTTGTGATCGTGGCCGTCTGCGTGACCGTCCTCGTGTATCCACTTGCGAGGGCGACGATCAGAGCGAGGACCGCCAGGTACTTGATTCCCGTTCTCATTGAGCTTGCTCCTTCGAGGCGGCGGGGGCCCGAAGGCCCCCTTCGCCAGATTGTCGTCCTCGCCGCCTACGCGGAGAGGTACAGGTTCCCGCACCAGGGATTGCTCTCGGCGGCACGGACAACCTGCCCGACGCCGAAGTGAGTCCCGGAAATGCACCAGGAGCGCCACTCGTCGCTCCACCAGATACGAACCCCCATCGGGCCATTACTGGCCGGCGCGGGGAGCTTCGTCGGCTTCCAGACGTAGCGAACGCCGTCGGACTTCGAGAAGAAGACGCTCATGGCCGCCGTGCCGCTCGCACCGACACCGGTCCCCACGGCGTAGGGACAGATGAAGGTCTCGAAGCCGGCGTAGTTGCCGACGTATCCGCTGTCCATCTTCGACGTGAAGGGCTCCGGATTGGACAGTCCCGTCAGGGTCACGCTCGACCCCGCCAGGATATCCGTCCAGTGCTCCGCGTGGAGGACGAGACAGTGCGGTCCCGGTACGGCGTTGGTGATCATCTTCTGCTTGGCGAGCACCAGGTCCGCCGGCTCGAGGGCCGTGGTGCTGGTAACGTCGAGATCGGTCTCGTCGTTGATCTTGCCATGAATGAGGCCCGACACGAGCTTCGAGAAGCCGCGCCCCGCGTCCAGAATCGCACTCTGGACCGCGTTCGCGGCGCCGTAGCTCTCGGCCTCGAGGGAGATCGGCCAGTCGACCGTGTATTTCACGATCGTACTGGTCGCGTCCTCGACGTCGATGTCGGCCTGATCCATCTGCGCGCCCTCGGCGAGCGGCGTCGTGGACCATTCCGTCGCGTTCATGTAAGGCTGCTTCAGCGCCAGCCCGACGCCGGCGAAGTTGATCTTCCGAACGAGCTCGGGGATCACGGAGATATTTTCCGCCGCGATCATGATCTCATTCTGTACGATGGTCGCGTCAAGACCGTCTAGCTCGTCTCCGAGATTGGCAATCTCCGCGGCTTCCCATCCGGCCATCTATCTCACCTACTTTCAACGGCGACGGCTACATATCCTCGATGATCCGACCGTCCTTCGATGCAGCGATGATCTCCGCGCGATTCTCGCGGTAGAACTTGGGATCACTGATCTGAGATCGTCGGAACTTCTTTTCTCCCCCACTCTCGGGGGAACTGCCGCCGCCGTGGGAATTCGTGGTTTCGCGTTTCTTGTGGTCGTCGAGGGCTCCGATCCATCGCTCGTTGGCCGCCTTGATGACGTCCTCGATGGGGGCCTCCCCATCGTCGGCCGCCGCTGCGAACTCGGGAGGAACGCCGGCCTCGGCCGCAGCTGCGCGGACCTCGAGCTTCCGCTCGCGTGCCGCACTTTCGGCCTGGTGCCGGGCGATCACCTCGTCGAGCTCCTTCTTGTCCTTGGCCGCCTTGAGCTCGGCCTCCCGCTTCTCGTCTGCCTCCTTGGCCTGGCGCTGCTCGAGGGCCTCCTCGGCATCACGTGCGCGCTGCTTCCACTTCCGGAGGTCAGGAGCGAGAGGATTCTCGTTGTCGCCCTCGTCCTTGCCCTTGGGATCGCCGGTTTCCGTCTGGTCGCCGCCGCCGGCTCCACCCTCGCCCTCGAGCAGCATCGGGAAGAACTCTTTCGATAGCGTCTGCATATCGCCCTTTCAGACCCCCGCCTGGGGGCCGTTGATTACGCCGCCCGCCTGGGCGACTCGAGTAACTTCCGGCGCTCGGTCTCGTCCGTCTGGCTGACCATGCGCCGGCCTTCCTGGCCCGGCTTCGCGTCCAGGACCCGGAGGTCCTCAGACGTGAGCCAGGCACGCCTGTAGAAAATCTTGCTGCAGTTGTCGTTGGGCCTGATCGGGGGAAGGCCGAAGAAGCCATCCCCGAAGTCGTGGGTCTCCCACTCCGCCCGCGTCATGATCAGGCCATGACGCCGGAGGGAATCCTTCCCGCTCGTGGGCGAGAGGATCGAGATCCACTTGTAAAGCTGATTGTTCGGGTTGGGCTCGACGGCCTGGTTCGTCTCCGAGTAGGCCGCCTCAGCCACGCGGCGCGTCTCGGTCCGCGCGATCATGGAGGCCCTGGTCTCCGCGGCCAGCTTCCGGCCGGCGACTTCCAGGTCCGGGATCAGGCCCGACTTCATGAGCTTGGCCTTCAGAACCTCGGCGCCGCCTCCCTGGATGATCTCCTCGGTCACGAGCCGGCGGATCTCCTCGATCGCGGCCGTGGTCAGGTTCCGGGAGGCCAGCGAGAAGGCGTCCTGGGCAACGATGCGAATCGCGTCAGCATCGAGGATCGCGGCTTGGATGGACCCGGAGGCCATTCCGGCGGCCTTCATACCCTCTGCCGCCTTCCCATCGCCCAATCGGGCGGCCCTGACGAGGGACCGGGTTGCGAG
>Ga0180430_10005744_pt1 | contig 10229 bp, 9 predicted proteins | sample SS_ome_9_FD_132999 | JGI IMG/M metagenome (GOLD analysis project Ga0180430, IMG submission 132999) | Hypersaline lake sediment archaeal communities from the Salton Sea, California, USA - SS_1_S_2 metaG | ecosystem: Environmental > Aquatic > Non-marine Saline and Alkaline > Hypersaline > Sediment... | reverse complement strand
GCGTGGGGGTACGGGGTCTCGGGGGGTGTGTTCGGGGGGGGGGGGGGGGGGGGGGTTGGGGGTGTGGTCTAGCGATGTTGTGGGGGTGGGGTTAGCAGTACGGGGGGGGGAGTCAACGAGATTTTCGCGGGCCTGGGCCTCAACTTCGTGGCTCAGGGATTGACCCTCTGGCTCATTTTCGGGCCGTGGAAGCGGGCCGGCATCGCGTCCATGAGCGGGACGGAGCCCTTTCCCCCGGAGCTGTGGCTTCCCGCCTGGGGCTGGCGGGTCTCGCCGTTGGCCCTGGCCCTGGCCTTGACGGCCTTGGCGGCGACGGGATGGGTGCTGCGAAGCACTCGGTTGGGGCTGAGCCTTCGGGCGGTGGGGGGGAACCCTTCGGCTTCGGTCCTTCTGGGATTGAATCCCGGCAAGTGCATGTTGACGGCCATGGCTTTGGCCGGAGGGCTGGCGGGGCTGGCGGGAATGCTCCAGGTGTCCGGAGTCTACCATCGGCTCATTCCGGCCATTTCCAGCAATTACGGCTACCTCGCCCTTTTGGTGGTCATGCTGGCCGATTACCGGCTGCTTCCCGTTCCCGCCATCGCTTTTTTCTTCGCGTGCCTCAACGTGGGCAGCATTCAGCTGCCCATGATGCTGCGGGTGGATTCTTCTCTGAGCGGCGTGATTCAGGGGGCGTGCGTTTTGGCGACCCTGTGCGTGTACGGCTGGAGGCGACGGAGGGGATCCCGTGGGTGAGCTGAGCTTGGCGGTTTTGCTGGCCGGCGTGCTGGCCGGGGCGGCTCCTCTGGTTCTGGCGGTCATGGGGGAGACCGTCACCGAGCGAGCGGGGCTGATCAATTTGTCTTTGGACGGAACGATCCTTCTTTCGGCCATGGGGGCCTTCGCGACGGCCTACGAAACGGAAAGCCTGGCGGCGGGGTTCGCGGCGGGGGCCCTCGTCGGGGCCGCCGTGGCCGCCGCCGTGGCGGTGTGCAGCGTTTATTGGCGGCTTTCCCAGGTGGCGGTGGGGTTCGTGCTCACCCTCATGTGCCGGGATTTGGCCTATTTTCTGGGCAATCCCTTCAGCCGTCTGCCCGGGCCCCATGCGGGGCCTTGGGCCGTTCCTTTTCTGGAGGACCTGCCTTGGGCGGGGGAGGTGCTGTTCCGCCAGAGTCTTCCCGTTTACGGGAGCTTGCTGCTCGTCGGTCTGACGTGGCTTTATCTTTACCGCACCCGGTGGGGATTGGAGCTGCGCTCGGTGGGGGAGCATCCCCGGGCGGCGTATGCCCGGGGAATGAACGTTCGAAGGTTGCAGTTTTTCTACGCCGTGTGGGGAGGGGTGCTCACGGGGCTGGCCGGGGCCGCCTTTTCCCTGTGCGTCAAGCCCGGTTGGGGACGGCCCCAGGGGGCCGAAGGGATGGGATGGATCGCCTTGGCCATCGTGATCTTCGGCGGGTGGCATCCGTTGAAGGCGGCTTTGGGGGCGTATTTGTTCGCTTTCCTCCAGGTGACGGGCGTTTCGTTGCAGGGGATCTGGCCGTCGGCCCCCGCTCAGGTCTTCCAGACGGCCCCTTTCCCGTTGATGATCTTCACTCTGGTGCTCGTCCATTGGACTCGCAAGGGAAGGCTGCGAAGGTGGGCGGAAGGGAGAAGATGGATCGGCCCTCTCGCCCGCTTTCTCCACGTTTCGCCGCCGCGGGCCCTGGGCAAGTCCCTGCCCGGATGATACGATGCTTCAGTGCAGCAGATGCCCCAGTCGATTCCAGCGCAGGTAGCTGTCGGAAGGGAGCCAGCTCAGCTCGCCGTTCTTGTTCCAGGACCAGTAGATGATGAAGGCCTTCCCCTTGACTTTGGAGATGTCCACGGTGCCCCAGAATCGGCTGTCGTAGCTCTCGTCCCGGTTGTCTCCCATGACGAAAAGCTTGCCGGGGGGAACTTTCAGGGGGGCCATGTTGTCTCGGGGGTTGATGCGCCCCGGTATGATGCGGGGGTCCGTGTGCTGCTTGTAGGGCTCGTCCAAGGGCTTTCCGTTGACGTAAACCTGTTTGTCGACGATCTCGACGGTGTCGCCGGGCCCGCCGACGACGCGCTTGATGAAGTCCTTGGAAGGGTCCTGGGGATAGATGAAGACGATGATGTCCTTGCGACGGGGATCGCCGAAGTCGATCATCTCCTTTTCCTGGAAGGGGATCTTGATGCCGTAGATGAATTTGTTGACGAGTATGTGGTCTCCCACCAGGAGAGTCTCTTTCATGGAGCCCGACGGGATCTTGAAGGCCTGGACGACGAAGGCCCGGATGAAAAGGGCCAGCAGCAGGGCGATGACGATGGCTTCCAGATATTCTCGGACGATGCTCTTGCTTCGGGCTTTTCGGCCTTCGCCTTCCACGGGATGACTCAACTTCAACTCCTCTTCGCTCATTGCCGGGCTCCTTTCCGGATGCGTCGGCCGGGCCGCCGTGGAATAGCGCCGCCGAAACCGGCCTTGGCCTCCGCCTCGATCGCACGCGACGTTTTCGGGCTTCGGGGAAAAACCCTTCCGCCGGGGAAGCTCTTTTGAAATTTGCCGCTTGAAAATTTCAAAAGAAGGGTGGTAAAGTGGGTTTGCTGTACACAGTCAATTCTAATCTCCACCTCTTTTCGAACGAGCGCCCCCATGTTTCGCAAGCAAAAACATCTGATTGGTTTAGACCTTGGGACCCAGGCTGTCAAGATGATTCAGATGCAGGAAACGAAGGCGGGGCCCAAGCTTCTGAATCTTGGCATCGCGGTGATTCCCAGGGAGGTCTTCGACGACGACAAGATCGCGGATCCTCTGGCTTTGTCGGGAGCGATTCAGCGTCTGACCCGCCATCTGAAAGTCAAGGACAAGATCGTGGCCCTTTCCGTGTCCGGGTTCGAGGTGATGATCAAGCAGGTCGAGATGCAGACCATGCCCGAGGAGGAGCTGGAGACGCGGATGAAATCCGACCTGGGGCAGATCATTCCCTTCAATCTGGACGAAGTCAACGTTTCCCATCAGATTCTCGGGCCGGATCCCGAAAATCCCAACCGCACGGACGTTCTCCTGGTGGCGGCCAAAAAGCAGGCGGTGGACCAGTACGTGGCCCTTCTGGACGGCGTCGGCTTCGAGTCGGCCGTGGTGGACGTGCATTTTTTCGCTCTGAGCAACGCTTTCGAGGCCACTTACGGCAAGGCCGAGCAGGAGCGGGTGGCCCTTTTGAACATCGGGGCGAGCACCGCCAGCCTCAACGTTTTCCATCGGGGGGTCCCCGGATTCACGCGGGATATTTCCATCGGGGGGTACCAGATCACGGATCGGCTGGAGGGACGCTACGGATTGTCCCCCGAGGAGGCCGAGAGGGCCAAGCTGGGTGAGGAAAAGGGGGGCATTCCCCGGGACGGGGTGCGGGAGATTTTCCATGAAGTGACGGCGACGTGGCTGGAAGAGATCCACCGGGTGCTCCAGTTCTACTACAACAACTACACGGGTCATCGCATCGATCGCATGTGCGTCTGCGGCGGATCCAGCAGGATTCCGGGATTGGACCGCGTGTTGAGCAAGAGGTTCGAGATGGATGTGGAGATCTTCAATCCCTTGGTGAACATGGAATTCGACAAAAAACACATCGACCCCAAGTACTTGGAGTATGTGGGACCTCAAATGGCCATCGCCATGGGGCTGGGGTTGAGGAGGTTGGATGAGCCATGATTCGCGTAAACCTGCTTCCATCCAAATTCAAGTCCAAGACGGCCGGGGCCAAGGAGTATATCGCCATTTGCGTCCTGTGTTTGATCGTGGCCGTTCTGGCCGTCGGCTACCTGTGGACGGAGCAAAACAAGCGGGTGGCCCAACTGAATCGCAGGCTGGCGGAGCTGTCCCGGCAGGTTCGGGATCTGGAGGATTTCGAAAAGAAGCTGGCGGAGCTCAAGGCCAAAAAGGATATCGTGGCCCGCAAGAGCGAAGTCGTGGAGAATCTGCGCCAGGACCGGGATAAGATGGTTCGATTGCTGGCCGTGCTCGCCGTCAGCACTCCCGTGGACCAGATTTGGTTCGAGCGCTTGCAGGAGTCGGGCAACGGGGTGACCATCACGGGAACGGCGAAAAGCGACGATGCCATCGTGGAATTCATGCGCAACCTGGAAGCCTCCCCCTATATCGCTCCGGGAAGCGTCAGTCTGAGGCATTCGCGCAAGAAGGGGGATTTGAGGGATTTCCAGCTCAGTTGCGGCTTCGTTCCCTATTCCGCCGTTCAACAGAAATTGAAGTCGGCCGCTTCGCCTTCGGAGGAAGAGAAGGCGGACGACACCAAAGTCAACTGACCGCGGGGATCTCCGGGAGTAGGAGAGCTTTCGCGGCCCTCGAAATCAACGCCCGCCCCCCCCGTCGGGGCCGTCCGTTAGAAAGTTTGAGCGGGAGCAGGTTGTAATCGGCAAGCTTTATATTTAGAGGCTCGACTTTGCCATGAAGAAGCCCAATGTGCGCATGGATGTGGTGGAAAAGAAGATCGCCGCGCTGCCCATGGCCTACAAGGCGGGGATCCTTCTGGGAGTGATGGCTCTCATCGGAGTCGCTTTCTACTTTCTCTCCTACAAGCCCCAGGCCCAGAGGATCCGGGGATTGGAGCGCAAGGTGACTCAGCAGCAAAAACGGCTGGAGGAGCTCAAAAGAGCGGCGCGGGAAGTGAAGCAGCTTCAGGCGGAGCTCGTGGAAGCCGAAAAGAAGCTTCAGGAGCTTCTCACCCTTCTGCCGGATCAGAAGGAGATTCCCGGGCTGCTGGAAAACGTCACGCGACTGGGGGCCGAGGAGGGCCTCGAGAACCTTCTGTTTCAGCCTCAGGGAGAGCAGAGGAGCGAGTTCTACGCCTCCATACCCGTTCGTCTCGACTTGGTGGGCACCTATCACGAGCTGGGTCAGTTCTTCGACAAGATCAGCCGGCTGGACCGCATCCTCAAGGTGCAGAACCTCAACATCGGCCGCTCCGGAGGGCAGAGCTCGGATATCAAGGTGAATTTCACATTGTACACGTACCGCTTCCTCAAGGAGGAGGCGATGAAGAAATCCGACGAAGAGGGGAAGGGCAAGAAAAAGAAGAAATAATATAGACGGAAGCGGAAACACTGTCATAGAAGGGAAGTGGCCATGGGAGATTCCAAAAGATCTTTCAGGATCGTCGGTGCGATGTGGGTCCTCGCTTTTTTGATCGTCCCCTTGGGGGTTGCGGGCGAGAAGGCCCGGGCCTACGCTCAAACGGGGCCGGGGACGGCGGGCCGCATCTTGAGCGTTCAGGTTCAGGACCAGGCCGATCAAACGGTGGTGCGCATCAGGGGCGACGGCGGTTTTCGCGGCTACCAGCTGCGCAAGACGGACGAGGACCGATTCGTCCTGGAGCTTCCGGGCATCCGGAGCGACGCTTCGAGGGCTTCGGTGCCCACGCGCTCCAAGAGGCTTCATCGCCTTTACATCGACGGCACGGCCCGCGGCGGCGTGCAGCTCGTGGGAATGCTCAACGTTCCCTTGTCCCGCCATTCCTTCAGCGAAGCGGGAGACGAGCTGGTTTTGAGCCTCTATCCCGCTCCCGTGGCTCAGCAGCCCTTTCCCCGGGACAGCCGTCCCAAGCCTCCCGTGAAGAGATCCAGGCCCCTTCCACCGGCTCCGGAGCCCGTCAAGCAGGCCGCGCCCGAGCCCATCCTCACGGACCCGAGGTCCGAAATGGTGTCCACGCCTCGCGGGGGGCGCGAGGAAGCCCGGCAGGCGACGGTGGCCGATGATCAGGAAGCCATCCAGGCGGAATTGGAGCAGGTCATGTCGGGCATGGAGAAGACCTACGAGGGCAAGCTCATCAGCCTGGATCTCCAGGGGGCGGATCTGGAGAACGTGCTGCGCCTCATCGCCGACGTGACGGGGACCAACATCGTCATCGAGCCGGGCGTGAGCGGCACGGTGAGCCTCAAGGTGGACAAGATCCCGTGGGACCAGGTGATGGACATGATCCTGGCCATGAACGAGCTGGGCATGGAGTGGACGGGCAACATCATTCGCGTGGCTCCCAAGGCCAAGTTGAAGGCCGAGGAGGACGAGCGGAAGGCCTTGGTGCAGGCGCGTTTGAACGAAATCAAGGAGCGCCAGGAATTTCTGGAGCAGGCCCAGGACTTCGGCGAGATCACCACGGCGTATCTTTACGTCAGCTATGCTCCGGTTTCGGACATCGCCGCCAAGATCGAGGGCATCAAGAGCGAGAAGGGAACCATTTCCACGGACGCCCGCACCAAGCTGGTCATCTTCAAGGACTACCCCGCCCGCATCCGCACCGCCCGGGAGCTTCTCGACCGTCTGGATCGGCCCACGCCCCAGGTGCTCATCGAAGCCCGTCTGGTTCAGGTGGACCTCACGGCCTCTCACAATCTGGGGATCACTTGGCTGTTCGATTACGATGGCCGGGGGGTGACGACGACCAACGAATCCGACTTCATCGTCAATCTTCCCTCCACGGGAGCGGGGGCGGCTTCCAGCTTCGGCTTCGGCATCGGCAGAATGCTGGGCACCACGCTTTGGGATCTGGATCTCCGCATCGCCGCCATGGAGCAAACCACCGCCGCCCGGGTGATCGCTTCGCCCCGGGTGGTGACCCTGGACGGCGTGGCCGCCAAGATCGAGCAGGGGACTCGAATCGCCACCCTCACCGAAAGCGAATCCGGCGGGACCACCACGGAGTACGTGGACGCCACGCTCAACCTTTCCGTCACTCCCTCCATCACCCCCGACGACCGGGTGAGGATGAAGATCGACGTCAAGCAGGACAGCCCCGTGGCGGGATCCACCGATATCAACACTCGAAACGTCAACACGGAGCTGCTGGTGCAGAGCGAAAACATCGTGGTCATCGGCGGCATCATCGGGGAGCAAACCGACGAGGTCCAGTCGAAAGTCCCCGTTCTGGGGGATATCCCCTGGGTGGGCAAGCTTTTCCAGTCCAAGAGCACCCGGCGCCAGCGAAGCGAATTGCTGGTTTTCATCAGTCCCAAGATCATCCAGGAAACCGAGCCCCGTTTCGCCCGGGGGAAGGAGAACTTCTGAGCCTGGCTCGAGATCGGCTGTTGCCCTCGCTCCCGAAGGCGGGATCCGGTTTCTCGGCAAGCCGGATTCCCGCGTTCGCGGGAATGGCGATTCGCGACGACATGGCTGTTTTAAAACCATGATTTAAATAGCGGGAATTCCGGGCCAAGGCGATCTGTTTCCCCGATTCGCCTTTTCGCCGTCGATAGGGGTGGACTCCGCAACGGGTGGGTGTTAAAGTCCGTGCTTCGAGCCTTCCCATTTGCCTTTTTCGGCGATGGGCGGGAGGGAACGGGGCTTTTCCACGGGGAGCAACGGAAGGAGGAAAGGCCGCGCAGTCGTCAACCCGCTGAAAACGAGAGATATCGTCCAAGTGAAAAGAGCCGGAATTTTTCTTTTCCAGGTGTGTCTATTGTCTTTGTTTTTGTCCGCCTGCTCGGGGCAGTTGCCCGGGGCGGGCGTGGACTCCATCCCCGTGGAAAAGCTCGCGGAAAAAGACCGGGGAAAGTCGCCCTCCGAAGCGAATCGCGACCGCACTCCTTTGCTGAAGGTTGACTACCTTACTCCTCTTCAGGGAATACGCCAGCCCAGATTGTTTATCTACAAGGAAAAGCGTCGATTGTACGTTATTCAGGACAATGTGCTGGTGAGGGATTATCCCATCGGATTGGGGACCCACCCCAGGGGACACAAGCAAAAGGAGGGGGACGGGCGCACCCCCGAAGGCGAATTCCAGGTGAAGGCCAAGTCCCGGCAAGGGCCCTACAGCAAAAGCCTTCTTCTCGACTCCGCAAAGGATGCCGGCCCTTGGTCGTCTCCTCTCTCCAGTCGCATATCCCTTCACGGAGGAGGGGCCCATACGGATTGGACCGACGGGGACATCGCTCTCTACGACAGCGACATGCGGGAGCTCTACGCCATCGTTTCCCCGGGGACGCCCGTCATGATTCGACCGTAAGTCGCGCCTGAGCGAGAAGAGCGCTCAGGCGAAATCCGAAGTTCGAATCAGTAAAGCCAGTAGGCCAGGCATTCTTCGTCGAAGCTTTCCAGCTCCTCCCTCCAATCCTCCTCGATGTCGAGGATCTCCGTTCCCGCCTCCAGCTTTTTCCTTATGTTCCCGTCTCCCAGCAGAATGTCGATGGGCAGCTTGCGACGCTCGTATTCGTAGGGCGGAGGCAGCCACCGGAAATGGCGGGGGTAGAGCTCCAGGCACGCTCGCAGAATGGTCAAGCCCAGGCGGTACGGGCGCACCATGGTGGATTTCGTCACATGAATCTGAAAGCCGTTGCAAGGGGCCCCGGCCCACTTGTCGAAAACGGGCTCGAAGCGGACGGGGCGAAAGGCCACTCCTTGCAGGGAAGCCTCTTCCAGAAGCCGGAGCATGGGCTTGGGATCGATGAAAGGAGCCCCGAAGAGGTGGAACGGCAGGGTCGTGCCTCGCCCTTCGCTGAGATTGCAGCCTTCCAGGAGGACCATGCCGGGGTAGAGAAGAGCCGTTTCCCATGACGGCATGTTGGGGGAAGGCGGGACCCACGGAAGGCTCGTTCCAGGAAAGAAAAGGGAGCGGGACCAGTCGTGAAGCGGGACGGCCCGGAGGTCGCAGTCCAGCTTCCGTTGTCGGGCGACGTAGAGGGCCAGCTCGGCGGGGGTGAAGCCGTGGCGCATGGGAAGGGGATAAAGGCCCACGAAGGAGCGGTGGTCTTCCCTCAAGAGATTGCCTTCCACAGCATATCCGCCGACGGGGTTCGGGCGATCCAGAACCACCATGGGGATGCCTTCCTCGGCGGCCGCTTCCAGACACAGCCCCAGGGTGGCCCCGTAGGTGTAGACCCTGGTGCCCACGTCTTGCAAATCCACGAGAAGCACGTCGATGGACGAGAGCATTTCGGGGGTGGGACGGCGCACTTCCCCGTAAAGGCTGTAGATGGGAATGTCCAGGTCCGGGTCTCGCCCGTGGTCGGATTCCACCATGTTGGCCTGCTTTTCCCCGTGAAATCCGTGCTGGGGGGAGAACAGACACCGAAGGTTCCCTCCGGCGCGCGCGACGATTTCCTTGACGTGCGTCAGGGAGCGATCCACGGAGGCTTGATGGGCCACGAGGCCCAGGCGCGCCTTGGAAAGCCAGGGGGGGGGATCGGCCGCGAGCATTTCGCAGCCTGGAACGACTTTGCGTTTCGCCATGCGGAGCTTCCTTCCTCAATTTTCTTTGTGTTCCATGGAGCTTTGTGGTTTAATCCCGTGTTTTTCCAACTGCGGATCCGATGCGAATCCCTTCGGGTTCCAATGGATAAGTTGCAGACCCATCCCGAGAAGGAGTCATGTCATGACTTTTCAAGAGCTCATCCTCGCGTTGGACACGTTCTGGTCGGAGCGCGACTGCATCATCCAGCAGCCCTACGATCTGGAAGTGGGGGCCGGGACCTTCAATCCGGCCACCTTTCTGCGGGCCTTGGGCCCCGAGCCCTATCGGGTGGCTTACGTGGAGCCCTCGCGCCGCCCCACCGACGGTCGCTACGGCGAAAATCCCAACCGCCTTCAACATTACTACCAATATCAGGTCATTCTCAAGCCCTCCCCTCCCGATTCCCAGGAATTGTACCTGGAAAGCCTCAAAAGCTTCGGCATCGATCCTTTGGAGCACGACATTCGCTTCGTGGAGGACGACTGGGAGTCTCCCACTCTGGGAGCCTCGGGATTGGGCTGGGAGGTGTGGCTGGACGGGATGGAGATCACGCAGTTCACCTATTTCCAGCAGGCGGGAGGCATTTCCCTCAGCCCCGTGTGCGTGGAGCTCACCTACGGGTTGGAGCGCATCGCCATGTATCTGCAAGGGGTGGACAACGTTTACGATCTCGCGTGGACGGGGAACGTGAGTTACGGAGACGTTCACCACCGGGGAGAGGTGGAGTGGTCCCATTACAACTTCGAGGAGGCCGACACGGAAATGCTTTTCCAGCTGTTTTCCATGTTCGAGAAGGAATCCGTGCGCATGGGAGATATGGGTCGCGTCCTTCCCTGCTACGATCACTGCCTCAAGTGCTCCCACGTGTTCAATCTGCTGGACGCTCGGGGAGCCATCAGCGTGACGGAGCGGACCAATTACATCGCCCGGGTGCGGAACCTCGCGCGCCTGGCGGCTCATAGTTACGTGAGCCAGCGGGAGGAAATGGGCTTTCCGCTGCTCGGCAAATGG
>Ga0180430_10005743_pt1 | contig 10233 bp, 9 predicted proteins | sample SS_ome_9_FD_132999 | JGI IMG/M metagenome (GOLD analysis project Ga0180430, IMG submission 132999) | Hypersaline lake sediment archaeal communities from the Salton Sea, California, USA - SS_1_S_2 metaG | ecosystem: Environmental > Aquatic > Non-marine Saline and Alkaline > Hypersaline > Sediment... | reverse complement strand
GGCAGGGGGCAAGGACTGATCTGAAAGGCGATGGGGAACTTGTGGAAAAAATTCCACAAGTTGAATCCGGCGAAAAAACCCGCGTTATTGCAGCCCGGAAGGCCGGATTCGGCAACGAAACCACCTACCGCCAAGCCGCGAAGGCGGTTGACAAAGGCGTCCCGGAACTGATCGACGCAATGGACGGCCTCACCCCGGCCCACTGGCCCCGGCTGGCCGAATCCGGCGGGGCATGACGAGCGGAGGATTGGTGGCGGGGTCGGCGGGGTCGGCGGGATCGACACCACCACATGCCGGACGACGAGTCCGAATCCCGCCGACACCCGCCGTCTTTTCGTTCCACTCCGCGAGCGCATCCAGGGTCACCTGTAGTTCCCGCTCCGCGCCTTCTCGATCGACCAGTCCTGCGGAGCAAAGGCTCCCGCCATGCTCGACGGCCGCCTTGAGGTCGTCGCCGGTGGTTGCATCCTCCATCGCCCCGGACAGGGACGCCAGAATCGTGTTGTGGACCGCCCACGCGGCGAAGTCCGGCAGTATCTCCGGCTGGCCGTTGGCTTCGATCTCAAATTCCGACGGACACTTGCCCGGCGGGATGTTCTCTTCCTGCAGGAAGAATCCGAGCGTCTCGAGGATGGTCATTCTACTGCCTCGTCTGGGAATGCCGCCACGGTAGTACACCTGCAGTTGACGCGTTCTTCGGCCGGTAGTCCCCAGTGCCCGGGATACGGGGCCGGGTTGCCGCCGACGTCGAAGTCCTCGCCCGGCCCGACAGTTACGCCGTCAAGGGCCGCGTGCGTCTCCCTGGTGTCCTGGTCGGGTGCGGCGAGCCAAGTCTTGCCACTGATCAGTCCGTCGGCCGCCAGCCCGTCGTAGGCCGCCTGGTGGCCAGCATTGAATGCTTGCGTCGTCTCCGTGCGTGCGATCGCTGCGGCCCGGACCTTGCCGATGTCGCCGAGTGCCTCTTGGATCCGCTTCCTCATATAGAACCCATTCAAGCCCTCTTCGATCCCGCCCTGGATGATGGTCGTCAACTGCTGCTCTGTCGTCGCCTGAATCGCCTGCCAATACTCCTGCTCGCTCAACTCGTCGAACGCCGCGGCGATGGAATCCTTGACCGATTGCGGAAGATCGAACGGAGCCAGGTCGAGAGCCTTCGATTCCGCCGGTGCGCGTGCGGCGATGATCGCGACTTCGGTCCCGGCGCCGGTGGCCATCATCTTGACGAGCTGGTCCTCGATCGCGGCCATGAATAGGGCGTGCTCATCCGCCGGCCGGAAGACCTGAGAAACGACCGACGGGGTGATGGAATCGAAGTCCTTCAACGACTTGACGATTCGCTTCGTCTGATCGTCGAAGAACGTGACGAGGATTCCCGCCAGTTGCCGTTCTCCGGTCGCGTGTTGGCGTTTCCATGCTGCCTGCCCCATTGCCGCCACCCTTCTACGATCGGAGATTCTGGAGGGTGTACGGATTCAGACGGGGGTTCAGAAAGAGCCCCAGCGGGTCCACCGGGTCCGCGTGGCCATTGGTGCCGGCGGCCTTCGAGGGGGACGCAACAGCGGGGGCGGACGGCCGGGCGGAGATCAGGACGTCGCCGCCGTCGATGTCCGGCAGGTTGTACGCCCGCCGCAACTCGTTGACCGTGATGGCTTCCTTGTCCGCCAGCAGCTTGTACTTCTGAAGGTCAATCAGCGGATCGCGGGCCTTCGCCCGTTCGATCCAGACCACTAACTTCTCATTCGGCTCCGCGAACAACGGCCCCAGCCATTTCGTGAGGGATTGGCTGAGAAGCTCAATGATTGGATTGATCTTATTGCTACAGAAGATGTCATCCGCGACGGTTGCCGACGCCCGGTTCGCCCCTTCGACCTCGCCCAACAGGATCGGCGACACCCCAAACCCCTGCAGGATGCGTGACTTCGTGACCTTGGACGAGCCCAAGAAGTCCATTTCCTTTGGACCGATCGACAAGTCGAAGACCTCTTCGATCATCCCGTCGAGAATCATCGGCTGGTCATAGTTCACGACCCCGCCGTATACCGCCTTAATGGCGGAAATGATCTGCTTCCGCTGGTCGGGCGTTAGGGTCTGCCGCCTGCCGGGCGTCCCGCCGGGAAGGTCGGGACTCTTACCCACCCGGAGAGCCTTGCGGGGGAAGATCCCATTTCTGAACGCCTGCCGTTGTGCCATTGCGATCTGCTGATCGGCGACGACTGCTTCGGCGTTCCGCTGAAGCGGACTGAGCGCACTGAACGGGTCGGCGGGGTCCGGATAGAACAGGTGGACGACTTCCTCACCCGGCAAGTCTTGCGTCTCTGCTGATCCCGACGGCCTGATCGTCCAGACCGTCCGGCGTGCGTCGACCTCGTCAATCCAGGTGGTCGGGATCGGCATAATGGACCGCCGGCCGTCCTCTACCGGGCACCACCACAGTTGGTGACCAGTCACCTCGAGACCGACCGCCGAACAGGCGAACAGCCCCCAGCGGGTTCCGAAGACGTTCGGGTTGTCGAGTGAGTCAAGCAACGGATGGGAGTCGAGCGGTTCGAGTCGATCCGCATCGGCCTTGAGAAACTCGGGGAGGGAGTGCTTAACCGCATCCGGCAGGCCGTCTTTCTGCCCCCGCCGTCCGATCGTCCGCCGGTCAACTTCCCGGGCGACGTGGACGGTCTGGCCGGCAATCCGCTGCGACACAAGCCGAGTGCAGGCGTAAACCCAATTCGTGTTCGCCCTATACTGCTCACCCGCATGTGCGAAAGCGGCCCTGTTCTGGCCGTCCATCCCGGCCGACGCCGCGGCAATCTCGCCAATCACACCGCGGCCAGAAGCCGCCGACGCCTTGGCTGCGTCGGCGGATCTGGCGCGTCCAAGAGAAAGCGAGGCAGCTTCCTTGGCTCCCTGAATAGGATCGGCCGGCATGATTTAGCCCTCGTCTTGCCCCTGGTCCTGTCCCTGCTCCGCGTTGGCGATCCGGCGGGATTCGATCGCAGTCTCCGCCATGACCCGCTGGCGATTGCGAGCAATGACGGCCGATAGTTCCGCGATCTCGTGCGTCTGGATGCGGATGGTCGTCTCCGCTGTTGCTAGTTCGGCAGCAAGCCGCGTGACTTCTTTGGCCGCCTTGCGGGTGGCGTGCCGTTCAATGAATTTGCGGACCATTTTTCGCATCACGTTGCCCATTACCCCATGGTGTCACAATGCCCCGCCCCGTCGGCCGCCGTCGCTTGGCATCATGGGGCTAGATGACACCGAATCCGTCTCTGGCTGGTTCCGGATGACGAACGGCCGACGGGGCGGGGTGAGTGAATCGCGTCGGCTCTACTGACCGCCGTCCGACTCGCTGAACTTCTTCAAGAAGGCCCGGACGATCTTCGTGTTCGTCTCGATGGCCTTCGTCAACGCCCCCATCATGTCCGCAGTCTTGTCCTGCGGTGGTTCCGTGATGAAGTGCTTACGCGGTTCGCCGTCCAGGCTATCGGCCGACGGCAGCTTGCCGGAGACGATCCGCAGGTCGCCGGACTCGATCGCTCTCGCCAGCCAATAGACCCAGGTGGCGAGAGACTCACTCTCGAACGGCACACGCTCCGGCGGGAGGGCAAGCCCGCGACCGAGGACTCGCTGCCGGTTGTTCGTTTGCTCGTTGTCGTGCAGCGGCTCGCGGACGTATTTCTCGCCGGTATCGAGGTTGATGCCGAGGATCTGACCGGGGACCGGTTCCGGCCAACTCTCCTGCAGCTGGAATGCCCGCTTCGTCCGGGTGGTCGAAAAGTCCATCCGACCGCGAATCGGGCGGCCGATCGGGCGGAAGAACAGCCGTCGACCGTTTGGTGAAACCGCCTCGCACTCCAGCACGTTGCCGGTAGCAGTAGAAACCATGGAAATACCCTTTTGTCGTTTCGGTAGTGGTGGTGATGGTGATGGACTCAGTCGGCCATGCCGTCAGCCGGACGGAGAGAACCGCCTACGACTGGCCGTCGGCACACACGGCCGCTGCGTTGGTGTCGACGAGCTCCCCGGCATACCGACCGCGGGCAATCAGCAGGTTCTCGTTCTTGCGAGCGAGTTCCTTGCATTCGGTCACGAGCCGGAACTCAAACCCGGCACGTCGCCACATGCGGTACTTCTTCAGCGCCGCGAACACGCAGTTGCGGTTGCCCATGCTGTTCTGGATCTTGTGCGGCCAGCCCAGCGTCGAGTAGTTGTTGTGGGTCATGCCGAAGACCGGACGCTGGTCCGTGGTCGGGCTATTGGTGTCGATCTTGATGCTGGTCCGACGCTGGTAGACGGTGTCATTGCTGATGAAAACCGGGTTCCAGTCGCGTCGACGGTACTGCTTGGCCGCGCTGAACATCAGGGTCTCGTAGTCCCCGAGTGTCCACGGGCCGGAGGCCGCGTTGTCGGAGTTGACCGAGGTGGTCCCCGAGGCGGTCAGGATTCCTTCCGGCTGCGTCGAACCGTCGCCGTTCATAATGATGTCGTCGAGTTCCTCCAGCATGACCTGCCCGATCTGTTCGCGGAGGATGGCCCCCAGGGCGACCGGGCTGTCGGCGGCAAAGTCGCGGCCGTAGGTGATGCCGATCGTGACGTTGTGAACGTCGGCTGTGATGGCGGCGATCATGCTGTCCGTGTCGAACAGCGAAATCTGCGAGCCTTCGGACGTTCCCCAACTTACGGTCGGGTTCGTCAACGCGCCCGTGCGGACCTCGCTGCTGTTCGTCTCCCGCACGTCGATGAACGGGAAGAGTTCGCCGTTGAGAACGGGGTAGGTGACGATCGCTTCGTCGAAGTCAAAAGGAACCAGTGACGAACCACCAGACGTGGAATCGTCCAAGAGGGACTTGACGTCCATCCCCAGGTCGGCGATCTTCGCCCCGTCCGTCCAGACGTCACCGGGGGCCTTCCCGCAGAAGCGATCCTCGTTGACCATTTCGGTCAGCAGTTGTTTGTCGTGGTCGGTCAGGCGGGGAACCGAGAAGCCCCAATCGCCCAGTGTCTTCGCGTTGGACGCCTGGAAGTGCTTGAACCAGGCACCCATTTTGGCGAGCTGCAGGTCGGACGGCTCGGAGATCCGGCGGCCGTTGTAGTGAACCGGCTGGCCCGTCTTCGCGTGCACAGCGTCGGCCCGCTTCGTCTCGTACCACTCGCTGGCCTTCTTCTGCCGGATGCGAGGGTTCCCGCCTTCCCCGCTGCCGCCCCCGCCGTTCGCCTTGTCGACCATATCGAACACGTCGTTCGGCGTGGTCTTGCTGTCCGGCGGGTTGTGGCTGGCATTGCCGTTGCCGTTCGGGTTCTCGATACCTTTCAGGGCCTCGCCGATCGTCTCTTGAACGATCTGCTTGACGTCGCCGGCGGTCAGGGTCGCCGCGGCCTGGTTGCTGCCGTTGCCCTCGCCCTTGTTGGCGGCGGTCGGGTTGTTGTTGGTGTTGTCGGTGGCCTGCTTGGTCATTTGCCTACCCTCTTTCGATTCCGGATTGGTTGGATTGCTGAACGAACCAGCCCAGCTTTTGACCTGCGGGCTGAAGAGTTTCCCAGTGTTTAGCGCGGTCACGACCGCGTCGGTGTTGGAGGGCACTGACACCAGTGACACCTCCATGATCTCGAATGCCGCAATCCGGAAGCCCCCGTTTTTGCGTGCCTTGCCATCATGCACCTTGAACCCGTGCGAGATCCGCAACGCGCCCATCTTGAGCAACGTCAGTGCATCTCTACCAAGTTCCGTGTTGGCGATCGCGAACCGACCAGCCAACTTCTCGCCGTCGCGGTGCGTCACTCCCTCGAATGTTCCGATCGGTTGCTCTCGCTGATGTTGCCAGAGTAGCGGCATGTTGGGGTCGACGTTCGCCCCCTTGACGTCGAGGATGTCGCGGTCGCGGTCTTCCTTGCTGCTGGTAATGACCGCGTCGAAAACCGCGATGGCGTTCTCTGGCAAGCCGTCGCCGCTGCCGTCGCCGTTCGCATCGCCGACGATGCTTTTCGACGACAAATTGTCGCCGAAGTCGGTCAGCTTGCCGTCGACAGCACGGATGCCGTTGGGATGGCCTCGCTTGGCGATCGCGTCAAGGAATTCAGCGTGGTTCATCGCGTTGCCTTACGTTGCCCCTTGTTTCAAAACTGCCGGCGGTCGGAGATGTGGTTGCAGCCACGCCGGGCCGCCGGCAGTCCGCATCGTGCCTACGGAGTGGAGAAGCTCCGCAGGCCGCCGATCGCAGGCAGGCCCCGAGAGGAAGTCCGCCTGCTTTCACTGTTTCGTTTTGTGTTTCGTTTCGTGTTGCTCATGGGTAACATATCAACGGCCCGCCTACCGTCGTCGCCGGGATACGCACGGCACGCTTGGCGGCGATTAGTGCCAATCCCAACGCTGTTGCCGAATCACCGTGCCTCGTCCCTGCCTCGTTCTCTTCGCCGGCCTTCTTCCGCGGTGACTCCAGCCGCAACCCGTAACTCTTCTCGACCGCCTGCAGTGCTTTCAAATCCGTAATCAAATCCGGCTTGTCGTATAACTCAATCCGCGACTCATTGAACGCATCCAAAGTGACGCTGCACAACTCTCGGGCGAGTGTCGTGCTGACCTGCTGTCCCTCACACGTCAGCCCCGCCGCGCGCAATCGCTCGATCATTCCCGCGGCTTGGTACTCGTCGGCCAGCAGAAAGCTCAAGCCGAGTCTGCGATGGAGACCCAAGATCGCGCGCTCAATCGGCTCCTGCCGGATCGTCGCGCCGTTGCCCCGCGGACGCCAGATAAGACAGGCGGCAAGCCGGATCTGGCCCGTGCCACCCACAAAACAGTATTGCGGGTCGTCGCTAGGAAAATCAAGAGGAGTTTGTGGGGGCGAGGATTCCGGCGGGAAGAACACTGCAAGCCCGCCGGGGTCGTCATCCCAGTCGAGATCCGCGATGATACGTTGTGCGGTCGGGAGTTTCTTCCGCTGATCCTCCGGCGGAACGTATTCCTTTGTGCGTCCAACGTCCACGCCGACAGCCACAAGCGCACACGAATCCCGGCGGAGTGACAGGTCCAGCCCCGCCGCGAACAGCCAACCGTCGCGTGGGCGGGAGACGGGGCCGGGGAGAGTGATCGCTTTGTCGATGACGTCGGGGTCGATCGCTGATTCGCCGTTCTGCGTCCACTCGCCTTTCCACAGCCGCCGATACCGGAACGCCGGGTTCCGCCGCTTCGCCTCCGCCAGCGTCCGGCCGAGGATCCACGGGGCGGGTTCGGACAACGCCGAGAAGTACCAGTTCGGCTGGTCGATGGCCGTCTGCCGCCAGGTCTCCTGCCACGTCCCCGCGTAGCCGGCATTGGTCGCGACGATGACGATGCCGCGGCCGGCCATCTTGTCGGCATCGTCCATCAGGACTTGGGGGAATTCCTCGTCGCTGACGTGCGTCAACTCATTCAGGAAGGTGACCGCCGGCCGGCCGCCATGCGAGCCGAGGGCATCCGCCGGGATGATGTCGAGCCTAGTTTCCGTTCGCAGGTTCACCACCGCCTTAGCCTGGACCTGTACGCTTCCGTACTCCTCCACCCACGAATTCAGCTTGACGATGTCACGTAGTGCTTTCCTCTCTTCCTGCGCCTGCCCCTCATCCCGGGCCCCGACCCGCATTTCCAGCGGGCGGGGCGAGAAGATGATCAGCCACAGCAAGCAAGCCGCGATGTCCGTGTCCTTCGATCCGCCCTTGGTTCGCTCGATCCAGAAACGATCAAACGGGGCAGGTGACTTGCCGGCGACCAGCGATAGCAGAGCGGGGGTGAGTGCAAGAAAGTCTTTCCGCTGGAACTCCGCCCAAACGTCCCGATACCGGCGGGGGCCGCTGGCCGACGGGATGACGAGATCCGCGAGGAACGCCATCGGGTCACGCGACCACTGCTTCAATTTCGCTCGGATTTTGTCGGCTTTGCTTGACATCAGTATTCACACCACGCACTAGTACAGCCGGAACCGGAAAGGCATAATCCTGCGAAACGCATGCCGCATCTTAATCAGCACCGGCACAAAGAACGGGCGGGGTTGCATCTTCCGCGTGCCACGCTCCAGGTGTAGTGCGTATTCCAGCGGGCTCCCAACCTTCGCGATCGCCCCAGTGCTGGTCTCCTCCACGTCGACAAAGATCGACTGCGACAACTTCCCGGTATCGACATGCGGGATCTCATGCGGAGCCGACGGACCAGCCACCCGTGTGCTGTTCGCCCGCAACTCCTCTACCAGCGCCGACCGGTACATCTCCGCGGCCTTGGCAACGGCCCGGCCGGCCTTCCGGCGGGTGTCCCGCTTCACTTCCCGGTCGTGCCACTCAATGCGTACTCGTGATCCTGGCATGGTGTCATCACCTTTCTGCTGCCCCTGGTCGTGTCCCTGATTGCTACTCCGTCAGCACGCCGAAGTTCGCGTCTTCGATCGCGTCCACGATCTTGCGATTCCCCTCCACGAGGTCTTGCATCTTCTCTGCCATCTTCGCCGTGTTCCTCGCCGTGTCCCGCTCGTGCTTCTTTTCTTGGTGGGTCCGCAGCAGTTCCCGCTGGATACTTTCGCCAAGTCCGACGGTGCTGAAGAATCCGCCATCGGCCCCCTTCCTTGGCGCCGCCCCCTGTGCCGCCTTCTCGCCAAACCCCAATTCCCCCATCGCCTCTTTCGTCGCGCGGGCGTATTCCTTATCGACTTGGGCCTGTGTCAACGCACCAACGCCCTGCAACCGCCGCAGATCGTCCAGCCGATCCGATAGCCGTTGAATGGGGGTCAAGTGATCCTTCAGGTCCACGCCCATCAACTGCCGCAGCTTCTCCCGGGCTTGTTCCATGCCCTCCCGCTGACTCATCCCAGAAATCGCACCACGGCCCCGCAACCGCTCAAGCTGCATTTGCGTCCGGCCGAACTGTTGGAACGGGTCTTCCATGCCCTTCAACACGCCGCGCGCCTCGCTCCGCAATCGCTCCTGCGCTCTCTGCATCCGCTCGAACGCATCCGCTGCCGCGTTCGCCGCGTCCGCAACCTCATTCACTCCGCCGGCCGCCTCGTGTGCGGATGCCTTCATGCCGGTCAATCCCTTGCCGCCACCGCCGCCACCGTCCAGGTCGTTCAGTCGCTTCCGCAAATTCCCGACCGTCCGGTCCAACTCCTCCCCGTATATCTTCCAAAAATCAATCGCATCCCTGTCAACCTCCATGCCGAGGGCTTCCGCCAGATCCGCCTTCATCTCCTTGATTCGATTCGACCCGTGGACCGCTGCCCGGATCGTCTCCGTGATCGCTAGTTGCATTTCAAGGAAGGTGCCAACTACGGCCTTCGTGGCCGGCGGCAAGACGTCCTTGAGAATGATTGCCATGTCGTTCAGGGCGGGGAGGAGGATCTTGCCGAGTTCCTCGCCGGTGTCGCCGAGGGTGTTTTTGAGCTGGGTCAGCGGGTCGACCAAGTCGCGGGCCGCTCCGCCAAATTGCGACCGGAGTTCGGCCAAGATGATCCGCTGGGCCCCCATCAGGTCGCCCGACTCCTGTAATAGCTTGATCTGCTCCTTCTGCTGCTCGCTGAAAGTGATCCCGGCACGACTCAACGCAGTGAGCGATTCCTTCGGTGAGTTCAAAGCCTTGCCGATCATTACGATCGACGACTGCAGAGATTGCCCCATCACCGCCGACAGGTCTTGCGCCGACTCGATCGCCTCCCTGAAAACGTCGCCGCGAATCTGCCGGAAGGTCGCGAGAACAGCCATGGCGCTGATGGTCGTCTCGTCGCCGAAATTGGTGACGGCTTGGAGGTCCGCCGCCATCCGTTTCAGTTGATCCGCGGAATAACCCGCCGCGTGCCCGGTCGCCTTGAGCACTGCTTCGAGCTTCCGCTCTTCCTTCAGCTGATCCCGGGCAAGGTTCGTCAGTTTGCTGATCGTCGCAACTACGCCGGTTACTGCAATCGCACCAGCCATTGCTGCGCCGAACATCATCCCGGCAGATCGGCCGATCGACTGCATACGCGACCCGATGGTCTGCCGCATCCGACCGAACTGCGTGTGGTCCAGGCGAGCGCCGATCTCGACAAACGCTTCTGCGAATTTGGTTGCCATGGCTGGAATACCCTAATGCCCCTGGATCAGTCGATATGCGAAGTACGAAGAATCGAACAGCCGAACGCTACTCCGACAACGTGTCCTGCGGGGTGGCCGGGGTCGAGACAGCCGGCACTGCCCCCGTCGTCTGCTCCGTGGTCGCGTCACGCGCCGCGTACAGCTCCGCGCGCTTGC
>Ga0180430_10005742_pt1 | contig 10235 bp, 7 predicted proteins | sample SS_ome_9_FD_132999 | JGI IMG/M metagenome (GOLD analysis project Ga0180430, IMG submission 132999) | Hypersaline lake sediment archaeal communities from the Salton Sea, California, USA - SS_1_S_2 metaG | ecosystem: Environmental > Aquatic > Non-marine Saline and Alkaline > Hypersaline > Sediment... | reverse complement strand
GTCGGTGGAGCGGCTCGGCGGGGACGCGGGTGGTTACCGCTTCGATCTCGAGACCCCGGCCCGGACCTACCGCGGCCTGCGCCTGGCCCTGGGGGGCGAGCATCAGCTGGAGAACGCCGAGGCCGCGGTGCTGGCCCTCGAAGCGCTGGCCGAGCGGGGCGTGCCGGTGGGCGAGGCGGAGATCCGGGCCGGGTTGGCCGCGGTGCGCTGGCCCGGGCGGCTGGAAATGGTGCCCGGTTCGCCGCCGCTGCTCCTGGACTGTGCGCACAATCCCGACGGTGCGCGTACCCTGGCCGACCACCTGCACAACGAAGTGGAGCGGCCGGTGACCCTGATCTTCGGGGTGATGGGGGACAAGAACGTTGAAGAGATGACCGCGGCGCTCTTCCCCCGGGCGCTGCGCGTGGTGCTCACCCGGCCCGCTCACAAGCGGGCCATGGACGCGGCGGAGATCTCGAGTATCGGCGGCCGGCACGCTGCCGAGCTGCACGAGGAGCCCGACCCGGGCCGGGCACTGGCCCTGGCCCGGAAGCTGGCCGGCCCCGAGGGGCTGGTGGTGGCGGCCGGATCGATTTTCCTCGTCAGCGACGTGCGCCAGGCGGCGGCTGCTCAGCCTGCCTGATTCAGCACCCGGCGGTAGACCGCCTCGGTCCCCTGCACCATCGCCTCCACGCTGTACTTCTCGAGCACGACCTTCCGTCCCGCCCGGCCCAGGCGGGTCGCCGTGTCCCGGTCGTCGAGCAGCCGTTCCATGGCTTCGGCCAGCGCGGCCGGATCCCCCGGGGGCACGAGCAGGCCGGTCTCCTCGTGGCTGATGATCTCGGGGATGCCCCCGACATCGGAGGCGGCCACCGGCAGCTCCATGGCCAGGGCGTCGAGGATCGAGAGGCCCAGGCCCTCGGAGAGGGACGGGCAGACCGAGAGGTCGGCGGCGGAGAGCAGGCGGTCGATGTCGTTGCGAAACCCGCAGAAGAGGATGTGCTTCTTGACGCCGGCCGAGCGGGCCGCTCCTTCCAGGTCCCCGAGCAGCGGGCCGCCACCGGCGAGGATCACGCGCAGGGCGGGCCGGCGCCCGGCCAGCAGGGCCACGGCGCGGATCAGGGTGCGGTGCCCCTTCAGGGCCACCAGGTTGGCTACGCAGACCGCCAGCTCGGCATCGGCCGGCAGGCCGAACTCCGCGATGACCGCTTTGCGGGCCCCGTCCCGGCGCCGGGGCGGGTCGATGCCGCTGGGCACGAGGTCCACGTCCTCGGGGTCGAAGCCCGACTCGAGCAGCGACCGCCGCACCGCCCGGGAGATGGCCACCACCCGGTCGATGCCGCTGCCGTACTTCCAGCGGTTGATCGGGTCCCGCCGGGTGGAGTGGCGCGAGCGGCGGGAGACCACCCGCGGCCGGAAGCGGACCAGCGCGGCGGCCAGCGCGCCCATGGTGTGGGCCCGGGAGGAGTGCATGTGCATCAGGTCGAAGCGGCCGCGTGAGATGATGCGGGCCAGGCCGAGGATGCCGCGGGGGTCGACTTCGCCGAAGGAGGGCAGGGTCAGGACCGTCACCGGTGCCTGCTTCATGCGGTGGCGCAGGATGCCGTCCCGGTGGCAGACCAGGGTCACCCGGTGGCCGCCGGCGACGAGGCCCTGGCAGAGGTGCTGCACCTGCTGCTGTCCGCCGCCCCACCTGGTTTCCGTGTCCACCTGCAACAGGTTGAGAGCCGCGCTGGAATCGCTCACGTGATCATCCCCGGGTATCGGCCGCGCCGGAAGAGCAGCGGCAGAGGCCATTCTATAGACTCTGCCCCTGTTTCCCAAGGTGCTGCGCTCCCGGGCGGCTTTTGCCCGCTCCGCTTGTCGATTATCATGGCCGGAGGGACTGGAAAGATGGGGATGATGACAATACCGCTCCGCCGTATCGTGCGGCGCTTCACAGCCTACGCCGAGACCGTGGACAGGGCCCCGCTTCCCGTTCTGTCCCGCGCCGACTGGTTCATCGCCGGGGCCGTATTCATCGTTTCCCTCGTTCTCCTGCTGCCCCTGGCGCCCGACGCCCTGCCCGGCGGCGACGCGGCGGTCTATGCCCACCAGATGCGCCAGGCCGACTTCGGGCTGCGCACGATCCACCTCGGCTACTATCTCGCGGGGGCCCTCTTCGATCGGCTGACCCCCCTGCCGCCGGACTACACGATCAACGCCATGAGCGTTTTCTTCGCCGCGCTCGGCCTGGCCCTGCTCACGCTCATTTCCCGCACCGTTTTCGGGCACCGCCGGCCCGGGGTGATCTCCTGCGCCCTCCTGCTCTCCAACTACCTCTTCCTGGGCCATGCCGTGCTCGGCGAGATCTACATCGTCCAGACCGCCTTCGCCCTGCTTGCGGTCCTCCTCTGGCTGCGGCGCCGCAGTCACGCTGCCGGGGCGGCCCTTGCCGCGGCGTTTCTCGTTTCCCCCACGGCGGTGCTTGTCGTGCCGGGGCTGGCCGTGCTCCGGCCGCGCCTCGGCCCGCTGGTCCGCCTGCTGGCCTGGCCGGCGGCGGCGGGCCTGCTGCTCCTGATCTGCGTGCGGCAGGATTATCTCTACGGGCCGCGGGGCGTGCTGGTCATGGCTGCCGACTATGCCCTGCCCTGGGCGGCGGTGGCGGCCAAGGAATGGCGGGAGCTGTTTCTCGGGCTCTACCTCGCCCTGCCCCTGGCCGTCAGTGGTGCGCTGGGGGCGGTGCGGGCGCGGGGGCTGCCGGCGGCGTTTCTCGGTTCGCTGGCCGCCACGGGCCTGGCCATTGCCCTTTTCGGCGAACGGACGGTGAACATTCCGGCCCAGCTGCTGTCCTTTGCCCTGTTCACCCTTTTTGCCGGGTCCGGGTTCGTGCGCCTGTACCGGGGGGAAGCCGGGCAGCGGGGCGAAGCTGCTTCGGTCCTGGCCGTCGGCGTGGTGGCGGCGGGGGCGGGCGCGGCCCTCTCCTGGAAGCTGTCAGCCGTGTTCGGTGTTGTCCTGCTGTTCCAGTTGATCGTGGCACACGTTGTCAGGCGCGCCACGTCCACACGGCTCTGCCTGGTGCTGGTCCCGCTGCTCCTGCTGCTGGTGCTGGCCGGCAACGGGACAAAGGCCGGCATCTACCTCGGCGTGGTCTCCGATCAGGCGCTGTCCTTCAAGGCCCGGGTCCTGGCGGCAAGGTGCAACGCTCCGTCGCGGAGCCTGGCGGTGGGCGGATGGAGTCGCAGTGTGCTTTTCGACCACTATGTCTGCGGGCGGCCTTACGGCGGCAGTGTCATCATCGGAGAGGGTGACGATCCGGGCGAGCAGCCGCAGCTGCGCCGGGCGGCGGGCAGCGGAACGGAGATCTGGCTCCTCGAGCCGCTGCCCCTGGTCGAGACCTGGCTCGGGGGCCGGGGCTACGTCATCGAACCCGCGCACGGGTTCCAGCGGGCGTACAGACCGGTGTCGCGTAACACTTCAGAAGCGAATCAGTGAGCGTGTGATTGTGAAGCGGTTCGGTGGGGCCCCGGTCGGTATTCAGACCCGACCGGGGCATATGCTTCGTTAGGAACTTTGGCTGGTCATGGATCGACCTGCCGGGGGGACATCTGTTATGATGGCGGCCGGCCCCGAGGGGCCGGCAAATCTATTAAAAAGCCGCGTTTGCGGCTGCTGAAAAAAACCCTTCAATCGGCGATCCTCTTGTGGGATCGCATCTGGCTAGCAGAACCCCTCTTGCGAGGAGGTTAAGTCCGTTATCAAAGGGGCCCTCAACCGGCATTGCCGTTGCGGGTCACCCGGAGTTTCGGGCATCCTGCGAGCATCTCCTCGAGCAACAGGCCCTGGTCGGTGCCATTCGCGGCCACTTTGACCTCGAGCTGAATGACCAGTTCCTGACCTCCGCGCTCCCGGTTCAGTGCCGTGCAACTGAAGCGTCGGAGTTCCGAGTTCGAGCTTCCGTTGCCGCAGATCTTCAGGCATCCGGGGAAGGGTGGAACCCCCTCCAGTCCGGCCGCCTCGAGGACCTTCTCGCAATCCCGGGTGAGGTCGTTGACTGCCCGGTGCAGCGAGGTGTAGCGGCGCGCCGACAATTCCTGCCAGCGGTGCTCGATGGCTCTTTCAAGCTGCCCGGCGATTTCCACTGACGGTTCATCAGGCAGTTGAAAATTGCTCACAGCTATTAGCGCTCCACATGCCTATTCAGTTTTCATCCGGCCGTCCGAACCGGCCTCTTGCCGTTGCACGGCACTACTCTATACGCAAACAATATGCCAGCGTTCAGGTGAATTTTCAAAAAATTTATAAGATCAATTATATTATATGTTTATTGTTCATGCGAAGCGTTTGGCAGTGATTGAAGAACCTGAGTAAAGCGCCCTTATTTGGGCATAATGCCTATATTTGGGCAAAAAGAAGTCCTCAATCTGAGACAATCTGCCCGATTTTTTACAGTGCTCCTGTCCTTGACCGGCGGTTGGCGCAACATGGGCCGGGCGGCCCCTGCCTTGTTAACTTTATTTATTATAACATCTTATCAATCTGATCGATGCCGGGCCCGTCGTCTGGTCCTCTCTCATCCCCTCAGCCCTGTCACCACCATCGGCCTCTCCGACATCCCTGGTTGTCGGAAATGGACTCTTTTGTGGACGGTGATCCGGCCCCGCGAAGCCAGACGGTGACGATTGACAGTTCGCTCGGCGCTCTGGTAACGTGGATCGATCCAGCCATCAGGACGCGGCAGTACTCACTTCGGTGCTCATCCACGGCACGGCGCGCTGCACCCGCAGGGAAAGGATCGGTTTGAAAGCGACACTGCTCCTCGAGGACGGGTCCGAGTGGACCGGTGAACTGTTCGGGGGATCCGCTCCCGCCGCCGGGGAAGTGGTCTTCAACACCGGCATGGTGGGCTACCCGGAAAGCCTGACCGACCCATCCTACTCGGGCCAGATCCTCCTGCTCACCTACCCGCTGGTGGGCAACTACGGCGTGCCGCGCAGTCGCGGCAACGGCGCAGGCGAACTTGTCCCCAGCCCCTTCGAGTCGGAACGGATCCACGCCCGAGGGCTGGTGGTGGCCGACTACTCGCGGCACTACTCCCACTGGCGGGCCGAGGAGAGCCTGCATGCCTGGCTCGAGCGCGAAGGTGTCCCCGGCCTCACCGGTATCGACACCCGGGCCTTGACCCGGCGGCTGCGCCACCACGGCACCATGCTGGGCCGCGTCGTGCCGGCGGGCGGCGAAGGGCCGGAACCGGAGGGCGTGCCCGAAGCCCCGGTGCCGCTGGTCAGCGTGTCCGAACCGACGCTGATCGGCGCGGGCGGCCCGCGGGTGGGGCTCATCGATTGCGGGGCCAAGGCCGGCATCGTGCGCAGCCTGCTGCAGCGCGGGGCCAGTGTGCTGCGCGTGCCCTGGGACCACGACCTCACCGCCGAGAAGGTGGACGGGGTGGTGATCTCCAACGGGCCCGGCGACCCCAAGCAGTGCCTGGCCACGGTGGAAAACGTGCGGCAACTGATCGAGCGGGGGAACGTGCCGGTCTTCGGCATCTGTCTCGGCAACCAGATCATGGCCCTGGCCGCCGGCGCCGACACCTACAAACTGAAGTTCGGCCACCGCGGCCAGAACCAGCCCTGCATGCGGGTGGGCAGCCGCCGCTGCCACATCACCTCTCAGAACCACGGCTATGCGGTGGACGACCACACCCTGCCCGACGGCTGGGAGCCCTGGTTCTTCAACGCCAACGACGGCACCAACGAGGGGATCCGCCACCGGGACAAGCCGCTCAGGTCCGTGCAGTTCCACCCCGAGGCCCGGCCCGGTCCGGTGGACACCGACTTCCTCTTCGATGAGTTCGTCTCCATGCTCGACGGGAAGGGGGTGACGGGATGAGCCGCCGGACGACCAGGCCGAAGAGCGTACTGATCCTCGGTTCCGGGGCGCTGAAGATCGGCGAGGCCGGCGAGTTCGACTACTCGGGCAGCCAGGCGATCAAGGCGCTCAAGGAGGAGGGCATCCGCGTCATCCTCGTCAACCCCAACATCGCCACCATCCAGACCTCCGAGCACCTCGCCGACCGGGTCTACTTCCTGCCGGTGGAGAAGGAGTTCGTCTCCGGGGTGATCGAGCGCGAAAGGCCCGAGGGGATCCTGCTCGGCTTCGGCGGCCAGACCGCGCTGAACTGCGGGCTGCAGCTGGAGGCCGACGGCGTCCTCGAGCAATACGGCGTCCGCGTGCTGGGCACCCCGGTGGAGGCGATCCGCCTCACCGAGGACCGCCAGCTCTTCGCCGACAGCCTGGCCTCCATCGGGGTCGACGTGCCGCGCTCCAAGGCGGTGACGACCACCGGGGAGGCGCTGGCCGTGGCCGAGGAGATCGGCTACCCGGTGATGGTCCGTTCCGGCTTCTCCCTCGGTGGACTGGGCTCCGGGGTGATGCCCGACCGGGAGGCGCTGGAAGATCTCGCGACGAAGTCCCTGACCCTCGCCGACCACATCCTCATCGAGGAGTATCTCCACGGCTGGAAGGAAGTGGAATACGAGGTGATGCGGGACAACCAGGACAACTGCGTCACCATCTGCAACATGGAAAACCTCGACCCGCTGGGCATCCACACCGGCGAGTCGATCGTCGTCGCCCCGAGCCAGACCCTCTCCAACGAGGAGTATCACCGCCTGCGCGAGATCGCCGTGCGGGTCATCCGCCACCTGGGCATCGTCGGCGAGTGCAACATCCAGTACGCCCTCGACCCCGAGTCGGAGGAGTACCGCGTGATCGAGGTCAACGCCCGGCTCTCCCGCTCGTCGGCACTGGCCTCCAAGGCCACCGGCTACCCGCTGGCGGCGGTGGCCGCCCGGCTGGCCCTCGGCTTCTCGCTCACCGAGATCCGCAACGCGGTGACCCGGGTGACCATGGCCTGCTTCGAGCCGGCCCTGGACTACGTGGTGGTGAAGATCCCCCGCTGGGACCTGCGCAAGTTCCGCCGGGCAGTGAAGACCATCGGCACCGGGATGAAGTCGGTGGGCGAAGTGATGGCCATCGGCCGCACCTTTCCCGAAGCGCTGCAGAAGGCGCTGCGCATGCTGGAGATCGGCGCCCGCGGCCTGATCGGCGACGAGCAGATCCGCTTCGACGACCTGGAGGAGGAGCTGCGCCACCCCACCGACGAGCGGATCTTCGCCCTGGCCCGGGCCATGGACGCCGGCTGGACCCCGGAGCGGATCCACGAGATGACCCGCATCGACTTCTGGTTCCTTCACGAGATCGAGGAGGTGGTGCATATCGCGTCCACCCTGCGCCAGTTCGCCGGCGGCGACTGTCCGGGCCCGGTGCTGCGCACCGCCAAGCAGGCCGGCTTCGCCGACGAGCAGATCGCCCTGCTCATCGGCCGCAGCGAGGACGCCGTGCGCCGCATGCGGCGCAGCCGCGGCATCGTGCCCTGCGTCAAGCAGATCGACACCCTGGCCGCCGAATACCCCGCGGCCACCAACTACCTCTACCTCACCTACCAGGGGCAGGAGGACGACGTGACCTTCGACGGCGCCGGCGAAGCGGTACTCGTTCTCGGCTCCGGGGCCTACCGCATCGGCAGTTCGGTGGAATTCGACTGGTGCTGCGTCAACGCCGTGCGCACCCTCAAGCAGCTGGGCTACCGCACGCTGATGGCCAACTACAACCCGGAGACGGTGAGCACCGACTACGACGAGTGCGACCGGCTTTACTTCGACGAGCTGAACCTCGAAACGGTGCTGGAGATCTGCGCCAAGGAGACGCCGAAGGGTGTGGTGGTCTCCATGGGCGGCCAGGTGCCCAACACCCTGGCCCCGCAGCTGGCTGCGGCCGGGCTGACCATCCTCGGCACCTCGTCGGCGAGCATCGACCGCGCCGAGGACCGCCACAAGTTCTCCAGCCTGCTCGACAGCCTGGGCATCGACCAGCCGGAGTGGACCGAGGCCGCCTCGGTGGGGGAGGCAACGGCCTTCGCCGAACAGGTGGGCTACCCGGTGCTCGTGCGCCCCTCCTACGTGCTCAGCGGCTCGGCCATGGGCGTGGCGGTGAACGGCGAGCAGCTGGCCCGCTTCATGGCCCGGGCCGAGGACATCTCCACCGAGCACCCGGTGGTGGTGAGCAAGTTCATCATGGGGGCCAAGGAGATCGAGATGGACGCCGTGGCGGCGAACGGCGAAGTGGAGATCTACGCCATCTCCGAGCACGTGGAGAACGCCGGCGTGCACTCCGGGGACGCCACCCTGGTGTTGCCGCCCCAGCGCACCTATCTCGAGACCACCCGGCGGATCAAGCGTATCACGCGGAAGATCGCCAGGGCCCTCGAGGTCAGCGGCCCGTTCAACATCCAGTTCATCGCCCGGGAGAACGCGGTGAAGGTCATCGAATGCAACCTGCGCGCCTCGCGCTCCTTCCCCTTCGTCTCCAAGGTCTGCAAGGAGAATTTCATCGAGGCGGCGACGAAGGCAGTGGTGGGCGAGCCGGTGGAGTGGCGCCGCCGCTCATTCTTCGAACTGGACTACGTCGGCGTCAAGGCACCGCAGTTCTCCTTCACCCGGCTCCACGGCGCCGATCCGGTGCTCGGCGTGGAGATGGCGTCCACCGGCGAAGTGGGCTGCCTCGGCGACGATTTCGGTGAGGCCTTCCTCAAGGCGATGCACTCGGTGGGCTACCAGCTCTCCATCGGCTCGGTGCTGCTGTCAACCGGCCCCATCGAGAGCAAGGCCGACTTCCTGGCCCACGCCCGCATGCTGGCCGGTATGGGCATCCGTTTCTACGCCACCCGGGGCACCGGCGAGTTCCTCGGCGGCCACGGCCTGGAGACCACCATCCTCAACTGGCCCCTGGAAAAGGGCGAACCCAACGTGATGGGCCACATCGCCGACGGCAAGGTCGACCTGGTGATCAACATCCCCAAGAACTTCCAGGAGGAGGAGGTGACCAACGATTACCTGGTGCGCCGCCAGGCGGTGGACTTCGGCGTTCCCCTGGTGACCAACCTCCAGCTGGCCAAGCGCCTGGTGGAGGCGCTGCAGGACAAGCGCCGGGAAGACCTGTTGATCAAGAGCTGGGAGGAGTATTGAAGTGGCTCCATATCCTCGTCTGATGTAAATAATTCGTTCACAGTTCGATTCCTTGGCGATTTCCTGTATCATTGGGCGGTGGCGTTCAGTTGAGATCTGAGATGAGCGGTGAAAAACGGAAGCGGCGCCGGCGGAAAAAGGAGCAGATCTGTTCGGTCTGCGGAGCGCAGGGCGTTTTTTGCTGGCACTGCCGGGACTGCGGGTTCATGATCTGCCAGGCGTGCATGGATGAGAACGCCTGGGGTATCACCTGCAACAACCTGACCTGGGAGTGCCCCGACTGCGGGTCGGTCCATTCTTTCTAGTCGATCCTGGATCGGAGGAGATCACATGGTTCCCTATTCCGTCTGGCGACAGGCGTTCCGGATTCCCTGGGTCCGGGAGAACAGCGACGCCGTGCGGTTTCTTTCCGACGTCTTCTACCTCCTGCTGGCGCTTTACCGCAGCCGCCGTTTCCACGACCTCAACCAACTGCAGACCGTCTACTTCCGCATGGTCGACTCATTCGCGCAGAACGGGCGGGCCGAGGCCAAGGACACGGTGGACCGCCTGCTGGCCATCGACTGGTTCAGCCAGCGTCGCCGCGATGTCTACCGCCTGATTGTCGCCTACAACCGCATCGTCGAGGAGGCGGCCAAGTCGGAAGGCGACGCCCCCGGCCCCTTCGAAGCGCAGACCAAGACCCTGCACTACATCGAAGACTTCGTGCGCAGCTTCAAGGCGATCACCGCCTTCGGCCCCGAGGACGAGGCCCGGGTGGACGGGCTCGTGGAAGACCCCGAAGCCATCGACGCCATGCTGGCCGAGATCTTCGCCGAGGTCGAGTGAAGCGGCGCCAAAACCTCATCTGAGGCCCGATAACAGCGTTTTCGGCCTCCTCGAAATCGTCACATACCATCGGAGTATGTTCCTCTCTCTCGTCGGCCGACGCCTTGTTTTCGAACCACAGCTGAGGTTTTGAAGCCACTTCGGCTGAGGAACCGAATAAGAGGCGTGAAGAAATCAGCAGTTTGACAAGTGCGTTGCCGGCCGGCGTGGCTGCTCCTCGCTCAGTGAAACAAGACCAGTTCGAGCGCGGGGAGGTCCGCAAAGTCCTTCCTGTTCTTGGTGAGGAGTTTGAGGTTGTTCTGGATCGCCTGGCTCGCCAGCCAGAGGTCCTGGATGCGGTAGCGGTGGTCGCGACCCTCGAGG
>Ga0180430_10005741_pt1 | contig 10235 bp, 9 predicted proteins | sample SS_ome_9_FD_132999 | JGI IMG/M metagenome (GOLD analysis project Ga0180430, IMG submission 132999) | Hypersaline lake sediment archaeal communities from the Salton Sea, California, USA - SS_1_S_2 metaG | ecosystem: Environmental > Aquatic > Non-marine Saline and Alkaline > Hypersaline > Sediment... | reverse complement strand
CGCTTACCACCCTTCACGGTCTTGGACACACGGTTGATCGCTACGAGACGATCGGCGAATTCCGGTGCTTCGTCGCGGTCGCGACGGTCGCGGCGTCGAGAATGCGGTCGGCATCGAAGAGCGCGAGGGCCCCGCACGCGGCCATGAGATGCGTGCCGTTGAGGAGGGCGAGTCCTTCCTTCGCCTGCAACTGCAGGGCGGGCAGGCCGAGGGCGCTGCACGCGAGGCCGGTCGGTTCGATGCGACCGTTCCAGTGCACGTGGCCTTCGCCGAGCAGCGTCAGGGCGAGATGGGCCAGCGGCGCGAGGTCGCCGGACGCCCCGACCGACCCCCGGCTCGGGACCACCGGCACGAGGTCGCGGTCGAGCATCGCGGCCAGTCGGTCGACGAGTTCCGGTCGCACTCCGCTGAGTCCGCGGGCGAGACTCGCAGCGAGGATCGCCATCATCGCCCGCACCACCCGCGGGGGCAGGGGATCGCCGACCCCCGCCGCGTGGCTCCGCACGATGTTGGTCTGCAGTTCCTCGAGCCGGTCGGGTTCGATCCGGACCCGGGAAAGCGATCCGAATCCGGTGTTGAGTCCGTAGACCGCGTCGTTCCCGGCGGCGATCCGTTCGACCGCGGCGCGGCCCGCGGCCATGCGGGTGCGGGCGTCGTGAGCGAGTTCGACGCCCGCCGCTCGGTCGGCGATCGCCGCGACCTCGTCGACCCCGAGCGGCGAGCCGTCCAGCGTGATGACGGGTCGGTCGCCCATCAGTCGGCGTGATCCTCGACGAAGCCACGCGACCAGCCGAGGCCCATCGCGACGCCCATCAGCGAGCCCGCGGCCGCGTCGAGCGGCGTCGGCACGCCGAGCCCCGACGCCTGACCGGCGGCCCACGCGGCGATCGAGTCGGTGCCCGCGAAGCCGACCCAGAGTCGGCCGATCGCGATGAAGACGAGCGGGGCGGCGAAGAGCAGGACCGGCTGGACGCGGGGGGCGAGCATGCGGCCCGCCATCCCGGTGCCGATGCCCGCGATCGTGGCGGCGGCGATCGCCTGACCCTTGAGATCGTTCCCGGCGACCGCCCAGAGGGCGACGAGGCTGACCGCGCCCGCGGCGGCGCCGCGGATCGCGTCGACGTCGAACACCGATGCGGGCGAGGTGGCCTGGGCGGCGGCGTTCCACGGCTGATCCGGGAGCGGGCCGGTCAGCCGCATGAGTCCCGCGGCCAGCAGCAGCACCACGATCGCCCAGACGAGCGTCTCGATCACGACCGGCATGGGGGCGGCGCCCGCGAACAGGAGGTCGAGGTGGGTGCCGCACTGCATCGAGAGGGCGGCGAGTCCGCCACCGACGACGAATGCGGCGACCGCCGCGTTCACCACGCGTCCGACCGCGACCGCGATCAGGAAGCAGATCGTGAGACAGACCGCGAGGGTCGCGACCGCGCCGACCGGCTCGATCGCCATGCCCACGGTCGGCCCCGGCACGCCGCGCCACGACACCAGGGAACCCGATGCGAACGACATGACGATCATCGCGGCGGCGAGGCCGAGGACGAGGGCGGCGTAGCGCTTGGTGGCGTCGAGCATGGGCGGGGCGGGTGGATGGAGAATCGAAAATGGAGAATGGAGAATGGGACCCGGGGTCCGTGGGGAGGATATCGGGCGGGTCCCGCGGCGGCTGCACGGGGTTCCGCGACTCCCGTAGAGTGGCGGGATGCTCATCGTCACTGGAACCATCGGCATCGACACCATTCACGGTCCCACCGGCAGCGCCGACGGCGTCATGGGCGGCTCCGCCGCCTACTTCGCCGCCGCGGCGAGCCATCTCGCACCCGTCCGCCTCGTCGGACTGGTGGGCGAGGACTGGCCTCAGGACCATCGCACCATGCTGGAGTCCTTCCCCGGCATCGACCTCGCCGGCCTCGAGGTCCGGCCCGGGGGCGAGACCTTCCGCTGGGGCGGGAAGTACGAGGAGAACATGAACAACCGCGAGACGCTCTTCACGCATCTCGGGGTGGTCGAGGACACGCCGCCCGCGGTGCCGGACTCGTTCCGCGACAGCAGGTTCGTCTTCCTCGCCAACAGCCATCCGGCCGTCCAGCGGGGCATGCTCGACAGCCTGCCGCAGCGGGACATCGCGGTCGCGGACACCATGGATCTCTGGATCAACGTCGCTCACGACGACCTGCTGGAGCTCTGTCGGCAGGTCGACGGCATCGTGCTGAACGACTCGGAGGCCGAACTGCTCACCGAGACCCGCAACGTCATCACCGCGGGCCGGAAGATCCTCGACCTCGGCCCGACCTTCGCGGTCGTGAAGAAGGGCGAGCACGGGGCGGTGCTGGTGCACCACGACGGGGTCGCGGTGGTGCCCGCCTTCCCGGCCGCCCACGAGGTCGTGGTCGACCCGACCGGGGCGGGCGACAGTTTCGCGGGCGGCATGATGGCGCACCTCGCCCGGACCGGCCGCACCGACTTCGCGGCGATCCAGGAATCGCTCGCGTGGGGGACGGTCATGGCGAGCTTCACGATCGCGGACTTCGGTCTCGGCGGCATCCGCGGGGCCGACGAGCGGTTGATCGCCGAGCGGATGCGCGACTTTCAGGCCGCGACCCGCGTCGGTTGATCGGTTCCCCGCCTCGGCTTTCAGATCGGAATCCAGACATGGTCATGCTCGTTCGTCGTCCGGCGTCGTTCGCGGTGCTCCTCCTCATCGGTCTCGTCGGGACGGTCGGTCTCGCCGCCGAGCCGGCGCCGGCCCAGACCGTCGGTTGGACGCCCTTCGACCGGATGCCCGGGGCCGAGGCGTATCGAGGGATCGCCCGAGAGTCCCGGCGGATCGGTCGGGGCGGGGTCGTTCGCGACGTCCGCTTCGACGACGAGGCCGCGTACTTCCTCTCGCCGCAGGGCTGGGTGCGGGTCGATCTGGCGACCGGCGAGCGGTCCGAGGCCGACGCGACGACGCTGCCGCCGCGGGCGGGGGGCGGGGACGGCGGCGGACGGCGACCCCGCGGACCGCGGCCGCCCCGCGGTCGTCAACTGACCGAGGCCGTCACCGAGGACGGTTCCTGGACCGCCATCCACGCGAACCACAACGTCTCGATCCGGTCCGAGGACGGGACCGAACTGCCGATCACCACCGACGGCACCGAGGCGTTCCGCTACGGCACCGCATCGTGGGTCTACGGCGAGGAACTCGATCAGACCGAGGCGATGTGGTGGTCGCCTGACGGGACGCACCTCGCGTTCTACGCCTTCGACGTCTCGCCGACCCGCGACTACCACCTCGTGGATGGGCTGACCGGGCTCCGAAGCGAGATCAAGAAGGAGCGGTACCCCAAGGCGGGCGACCCCAACCCGATCGCGGGCCTGCGGATCTGCGATGTGAAGAGCGGTGAGATCGTGACCGTCGACGTCGGCGACGACCCGGACCAGTACGTCTACGCGGTCCGCTGGACGCCCGACGGCAGTGAACTCCTGTTCCACCGCACGAATCGTCACCAGAACCATCTGGAGGTCATGGCCGCCGATCCGGCGACCGGGGCGTCGCGGGTGGTGGTCGAGGAGCGGCAGGACACCTGGCAGCGGAACCGTCCGCTCATGCGGTTCCTCGACGACGGTCGGCGGTTCATCTGGGAGACCGAGAAGTCCGGCTGGAAGCAGTTCGAACTTCGGGATCTCGACGGTTCGCTGATCAACCCGCTGACCGGAACCACCGACGAGACCCGCGCCTTCGCGGTCGAATCCATCGTGAAGGTCGACGAGGATGCGGGCGTGCTCTGGTACGCGATGCGGAGCAGCGAGACGCCGTTGAACGATCAGCTGCACCGGGTGAATCTCGACGGCACCGACGAGCGTCGGATCACGAGTGCGGATCTGAACCACGGCCGGTTCACGATCGCGCCGGACGGTCGGTCGGTGGTCGCGATCCGGCAGGCGGTCGACCACGCGCCGGAGACCGTGGTCTACGACGAGGACGGCCGCGAGGTCGCGGTGCTCGCGACCGGCGACGCGAGCGGGCTCGACGACGCCGATCTGCACGGCGGCGAGCTCGTGCGGTTCACGTCCGCCGACGGCTCGACCCCGCTGCACGCGGTGCTCCACCTGCCCTCGGGCGCCGACCGTGACGCGACCGCCCGGTATCCGCTGGTGATCGACGTCTACGGCGGTCCGGAATCGCGGGGACCGCAGAACGTCTGGAGCCCGGCCAATCCGCTCTGCGAACTCGGCTTCGCGGTCGCGAAGATCGAGAACCGCGGCACGCTCGGTCGCGGCAAGGCGTTCGAGGGCGCGACGTATCTTCGACTCGGCGGGCCGGATCTCGACGATCAGGTCGCGGGAGTCCGGGCGATTCTCGAAGCCCATCCCGAGATCGATCCGAAGCGGGTCGGCATCACCGGTCACAGTTACGGCGGCTACATGTCGGCGCTCGCGCTGGTCCGTCACCCCGACGTCTTCCACGCGGGGGTCGCGGGGGCGCCGGTCACCGACTTCCGCAACTACGACACGATCTACACCGAGCGGTACATGCGGACTCCGCAGGAGAACGCCGAGGGCTACGACGCGGGCAGCGCCGTGAAGCTCGCGGACCGACTGGAAGGGGCGTTGCTGCTGCTGCACGGGATGCAGGACGACAACGTGCACCCCGCCAACACGTTCCAGCTCGCCCGGAAGCTGCAGGACGCGGACATCCCGTTCGAGATGCAGATCTTCCCGGACGCGACGCACGGCATCCCGAGCGCGGCGTACCGCTCCGCGAAGTGGTCGTTCCTGCAGGAGCATCTCGGGGCGGCGGCGACCGCGAACGACGCGACCGGCGACGGCGACGCGGGCCCGTGAGCAGTTCGCGTCCGCTGCCTCCGGATCGGTCGCACGTCGGCACCGAGCAGGCACGTGGCGACGGGCCCGCCCTCGACGCCCTGGATTCCGAGGCGCTGGTCGGGCTGCTGGTCTCCGATCAGCGGCGGGCGATCGACGCGGTCGAGGCCGCGGTGCCCGAGCTCTCGAGGCTCGTCGAGGCGACGGTTGCGGCGATCGGGCGGGGCGGGCGACTGATCTATCTCGGGGCCGGGACCAGCGGGCGACTCGGGGTGCTCGATGCCTCCGAGTGCCCGCCCACGTTCCATTCGGATCCGGCCCAGGTCGTCGGACTCATCGCGGGCGGCGACGCGGCCCTGCGGCGTTCGAGCGAAGGGGCCGAGGACGATCGCGACGGTGCGGTGCCGGAACTCGAGCGGCTGGGAGTCGACGAGGACGACGTGGTGGTCGGCATCGCGGCCGGGGGCACGACGCCGTGGCCGCTCGGCGGCATCGCGGCGGCGAAGCAGCGGGGGGCGACCACGGCCCTCATCAGTTGCGCCCCGCGGGAACGCCCCGAGGAGTGCGATCATCTGGTCGTGCTCGACACCGGACCGGAACCGTTGACCGGGTCCACGCGGCTCGGGGCGGGGACCGCCACCAAGATCGCGCTCAACGCCCTGACCACCGCGGTCTTCACCCGGCTCGGCAAGGTCCGCGACAGCCGCATGATCGACCTGCGGGCGACCAACGACAAGCTCCGCGACCGCTGCCTCCGGATCCTCTGCGAACTCTTCCCCGACCTCGACCGCGCCGAGGCCGACCGCCGACTCCACGCCGCCGGCGACCACCTCCGAGTCGCGGTGGAAGCGATCGAATCCGCCAACGCCTCCCCCTGACCGCGCCCGCCCGCCACGGCCCCCACTCTCCACTTTCCACTTTCCACTTTCCACTCTCCCCCACGGACCGACGAACAAGGCGTGCCCCGCAAGGCACGCCTCGTTCTTCGTTCGGTTCCGATCCGAAGATCAGATCTGATCGTTCAGGGTCTTGAGGGCCCGGACCTTGACGGCCTTCGACGCGGGCTTCGCCTTGAACATCATCTCTTCGCCGGTGAAGGGGTTGCGACCCTTGCGAGCCTTGGTGGCGGGCTTCTTCTTCACGGTCATCTTCATGCCCATGAGCTTGACCGCGGTGCCCTTCTTGAGGTCGGCCACGATGAGCGACTCGAGGGCGCCGAGAACCGCGGTGACTTCCTTGCGGCTGAGCTCGGTGGCTTCGGCGATGGTGTTGAAGATCTGGCTCTTGGTGCGGGGCTCGGCCGACGCCTTGATGGTCGGGGCGGCCTTCCTGGCCGTGGTCTTGCGGGCCGTGGTCTTGCGAGCGGTCGTCTTGCGGGCCGGGGCCTTCCGGACGACCTTCTTGGCGGCGGCCTTGCGGGCCGGGGCCTTCTTGGCGACCTTCTTCTTGGCGGCGGGACGGCGGGTGGTCTTCTTCTTCGTGGCCATGGGTCGAGATCCTTCCGGCGTCGCGGCGGCGGTGGATCCTTCGAGTCGAGGACGAGTCGGTCGCGGGCGGCCGCCGTCATGCCGGTGCATGCGGGCGGGGCGGGCGGCGTCGACGTCGGCAGCTCTCCGGATCGTCCCGTTCCGTCGGGACGCGATTCCTGGGTCGGGAGGCGTCGGGTGAATCGTCCGGCGATGTGCGGCCGGAACCTGAGGTCGACGCCCCGCGAGTCGAAGCCCCGGGACCACTCCATCGGTCCCACCGGCGAGCAACGTCGTCGGCAGAAGGGGGCGAGGAACGTGGTTTCATCGGAGAAACACCACGTTTCCGCGGGAATCTAGCGATCCCTGCGGACCTCGACAACACGCCGGACGGCATCAATCCCGCGTTTTTGCCGGTTTTTTCAGTGATTTCGCGGTCGGTCGGGCGTCTCGCCGCGGTCCGCGTCGGGCGGCGTCGCGAAAATCGAACCGAGATCCGGCACGTCGAGGCCTTCGAGTCCCGACGGTTCGGGATCGCGTTCGCCTCGGGGAATCGCGGCTTCCGGGGCCAGAACCACCGCCTCGACCGCACCGAGATCCCACGCGGCCCCGGGATTCAGGCGTCGATGTCCGGGCGTCTCGCCACCCGGTCGCGTCCGACACAGATCGACCGCGACCCATTTGCTTCCCACGCGAAAGAACAGCGACCGCATCGGGTGATCGTCGTCGGCGAGGATCAGATCGCACTGCCGAGCACCACCGATCATGACGCGGTCGGCACCCGCGAGATCCAGAAGGCGCATCGCACCGTCGCCCCGGCGTCGGAACGCGACGAGCAGGGACGGTGCATCGGTCGCAGGCGGCGGGGGCGATGGATCGACGAAGTCCGCCCGGGTCCGGACTGCGGGCTCCGGCCGACACTCGATCGGCATCGGCGGGCGGACGGCCGGCACCCGTCGGTCGCGTTCCCCTTCGATCCACAGCACGACCGGTCCCATGCGGACCCACGGGGCGTCGGCGGTGAAGTGGTGCAGGCGACGTGGGCCGTCGTCGGCCGCGAGACCGGCGGTGCTGTCGAGGTCGACCGCGTACCACTCGCCCGCGAACTCGAAGACGACGGCGTGGTGCCGGCTCGCCCGCTCGCTGGGCACCACCACGTGGCAGTTCGGTGCTCGTCCGATCACCAGCGTGGCCCGAGGGGCGACGGGGCGGGTGTGGAGCAGGGAGCCGTCGGACTTGGCGACAAGCAGATCAGGCATCCCGGAACTCTACGAAAAACCGCCCCGAGGTTCGGGGCGGCGATTCGGATTCGGGCGTGGGGCACGGACGCGGGGACCGGCATCACGCGGTCGCGCCGGCCTCGGACGCGATGACCGGCGGGCGACCGACCGAGACGTAGGTGAAGCCGAGGTCGGCCATCTGCTGACGCCGGTAGACGTTCCGGCCGTCGAAGATCGTCTTCGAGCCGAGCATCGCGGCGATCCTGCCGAAGTCCGGCGAGCGGAACTCGTTCCACTCGGTGCAGACCACCAGCGCGTCGGCGTCCTGAAGGCACTCGTACATGCCGGACGCCCGCTCGGCCTCGGGATATTCGTGCTCGAGGTTCTCGAGTCCCTCGGGGCAGAACGCCCGTACGGTGGCGCCCGCGGCGACCGCCATCTTCATGAGCGCGATCGCGGGGGCTTCGCGGATGTCGTCGGTCTTCGGCTTGAACGACACGCCCCAGAAGGCGAGGGTCCTTCCGGCGAGGTCGGTGCCCATGACCTCGGTGATCTTGTTCCAGAACCACGACCGCTGGGCCTGGTTCACTTCGTGCACCGCTTCGTTGAGCCTGCACGGCATCCCCGCCTGACGACCCATCGAGCAGACCGCGAGCGTGTCCTTGGGGAAGCACGAGCCGCCGTAGCCGAGGCCGGGGTAGAGGAACTGGTTGCCGATGCGGCGGTCGGCGCACATGCCCTCGCGGACGCTCTTGATGTCGGCGCCGTACGCCTCGCAGAGCCGGGCGATCTCGTTCACGAACGAGATCTTGCAGGCGAGCATGGCGTTCGACGCGTACTTCACCATCTCCGCGCTGCGGACGTCCATGAAGTAGATCGGGTTGCCCTGACGGACGAACGGTTCGTAGAGGTCCCGCATCATCTGCTCGGCCCCGCCGCTCTCGACGCCGCAGACCACGCGATCCGGCTTCATGAAGTCGTTGATCGCATCGCCTTCCTTCAGGAACTCGGGGTTGTCGGCGATGTGGAACGGGGCGTCGGTCCGGCTGCGGATGAGATCGCGGACCTTGTGGCTGGTGCCGACCGGCACGGTGCTCTTGACGACCACGGTCTTGGGCGACTGGTCGGGGCCGAGCGCGTCGATCACGGTCGCGATGTCCTCGGCGACGCGAAGCACGTACTGGAGGTCCGCCGAGCCGTCGGTGTCGCTGGGCGTGCCGACGCAGATGAAGATCGCCTCGGCATCGCGATAGGCGGCGGCCTTGTCGGTGGTGAATTCCAGGCGTCCGGCCTCGGCGTTGCGGACGATCATCTCCGAGAGACCGGGCTCGTAGATCGGGCTCTCGCCGCGCTCGAGCATCGCGATCTTGTTCTCGTCCACGTCGAGGCAGATGACATCGTTGCCGGTCTCGGCGAAGCAGGCGCCGGTGACGAGTCCGACGTATCCACTTCCGACCATCGTGAGCTTCATGTCGAGCGTTCTCCAGAGTGACGACCGGGCCTCGGGCGTCGCGAGCCTTCAACCTATCGGGTTTGTCGGCGAGACGGCGCCGGTGATCGACCGTCATCGTCGTTTTCTCACCGCCTTGGCGGGCGTCGTTTCACGAATTCGACCGCTCGGCAGAAATCGCGCCCTCCGCCGCCAGCAGACGCCGCTTGATCCCCGGCCAGAGACCGGCCGGGCCGTGCCCGCCGAAACCGCCCAGGCCGCAGGACCCGACCACCCGGTGGCAGGGGGTGATGATCGGCTGCGGGTTCCGTCGCATCGCCTGCCCGACGGCTCGGGCCGCCGCAGGGCGGTCGATCGCGGCAGCGATCTCGCCGTAGGTTCGCACCCGACCCGCCGGGATGTCCCGAGTCGCTCGCCAGACCTGCCGTTGGAACTCCGTGCCCGGCGGCAGTGCGACATCCCCGAAGTCGACCGTCTCGCCCGCCATCGCCGCCAGGACCCGGTCGCACAAGCCCGGCAGCAGCCGTGGGTCCTCTCTGCCGAGCGAGCGAAGATCCCGACCCGAAGGTCCGGCGTGATCGAGCATCGCGAACCAACCGGTCTCCACCGGGCTGTCCGCGACCACGCGGACGTAGAACGCGCCGGTGGGGGAATCGAGGCGTCGGTGGCGGGAGTCGGCCATGGCGTCAGCCTAGGTGAGGCTCGCGGGACGCGAGATCATCGACTTGCGATCCCCAACCCTCGCCTGCACGATGCGACGCATGGCGGAGGCCGCGACATTCCGTTCCCGTCACGTGGAGAGGATGGCCTGTCCACGGTGCGCCTACGACCTCGCCGGCGTCCGGGCAACCTGGACGGATGCCTGCCCGTTGCGGCACACCTGCACCGAGTGCGGGCTCGAGATCGACCTGGTCGCCCTCGTCGGCCGGGACCAGGTGCCGACCTGGTTCGTGGGCGCGCCGGGCGCAAGGTGGGGGCAGCTCCTCCGGGTGCCCGGCACCGCACTGAGGATGGTGGTTCCGGGTTTCTGCTGGCAGTCGCTGACCGTGGAGCGGCTGGCACGCGTCCCGCTCGGGCGCCTGGTCGGCCTCTGGCTGCCGGGACTGCTTCTGATGTTCCTCGTGTCGCTGCTGGTCCCGACGATCGTCGCGGAGTCGCAGCAGTTCCGTCGCGACGTCGTCGCGCTCGAGAAGTTCCAGGCGTCGACCAGGGCGGCGGTCGCCAGCGCGAGAGCGGCAGGGTGGACCCCGGCCGATGGCCTCCGGAACCCCGGAGTTCAGAGGTCCCCGGAGG
>Ga0180430_10005738_pt1 | contig 10243 bp, 6 predicted proteins | sample SS_ome_9_FD_132999 | JGI IMG/M metagenome (GOLD analysis project Ga0180430, IMG submission 132999) | Hypersaline lake sediment archaeal communities from the Salton Sea, California, USA - SS_1_S_2 metaG | ecosystem: Environmental > Aquatic > Non-marine Saline and Alkaline > Hypersaline > Sediment... | reverse complement strand
AGGCGGTCGCTGCGATGGTGGTGATGCCCGCGTACATGAGCGTGAACCCGAGGAGCCGGATGAAGTCGATGAACTCGTAGGCCCGCTGGTAGTTGCTCCACTGGAACGCCAGGCGATACGCCGGCGTCAGCGTCCGCCAGCGCCCCTCCCACTCGAAGAGGCCGGCATCGGGGTTCTCCGTGTCGACGAACATGCTCGAGTTGCGCCCCGGCGTGATCAGCGCCCAGCGCTGCTCGCCTTCGTCGGTGGGCACGCGGTAGACGTCGTACGTCTGGCCCTCGAACTCGAAGCGCTCGGGGGCGGAGGGCAGGATCGGTGCATTGACGTCCGACACCTGCTCCTTGCTCTTCAGCGACGTGGCGATGCTGTAGCCGAGCGGCATGAGGTACAGCAGCAGGATGACCAGGACCAGTGAAGTGATGGCGGCGCGGACGACGGCGTTGCGGGCGTGCATCCCATCGACCCGCTGCGGGGCCGATGCGGGGGTGCCGACAGGGGCCGCCGAGGGTCGGGTGGCGGGGGCGGCCATCAGCGGCGCTCCGCGGCGTAGTACACCCAGTACTTGGCCGTGCCGAACAGCAGGACGGTGATGCCGAGCGCGATCAGGAACATGAACCAGGCGATCGTCGCGCCGTAGCCCATGTTGAGGAACCCGAACGCCTGCTTGAAGAAGTGGATCATGTAGTAGTAGGTCTGCCCCTGCGGGAAACCGCTCCCTCCCGTCAGCACGTACGGCGTCACGAAGAACTGCAGCAGGGCGATGACCCCGAGAACGAGGTTGTAGAAGATGCCCGGGGACACCATCGGCACGGTGATGGCCGTGAGCTTGCGCCACCAGCCGGCGCCGTCGATGTCGGCCGCCTCGTAGAGCTCGGTGGGCACGCCCTGGAGGCTGGCGAGGTTGTAGAGGATGGCGTTGCCGATACCCCACAGGCCGATGAGCGTGTACGCGACGTAGACGAGCACCGGGTCGGCGAGCCAACGGATGCCGTTGGGGCCTACCGCATCGACCTGGAACACGAACGCGATGAGGCGGTTGATCCAGCCGGTGGTGGGGTCGAGCACGCCGCTCCAGATGAGCACACCGGCGACGGCCGGCACCATGGCGGGGGCGTAGAACAGCGTTCGGAACAGGTTCGCCGCGATCAGGTGCTTGGAGTTGAGGAGCACGGCGAGGAAGAACGCCGAGACCATGCCGACCGGCAGTGAGATCAAGGCGAAGGTGAAGGTGACGCGGAGCGACTGCCACACGAGCGGGTCCTCGAACAGCAGCCGGCGCCAGTTGCCGAGCCCGACGAAGCGCGCCGCGCTCAGGTTGGTGAGCTCGAAGTCGAACAGCGAGAACACCAGCGAGGCGGCCATCGGGATCAGGTACCAGAGGGAGAAGCCCACCATCCAGAGGGCGATGAAGGCGTACCCCCAGCGCGCTTCCCAGCGCGCCATGCGGCCGAGCTTCTCGCGCGGAGTCTTCTCGCGGCGAGCGCGTTGAATCTCATCCAGGAACGCCATGGGCCTCCTCCGAGCGCAACCAGGGATCCGGGCGCGGCGGGGGCCCGATGGCTCGGCCCCCCGCCGCGCGCAGCGGCGGGGCCGGGGGGTTCGGTCACCGCATGGGGCGACCGAACCCCCCGGTCGTGGTCAGTTCCGCTCCCTGGCGGCGTCGAAGATGAGCTGCAGCTCCGCGATCAGCGTGTCGATCTCGCTGTCGAGATCGAAGTCCGGCTCGTTGTCCAGCCGCTGCGTGAAGGCGTTGTAGCGGTCCTCGGCCTCGCGGAAGCTGGGCAACCCGGCCTCGTGGTTGGGGACGTCGGGGTAGCTCAGGCCGGCGGCGACCACGTCCCAGTTGAGGTTGCGGCCCGGGAAGGTGTTCTCCTCGAAGGCTTCGAAGTACGCGTCCTGCAGGCTCAGGCGCGCGGGCATGCCACCGTAGAGGGCGTTCAGGCGACCGGCGACCTCGGGACTGAGCAAGAACGAGAGCGCGGCGAAGGCCGCCTCGGGATTGCGGCTGGCGCGGGTGATGCTGAAGGTGTCGGCGTTGACGGTGGCGGTCACCTGGCCCTCGTACGAGGGCATGGCGGCGAAGTCGAAGTCGTTCTTCTCCGCGACCGAGAACATGCAGCAGCCGGCGAACCAGAGCTGCGTCTGGGCCATCGCCAGGTTGCCCGAGTCGAACCAGTTGCCGTCACCGAGCAGCGCGCTGTTGCCGTAGGGGCCGTTCGGGTAGAAGCCCTGCTGCCACATGGCGTCCTGGTACCAGGCCAGGCCCGTGCGCCAGTGGTCGGGGATCGTGGCGTTGCCGTCATCGTCGATGAAGTTGCCGGCGCCGAAGAGGCTGAGGCGGCCGCGGATGTCGCGCCACATGATGCCGAAGCCCCACTGCACGATGTCGTTGATGTCGAACTCCGGGTCGGTCGCGTCCGCGCCGTTGCCGTCGACCGTCAGCATCAGGGCCAGCTCGGTCATCTTGTCGACGTCCCAGACGTGCTCGACGCCGTTCTCATCGACGTAGGGCTCGCCGTAGTCGGCGGGCGGGTAGGCCAAGCCGGCCTCGTCGAACAGCGACTTGTTGTAGGTGAGGTAGGACGGGAAGACCGCGAAGGGGAGGCCGATCAGGCCGTCGTCGGTGCGGTAGAACTCCACCATCTCCGGGTCGAAGTCGCTCAGGTCGTAGCCCGTCGACTCCACGATCGGTTCGAGGTCGAGCCACACGCCGGGGAACGCGGCACCGCCGCGAATACCCATCGGCCCCACGATGTCGGGGGCGTTGCCGGCGGCGATCTGGGTGGCCAGCACGTCGTAGGCCTGGTCGTTGTCGACGATCTCGAGGACCAGCCGGACGTCGGACTGCGAGGCGTTGAACTCGTCGACGATCGCGCGCTGGGCGACGAACAGGGGCTCGTCGGTGCCGGCGCCGAGGCCGACGAACCAGCGAACCTGGGTTTGGGCGGTCGCCATGCCGAGCACGGCGAGGAGGGCGAGGACGGCAGCGAGCTTGCGCATGCGGTTCCCTTCTCGGCATCGCACCCGTTGGAGACGTCGAACGTTAGAATCCCGCGGGAGGTGGATGCCCGTGGTTCCGCCCTCGGGCGGAACGTCGTGGCCTTCGGGCGTCCCTTTCGCCTGCGTGACGTGGGACGCTCGAGCATGAAGACGCGGAACCTGCGCCTGGGTTCGATCGTTGCCGCGATCGAATCTCACGCCATCGGTGAGACCACCTGGCCGGTGGGGCGCGGTCGGGTCCGTTGGCTCAGCGCGCGACGCGCGCGACCGACAGACGCTCGACGAGTTCCGGGTCGAAGCGGTGCACCACCTCCCTCCTTCCGTGATCGAGTCGATCGAGCAGCAGGTGGGCAGCAGCGCGCCCCATGTCGATGAGCGGCTGCCGAACCGTCGTGAGGGTCGGCGTCAGGTAGCGCGCGAGGAAGACGTCGTCGAAGCCGACGACGGAGACGTCGCCGGGTACGTCCCGGCCGCTCTCGCGCAGCGTGCGCATGCCACCCGCGGCCATCTGGTCGTTGGCGAAGAAGATCGCGGTGAGCTCTGGGACCCGCTCGAGGAGGCGCGCCGTGGCCTTGGCGCCGCCCTCCTCGTAGAACGTCGACTCGACGACGTAGCGCTCGTCGTAGGCGACGCCAGCGGCCTCCAGCGCGCGGCGGTAGCCCTGCAGACGATCGCGGGCGTCCGGGAACGACAGGGGTCCGGTGACGTGCCCGATGCGCCGGTGGCCGTGGGCGAGAAGGTGCTCGGTGGCCAGGGCGCCGCCGCGTTCGTTGTGCATGATGACGCAGGCGTCCTCGATCTCGGCGATGGTGCGACCGAACACGACCACCGGCGCCGAGCCGTGGCGAACCAAGTCGATGAGGTCCTCGTCGGCCAGCCCCTCGGCTTGGACGACCAGGCCGTCGCAGCGACGCCCGAGCAGGAACTCGATCGAGGCGCGCTCGTTCTCGGCGTTCGCGAAGCCGCTCGAAACCATGAGATGGAGGCCGTTTTCGCGCGCGACCTGCTCGACGCCGAACACGAAGGCACCGAAGTAGGGGCTCGACACCTCGTTCACCGTGACGCCGATGCCGCCGGAACGGTTGGTGGCGAGGCCGCGGGCAAAGGCGTTCGGCGTGTAGTCGAGGGCGGCGACCGCCTCCAGTACCCGCTCGCGGGTGCGGGGTGCGACCGGCGTGGTGCCGTTGAGCACCCTGGACACGGTGGCGGGCGAGACGCGCGCCAGGCGCGAGACCTCTCGGATGGTCGCCATCGTGTCCCTCCCTCGCGAGGTCCAGCTTCGCCCCGGATCCTCGGCATCGCGCCTGGTGAGATCGTGTCTGAAACCGCTTTCAGCGCAAGATAGCAGACGTCATCGGGACCGTCAAGCGCCCTCGCGGGTCAGCGTGAGAAGACTCGTCGGAGACGCATGCGGACGCCAACTGGAAGGTGTCACGGTTCCCGGGTGGGCTCAAGTGGTATGAAACCGCGTACAGGCGCACGGCGGGTTCCGAGGGCGGCGCGCGGGCCCAATGCACGGTCGGCACCCAGGCCGCCTCGGCGCCGCCGCCGGCGCTCGGCAGGAAGTGGCGGGCGTCCGTCAGCGCGCGGCCGAGCACCTCGCGGTGCGGAGAGCGACCCGACGCCGCGCCGGCATCAGAGCGGCAGCTCGAGCACGACCTCGTCGCCCTCCATGCGGCCCGTGGGCAGGAAGCCGAGCCCCCGGTAGAACGGCTCGGGGCAACCCGTTCCCGGCACGTACGACACCTCCAGCACCGTGGTCAAGCCCTTGGCACGCACCTGCGCGATCACCTGACGCATGGCCGAGCGACCGATGCCCCGCCCCTGAAACCGCTCGTCGATCATGAAACGCCACACGGCGATCGCCGGTTCGGGCTTCGGCGGGTCGAGCAGGGACTCATCGTGCAGCATGACGAAACCCGCAGGCTCATCGCCGAGGTAGATCCCGCGGTACCAGGCGGCTTTCGAGAAGAGCGCCTGCGCCAGCGAAACCGCGTTGGGCGCCACGAAGCCCTTCTGGCTCTCGGCGACCGAGAGCTTGATGATGGGGACGACGGAGGCCTCGGTGATCTCTCTCAGGCTGACGTCGCTGGGTTCGACGGGCAATGGCGGCATACGGGCTCCTCGCTTCCGGTTCGGTGTCGCTGCGGCGCGCGGCACCCATCGTGCACCGAACGGGACGGCGAACGCCAGCGACCGGCACGTCCACGCGCTCACGCACCGGCCCAACGCAGCACCCGCGCCACGACCTCGGCGGGCACCCGCAGCAGCACGCGCCTCATGCGCCCACCGTATCGTGGGGGCGGACACGCCCACCCGCCGCCGTCCCAAGGAGCGAACGCCCGTGCGCCCACGTCGAACCCCGCGCGCCTCCGTCACCATGGTCCGGGCCGACCTCGACGGCCTACCCCGCCACGCCGTCCCCGACGGCTTCACCATTCGGCCCTACACGACGGGCGATGAGCTGGCGTGGGTCCGAATTCAATCGGCGGCGGACGCCTACAACGTCATCGTCGCCGATCTCTTCCGCGCCCAGTTCGGCGACGACACCCTTCAGCTCGGGCGCCGGCTCTTCATGCTGGTCGATCCGGCCGGCACGGCGATCGGCACCGCCGCCGCGTGGTTCGGCGGCTCCCGCCGCGGCCCGACGGTCGGTCGCGTGCACTGGGTCGCGATCCACCCGGCCCACCAGGGCCGTGGGCTGGCCAAGCCGCTCCTGAGCCGGGTCTGCCTCGCCCTGCGGGCCCTGGGCCACGAGAGCGCCTTCCTCACGACCTCGACCGCCAGGATCCCCGCCATCGGGCTCTACCTCGGCTTCGGTTTCGTGCCCGAGGTCACCGGACCCCAGGACGCGGCGGCCTGGGCGGCGCTGCAGCGTCGGGCGCCGGGCCTGGGGCTGAGGCTCGATGGTGGTCCGGCGTAGCACTGGAACGCTCCCGCCGTCATCCGCTGGCGGCCACGGCGCGCTTCAGGGTCTCCTCCGTCGTCCAGCCCGCGCCCTCGGCCAGCAGCGCGTCGGCCCGTGCGGCGCCCAGCTGCGCGCGTGCCCGGGCCTCCTGGGCGTCGAGTTCCGCAAGCAGGGCGGCCGGTCTGGCGATGCCCAGTCGATCGTGCTGGGCGCGCGTCGCACCGGCCCAACGCAGCGCCGCGGGCCAATCCCCCGCCGCGAGTGCCAGGTCGACGAGGCTGCCGGCCACCTCCGCCACCCCGCGCTCGTCACCGAGATCGAAGAAGCGCGTCATAGCACGGGCGTACCCCGCCCCCGCGGCCGACCGGTCGCCCACGAACAGGGCCACGTCGGCCAGCTGCTGGGCGTTGACGGCCAACCCGACGCGGTACCCGAGCCGCTCGAACACCGCGCCGGCCTCCGCGTGACGCGCACGCGCCTCGTCCGCGTCGCCGCGGGCGAGGGCCGCCGCGCCGAGGTTGCCGAGGGCGAGCGCCGCCACGAGCTCCTCGCCGGCCGCGCGGGCCGCCTCGAGACCGTCCAGGTAGCGCGCCTCCGCCGCCGCGCCATCGCCCCGCACCTCGGCCACGGCCCCGAGGTTGTTGAGGGTGTTGGCCACCCGAGCGCCGTCGCCGGCCGCACGGTAGAGCACCAGCGCCTCCTCGAGGTGCCGCTCGGCGCCGTCGAGGTCGCCGAGCAACCGCAGCAGGTTGCCGAGGTTGCCGAGGGTCGCCGCCGTCGACGTCGGCACGTCCAGGTCGCGTTTCAGCGCCAGGCTCGCCTGGTACAGGTCGCGCGCGGCAGCGAAGTCCTCGCACAACCGGGCGAACGCGCCCGCGTGTCCCAGTGCCTCGGCCTGCAGCGCCTCCGGCAACGGCCGCTCGAGGCGCAGCAGCGCGTCGAGCGTCGCCCGGGCCTCGCGGTAGTGCCCGCGCAGCCACCAGTACTGGAACAGGGCGGACGCGAGGCGCAGGCCGGGCTCCGCCGCCCCGCTGGCGATCAACCGGTCGAACGCCGCCCGGAAGTTGTCGTGCTCGGCGGCGACGCGCTGGAGCCAGACCGCCCGCTCCCCGCCGACGAGCTCGGGACCGGCCCCCAGCCCGAAAGCCAGGAAATGGTCGGCGTGGGCAGCGACCACCGCCTCGCGCCGCGCCGGGTCCCCGGCGAGGTGCTCGAGGCCGTAACGGCGTACGACGTCCAGGGCCTCGAAGCGCCCGTCCGTCGTGCGCCGTAGCAGCGACTTGTTCACGAGGGCGAGCAGTGTCCGCAGGCTCGCCCCGGCGACCGCCTCCGCCGCCTCGCGCCGGAAGCCTCCGCGGAAGACGGCCACGGCCGCGAGCGCGGTGCGCTCGTCGTCGGCCAGCAGCGACCAGGCGTGGTCCAGCATGGCCCGCAGGCTGCGGTGCCTCGGGGGCACGTCCCGGTGGCCTGCGGCCAGGGCATCGAGGTTGGCCTCGAGCGCGTCGGCGACCTCCGCCGGGCGCAGCAGACGCACCCACGCTGCCGCCAGCTCCAGCCCGAGGGGCAGTCCCTCGAGCAGCGCGCAGAGCCGAACGATCGCGGCGTGGTCGGCCTCGTTCGCCACGAAATGCGGGTGCGCCCTCCGCGCGCTCCGCAGGAAGAGCGTCACCGCGTCGAAGTCCTCGAAGCGAGCGTCGGCCTCCGTGGGGTAGGCCATCCCGCGCACCTCGAAGCGGACCTCGCCCTGGAAGTCGAGCGGTGCCTGCGACGTCAGCAGCACGCTCGACCCGGCGGAAGCCGCCAGCAGCTCGGCCACGAGGCCGGCGCCGTCGAGCAGGTGCTCGAGGTTGTCGAGTACCAACAGCAGCGAGCGGCGTGCCACGGCCTCGAGCAGCAACGCCTCGTCGTCGCCCGCACCGGCCTCGAGGCCGAGCGCCGCGGCGATCTCGCGGGCCAGGTAGGCGGCGTCGTCGAGATCGGCGAGCGGCACGAACAGCGCACCGTCGTTGAACGCGCCCGCCGCCCGCCGACCGGCCTCGATCGCCAGGCGCGTCTTGCCGGCGCCCCCGGGGCCGACCAGCGTCACGAGCCGCTCACCGTCCGTGGTCAGGAGTTCGTGGAGACGGTCGAGCTCGGCATCGCGCCCCACGAAGGGCGTGACGGGCGCCGGGAAGCCGCGGAGGACCACCGCCGCCTCGTCCGCGGTCGCGGGCGGGGGCGGCGTGGCGACGGCATCCGCGGCCGTGGCGTCGTCATCGGCCGGCGCGTCCCGCAGGGCCTCGGCGAGCGCCGTCGTGGCCTCGAGCGGGGCCAGCTCGAGCTCGTCGCGGAGCGTCATGCGGAAGGCCTCGTAGGCCCGCAGCGCGGTTGCGCGCAGTGCGGGCGAGTTCTGGCCGGCGCCGCGGGCGCAGCGGAGGATGGCCTGCAGGGCATCCTCGGCGAGCGAGTCGCGCTCGAGCACTGCGGTGAGGTGCGCGCTCGCCTCGTCCCAACTGCCCTGGTGCTCGAGGGCCCCGGCGACCTGCAGCACGGCCTCGCGCCAGGCGACCTGCAACGACTCGCGCTCGGAATCGAGCCACTCCTCGAACCCCGGCGCGACGCCGGTCGGCAGGCCCTCGAGCAGGGTGCCGCGGTAGAGCGCCAGGGCGTCGTGCCAGGCGCCCGCGCCGATCGCCGCGCGGAAGAGCTGCAGGTCGGACGCCACCCGCCAGCGGAGCCGCGTGCGCTCGGCCTCCAGCCCGTCGAACCAGGGCTGCCGGCGGCAGTGGTAGACGAGCTGGCTGAGGTTGTGGCGGGCGGCCGACTCGGCCTCGTCCGGCCAGAAGAGCGTCAGCAGCTCGTCGCGCCCGACCCAGTCGTCGCGGTGCGCCAGGTAGGCGCCGAGCAGCAGTGATTGACGCAGCGGCAGGTCCATCCACGCCTCCCCTCGCCGCAGGCGAGGCACCCCGAGGAGCCGCAACGATGGCTGCATGGGGCACCTTAGTCCATCCCGGGCCGCCGGATGGTGGCGGGCGCACGGTGGGCCGGCGCGCCCGCGGGCGCACGGTGGGCCGGGGCGCCCGAAGGCGCCCCGGCGCGCGACTCACGACGGCGTCAGGGCTCGTAGAGCCCGAAGTTCTGGTACATCGCCAGGACCTCTTCGTCGGTGAGCGCGCGGTCGAACACCATCAGCTCGTCGATGGAGCCGTTGTACGGGTAGCGGCGGAAGGAGCTGCCGAACGAGTCGACGGCCAGCTCGCTCGACGCGACGCGCATCATCGTGAGGTCGGTGTCCGGCCGCGGCCGCGGTGGCGTGTAGTTGCTTCCGTACACGCCACCGCCCACCGGGTTCCCGTTGAGGTAGACCTGCAGGGCGCCGCCGCCGGTGCCGCCGTAGACGGCCACCACGTGCGACCAGGTGTTCTTCGGCACGATGAGGCCCGACTGGACGACGTCGACCGAACTGGAGCCCGCGCTCGGCCGCCGCCAGATCTGCAGCCGGCCCCGCGGGTCGCCGCCGTAGACGCGCATCGCGAAGTCGCCGGCGCGGAGCCGACCGCCGACCTGGCTGACGATCGTGTGGAGGCCGCTGGTGGAGCGCGGGTTGATCCAGGCGCTGAGCGTGAAGGGACCGTCGGTCGGGACCACCAGGAGCTCCGGGTAGCTGTTGAGGTACTCGCCCTGGCCGTCGAAGGTCCACGACCGCTGGGTGGGGTCGGAGCCGTCCCAGCCGGCGCCGTACGCCCCCCAGAGGCTCCCCAGGTCGATGCCGCCGATCACGTCGTCGACGTCGCCGTCCGCGGGCCACCAGTGTTGGGGCTGCGGGAGGCCGCCGCCCACCGGCAGGCAGGTGCGCACGTCGTAGCTGGTCGTGTCGCCCACCTTGGCGAGGGTGTTGTCGCCCAGGTTGCGGAGCGTGAACGAGATCGGCTCCACCTGGTTGATCGCCAGCGGCGCCTCGAAGTACGACGCCAGGCTGCCGTCGCGGATCAGGTTCTGCACGCCCGTGTTCGGGCCGCCCAGGGCGAAGACCTCGATGCGCGCCGTCGACAGGGTCTCCTGCAGGTCGGTTTCGGCGAAGCCGTCGACGCCGCCGATCGGCGAGTCGTACGAGAACTCGAGCGCGGCCTCGATGCGCTCGCGGGAGTCGCTCGAGGTGAACGAGTACATGAGGATGCGGCCGTACGAGACGCTGTCGATGTACAGCGGCAGGTTGGACCCGCTGATCCCCAGCGCCTGCAGGTCGGCGCCGGTGACGCCGTCGGCGAAGACCGACGACGGGCGCTCGGGCAGATCGACGGCGATCGTGAACAGCCGCTGGACGAAGTACGCGGTGTAGGTGCGCTCGCTGGCGGT
>Ga0180430_10005737_pt1 | contig 10243 bp, 13 predicted proteins | sample SS_ome_9_FD_132999 | JGI IMG/M metagenome (GOLD analysis project Ga0180430, IMG submission 132999) | Hypersaline lake sediment archaeal communities from the Salton Sea, California, USA - SS_1_S_2 metaG | ecosystem: Environmental > Aquatic > Non-marine Saline and Alkaline > Hypersaline >... | reverse complement strand
GTCGGTAGTGTTGTCGACACGTTGGCCGAGCAGCACGGCCCGCCGCACGATAGCTTTCCGACCGCGATGATGACCTACGGGCGAGGCGGCATGGGCGGGTACGGCTCGATCTGTGGCGCTGTTAACGGCGCTGCCGCTGTGATCGGTATCTATTGCCCGGCCGACCGACAGGGCAAGCTGGTCCGCACGCTGCTTCGCTGGTTCGCCGAAACGGAATTGCCCATCTATAGCCCGGCCGGCACACCGGAAGCGTCCGACACGGAACACGAAACGCCGGCCAGCATCGGCAGCTCGATCGACTGCCACCCATCGCTCGCCGCATGGCGAGAAGCCGCCGGCGAGCGCGTCACCGCCGCCCAACGCAAAGTCCGCTGCGCCCGCCTAACAGCCGACGCCGCCGCGAAAGCGGTCGAGCTGCTTAACGCGGAGTTGACGTAGGGTTAAACCCTTGTTGTTATTCACATTTCGATGAGGCAAAAACACAATGTACGATGGCTCTCCGAGACCGCCAGGTGTTGAGGGCACCCTTGAAAAGGGTCTGAACTTCGATTCTTAGTGAATACTTCGCCGAATTCTCGGCCCTGACGGGGCCGTTCTGTTAGCCCAGGTCGTAAGGCCTGGGTTTGAGTTCAGGAAAAACGTTTTCGGCCCTGTAAGGGCCGTTCCATGTTGCCGGTCTTGCGGAAGAACGGCCCCTTCAGGGCCGGAAATACAAAGAGACGAGACAATTGGATTACGGACTCCGGTACCCAGGCCTTACGACCTGGGCTGGCAGAACCGGCCTTTCAGGCCGAAGAAACGGAAATTCAATAAACGTACGGCGCAAGCGATTCCCAACGTCGACTTGTGTAGAAGAACAAGGGCTAAACCCAAGGATCATAATCTAGCTTTTCAAGACATGCCTCGTAAGCAGATGCAGCCGCCTCGACTTGCTCGATCGACAATCGGGATTCGTCCATAACGACCTGCTCTAGCAATCTATATTTTTGCCAAAGCTCATAAATGCTGGAATCTGGGTCGATCAAACGGTGAGCGAAATCCGAAGCCACTTTCACACATAGACCAAGGTCAGAATCGATTAGCGATTTCGGTTCCATTGAAGAGTGAGAGCAGAAGCCAGTCAATCTGCTCCAGTATCTTACAAGGTGAAAAAGATGAAATTCTAGCGGATCCGATGGTGTAACATCACTCGGGGTTGCCATGATTTCTTTATATCTGGAAATCATTTCCTCGATTTTCTCATCGTTCATTTCCATCCTCCCGAGAGGGATTTCTTTATATTAGATCATTATTTCATCGTTTCTGGGTATGATGAAGTTCCCCTTCAGGGAATGTGTGTAAAATAATCGGCTCGAAATTAATGGAATCATATTCCCAGGGTTACGCTTCGCTCACCCTGGGCTACGATGGGGTTGACCTTCGGCCAACAAAACAATCGACTTCAAGACATGCCTCATAAGCAAATGCAGTAGCCGGAAAAATCACCCCTACTCCACTTCCACCGGCCTGTTTCGCTCGATCTCTTTCACAAACGCTTCGCGCACTTCATCCTCAATACGATCGTGAGGCAAAATAATTGCATTGCCTTTGCCGATGAAGACGTACGTGTACCCTTCGTGATCGACGATATCGCCGACGGCCTCGTAGCGAAAGGTCGATTCGCCCAAGAAGGACGCGGAGTAGATCCCGTCGGCCGTGGTCTGCAAGACGATCGGTTCCCGAGTAAACCCTTCCGAAGTTTCTGCCAAATGCTTCCTGAAGTGCCTGCGATAATGCCATCGCATCCAAGCGGGCAAAACCAGAAACCAGACGACTGCGAGAACGCTAAACGCAATTGCGGTGACATCTCTTCCGCGGTTAAGAAAAAGCAACGCAATGAAAATATAAATCGCTGGCACGACATAGCGCTGCTTCACCCGCTGCCGTCGAAAAGCGGGCGACACCGACGCATAATAAAGCTGAAACTTAAGCAGGTCTTCTTCGGTAAGGCAGTATTCAAATCGGGTCATGGATTCCTACTCTTGTTTAATGACTCTTTACACCTAAAAATGCAAATACTATTTCCTGACAAGTCGATAAAGCATAAATCAGGCAACTACATTGTTTCGCAAGAAACCCATGTCTCAGGCGATCGGCCACACTTAACGCATTCGATGGACATGTCGAACCAGCTAAAACCATCAGGCCAACGTTCCTGTGGAAACTCACCGTTGGTTTCTTCGATGAAATCTTCTTTACCCTGTGTTTCAATGCCGATCCGAGCCGTGTGAAATGAGCCCCCGCAGTCGGGACATGTCCATTCCGTTAATTCAGGACGAGCCAGGGCAGCTTGTTCCGCATCGTGGCAGACATACCCATCCCAACCATGAAAGTCTATATCGAGCAGTGTGTGCGTTGCACCACACCTAGCACATAGAGCCTGGATCAGAAAGAAAAAACGTCCATCAATTTCCGCAGTGCACGGGATTTGCTCACCTTGATATTCGTGAGTCTGGCCGAGATATAATAGTTGTAACTCTTGACTACCGCAGGGACATTGTACTCGTCCGGCAAAGGACTCTTCATCAATCCTCTCGTCGTCTGGAACAACCCATTCTGTCAAATGCGAAGGTGGTGGCATCATAGTACTAATAATATCCTTCCTAAAACAGTAATTACTATTATACTTGCAATTCACTCAACGCTTGAAAGTAGATAGATCATTAGAGCATTGAGGCTGCACTTATGATCGCAATCAGGAAAAAGGCAGCCCCAAGACACCCCGACTTCTGCCCAGTGCCGGGCGTGCCGTCTTCGTTTTGGAAGAACTCGAACTCGAACGTCTCTTTCCAATTCGGATCGCCCTCGGCGAAACGTCGCAGGATCTCTTTCGCTTGCTCCATCGTGGGCCCATCTTTGCTAATCCACGATTTGCCGCCGACGATAAACGTCACGCTCATGCCGTCCATTTTCGAACCGGACGCCTCGAGCTTCACGCCTTGGTCGTTGGTCAGGTGAACCATCGACAAATCATCCCACGACATGTGCTCGACCTGAGCCAAAACATCCGCGGCCGACGCCGCTTCGCTTACTAGCTGAAGGTCGTCCTCCGCAAGGTGATCGGTATATTCAAGCTTTACGGACATTTCAATCTCCTTTCAATGAGAAACGGATCGTGCAGATTAATTCCCCTTCGCCTAACCGTGTGGCGCTACCTGGATTTGGAACGCCGCTTCGTCCTCTTCGCCGAAGACGCTTGCCATCAGCTCTTTAGTCATCGTGCTGATTTCGGCAACATCTCGGCCGACTTGGCAGTACATGCCGTCGTCGAGGATCATATACTGGCCCTTCACCATCGCGTCGATCTGCTCGGGCAGCGGCGGCCCGTCGGTCGGTTCGATCGCCTGATAACCTCTATCCTTGAGATAAGCTTCAAATAGCGGCAGACGCTCAGTGCCGCCTTTCTGCATCGTCGGCCAATTCAGCAGAAGCCCTGTCGGCTCTAGGCTATACTGAACGTAATCATAATCACTTTGCCCGCCGAAGATAACAAACCCGCCAGCCTCACCCTGCGGCACGGCCGCAAGAAGCTTGGTCAGCGCGTCAGCAACGGTTTTGGGTGCTGGTTTCTTTTTACGATTCTTAAATGGTCCCATGAAGGTCTCCCAATGTTTGTTGATCAGGTTCGGTCATCTTCAAATTCATAATATCCGGCCTCGAGTCTTTTCGAAATGATCTCGCACACTACCGGAGGCACCTTGCTTGCATGAAGCTCGCCGTCTTCAAAGATGATAGCGCCGACAAGGTTTCCGTTTTCAAGATAGTACGCCCTTCCCTCACCGGACGCGACCATCTTTTCCTTGGTAAAGGGATTGATCATAATCCGATCCGGCATCGCCTGCAAGCAATCGAGAGACTCGATAATCCGATTCCACTCGTCAAGGCCGATGGCGTCGTCCGGTCGCGTGATCTTGTAGTTTTTCAAGTTCCTGCGCTCCGTTCATATTCAAGGGGAAATACCATCAAGGAGCATGTATTCCACAAACTCACTCCAACTCGATCTGCAAGTCAAGCTCTTCCGCTTTTGCCATAAAGCAATGCACGTCGATCGTGTCCGTCATCGGACCAAGGGCAATCACTCGCCGCCCGTCGATCTCTTGCTCCATCTTCTTAAGCTGCACCACATTGTACTGGGCGACGAACCGCGAAAGTCTGAGATAATAGTCCCGACTTCCGTCATTGATAGCGAAAACCATGAATTCGTCTTCGTATTCAACATCTGGCATAACTACTTATCCGGCCAAATCTTTTCAAAAAGACCATCAGGGATCTCTAGCGACTCGCCTGCATTTACCCACGCCGACGGAAAGACAGGAAACATTATCTCGCTGCCTTTGAAATAGAATTCCATCGCAAAGGCGATCGGACCATGCTGGACTTTAACCGGCGTGACTGATGCCAGGTCTTGCTCGAATTCCCTGAGCATATTCTCGTCGATCGTTCCTTCAATCGCGTCGCACCACATACGCGATTCACCGGACGGCTTCACAGCGATTGCAACGAAGAATCCTTGCACATCTTCGGCGTCATGTTCGGACCAGAACAAATCCGCCCGAGCTTGAAGTGCCCGCGCATAATCGGCCAACCCTTGTGCGTCATTTCCGACGCGTGGCCCAAAAACATCATCAGGAAGATAAAGCCGGATACGATTAACTTCTAGCATTGAATTACCCACAGGCTCCGGACTGCTTTCAACAGCTTGATTGCATCCGCCGCATATAAATAGAAGAAGAAAACATATTGGACGACACATCAGTGAACTCCATCGCTCACGGCAGCAAGCAGGTTTTGATAAAACGTATCCGGGTCGATCGTCGTCAGGCCGGAGGTTTGGGCATCGTTCAGCTCGATCAGTATCCATCGGCCGTCTGCGGTTCGGGCGATGTCGACGACGAAGAAGGCAGCTCGGTCGGCAACTCGTGATGCGCAATTATGGGCGATTTCCATTCCTTCCACGTCGAGCTTTGCTTCCGCGGCTTGGGCTGATTGCGACCAATAGAAACCATGACCGACAAGCCGCTCGCCGACGAAGAAGAACCGCCACTCATTCGAAATGGGAAGTCCGTTTGGCATTTGGCCGAACGACTGAAGTGGAACAAAACGCCGAAAGAGAAGCCCCTGCTGGGCGATCGCCTGACGCTGTCGCAGAACGGTCGCCTTGCGGGTCGCCTCTTCTTTGTCGGCCGCGAACATAAGCTCGGACCATTGCAACTTGAACGAGTTCGTCTTGCCTTTGATAACGAACGGCCCGTCAGGAGCGTCGGCAAACTCGTCATCCGTCCAACTCTCGGGCGTGATGTCACGGAAATCGTCGTAATACTCGAAATCGGCGATCCATTGATGCTGTGCGAACGTGTTGATCAGCCGACAGCCTCGCTCAGCCAGTTCCGCTTCCAGCGCATCATAGAACGGCAGCACCGAATATCGGCCGACGACCAGACTGTCGCGACATTGCGTCCGATCGAGCTCGACCGTCCAATGTCTTTGCGCAGCCTCAAGTTCTAGCTCGTTATCTGCATCGACTCGAAATAGAATCTTCGGGTTCATGATCGAAATAAGCTCCGTGTCACTCTTAAAGCCGCTTTCCTACTCATACTCCAACACAACCCCCGACGTATCGTAATACCCTTCTCCGTCGGACTGAAGAAGACCGGCGAAGTTGGCGAAGAGCCATTCCCAGAGCGGGTCGATTTTTTCTAACGTTGCCACCGCTTCGCGGCCTTGCCATAGGACTCGGATGACGACCATTGCTTTGCAGCGGCGAAGCGTGGCGATTACTCGTTCGGCACCGGGGCCACCTACGTCCTCGACGTCGGCGCATAGTTCTTCGATCTCTTCGTCCATCAGCTCGGTGCCCTTACGGTTGACCTCGATCTCTCCGTAGAGATCCTCGCCGCAGCAAAGCTCGGCACGTTCGCGCTCGCGATCCCAGGCCGCCAACTGATATGCGGCGTCCGCCTCCTTCAGCGCCGCTGCAATCCGATCCAGGCCGACGTCTTTCTCGTCGTCCACGATAAAACGCATGTAGTATCCCATCGATACGCTCCTCTTAGTTGTACAACCGCTTTTGCAACGCGAAGAACTGCTCTTCATAACCGTCATCCCACGGAAACTTCCCCGCTCGATCCGGCCAAACGAGTTGAACGGTCGGGAACGGGTCGGGCAAATTCTGATAGAACCAGAGGCAATATCCGAGATAACCTCGGTAATGCTCCAGGGCGACCGAACGAAACGCCATCGGCAACGACGCAAGTTCGGTATCGGCATGACCGTCTTCGTAACGCTTGCCTTCTTGAATCTCGAGCGCCATGACCTGAAGAAACTGATGCGCCACCTGATGCTCCATTCCCATGATCACCACTTCCGGATGACCGTACGAATAATAGAACCCCACGGTAAAGACATAGGGCGGCCCCTCATCGTCCGGATCGATCGCAATCGCACTCCAGCCATGCGTTTCGAGATCCGAAAGCAGCTTTCGGTCGTAATCATCCTCAGGTTCGGGAAGAGTGAAATTTTCCAGCATTGAAATAACCTTTTGTAACTCGTTTCAGAAGGGGCTCGGTAGGACCAAGCTCTTATTGTTTTTATCTACGTGGATCCGCCGGGAATTTATTCCAATTGCTCGACGGCTTCGAGAAGTTGGTCCAACTCTGGCTGAAGGTCTTTCATTTCGGGGTCGGTCGCATATTCCCGGATACGAACCAACGCTTCGGCACAGCTCTCTTTGGTCAGCTCGGGCAAGATGGCCGGGAACGTCTCTTCCATATACCCAACCAATCGTTTCCGCTCCGAGGTTCGGAAGGCGTGCGATTCGGTCAACGTCTCGAGGCTGCCCGCCACCACCATTGCCATCCCGCTTTTCATTTGCGCAAGGCCGTTCATGCGAACTTGATAACTGGGATCGTTTTTATCGATCGTGGGCAGAAATTCGCCTACCAGCTCGAACATTACCTTTACTAGCCGTAATTGCGAACCGAGGAGTTCGATCAACTCGCTGTCGCCGACGGCCTGCTGATTGAAAGCCGCCAGATAGAGCTTACAAATGCTATTGCAAGATTCCATGTATTTGAGCGCATCGGGGAGTCGCTGCTCGATCGGCAAGGAAGTATTTCGAAACAACTCGAGATTTTCCGCCGCCGTTAATCGCGCGAAGATCGCACCAGACTGCGAACTCTTGTATCGAGGCAGTTGCGTCGCATCGCTCTGGACGATTTTGCTCAGCGAAAGGGCTGCCCTTGCCATATCGGCCCCGGCCCAAGCTCGGTCGGCGGCCGGCACGCCTGCCTGAACATACTGCTCGGTTGTCAGCGAATCGTCTGCCGGCGGAACGATTGCAGAGCCGCCAGAAGCGGAACCCGCCGGCCCCGGCGGCGAAGGATTCTCGCAACCTACTGCTACAATAAGACTTACGAGAATAAGCGACAAGCTGAATTTTCTCAAGTGCATCGGAGATGGCTCCAAAAAATCGATCGAATGGGTATCTTCCAAGATCGGAAGGTTCATGAATTGCCAATTATAGGTATCAGTATGACAGTTCCCATTTCGATCGTCAAGGAACCCGCAACATAAACACAAGTCCACTGCACGCAAGCGGATTTTAAGTCTTGTCTGCCGCCCCCCAATGGGATAAAATACATTCCACAAATCAAACGTCCCCGTGGCACAATTGGACAGCGCGTCGGCCTCCGGAGCCGAAGGTTAGAGGTTCGAATCCTCTCGGGGATACTTCAAAGAGAGCTTGTGACGTAGGGGCTACATCGCGGGCTCTTTTTTTGTAGACTTTTCTTGAATCTGTTCTCGCTGCAGATTACTGCGTATGGACTGCAGAATACGACGTTTTGGATGACCCCAAATGAGACACCCATCATAGAAGAGCACTCGGGCGCTCACCAAAAGATTCACGGCAGTTCACGACATCTTGTGCAAGTCTTGGAAGTCGCTGAGGTTGTGGAAATCGTGCATTTCAGCATTGGCTTCGCGTTTCAAAAAGCCTCATCTCTTTTTTAGTAGGGACACATCACTGCACGTAGATCCTGGCAAACCTGAGGGGATCGTGGAACGTTTTCGCATCCGGACCAAGCGGGGAGAAGGCCGTCGTTTCAAGGTCCTTTGTGCCAGACCGTTTCCGGTATAGATTGAAATGCCAGGGCAGGCTGATTCCTTTTCCAGAATCGAGCGCGTCCTGCTTGGCCTGGAAGGGACGATTTCCGATCATCTGATGGAGCGGATCCTCGTCCGAGGGTGTGACGGGCAGACGCAGTTCCACCGACCAATAATCATCGCCCACATGGGTGGCTACTTCCGCTTGTGAAGACCATTCATAGGCCTTTCCGCCTTTCATTGTCACGCCGCGATCCAGGTCAATGATGCCGCCGGCGGGATTCACTACGATCTGATAGTAGGAATGCTTGTTGGTTTCGATGAGTAGTTCCAGGTGTTCGCCCTGCCAGATGGCGGGGTCGTTATCGTGCTCGGAACCGATGACCGGTGGTTCACTTTCCTCGAATTCGCAACGAATGCCGAAATAGAGACTGTCCTTCCACCAGCGCGCCATGAACCGCGTCTTGTGTTCCGGTGTGTTGCCAGTGCGGACATCCCGCAACGGTCGCGGGTGGTGGTAAGCGGTCCAGAAGGCTTCGTCCAGCTTGCCATCCATCGTCAGTGCATCGCGGGCATCGCGCCAATTGTCCTTGGCCATGTCGATGACGCGGTATTCCGGCAATCCCTCGGGGCGCTTCATGTTGATTTGCGTGGCGCGGGTACGCAGTGTGTGCAGAAACTCGTCCACCAACGCAATGCGGCGGCCATAGACCGAATCCGGCGGGGCGGCTGCTTTCGCTTTGTCGAAAAGGGCGAGGGCCTTCTCCGTCACGTTTGCGTCGGCGCCCAGGAGGGCGTATTCCATCTCGCAGAATTCGATGAACGCCCGCATTTCGTCGGCTGCAGGTCCGTAGAAAAGGCAGTAATACTCCTCCAACAATGCTTCGACGTCTTGGTCCGCGTCCCACCAGAATCGGGATATGACATAGGGATTGAGATGGCTCATCCCTGGAAAGTGCAGGCCGCCCTTGCTACTCGATAGCCAGACATCTTCACGCCAGACATCGTCCCGGCACGCCTGGATGCCACGGGCAATCACGTGCGGCCAGTATTGCGGCCGGTAGGCTCCGCGATTTGTAAACGGCGTGTAGTTCAAGGTAACCGACAGCGGGTTATTCGTTTTGGCCAGCCACTGCTTGCGAAGTTCACCCGTGTATTCGTGGACTTCGTCATTCAGCTCGCGAATCGGCCGTCCATTAGTGATCTGCACAAGAACATTGTCAGGCAACTTGTTGATATTCCCCAAGAAAAGTGGACACTACAAAACTGCTTGTAGCGATTACGTTTTATCTGTCGGCTTCTGATTCACCATCCAAAGCATGGGGACGTCCCCATGCTGCGGTCTGCGCCACCGACGGCCTCCAGTTGCGGGCGCGAGGCGACGGTGGCTCCGTCCGAAGCAGGGGACTTCGACCAAGGCTTTTCAACCCCGATCGATCAGCTACAACGCCAACTCGTAATCAGTCGGACTTAGGTAGCCCAACGTTGAATGCCGCCGCACCCGATTGTAAAACACTTCGATATATTTGAAGATTGCACGTCGAGCTTCTTCCCGAGTCGCGAAATCTTCGTGGTGCACCAGTTCCGTCTTGAGCGATCGATAAAAACTCTCCATCACGGCATTGTCCCAACAATTACCTTTGCGACTCATGCTGCATATCATTCCGTGTTCTTCGAGTAAATCTCGATACTCGCGGCTGGCGTACTGACTGCCACGGTCGCTGTGATGAATCAAGCCTGGCGGCGGTTGACGATTTCCGACGGCCATTTCCAGCGCGTCGATCACCAACTGCCGTTTTAGCCGATGGCTCATCGACCAGCCGACGATCTTTCGCGACGCCAGATCCTGCACCGTCGCCAAGTACAACCAGCCTTCGCGCGTAGGGATATACGTGATGTCGCTCACCCAGACGCGATTCGGCTCGGATTGCTCGAACTGGCGATCTAGCAGGTTTTCCGCAACCGGCATTCCATGATTCGAGTCGGTCGTGTGCCGAAACTTTCGCTTCGTTTTCGCGACGATGTCGTTCTCTCGCATGTGTCGCGCGACGGTGTTGACGCAACATGCGAATCCGCGAGAACGCAATTCCTCGTGCATTCG
>Ga0180430_10005735_pt1 | contig 10246 bp, 4 predicted proteins | sample SS_ome_9_FD_132999 | JGI IMG/M metagenome (GOLD analysis project Ga0180430, IMG submission 132999) | Hypersaline lake sediment archaeal communities from the Salton Sea, California, USA - SS_1_S_2 metaG | ecosystem: Environmental > Aquatic > Non-marine Saline and Alkaline > Hypersaline > Sediment... | reverse complement strand
CGGTCGCCGGTGGCGTGCCTTGCTCAACGGCCGCTTCTTGCGCTTCTCCGCCTTCACCAGCCTGATCTTCGTAGCCATGTACGTGGCCTTTCCTCTCGCTCCCAACTTTCTGCAGGACGTCGGAGGCTGGCGAGTTGCCCGGATCGGTGTTCTCGGCTCCTTCCAGGCCCTCGGCAATGCGCTCCTCAACCCCCTCCTTGGACATCTGGCCGACGGCGATCGACCACATTCGGGTCGCCGGGGTCGACTTGGGAAGGCGGGTGGGCTCATCCTGGGGCCCGTTCTCGTGTGGGGTTCCGTGCTTGCTCTGCTGCTGGCGCGCAACCTGCCAATCCTGATTCTTGCCTTCCTGCTGCGGGGTGCCTACTACGGATGCCGCTCCCTGGTCCAGGCCCATGCCACGGAGCTGGCCGGTGAGGCGGACCGGGGACTCCTACTGGGGGCCAGCGAGACGGTCATCGCCGTCTCTCAAGTGGTCGCTCCCTACCTGGCGGGGTGGCTCTACGCCGGCGGGCCTACGTACCCCTTCCTCGCTTCGCTCGCCCTCATCCCGTTGGTCCTTGTTGGGTCAGTCGTTGCTGGTGGTCTTGTCACCCGGCGGCACACGGTGGCGGAGCGAGCTCGCTCGAGGAGCTGATCGGGTGCTCTATCTGGGCCTCTTCTTGCTATCAGCCGCCTCGCTTGCCTTCGAAATCAATCTCTCGCGCCTCTTCTCCGTCGCCCAGTTCTACCACTTCGCCTTCATGGTCGTCAGCCTGGCCCTCCTGGGCTACGGCGCCAGCGGCACGCTGCTCTCCCTCCTCCCGCAGCTGGCCCGGCGAGAGGCGCGAAGGCTTCCCGTCTGGTTCAGCCGCGGATTCGCCGCCGCCGCCGTGGGTGCCTACGCTTTCACCATCTATGTGCCCTTTGATTCATTTCGGATCGCTCGTGAGTGGCGGCAGGGCCTGCTGCTTCTGCTACACTATGTCGCTCTCGCCGCGCCGTTCTTCTGCAGCGGGGCCGTCGTCGGGCAGCTGCTCACAACTCACCCGCACAAAGCTCACCGCATCTACGCTGCCAACCTCGTTGGGTCCGCTGCGGGCTGTGTCCTCGCCATCGGGGCCCCGGCTCTGGTCGGAGGAGAGGGCGTCGTGCTTCTCTCGGCTGCCCTGGGCCTCTGCGCGGCGCTGGCCTTTGGCCGTGCGCTGGCCTCAGAGCCCCGAACGCCAGCCAGGCCCATCTTCCGCAGCGCCTGGGCGTCCACTGTTTTCCAGGTCGTTCTTCTGATCCTTGCGCTCGTGGCAGCTGTCTGGACGCCTCCCTCCCTCCACATCCGGCTCTCGCCGTACAAGGCCCTCAGCTATCTGCTCCAGGTCCCCGATGCCGACGTCGTCTTCCAGCGCTGGAACGGCTTCTCCCGCGTGGACGTTGTCGATTCGGCCAGCATACGTGGGCTGGCGGGGAGTGGGTTTCGGTGCTCTCTCCAGCCGCCGCCGCAGCGAGGCCTCACGGTGGACGGTGATGACGTCAGCTACATTCACCACGTTCCTCCCCGCTTCGCCGATGTCGGTTACACCGATTGTCTGCTGGGAGCCCTGCCCTATCGCCTGCGGCCTGACGCCGACGCCGTCATCCTGGAGCCCCAGGGGGGCGCGGACGTCGTGACCGCCTTGGCCCAGGGAGCCCGTTCGGCCACGGTTGTGGAGCCCAATCCCCTGACTGTAGAGGCCGTCCGGGCGCAGGGCCGCTGGGCCGGCGACCTGTACGACGACCCCCGGGTGGAGGTGGTGCTGGAGGAAGGGCGCACCTTTGCCAAGCGGGAGGGGCCGCGCACCTCGGAGCGAGCTGATCTGCTTGTGCTCTCCTTGAACGGATCCCAGCGCACGGTTACCTCCGGGGCGTACAGCCTCAACGAGGACTACCGCCACACCCTCCAGGCCTTCTCCGACTACCTGGCCCTGCTGGAGCCCGGAGGGCTGCTTGTAGTCACTCGCTGGCTCCAGGTCCCGCCCTCCGAGTCCATCCGTGCCTTTGCGCTGACCGCGGAGGCCCTCGAGCAGGCTGGCGCCGACCCTCTGGCTTCTCTTCTGGCCCTGCGGAGCTACCGGCAGATGCTCATACTGGCCAGCACCGCGCCATTCACGGACAAGGACCTGGACCGCGTGCGGGCCTTCGCCGAGCCTCGGGCCTTCGACCTGGTCTACGCCCCCGACCTCGCCGACGCTGAGATCAACCGTCACAACGTTCTCCCGGAACCCTACTATCATGAGGCCTGTCTCGCGCTCCTTGATGCTGAGACGCGGGACGACTGGTACGACGCCTATCCCTTCAACGTCCGCCCGCCCACGGACAACCACCCGTTCTTCGGCCACTTCTTCCGCTGGTCCCAGGCGCCCGGCGTCCTCGCCGCCCTCGGCCACACGTGGCAGCCTTTCGGCGGGGCCGGATATTTCGTGGTTCTGATCCTCTTGGTCCTGGCGATCCTGGCGACGGGGCTGCTCATCGTGGCCCCGGTGGCCGTCCTGCGTCGAGGGGGTGGGCCGCTGGCGGCCACCCTGGCCACCTTCGGCTCTCTGGGGTTCGGCTACCTCTTCGTGGAGATTCCGCTCTTGCAGCGGTGCATCCTCTTCCTCGGTTCGCCTGCCTATGCGATGGCGGCCGTCCTCTTCAGCGTGCTCCTCTTCTCCGGCATTGGGAGTGCTCTCTCCCCCAGGGTGGGGCCGCGTGTCCCACTGGCCCTGCTGCCGGCGGCAATCGTGGCCTACACCGTTGGGCTTCCGATGGTCTTCGACATCGCGCTCGCTGCGCCGCTGTGGGCTCGTCTGGCCCTCACCGTGGTCGTCCTGGCTCCCCTGGGAATCCTCATGGGGATGCCGTTTCCGGCCGCCGTCGAGCTGCTCCAGAAGCGGACGCCCGCCCTCATTGGCTGGGCCTGGGCCGTCAACGGTGGGGCGTCGGTCATCGCCTCCATCCTCGCTGCCCTCGTTGCACTCTCCGCGGGATTCTCCGCCGTTCTCGCCCTGGGGACGGCCTGCTACCTGGCCGCGTGGGCTACGGCGGCCAGCCTCCGCCCTCCTCGTTCCCGCGGAGCCCCTTCCCCGTGAAGGGCACGAAAGCCACGCCGCCCATACTATAGGCCTTCATCTCACCGTCGGGCTGCTTGACGAACTGCCAGAGTGTCTGATACCCGCCCCGGGGCCCGATGGGGATCACCATACGGCCCCCCACCGCCAGTTGCTCCCTGAGCGGCTGCGGCACGTGGTCCGGCGCGGCTGTCACAATGATGCCGTCGAAAGGCTCATGCTCCGGCCACCCGTAGTACCCGTCGCCCTGCCTGCAGTGGACGTTGTCGTAACCCAGCTCGTCCAGGGTCTCCTGCGCGCGCTCGGCCAGCTCCGGGACGATCTCGACCGTGTAGACCTCGACCGCGGGAAGCTCCGCCAGGACCGCAGCCTGGTAGCCGGACCCGGTTCCCACCTCAAGGACCCTGTCGCCCTCCTCCAACCCCAGAAGCTCCGTCATCATGGCCACGATATACGGCTGGGAGATCGTCTGCCCAAAGCCGATGGGCAGGGGATAATCGCCGTACGCCTGCGATCGTTGGTCCTCTGGCACGAAGAGATGGCGCGGCACCTCCTCCATCGCCTTCAGGACGTCCTCGTCTTCGATGCCTCGGTTCTTGATTGTCTTGACCACCATCTGTTCCCTCTGTTGAGTAAATCGTTCTACTTCCTCGGGAGGTGTCGGGGGATCCTGATGCACGTCCGTCCGCGCGGCCTGCGGGGCGGGTCCAGACGCAAGTCGGCAGGCCGCCAATCCTATCAGCAGGTGCACACTCAGCATCACGCGCATTCGCCGCACCGAGCTACTCCTCTAGCCTGGTATCCGCTCATCGAGATGGCCCATGGTCCCAGTCTGACCTTCCCGAATCGTGCCCTGGGATGAACCCTGCAAGTGATTGTACCGTGGAGCGGGTAGGGTGCCAAGTCTTTTCGCGGTTTGATTGGTGGGAGCCTTCCTTCCATGGTACAATCTCACGCGTTGTTTGTACGCGTATCAGCGCGTTTTCCGGTGGAGGTCACCGTCCCCGACTCGATGGGTGCTGTGATCCGGTAGACCCTCCACCGTTCTAGTGTAGGAGGTTTTTGTGCGAAAGGTCGTTCTTTTACTCGCGCTCGTCGTCACCCTCGGCGTATTGACGGGGTGTGGGGAGGAGACAACGCCGGCCGAATCATCGCCGACAGCTACGTCCGAGCCTGCATCACCGACGGAGGCCCCGCCCTCGCCCACGTCCGAGCCCGCGTCCGAGGCTACTGACCCGGTCACGACGGAGACGCCGTCGGGTCCTGCTACCTGTGAGGTCTTCACCCTCCCTGTTGAGTCGCGCATTCCTGACCTCGACGAGGACGATCACGTCGTCGGTCCGGAGGACGCTCCCATTACCTTCATCGAATACGCCGATTTTGAGTGCCCAGCCTGTGCCGGGCTGCATACGGTCCGCGATTACCTGATAGAGAAATACGGCGATCGCATTCGCTTCTCCTACCGTCACCTGCCCCTGGTCAGCATCCACGATCTGGCCATCATCACGGCCGAGGCCACTGAGGCCGCCGCTGCCCAGGGCAAGTTCTGGGAGATGCACGACCTCCTCTACGAGAAACAGCAGGAGTGGAGCGGTCTCTCCGAGGAAGAGGTGATGGACAAGCTCGTGGAGTACGCAGGCGAGCTCGACCTCGACACCGATCAGTTTGAGATGGAGCTTACGGAGCACACCCACCGTGAGAAGATCATGGCGGACTACGAGGCGTATCAGGAGTATGGGCAGATGGCCACGCCCACGTACGTCGTCAACAAGATCTTTTACCCCACCCGCGAGTTTGGTGGCTTCGGGCGTCTGGAGGGCTTCATCGACCTCGTCGCTATGCGGGATGAGATGTACACGTCCCCGCCCGAGCAGGTCATCGATCCGGACAAGGACTATGTGGCCACCATCAAGACGACGAAGGGCGACATCAGCGTGGAGCTCTTCGCCGACGAGGCGCCGACCAACGTGAACAGCTTCGCCTTCCTGGCTGAAGATGGCTGGTACGACGGCCTCGATTTCTTCTTCGTCGATCACGAGCAGGTGGCGCTGACCGGCGATCCGACGAATTCGGGCTCCGGCTTGCCCTATCCAGGCTACACCTGCGGTGACGAGACCGTCGCCGATCAGTCCTTTGAGGAATCCGGTCTCGTGGTTTTCTACACACCGGCTCCGAACCAGAACAGCAGCTCGTTCTTCATCACCTACGCCGCACAGCCCGACTTCACCGGGAACTTCACCGTGATCGGGCGGGTGACCGATGGCATGGACGTGGCCGAGAGCTTGACCGAGCGCCAGCCTGGGCCTGATCAGCCCGAGGCAGATTCCATCGAGACGATCCTGATCGAAGAGCAGTAGACCGCCCTCGACGTGCAGTCCGGGACGGCCCGTGAGGGGTATGGCCGTCCCGAGGGCGTCTCTCGGTCTCCCCTCGTGATGAGATAGCTCGCACCCTGGGGTGGCAACGAGCACCTCCGGCGCCGTTTTCGTCTTTTGCCTGATGCGACGTGGCGGCTTCGCCCCGCTCTTCTCTAACGCGGGACCTGGCCGCCACCACCTTCCGTCTCGAGTTGGTCGTTTTCGAGGTGTCGGGGCTGGATGGTCCGCCAGCTCCACCACGCAAGGGGGCACAATGAGCCAGGCCGCGTCGCCTACGATCAAGGACCTCCCCACGGAGGAACGTCCCCGCGAGAGACTCGCCAGGTGCGGCGAGGGAGCTCTCAACACCACCGAGCTTCTAGCCATCATCCTGCGCGTCGGCGTCGGGGGCGAGAGTGCCCTCGACCTGGCCCAGCGCCTGATCGTCAACTACGGTGGGCTTCCCGGCCTCGCGCGCGCCAGCTTCGCGGAGCTGCGAGCGGAACGGGGCCTGGGCAATGCGAAGACGGCCCAGCTCAAGGCTGCCCTGGAGCTGGGGCGCCGCATGCTGCTCGCCAGCCCGGAGGAGCGCCTCATCGTTCGTTCACCCTCCGATGTGGCCCAGATCCTGATGGCCGAGATGTCTCACCTGGAGCAGGAGCATTTTCACGTGCTCTACCTGGATACGCGCAACCGGCTCCTCGGCTCCGACGACGTCTATGTGGGCAGCCTCAACGCGTCCCACATTCGCGTCGCCGAGATCTTCCGGGACGCCGTCAGGCGCAACTGCGCCGCCGTCATCGTGGCCCACAATCATCCGTCGGGCGATCCCTCACCGTCTCAGGAGGACGTCCACGTGACCCGGCAGCTCGTTGCTGCTGGAGACCTCCTTGGCATATCCGTGCTAGATCACCTGGTCATCGGACAGCAGCGCTTCGTCAGCCTGCGCGAACGCGGGCTGGGCTTCGAAGGTAGCGTTCAGCAAGCTCACTAGAGTTCGGCTCGGGCCTCGTCGTCAGCGCCCGGCCGCCACCGGTACAGGAGGCGACCTATGGCCGTGAACCTGCTTGAGAACAGTGGATTTGAAGCCGATTGGGGGGAGGAGAGTAGTCACCGGGTCGTCGTCTTTCCCGCTGGTGGCGACCCCTACGAGACCGAGCTGGGCGAGTTCCACACGCCCCCGGGGTGGGTCTCCTGGTATCATCACGACCCCGGCGAGTGGGATCAGCCCGAGGTGGGCGACATCCGTCGAGAGCATGTCCCCTATCGCGTCCACGACGGCGAGAAGGCGGCCAGACTCTTCACCTTCTATCGCACACATGACGCCGGCTTCTTCCAGCAGGTTGACGTTGAGCCCGGTCAAACCCTCCGTCTGACGGCATGGGCGCACGCCTGGAGCAATCATCCCCTCGACGGATACGAGGACTGCAATGACAACCCGCGCTGCTCGTGCGGCGTGGGCACGGATGAGGTCCGTCTTCTTGAAGCGGACATCCCCCCGCTCAACGGCGATCCCTGGAATGACGCCCTGGGCAATCTCGGTTTCATGCTGGGCATAGACCCCACCGGAGGCACCAATCCCCTGGCCGACTCGGTCGTATGGGGGCCCATTGCCTACATCTACAACGCCTATCACCCCGTCCCCTCCGTCGAAGCAGAGGCCGAGAACGAGACCGTCACCGTCTTCCTCCGCAGCCGGACCCTGTGGGCCTTCAAGCACAATGATGCGTACTGGGACGCTGTCGCGCTGGTGGCCGACGACGAGGTGCTGCCTCCCGAGCCAGACCCGGATCCCGATCCCGAACCAGACCCTGAGCCAGACCCGGATCCCGAGCCTGACCCGGATCCTGTGCCCTGGGACTACCCCATCGTCGAGCGAGGGAGCAAGATGGGTGTCCATGCCATCTTCGCCAATCGCGTCAGGGATTTCTGCTCCGAGCTGGAGGCGAACGGGACCCGCTTTCCCGTGGTGAAGGCCGTCGACGATCTCGGTTGGCTCCCTGACGTCCGCGCCATTAGCCCGGGCACCATCACCATCGGTCGCTACACCTCTCGGTACGAGGGCTGCGGGGAGCTCGACAATCCGGACTGCGATCTGGACGCCCTGGCCGAGGCCCTTATCGGTGTCATCCTCACCAAGGCCGACGCTGCCGCGATGGAGGCCGTCGACTACTGGGAGATCGTCAACGAGCCCGATCCTCCGGGGGCCGACGGCTACCAGCGCCTCGCCGAGCTCATGATCGTCTGTATGGAGAAGGCTGAAGCTCGCGGCATCAAGCTGGCCTTGTTCGGGCTCAACGCCGGCACGCCCGAGTGGGATGAGATGGAGGCCATGGTGGAGACCTCCGTCTTCCGGCGCGCCCGCCAGGGCGGGCACATCCTCACCCTCCACGAGGGCACCTTCGACACCTTTGACCCTCTCGACTACTGGCCCGATACCATCCCCGGGTCCCCCGAGGTCGAGGGCGCCGGACCGCTCCATTTCCGCTACCGATTCCTCTATCACCTGCTCGAGCAGCGGGGTGAAACCGTACCCCTGGTGGTCAGCGAGTGGTATCTCGCCGACGAGCAGGCGGCCTCCGTCGAGACGATTCTCGACGCCCTTATCTGGTACGACGCGGAGGCGGGCAAGGACTACTACCTCTATGCCGCCTGTCCCTTCACCCTCGGTCCTACCGGCGCCTGGACCCACACGGATTACGAGCGCGTCTACCCGGCCCTGGTCGATCATATGATCGACGTCCGGGAGCGAGAGAATGCCCTCCTGCCCGAAGAAGGGCCGCAGGAGCCTGAAGAGCCCACGCCCCCCGAGTTGCCCGACTGCGTGCCGCCCCGGGTGCCCTATCGGCGCAGCTACATCCTCCTCCCCCAGATCGGCGACGCTCTCGAGCGGCTCGAGTGGCGGACGGCCATGGCCATCGGCTCCTCCGAGAGCATGGAGACCGTCGGCCATTCGGCGGACGACGCCGGGGTGGGTCCGCCGGCCCGCCGTGTCACCGTGATCAACCCTTCCTGGCAGGGCGGCGACCTCCGCCCATGGTATGAAGAGCACTATCCCGGCGTCCTCTATCGGGAGATCGAGGCTGACACCCCCTGGGAGGCCGCCGTCCATCTCCTCCCCGACCTGCGCGAGGACATCGCCGTGGGGCAGGATGATCCCCGCTGGAAGGACTCCGACTTCGGTGAGCAGCCGGGTGGGGGGACCATCGGGGGCTACGGTGCCCTCCTGACCGGCCTCACCATCATCCTCCGGAACGTCTATGGAAGGCGCGTCACGCCGCCGCACCTGGACAAGCTCCTGGTGGCCTCACGCGCCGCCTTTGTCGATGACTCCGTGCTGGTCTGGTCGGACGCCGTCGCGCCTTTCTCTGCCTTCGACGACGCCATCGCCGATGAGGGCCAGCGCTCCATCGACGAACTCGAGATCCTCTGGAACCAGGGGTGGGAGATCCTCCTCCGGGAGGTCGAGGGTGATGATGAGGAGACGGTCCGCTACGCCTACCTGGAGAGGGTTGTCGACGGCGTTCTCCACGTCATCAACACCGCCAACGGTGAGCGCGAGCGCTGGGTGGGGGACGAGGCCCTCGCCGCCATGCGCGGGATCCGCGCGGCGCACCTCGATGAGATGCCCGCCACGCCCGCCTTCGAGCAGCTGTCAGGCGGTGTCGGGCTAGCTGATTGCGTCCCTCCGCGCGAGCCCTACGCTCGAACCTACGTCCTCCTCCCGCAGCTGGACGACTTGATCGATCGCATCGAATGGCGCATCGCCGCCGCCGTCGGTTCGTCGGATGCCATGCAGACCTTCGGGCACTCCGCCGACGATGCGGGCACCGGGCCGCCGGACCGGCGCATCATCTCCGTCAATCCCGGCGGGTGGGGCGAGGACATGGCGGCCTGGTACGACCGGCACTATCCATTCGCCGCGTACGACCCCATAAACTCTGAGACGCCGTGGGACGTTGCCGTGAGAATCCTGCCCGACCTTGAGGAGGATATCGCCCTGGCCCAGAGCGACGCCCGCTGGGCGGATTACGACTTTGGCGAGCATCCCGACCTGGGCGTGGAGACCATCGGGCGCTACGGCTGCTTCCTCACCGGGCTCTCCATCATCCTCCGCAAGATCTATCGGCGCGATGTCACACCCCCCGTCCTGGACAAGCTCCTCGTCGCTGCCCGTTCGGGGTACGTCAGCGACAACTTGATGGCCTGGGCGGGTGTGGTGCCGCTCTTCGATGCCTTCGATGAGTCTATCAAGGACGCCCGGCCCCGCACGGCGGGCGAACTCAAGGATTTGCTCGATCAGGACTGGGAGGTCATCCTCAGGCGCGCTGACGGCGGCCATTTCGTCTATCTGGAGGAGGTTGAGGGGGAGACCCTCCGCATCATCGATACCTGGGACGGGCAGCGGAAGGAGAAGAGCGCGGCCGACTACGTGGGCGTTCGTGCGGCGCACGTCAGGGAGGGCGCCGGCCCGCCGGCGGCCCACGTCCTCGTCGGTATCCACGACGAGGCGGGCGGCGAGTGGATGGTCGACCGCGGCCTCGAAGGCTGCTGTCTCGTCCACGGTCAGGTCCAGCGTCAGCCACTCCACCTCGACTACCGCCATCTGCAGGACGCCGGCCTCACCGTCATCTCCCGCCTCAACTGGGGCTACGCCGATGGGACCGGCACGCTGCCGCGGCTGGAGGATCAAGGAGCCTTCATCGACGCCGTGGTGGAGACCATGCTCCAGGCCCGGGGCGTCGACTACTTCCACGTCGGCAACGAGCCGAACAACCGCCAGGAGTGGCCCGGCTTCGGGTCGGGGAACGAGTTCGTCCTCACCCG
>Ga0180430_10005734_pt1 | contig 10246 bp, 7 predicted proteins | sample SS_ome_9_FD_132999 | JGI IMG/M metagenome (GOLD analysis project Ga0180430, IMG submission 132999) | Hypersaline lake sediment archaeal communities from the Salton Sea, California, USA - SS_1_S_2 metaG | ecosystem: Environmental > Aquatic > Non-marine Saline and Alkaline > Hypersaline > Sediment... | reverse complement strand
GTGACCGTGGATGTAGAGGCCGCTGTTGCCCTTGGCCTTGGGAGAGGTCTTGAATTCGGCGTGGATATCGGCGTCGCGAAAGTGAAAGTTGGAAACGGCGTGGTTGGCATGGCCCTTCGACTTTGTCATGCAAAGCTCGCCGTCTTCCACCTTCCAGTCGAGCGGCCCCCCATCCATGGCGACGAATCGGCCGGTTCCCTCGGAGCCCTCACCGAAAAGCAGGATCGCACCTGCCGGCGGCGGCACCGGCAGCGAGTCTTGCTCGGGAGCAAAGGCCGCTTCAGCAGCCGGGGGGGCGGCGACTGCCGGCAGTTCGCCGCAGACCGCGAAGAACAGGGCCGCAGCCGAAATCACCGTCACCGCGGTCGTGAAAGAATGGGTCATCATGGCAACGCAAGTCTAACCGAAAACGCCCCCCGCGCGGGGGCTTGTTGCGGGCTTTCACGCCAGGATTTCGGAGAGCACGTTCGCCTTCTCGACACCGGTCAGTTTCGCGTCGAGGCCCTGGAACTTCACGCTGAACGACTCGTGGCGGATACCGAGCAGGTGCAGCATTGTGGCATGCAGGTCGTGGACGGTGCAGGCTCCCTCGATCGGCTCGTAGCCGAACTCGTCGGTCGCCCCGTGCACCAGCCCGCCGCGGACTCCTCCGCCGGCAAGCCACAAGCTCATCGCCTTGTTGTGGTGGTCGCGGCCGTCGCTCCCCTGCGACATCGGCGTGCGGCCAAACTCACCGGCCCAAACCACGAGCGTTTCGTCGAGCATGCCCCGCTGCTTCAGATCGGTGACCAATGCCATGCAGGCCCGGTCGATCTCTTCAGCCTTGTAGGCCACACCTTTCCTGACCCCGCCGTGGTGATCCCAGTCTTTGTGATAGAGCTGGATGAACCGCACGCCCCGCTCGGCCAGCCGCCGGGCGAGCAGGCAGTTGGAGGCGAAGGACCCGTCGCCGGGCTTGCAGCCGTAGAGAGCGATCGTCTGCGGGCTCTCACGGTCGGTGTCGACCAGCTCCGGCACGCTCGCCTGCATGGCAAAGGCCATTTCATACTGGGCGATCCGGGTGGCGATCTCGGGGTCACCCACGAGGGCGTCGTGCTGGGCATTGAGGGCGTTGATCGCGGCGATGTCGCTGCCCTGCCGGCCCCGGCTGACTCCCGCCGGGCTGCCGAGATAGAGCACCGCGTCACCCGCGCTTCGCAGCTGCACACCCTGGTAGCGACTCGGCAGAAAGCCGCTGGACCACTGCCTCGCCGCAATCGGCTGGTCCTGGCCGCCACGGCCGCGGGAGGTGAGCACCACGAAGCCGGGCAGGTCGGCGGCGTCGCTGCCGAGGCCGTAGGTGACCCAGGACCCCATGCTTGGCCGACCGGCGATCTGGCTGCCGGTGTTCATGAACATGTGCGCCGGGTCGTGGTTGATCGCGTCGGTGCTCATCGAGCGGATCAGGCAGATCTCGCCGAGGATCGAGCCGATGTGCGGGAAGAGGCTGCAGATCTCGGTGCCGTCAGGCCCCATCGGCTCGAAGGGATGCTGGGGGGCAAAACACTTCAGCGGCTTGCCCTGCAGCTGGGCGAGCTGCTGGCCTTTGGTGAGGCTCTCGGGCATCGGCTTGCCGTGCATCTCGGCGAGCTTCGGCTTGGGGTCGAAGGTCTCAAACTGCGAAGGCCCTCCGGCCATCGTCAGCCAGATCACCCGCTTGGCCTTCTGCGGCAGCGGGAGGGTGTTGAGCACACCCCGCTGCGGAGCGGCCGTGGCCGTGCCCCCGGCAAGCGAGGCGAGGGCCACCGCACCGAGCCCCTGCGATGCCCGACCGAGAAACGCCCGGCGACGCAGGGCGGCCTGAAAATCGTGCGATGTCGTATGCATCAGGGTTCTCCTGGCTCAGGGCCGCGTGATTGTCTCGTGGAGATTGATCGCCACCCGCGCCACGTGGGTCCAGGCGGCCAGTTCAGCCGGCTCGAGGCCTGCCGGACTCTGTGACTCCCCGATGGCCAGCAGTTGGGCGGCAGCCGCGGTATCGGCCCGGTAGGCCGCCAGATGCTGCTCGAAAAGCGGAACGAGTGTCTCGAGCTCTTCCACCCGCGGCTTTCGCTGCAGCACCTCGCCCCAGACCCAGGCGATCCGCTCTTCGACCGAGCCGTCACACTCAGTCAAAATTCTCGCCGCCAGCAATCTGGCGGCCTCGACATAGATCGGGTCGTTGAGCAGCACGAGGGCCTGCTGGGGGATGTTCGACTCGGTCCGCTCGGCGCAGCATTCCTCGCGGCTCGGCGCGTCGAAAGCCAGCAGGCTGGGGTGCAGGAACGTCCGCTGCCACCAGGTGTAGAGCCCGCGGCGATAGAGCCTCTCACCGGAGTCGGCCTGGTAGGTCCGCTTGGGGAAGTTGAGATTTTCCCAGTAGCCCGCCGGCTGGTAGGGCTTCACGCTCGGGCCACCGATCGCCTCGGAAAGCAGGCCCGATGTGGCCAGGGCCGTGTCGCGGACGAGTTCCGCCTCCAGCCGCCAGGCCGACTGCCTGGCAAGTTCACGGTTGGCCGGGTCGGCCTGCGCGAGCTGCGGTCGGGCCACCGAAGTTTGCCGGTAGGTGTGGCTGGTGACGATGGTGCGGACCATGTGCTTGATGTCCCAGCCGGAGTCGACGAACTCGCAGGCCAGCCAGTCGAGCAGTTCCGGATTTCGCGGCGGCTCGCCCTGGCCGCCGAGGTCGTCGAGCACCCGCGAAAGACCGCTGCCGAAAAACTGCCGCCACAGCCGGTTGGTCACGACCCGTGCGGTCAGCGGGTTGTGGGGAGAGACGAGCCACTCGGCAAGGTCGAGCCGGGTCAGTTCGCGGCCTTCAGACGGCTGCGGCACCCCCTCGACGCCCTCGACGAGATAGGCCGGCAGGGCAGGGGCCACCACCTCGCCGCTTTCGTCCATCCAGTCGCCGCGGGGGAGGATTCGCACGGTTCGCTTGTTGTCGGTGTGGGTGGTCACCAGACACTTCGGCAGCGACTCGACGTACGCCTTGCGGGCCTGCTCGGCCTGCTTGAGGGCGGCCTCGGTCGCCTTGCGGGCCTTGGCGAGTTCCGCCTCGGGCCCACCGGCTCCCGGCAATTCGGAAATCGCCTGGCTGGCGGCGCGGGCCGCGGCGATCGCGGCATCGAGTTTCTCCAGCGACGCCCGCTGCTCGGGGCCGGCTAGCAGCATGCCCTGCTCGCCGCGGCCGAGCACCGATTCCTCGATGTCGGCGAAAAAGGCTCCGAGCGAGTAAAAATCCCGCATCGTGATCGGGTCAAACTTGTGGTCGTGGCACTGGGCACAGCCGGTCGTCTGGCCGAGCCAGACCGCTCCGATCGCGCGGACCCGGTCGGTGAGCATCCGCGATTCGTAGTCTTTCTGCTGCGCGCCCCCCTCCTCGGTCTTGAGCGTGAGCCGATTGAAGCAGGAGGCGACCCGCGTCTGGTCATCGGCATCGCCCAGCAGGTCGCCGGCGATCTGCTCGATCGTGAAGCGATCGAAGGGCTTGTTGGCGTTGAAGCTCTCGATCACCCAGTCGCGGTAGGGCCAGACGTTTCGCGGGTTGTCGCTGTGGTAGCCGATCGTGTCGGCGAAGCGGACCACGTCGAGCCAGCCGATCGCCATCCGCTCCCCGTAGTGCGGGCTTGCCAGCAGTCGCTCGACGACACGCTCGTAGGCATCGGGCGAGGTGTCATTGATGAAGTCCGCGACCTCTTCGGGCGAGGGTGGCAGACCGATCAGGTCGAAGGACAGCCGACGGATCAGCGTGCGGCGGTCGGCCTCGGGCGAGGGATCGAGGCCGATCGATCTCAGACGCTTGCGGATGAGAAAATCGATGCCGTTTTCTCCCGGGGGCACCTCGGGCCTCACCGGCGGCTCGTAGGCCCAGTGCTTCTGGTACTCCCCACCCTCGGCGATCCACCGCCGCAGGAGTTGTTTGTCAGCCGCCGAGAGGGTTTTGTGGGCCTCCGGCGGGGGCATCACGACCTCGGGGTCTGTTTCGTTGATCCGTTCGACGAGCGTGCTTTCATCGGGCTTCCCCGGCACGATTGCCCCGTAGTCGATCGCCGCCTCCCGCTGATCGAGCCGGAGATCGGCCTGCCTGTTTTCCGCGTCGTTGCCGTGACAGGCGAAGCAGTTGTCCGAGAGCAGCGGACGGATGTCGCGGTTGAAGACGATCTCGCCCCGCTCGGCGGCGGCCGCCGGCACCGCGACGACCGCGACGACAGCAGCGAGCACGGGCCACAACACGACGTCGGCCACACAACGAGACTGACGCATGGATGAGCCTCCAGGTGAGGTGGCGAGCCTCTGCAGGGTCACCCGCGTCGCCGGCGGCCCGACTCCTCGCGGGCCGCCGCGGACCATACATGGTCGATCGGCGGGAACGAGCGCTTCTCAGCCCTCGTCTCAATCTCACACTACCCGCAACATTCGTTCGAGGCAACAAAAAACGGGGGGTTTGCCTGTCTCGTGCCGCATGTCGCTGCCGAAACCGGGCTCACTCCGCGTCGTGTGGGAGTTTCGCCACCCGCGGCTCTGCGGGCTCTGTGTCGGCCTCGGGCTCGAGCCTGGCCTCGAGCCGTTTCTCGAGGCGGGCGATCTCCGCCTCGGCCCGATCGTGAATCGTGCGGAGCGAGGCGGTGAGCCGCTCGTCGAGCAGTCGTGACTCGGCGGCAAACCGTTCGCGGAGGGCCTCCGCCTCGCTGGCGAAACTTGCCTCGAGGGCCTTCGACTCCTCCGCCACAAGTTCCTCGATCCGGGCAAGATGGTTGCCGCAGGCGACATCGAGCTGCTCGGAATTTTCGTGCATCGCCTCATCGAGACGCTGCGAGGCTTCGGCAAACCTCTCGCTGAGCCGGGCATCGAGCCGCTCCTGGCCGGCGGCAAGCGACTCATCGATGCGACGTGCCTCCTCGTCAAAGCGGGCATCGAGCGAGGCATGCAGCTCATCGCTGGCCGCATCGACCTTCCGGTCCACCCTGCGGGAGGCAGCGCCGGAAAGCTGCGAGTAGAGCTCGGCCTTGCGGTGTTCCCAGATCCAGCGGAAAGGTCCGGCGGCCGAGGCCTCACCCCCGGGGATGAATCCGAGAGCCACGATTGTCACGAGCAGGATCGGGGTTGGTCGGTGCATGATCACGATCTTCTCCCAGTGTGGTACGTCGCCTGGTCAGGGGCGGTCCTTCGCCACGCTCGATTCCCTCCTGCCTGATTGCCCTCCTGTTGGGACTCGGCTCGCCGCCGCCCCGGGGTGTGGAGCGAATCGAAGCCCCGGCGCAACCTGCCCGACCCGCACCCCACCCCGCCCCGCAACCCCTACAATCGGCCTGGGTCGCCGCCTGGGTCGGGCGGGGTCGCGGGCGGAAGTAATGACGGCCGTTTCAGTCAACGACGCCCGCGACAACTTGCAATGGTTCATCGACGAGACTGCGACGTCGCACGAACCGCTGTTGATTGCTGGAGAGCGGCAAAGACTCAGTACGCAGTGAAAAGGTAAAGGGGCGATGTGCCGTCACCCCACTGCGTTTGAGCGACAGTATCGCCCCACAGGACACAGTCGCTATCGAATGTGGTGAATCGCGACGGTGTCCGGCTTTGCAAATCTGGTGAGTACGATGGAACTCATGCCTCAGCAGGGTTTTCAGCCACGTTTCTCGATCACAAACGCCATCACGAATGCGTTGACGCAGATCGAACGCGCACGTGGGTTTCTGGAAGCAGCCACGCTTTCGGAGCAGTGGGTACGTGCCATGGGCGAGAGGGCACTTGTCCTCGAGGCTCATCACACCACGCATATCGAAGGGACTCAGCTCACGCTCGAACAGGCCGAGCGACTGATGCGCGGCGAGACCGTGCCGGAAGCCGATCCCGACGACGTGCGGGAGCTCCTGAACTACCGCCAAGCCTTCGAGCTTGTTTCGGACTATCTGAATAGCGGCTTGCCTATCACGGAAGGCCTGATTCGTGAGATTCACCAGCGACTGGTTGCCGGCGTGCGGGGCGACACGGCAATGCCGGGACAGTATCGTCTCGTTCAGAACTACGTCGTCAACTCAGCGACCGGCAAGGCCGTCTACACACCGCCACCTCCCGGAGACGTGCCGCCGCTGATGGCGGAGCTGGTGGCATGGATCAACTCCCCAGGCGAGCTTCATCCCGTACTCGTCAGTGGAGTGGCTCAGTTTCAGTTTGTTCATATCCATCCGTTTGTTGACGGAAACGGTCGTTCCTCACGGCTCCTATCGACGCTCTGTCTGTACCGGGCGGGATATGACTTCAAGCGGCTCTTCACTATCAGCGAATACTACGACCGGGACCGACCCTCGTTCTATGCTGCCATCCAGGGCGTACGTGACAGCGGCATGGACTTGACCGGCTGGCTGGAGTTCTTCGTCGAAGGTCTCGCAACGCAACTGGCTGAGGTCAAGCAGCGAGGAGAGCGTGCAATCCATCGCGGCATCCTCACGAAAGAGCACAATCTGTCGGAGAGGCAAGCGATTGCGTTGGGGCACGTCCTGGAACACGGCGGCCTGACCATTCAGGAACTCGAGGCCCTGTGCGAAGGCGTGAATCGCCGATCATTGCAACGCGACCTCAAAGACATGGTCGAAAAGGGTCTGTTCGATGAGCGCGGGACTGGCCCGACCGATCCGACGAAGCAGTACGTACCCGGCAAGATCATGTCCGGGTAGGGGGCTGTGACAAGCTACGACACTAAGCTGTGACAACCCCCCAATGTCCGTGAAATGGCCGGGATTCTCCCGTCTTTTCCAGAGGCCGAAGGGGGCTTTTGAACGCCGCCGCAAAAGTGCGGCCGCAGGAACGCAGCATCGAGCAACTGCGTTGCCTACTACCTTGCCCGGATGGAACTCATAGGCCGGGCCGGGCGATGCTTGCGGGAGTGCCATTGGCAGGGCGGCGCAACCTGCCCGACCCGCACCCCACCCCGCCCCGTAACCCCTACAATCGGCCTGAATCACAACGAGGAAACCCCGAGGGATCGTGGCGATGCCGCCGGAACGAATCGTCGACAAGCGCGGCCGTGCCCGCCGCGTGCTTGCAAAACTCGCCCGCAGCTATCCCGATGCCGCCTCCGAACTGAGCTTCGGCACGCCCTTCGAACTGCTCGTCGCCACGATCCTCTCGGCGCAGGCCACCGATGCGAGTGTCAACGCGGCCACGCCCGCGCTCTTCGCGGCCTATCCCGACGCCCCGCGGCTCGCGAAGGCCGCACCGCGGCAGATCGAGCCGTTCATCAAGACCATCGGCCTGTTTCGCACGAAGGCGAAAAACATCGTCGCCGCCGCCAGGCAACTCGTGGAGCAGCATGGCGGCAAGGTGCCCGAAGACTTCCAGGCTCTGCTCGCCCTGCCGGGCGTGGGCCGCAAGACCGCCAACGTCGTCGCCAGCAATGCCTTCGGCCGGCCGGGAATCGCGGTCGACACCCACGTCGGCCGCCTTGCCCGCCGGCTGCGGTTCAGCCGCCACGACAACCCCGACAAGGTCGAGAAGGATCTCGAAAAGCTCTTCGACGCGAAGCACTGGACCTTCCTGCACCACGCCCTGATCCTGCACGGCAGGCGGGTCTGTCATGCCAGAAGCCCCGCCTGCGAGAGTTGCCGCCTCGCCGCCGACTGCCCCTCGGCCGCCCGCCCTCATCCACCGCCCATGAGCCGCTCGGCCACCTCGGGAAAGACCACGCGGAAGGCGAGGTAGGCCATCAGGAAGGTCAGCGTGAGGTTGAGGCACTGCCCGCAGATGTAGAGCACGACGGGCTTGGCCGAACCCATCGCCGCGGCGAGCCGCCGCACCTGCGTCTCCAGGCCGATGCTCACGAATCCCAGACAGAAGCACCACGACCGCATCATCTTCACCGGCCCTCCGACGGTGGCGGCCACCTCCTCGGCCCGTCCGCTCGAGGCCAGCAGGGTGAAGATCGCCGAAGCGGCGAGAAAACCGAGCACGAACTTCGGCATCCGCCGCCAGATCTCGGCCAGCCAGCCACCCGGCGAGGCCACGGCCATTCCGCCCTCATCGGACGTGCGGGCCCACCAGGCGGCCACGACCAGCGAGATCACGCCGATCAGCACGTTTTGGATGAGTTTGACCGAGGCGGCCACGTCGCGGGCCACCGGGCCGACCAGTTCGCCCGCGGCCACAACCGCCCCGGTTGAGTCGACGGTGCCGCCGATCCAGGCCCCGCCGAGCACCTCATCGATGCCGGCCGCCTCGATCACCGCCGGCAGGGTGAACATCATGATCACCGTGAAAGCCAGCGAGATCCCGATCGCGATCGAGAGTTCTTCCTTCTTCGCGCGGCAGGCCGCCGCCGTGGCCACCGCCGCCGAGACTCCGCAGACGCTCATGTCGGCGGCGAGCACGAGGTTCAGTGATCGTGAGGGAATCTTGAGCACCCGCTGCCCGAAGAGATACGTCGAGACGAGCACCACCGGTGTCGTGACCCAGGAGACGAGGATCCCCGGCGGCCCGAGCTTCATCAGGGTGCCGAAAAGCAGCCCGGCCCCCATCAGCACCAGGCCGGTCTTGATGTAGAGCTCTCCCTTGAGGGCCGGCGCGAGCCATGCAGGCACCCCGTAGAGATTGCTCACTGCAAGGCCCCCGGCAAAGGCCCAGAGCACATACTCCAGCTGCAGTCCCTTGATCACCGTCTGGGTGCTCACCAGCCAGGCCAGCACCGCCATGCCCGTGATCACCGCAACTGGCAGCAGGCTCCGCGAGAGCGGCACGCCCGTGCCCGCCAAGGCCACGGCAAACACCGCCACGCACCCGCACGCCGTTGCCGCCACCGCCAGGCCCCGCGAGGGGCCGCCCTCAGCCGTGGGGCCCTCGAAAGCCTCGCGTGGATCGAACGACCAGCCGCCCGGCTTGGCGACCCAGGCATCCAGCACGTTGCCGGCGGGCGACACGCACCACCAGGCCACCGCCAGCAGCACCGCAGCGATGACCATCGCCCAGATGTCGTCGCTGCGTCGCCAGGCGGGGCCGGGGGGAGGTGACATCGGCTGCGTCATGCAGGGCGTGGAGAAGCAGTCTCGAGGCGAACGCCGCGGCCTACACGCCGCACCGCATCCGTCCCTCGCACCGACGATACCGCGAACGCTACGATCCTGTCATGCCCCACAGCCTCAGCCGCGAACAGGTTCGTGAAATCGACCGCCGGGCGATTCAGGAATTCGGCCTGCCCGGCATCGCCCTGATGGAGAACGCCGGTCGCAACGCGGCCGAACTGATTCAGGCCCGCTTCCCCTCGGGGCCCGCGGTGATTCTCTGCGGCAAGGGCAATAATGGCGGCGACGGGTTTGTGATCGCCCGGCACCTCCAGCTCGCCGGCCGCGAGCCGCAGATCCTGCTCGCCGCGGCCGCAGACGAGTTCGGCGGCGATGCGGGAATCAACTTCACGGTCGTCTCTCGTAGCGGCCTGGTGATCGAACCGCTTGCCGAAGCGGCCGAAGCGACCTGGCGGCAGCGGCTCGCCGGGGCCGCAGTGATCGTCGACTGCATCCTCGGCACCGGGGCTGCCGGCAGCCCGCGGGGGGCCGCAGCGGTGGCGATCAACGCCATCAATGCCACCCGCGACGCCGCGGTTGCAACGCGGGTCGTCGCGATCGATCTGCCTTCCGGACTCGACTGCGATTCCGGCGAGGCTCCCGGAGCCTGCGTGCGGGCCGATCTCACGATCAGCTTCGTGGCGGCCAAGCGGGGCTTCGAAAACCCCGCCGCCGGCAGATTCACCGGCGAGGTCGTGGTCGCGGGTATCGGCGCCCCCCGTTGCCTGCTCGAGGCGGCCGGCTGTGCTTCAGCCCGGCTCAGTCGATGACGTTGGGCGGGGGTTTGGGCTTCGAGGGCTTCTTGCTGCTCTTGGGTGGCGACGGGGGGGGCTTCGTGCCGTAGGCATAGCGGCCCAGCGGAATCGTGTATTGGTGGTCGCTGGCGAGAGGCACCCAGCCGGCCGCAAATCCCCGTTGGCCGGCCGCCTGCCGGGCCAGGAGATAAGCCTCGTAGCTGTCGGGCCAGACATAGAACCGCAGGTAAAACTCCTCCGGCCCCACAAGCCGCAGGGCCCGGATGAAGTCGCCGTTGCCGCGGACCGCCGCAGCCGCCTCGTCGCCCGCCCCGGGACGCGGTTCGAGGATCAGCCTCGGCCACCGATTGCCGGCGTTGGTCATGCGGAGCTCGAAGTCATCACTGCGAATCGGACGCGCATTGAACTCCTTCTCAAAAAGCT
>Ga0180430_10005733_pt1 | contig 10247 bp, 12 predicted proteins | sample SS_ome_9_FD_132999 | JGI IMG/M metagenome (GOLD analysis project Ga0180430, IMG submission 132999) | Hypersaline lake sediment archaeal communities from the Salton Sea, California, USA - SS_1_S_2 metaG | ecosystem: Environmental > Aquatic > Non-marine Saline and Alkaline > Hypersaline >... | reverse complement strand
TTCCGCGTGACCGGCCTGGAAGCCGCCTCCGTCCATTTCGACTGGGCCTGGCAGCCCAACGGCTCGCTCTACTTCGTGCCGAGCGCCGCCGAGCCTCTGAGCTTCGGAGAGCTGAAGCCGCGCTGGTAGCCTCTACCAGGACATGCTCTCCAAGTGCCGCTTGAGCTGGACCATGGTCCGGAACTTCCCGAGAATCAGCCCCTGCTTGAGCCCGCAGATGATCTCCTTCACCGCGGCGGGCTGCCTGGCGTAGTGCCGTTTCCCCCCCAGCGAGTCGTAGAAGAGCCGGATCAGATCGATGATGTCCGTGCGCCGGTTTTCCGTCTTGGTGTCGTCGAGGTGGAAGAGGTCCAGCAGCTTCAGCTCGAAGCTCAGGCCGTGCCGGCTCACGATGATGTTCTCCGAATGCAGATCGCCGTGATACTCGCCCGCCTGGTGGATCTCGGCCATGCCGGTGGCCAAGGCATGCAGCAGGTGCAGACCCTCAAAGGGCAGCAGGCGCTTCCCGGGTTGGCGGGCGATGAATTCGCTGAGCAGGTCGCCCTCAACGTATTCCGAGATCAGCGCCGTGATGCTCGCGCCCTTGAAAGTGAAGCTCTCGTCCGTGTGATACTGGATGGGCATGGCGCAGTAGCGCAGCCTATGCAATTTGCGCGCGTAGATGCGAGCGGCCCGTCCACGTGGATTGCGTTTCGGGTAGAAGAGCTTGGCCGCACGCTCGATGCGCGTCCTCGTCTCCTCGACGCGATAGACCTCGCCCTCCCATCCGCCGCCGAGCTTGGACAGGATTCGGTACTTCCCGGCGATGAGACAGCCGGGCTTCAGGTCGAAGGCTTCGATCTTCACTCGAGCCATCTATCCACCTCTGGCGAAAATCAGCTGCGCGATGAATCCCGCCAGAGGCGGGAAGATGAGCACGGAGGCCAGACGGATGAGCGTGAGCTGCCATCCCAGGATGCCCACCTCCATGGGCAGGCGGCCGACGGCCCAGAGCGACCATCCCGTGAGGAATGCGACCATGGTGCCCACGCTGGCGCCCGAGCGCACGAGCCCCGCGGCGATCGGTAGGCTGACGTAGGGACCGCCCGGTGCGAGACCTCCGGCGACCGAGCCGATGAGGATGCCCCGCCAGCCCGAGGCCTCGCCCACCCAGCGTGCGATAAGGGGCTGGGGAATGAGCACCTGGATCATCCCCGCCACGATGAAGGCGAAGACGAGGAGCGGGATGATCTGCCAGAGCATGGTGCCGGCGCCGCGAAGGCCGGTGAGGGCTTCGCCCTGGCCGCGCGACCATCCGAGTGCGAGCAGGCCGAGCGCCAGGACGCCCATGATGAGCGTCGGGACGAGCATCCTCATGCTGCTACTCGGCCGGCGGGCCGGCGGCCTGCGACTTGCTGCGCTCGATGGACTGCAGGGCCAGGTAGTTGGCCCCGAACTTCTTCAGGTTATCGAGCTCGGTGTCGTATTGGTCGAAGTGCCTCTCCTCGTCCACGACAAGTTCCTCGAAGAGAGCCTTCGAGACGGAGTCGGCATTGGCCGCGCACTCGTTGGCCCAGAGGTTGTAGTCGCGGGCGCTGGATTCCTCCATGCCGGCGGCCATCTCGAGCATCTTATCGACCTCGTGGATCTTCTTCACGTCCTCCGCCGCCGTCAATTCCACCTCTCCCTTCAGGAAGAGAATGCGCTCGGCGATCTTCTCGATGTGCATCATCTCATCGATGGAGGTGCGCTTGAAAAGCGTGGCGAGCAGGTCGTAACCCTGATCGTCACAGTGGAAGTGGAAGTACATGTACTGATGAACGGCCGACAGCTCGTCGGCGATGGCTTTGTTGAGCAGCTCGACGCTTTTCTCGTGCATCCGATCTCCTCTCGACGAAGTCCTCATTAGCGATGCGGAATATCAAACCGGCAGAGCCTAGCACAGAGGGATCGCCGAGAAAAGAGGAGCTGAAGCGATCAGCCCTTACTTGCGCAGCAGCTTGAAGGCGTGATTCCCCGATCCCGTCGCGAAGTATTGGAGGATCCAGACCATGGCGAGACCCTCCAGATAGCGCGAGGCCTCGATGCCGCCCAGATCGACGACGGGCCATCCCAGCTCTTCGATGAGCCCCTGTGCCGTCACCTTGGCCGGCTCGTGGTTGCCGCAGATGAACATATCGGGGGAGCCGTCCGGGAAATCGGGCTCCACCATGTGCGGATTCCCCACGATGTTGAAGGCCTTGACCACGTAAGCCTCCGGCAGCCAGGCCTGAATTCGCTCGCCGGCCGAATCCGTCCCTCCGATCGCGAGCCTGGGGGGCATGCCCTCGCTGAAGTCGAGGGGATTGGTGGCGTCCATGACAAGCTTGCCGGCCAGATTACCGGGATCGGCGAGCTTCAAGGCGTTCTCCGTGCCGCCCCAGAGCGTGGCGAGAACCGCCAGGTCGCCGAAAGCCGCGGCCTCGGCGAAGGTTCCGGCGCGAACCCCGCTACCGGTCTTTGCCACCCAGTCCTTGACCTTTGCTTGTCCGGGATCGCGGGTGCCCATCATCACCTGGTGGCCCCGCGCGGCCAATCCAGCGCCGAGCACCTGCCCCACGTCTCCGCTTCCTAAAACTGCGATCTTCATCCTGGCTCCTTTCGCCGAGTTTGGTGAAAATTCTAAGCCCCCGAAGGATCCTTTTCAAGATCGTCGTCCGCATAAGTCGTTCCCATATAAAGAGTTCATGGCCTTCTTGACTGTAATCTGGGCTCTTCCGGGTCATTTCTCTTGCCTCCGCGGATCTTCCTGTTCATTATATAGATAGTCTTAATAAAGAGATGCGATATAAAAACCATCCGGGACGGCGAAGCGCGATGAGCAAGGCCAAGGTAGAGGTCCAGAACCTGACGCGCAGCGGAAACGAGGCATTAATCCTCGCCTCCCTTGCCGAAGGCCCGAGGCACGGCTACCAGCTCGCGGTGGATATCGAGGAGCGAAGCGGCGGCGTCTTCCGCTTCAGGCACGGCACCCTCTATCCAATCCTGCACAAGCTGGAGAAGGACGGCATCATCAAGGGCGTCTGGTCCGAGGAAGGACCCAGAGGCAAGCGAAAGAGCTACGCGCTGACCGCCAGGGGCCGGCGATTCGCGCGCGAGCAGCGCGAGTCATGGCGCGACTTCCTCGGACACTTTCTCGCCGCCATCGGCCGGGAGGAAGAATGAGTCGATTCGCGGAATCCTTCACGACCACGCTCTGGGGCTTCGGCTTGCTGCTCATTTCGGGTGTGGCCTGGTTCGTCCTGCGGACCTGGCGGCAGGTCTCTATGAAAACATCCACCATTTAGGAGACGACCATGCATCGCTCGCCTCGATTTCTTCCGATCCTCCCGATGGTCTTCGCGACGCTTCTGGCGGCCTGCGGCTCGGGCGAAGACATTCAGGGCGACATCACGAGCGGTCTCTGGCGCGGGGACGGCGGCCCCGAGAGCTTCTACTGGGAGCTGTGGCGGGAGGGTGATGGCTACGGCGGCGTCGTGCACACCCTCCGGGAGGGAAGGAAAGAGAGCGAACTTCCGGTTGCACGAGTGACCTGGAATCCTCCGCGCCTGGAAATGGAGATGTCGGCCACGGGTGCCGTTTATGCGGGTCGCGTGGATTTCAAGGAGGGAAGGATCCGCGGCGGTCTTCGTTACGGCGGTGGAAAGGGCCCGGACATGGAATTGCGCAGGGTCGAAGCCTCGCAGGTCCCCGGCCTGCGCGCGCGGCCATCTGGCGAGATCTACTACTACTCTCAACCTTCCAAAACCGACGACGGCTGGGAGACCGCTCGCTGCGAAAGCCTGGGCATTCCGGTCGAGTCCGTGGAAAGCCTGGTTCGGGACATCATCGCCGGTGAGGGCGGCGTGATCCACTCGCTCCTGCTTGTCCAGGGCGGCAGGCTGGTGCTGGAGGAGTATTTCCACGGCTTCGGCCCCGGCACTCTTCACAGACTGGCTTCCGTGACTAAAAGCGTGTCATCTCTGCTGGTCGGCCAGGCGATCGATGCCGGGCGGATCGAGAATGTGGAAGCGCCGCTGGAAGATTTCTTCGAGGACTATCCGACCGGTTCCGACTGGCGGAAGCAGAACCTGCGGCAGGTCCTCACGATGTCCATGGGCCTGGATTGGGACGAGAACGGCGGCCCTCACGGCACCGGCCCGCAGCATTTCCAGCAGGTATTCGAGCGCAGGATCATCCACGAACCGGGGACGCATTGGGCCTATCACAGCGCGAACGTGAATCTTCTCGCGGGAGTGATCCGCTCGGCCACGGGTCTGCATGCCGACGAATTCGCCGAACAACGGCTCTTCGAACCTCTCGGAATTCTCGACTACGATTGGAGCGGCCGCGCCAGCGGGGGCTACCGGCTGATGGACGGCAGCCTGCACCTGCGTCCGCGGGATATGGCGAAACTCGGCATGCTCCTGCGCGATGAAGGCCGATGGCGCGGAGAGCAGGTCGTATCGGAAAGGTGGATTCTCGAGAGCACCCGGGAGCAGATCGCGACGGACGGCGCCGAGAGCTACGGCTATCTCTGGTGGATCGGCGAGTTGCCCACGCATCCCGAGGCGACCCGCGCGGTCTTCGCCAACGGTCACGGCAGCCAGTTCATCATCTGGTTTCCGGAACGGGATCTCATCGCGGTGACGACCGGCGGCAACGAGGACAACGGCAAGCACTTCGCGATCGGGGTATTGCTGGGGAAGTACATTCTGCCCCAACTCTAGCTAGTTACTATCGAAAGCGATCAGCTAGCGCGCCTTCGGCTGCGACCCTTTCCGGCCGAAGCCCCCCAATGGTTCCACTTCTTGCCGCCGGGACGTCCTCCCGCCGCGTGACCGCGACGGTCGCCGCGGGGCTTGGCCGCGCGCTCGGGCCTCGGCTCTGCTTCGGGCTCGAAGCCCTCGACCCGCCTGCGCGGAATCGGCGAGCCGATCATCCGCTCGGTGGCGCGCAGCCATCCATGGTCCTCGCCGGTGACGAAGGTGCAGGCGATCCCATCGAGTTCCGCGCGGCCGGTGCGGCCGATGCGGTGCGTGTAGGCCTCGGGCGTGTTCGGCACGTCGTAGTTGATCACATGGGATACGCCGCTCACGTCGATGCCCCGCGCCACGATATCCGTCGCCACGAGGATGTCGTACTTGCGGCTGCGGAATCCGCGCATGGCCTGGTCACGGCGGGCCTGCGACAGGTTGCCCTGGATGCCCACGGCTCGATGCCCGGCCTTGCTGAGCTGCTCGGCCAGGCGGCGAGCGCGATGCTTCGTGCGCGTGAAGACGATGGCCGATTCGCAGTCCTCGCCCGAAAGGACGTGCTCCAGAAGGTCGCGCTTGCTCTTTTCCGGAATCAGGACCAGCGCGTGGTCGATGGTCTCGACCGGCGCGGTGCTGGACAGCTCGACCACGAGCGGGTCGCTCAGAAGGTCATCGGCAAGGTGCCGAATCTCCTTGGGCATTGTCGCCGAGAAGAGCAGGTTCTGACGCTTCCGGGGAAGCGCGGCGAGGATCTTGCGGATGTCCGGCAGGAAACCCATGTCGAACATGTGGTCGGCCTCGTCGATGACGAGGGTCTCGATCCGTTCGAGATGAAGCAGGCCCTGCTGGAGCAGGTCGAGCAGGCGGCCGGGACAGGCGACGATGACGTCGGGGCGCTGGCGCAGCGCTTCCACCTGTCTGCCCTGGGGAACGCCGCCATAGATGGTAACGATCTTCAGGGGCGTGAACCTGGCGAGCAGGTTCATCTCGGCGGAAATCTGGTTGGCGAGTTCGCGCGTCGGGGCGAGCACGAGTGCGCGCGTGCTTCGCTTGCCGCCGGAGAGAAGCCGGTCGGCGATGGGCAGCGCGAAGGCGGCCGTCTTGCCGGTTCCGGTCTGGGCGAGACCGAGGACGTCGCGACCCCGAAGGCCGGCGGGGATGGTGTCGTCCTGAATTGGACGTGGATTCTTGAAACCGGCCGCGCGGATTCCGCGCTGGAGGGACTCGTGGAGACCGAAGCGGTCGAAGCCGCCCGCGTTCTTGCTTACTGATTTAGGCATGTAGCGATATTCCTTCACGGCGGGCGTGCAGGGCATACCTGTACGGCTCGGCCGTATTTCCGACCCATACAACAGTGAAGGGCAAGAGGGAGTTCTTCGGCGGCGCGACCTCGGCTTGGGTTCGAGGTCCTGTTGTTCGCCGCTGTCGGGCGGGAGCCCGATCGATGGATGCAAGGTAGTCTATCTGCCCGGGTTACGCCAGCCCGGGGCTCGATCTTCCCTCAATTGCCCGGAGCGGAACTAGCGCAGGTGGTCGAAAAACAGTGCGTGGTCATCCAGATAGGATCTGCAGCCCAGGTCGAACTGCTCCACGTCGAACCTCCTCCAGCGGGGATTCATGGCGACGGCTCGGGCGCGTTCCACGTTGCCCTCGTGGATCCAGCCTTCGATGTAGTCCACGGGCTCGCACTCGCTCATCGGCCTGAAATAGATCCAACCGTCGCAGAAATCGGCGAGCGTGAAGTGATCGTAGCCGTGCATATAGACGGCGTCCTCGATGGGAAGGTCGGAGAGCGGCGAAGCGGCGACATCGAAACCGACGGGAAAGGGGCCGCCCTCGCGCTCGAGCATGAAGGCGTCCAGTCGCCCGCCGGCGGGATGGACCGTCCTCGCGCCGTAGCCCTCCGCGCCGTGCCAGGGAGAATGCAGGAACACCGTTACCGCGCATTCGCCCAGTTCCTTACGCAAAACGTTGCCCATACGAACCCTGACGAAACCCTGGAACTTGCCGTCCTCGACGCGCGGCTGCCGAAAGCCCGTGAAGGCATGATTGATGCCCGAATAGACGAGCACCTTTTCACCCTGAGTCACCTGGGCGAGCACGGCCTCGGCCCAATCGGCCTCGGTCTGACCGCCATAGGCGCGCCGCCTGGCTTCCACGTCGTCCCAATCGGCCTCGCTCTTGAACTGGCTGAAATCGACGCTGTTGTTGACGCCGATGATGCGGAGGTCCCCGCCGGCCCGACGCGTGCTCCAGCCGGCCTTGAGAATGTCCACGTACTCCCTGAAAGCCCAGGGCATGAACATCCGGAACTGAATTTCGCGGGCGAGGTCTTCGTCCCAGGTCGGGCCGGCCAGCAGCGAGTCGATGAGCTGCTGATCCTCGCGGCGCGCGAACTCCATCGCGAAGACTCTCACGCCCGCCTCGTGAAGGCGGGGTAATAGCGAGCCCACGAATTCGGCATCGTGGCGGATGCGATGGAACTCGCCGATCAAGACAACGTCATGATCTTCGAAGAGGCCGAGCAGGTAGTCGGCGGGATCCCGGCCGTTTTCGGACAGCCAGGAATCGAGATCCTCTTGCAGATTCAGTGAAATCTCGGGCGGATCGACCCGCTCGGAATCGCCGCATGCACTGAGCACGGCGCAGATCACAAGCCAGAGAAGATTTCTATTCATCATTCACACTCCTTCTCCCGTTTCGCCAGTAGCACACCTTGTTTCCTGCTCCGACCTCCTGTCGCCAGCCATCTGAGACATCGGACCCTAAGCGGCCAGGGCCTTTCACGGATTTCGATTCCCAATTCCAGTTCGGCCTTCGTGAAGGAATCTTCGATGAGGGCATCATGCAGAGGACGAAACAGAAGCGGCCAGCTTATCAGGGCAATTCCGGAGGTCTTCATTTCGAGCCTTTGCCTCAACAGCGACCCGCCTGGAGTATCGACGACCTCGTATCCATGCGTCCCATCGAATCCCCGGGGTCCGGTGAAGCGAAATCGGATGGAACGGCCCGGCTCATAGCTCTCGACATCATAACGGATCGGCCCGTGTCCCCCGCGAGCGCCAGCGGCCAGCGGGCGGTCGAAGCGCATGGCCGGCCAGGTCTCGCGGGGCCAGAGAGCCTCGCCGGCGGAAGACAGCGTATCGATGAGCGCTCCAAGCCGTTCGGCCGTCACCGGAAACGTGGCCTCGTGGATGTTCAGGACCCGCATGCTCAGCCTCCCAGCTGCCCCGCGAGACCGTCCAGGAAGAGTTGTACGGCCAGGGCGATGAGGACCATACCCATCAGCCGTTCCAGCGCGACCAGGCCGCGCCTGGAGAGGACCTTGTAAAGAAATGTCGAACTGAACAGAATCAGAAAGACCGCCAGCCAAGCGAGAATGGCCGCCAGAAGCAATTGCCAAAGACTCGCCTCCGAACCCGTGGCGAATAGCAGGAGCACGGCCAGAAGCGAGGGGCCGGCAATCAGTGGGATGGCCAGGGGAACCAGAAAGGGTTCGCCGTCGAATTCGTCCAGCGGCTGACCCGCCCGCGTGGGGAAGACCATTCGCAGGGCGATGAGGAAGAGGATGATTCCTCCTGCGATGCTCACCGACTGCTCCCGCAGTCCCAGGAAACTCATCACCGCGTTGCCGCAGAAGACGGCCAGAACGATGACGGCCAGAGCCAGGAAGAGTTCGCGGACGAGAACCTTGCGTCGGCGTTCCTCGGGAATGCGCTCGAGGATGGGCAGGAAGACGGGAATGTTTCCGAAGGGGTCCATGATGAGCAGCAAGGTCACGAAAACCGATAGCGTGTCCAAGGCAATTCCTTCCGCTATTTCCAGTACTTCGCCATGATCTCCCGCGCCCATTCGGGTTCGCGCAGACCGCCGCGAGGACCGAGTCCACTCATCAGCGGTTTGATATCCAGCACCGGCGTCCCGTCGATCGCATCGAGGCCTTCGACTTTCAAGGAAACGTCGTCCACCTCGAGCAGCCGGCAGATCGAAATGCCGAGCCGGTTGGGACGATCCTTGCCACGCTGCGCGAAGATGCCCACGCGCGGCCAGTCCTCATTGCCGCGAGGACGGCGCGCTCCGTATTCGACGGCCTTTGGATCGGCCTGGTGGAAGTGGATAAGCACTTCGACGTGCGAGAAATCCTCCAGGCCTGAGAGCGCCTTGGCGGAAAACCGCGTCGGATCGAGATCGATGGTCGCGCGAACACCCGCCCATGCATCATCGACGGCCTCCCGGCGACCGCCTCGCACGAAACCGATGGCTTCCACTTCGATCTTCAAGTTTGCTCCCAGATGAATGATTTCGAATTCAAAGTGGGTTAAAGGTTCTCCCCCGCCCGGCGCTCGGATTCCTTGCGCACCGTCCAGCCCTTCCGGTCGCAGTGTTCCAGAAGCGGCACGGAGACCTTTCGGCTGATGTCGAAGCGCCCGCCGATCTCGCCGACGGTGAGCACCTCGCTTGCGGCGAACAGCTCCCGCAGACCCGCGCGAAGTTCCTCCAGCGCGGTGATGTGGACGAGGAAATCTCCATCGATGCGGATCAGCGATCCCTTCGCGACGAGATAATCGACGAGGTCGTTCGCGAAGGAACCTTCGAGTTCCGCGACGAGCCCATGCGACTTCAGGCCGGCGCTTCGCCACGCCGCTTCCGCTTGCTCCACCTGAGAGAGAAGTTCAGGCGTCGGCGCGGGATCCTCGGGGACGACACGCACGCCTTCGCCGCGCAGGCGCAGGCAGCCCTCGGCCTCTAGGTGCTCGAGCATCTTCTGGAAGCTGGCCTGCGGCAGCTCTCTGGCCAGGGCGCTGCGGAGTTGCTCGCGTCCGGGCCCCCAGGCGAGCGGTCGCTTGGAATGAAACTCCACCGCGACGCGCTCGATCTCGGCCACAAGCCTGTCCAGCGCGTCCTTGTGGAAGACCGACTTGCCCAGACGCAGCAGCCTCTTCTCGTCGATCAGGGTTTCCAGGACGCCCTCGCCGCCGTGCTTATCCGCCAGGGCCTGAGCCTGCTTCTCCTGGACGCCCGCGAGCCCCGCTTCCAGGCAGGCGCGATCGACGATTTCAACAGGATCCCCGGCCTCCCGCAGTCGCACGGCCTCCAGATCCGACCGGCGACCATGCCGTCGCTTGGGCGCCTCCGACTCGATGACCGTCGCGCCGGCCACCGTCCGCATCGGCGAGTAGAAGCGCAGGATGATGCGATCGCCCGGCGCCGCTACGGCGACCTCCTCGAGCCTGGCCTGGGCCAGCGCCTCCTCGCCGGGAGGCAATTCCTCGCGGTCGAGCAAGTGCAACCTGCCGAGAACCTCCTGCGTGCCGAAGTGAAATCGTATTCGGGCCCGCTGACGGAGCGGCCTGGGATTCGAGGGCAGGGCTCTCACGCGGATCGTCACCATGTGCGAGGAAGAAAATCGCCCGGGCGTGGCGAGCACCTCGCCGCGATGCAGCTCGTCGTGCTTGACGCCGTGAAGGGCCACGGCCGTACGCTGGCCGGCGA
>Ga0180430_10005732_pt1 | contig 10247 bp, 4 predicted proteins | sample SS_ome_9_FD_132999 | JGI IMG/M metagenome (GOLD analysis project Ga0180430, IMG submission 132999) | Hypersaline lake sediment archaeal communities from the Salton Sea, California, USA - SS_1_S_2 metaG | ecosystem: Environmental > Aquatic > Non-marine Saline and Alkaline > Hypersaline > Sediment... | reverse complement strand
CCGCAGGCCACGGCCTCGGAAATAGAGATAGCGGACTGGCGGAGTGGGTGACGGCCCGGCCGCCTCCCTCAGGTCCGGGCCTTTCTCCGCTGCCGGCGTGCGGCCCGGCCGGCGGTGCACGGGGATCGCATCCATCCAGATCGCCTGCACACCATCGGCGGCCCTGGGCAGGGGGTCGACAATCTCGCGGGGCGTGTAAAGCCCCCCGCCGATCAGGGACTCCAGCGGCTTCCAGCGTTCGTCGTCGGGCCGGATCCACATCTCGTGCGTCCAGGGGGGCTGGAGGATCCCCATCCCGATCAGCACAGCGTTGTCGTGGCCGTCGAGCCGCAGCGCATGGTTGTCGACCGCAGTGGCAACGGTGATCCGACCCTGGAAGGTCGCTTTCGCCGTGCCGTTACGATTGGTCGCCTCGAGCGTCACGTCGTAGACGCCGGGCTCGGGATAGCGGACGCGGGGATGCCGCGTGTCGCTCGTCGCCGGCAAGGCCCCCGGCAGCGTCCACTTCCAGGCGGTCGACTTCGCCGTGCCGCGAGTGCCAGTAGGTCGCGGGATCGCCATCGAAAGCCTTCTCCGCTCCCGAGCCTGGCTGGACGCTGTCGACCGCCACGAGCTTCCAGTCAGCCTGATCGAGCGGGACTGACTGGCCCGACGCCGCGCCGCCCCAGAGCATCAAAGCCGCTGCCGCTGCGCGGGCGAGCAAGCACGATGAGGACCGCGGCACCTCCGGCACTCTTAAAAACATGCGGTCGCGATCGGGCGGGCGGGCGGCCGACCTGCCCCCCTCGGGGGTCAGGCCACCTCCCAGCCGGCCCGGTAGGCCTTGCGGACAAGCGCATCGGCCTCGGGGGAATTGGTGACCTTCACCGCGGCGGCATCCCACTCAATCCGCGTGCCCGCCCGGTAGGCCACGTTGCCCAGCAGCACCGCCTCGGAGAGCGGCCCGGAATAGCCGAAGTTGCAGGTCGTGGGCCCGCCCTCGCGACAGGCCCGAATCCACTCGGCGTGGTGGCCGATCGACTTGGGGATCTGCGCAGGAGGCGGTGTGAAGTTGGCAAACTTCTCCTGGGGGAACAGCTTGTATCCGTTGTAATCGGCAAACATCGTGCCTTCGCTGCCCACGAACATCACGCCGCTGCCGGGCACCCGTTGGCCGGCCACCTCGCGGGGCGTCTTGTTGCCGTCATACCAGGTGAGCTTCACCGGCGGCATGCCTGGGCGGGCGGGAAACTCGTAGCGAACCACAAGCCCCAGGGGGCATGTCTCCGGATGGACCGGCGGGCCCTCGGCCTCGCAGCTGAGCGGATACTGCAGCTTCAAGGCCCAAAACGGCAGATCCATATAGTGGCAGCCCATGTCGCCGAGTGTGCCGTTGCCGAAGTCCCACCACCGCCGCCACTGGGCGGGATGATAGCGGCCGGGCACGTAGGGCCGCTCTGGCGCGGGGCCGAGCCAGAGATCCCAGTGGAGCGTTGCCGGCGGCTCGACGCCCCCCTCGGGCCGCTCGCCACCGCCCCAGCCCTTGCCCACCCAGACATGCACCTCGCCAACCGGCCCAATCGCACCGGACCGAATGATCTCCACGACGCGGCGGTAGTTGTCGCCGGCATGAATTTGGGTGCCCAGCTGAGTGGCCACGCCCGCCTTGGTGGCCTCCTCGGTGAGCAGCCGGGCCTCGGCCACGGTATGGGCCAGCGGCTTCTCGCAATAGACATGCATCCCCTTGCGGACGGCGCGGATCGAGGCGGGCACATGGTGGTGGTCGGCGGTGCTCACCACGACCGCATCGACCGTGCCGTCTTCTTTGTCGATCAACTCACGGTAGTCATGGTAGATGCGGGCATCGGCAAACCGCGGCGGCTTCTGCTTGCCCGGCTCGCCCTGGGGCTTGGTGAGCCGGTCGAGGTAGGTTTCGTCGATGTCACAAAGAGCCACGATCGCCTGGCCTGCCACGCCATTGACGTTGGCCAGGGCACGGTTGGCCGTCCCAATGCAGGCAATCTGCAACTTGTCGTTGGCCGCCAACGAAGGCCGGGCCGCAGTGCCGCTGAAAACCCCGGCGGAGATCCCGGCGGAGAGCGACTGCAAAGCGACACGACGGGAAAGGCGGGGCTGCGCGGGCATGGTTTGCTCCCAGAGCGTGATTCGTAAGAAACCTGCGGGCATGGTATCCTCGCCTTAGTCAGGGTGCAAAGCCCCTTGGATGGCCGCCACCGACCGAGTGATCGCTCCTCTCGAGCCCCACCGATGCGCCACCTTCAGCCGACACTCCTGTTTTTCGCGACGCTCCTGGCCCTCGCGTCCGCCGTGGCTTCCGCGGCACCCTCCGCCGATGCGCTTGCCGCCGCCGGCGCCACGCCTCTCACCGACGACGATGGCCGGATCGTGGAGCTGCGATTTCCCGGGCCCTCGGTCGATCCGTCACTCCTCGCCGAGTTGCCCGAGTTGCCGGCCCTCCGCAGCCTCGTGCTTGCCGGCACCGACGCCGATGACGCCGCCCTGGAACCGATCGGACGCATCACGGCGCTGAAAAACCTCGACCTGCGGGGTTGCCCGGTTTCCAATGCCGGCCTGACGAAGCTCGGCGGCCTGAAAAATCTCGCCGCGCTGCGTCTCTCCGGCAAGTCGGGAGCCACGAGCGTTGACGACGAGGGCCTGGCTGCAATCGGTAAAATCGGCTCGCTGCGGGCGGTGATGCTCGATTTTCTGTGGGTCAGCGAGAAGGGGCTCTCGAAGCTCTCGCCGCTTGCGAAGCTCGAGGATCTGACGCTTGCCGGCACGCTCGTCGACGACGAGTCGATGCCGCTCTTGGCCCGCTTTCCACGGCTGCGGCGGCTGCGGCTGGCCAAGACAAACGTGACGGCCGCCGGGCTGGAAGCCCTCGCCACGCTCGAGACGCTGGCCGACCTCGACCTCAGCGAGTGCCTGTCGCTCGATGACGCGGCCCTCGAGCCGGTCGGCTCGCTGCATTCACTCGAGCGGCTCAATCTCTGGCGGGTGCAGGTGGGCGATGCCGGCGTGGCCCACCTCGCGCCGCTGGTCAGGCTTCGCTGGCTCAACCTCGACAACACGCTCGTCACCGACGCAGGGCTCGAGGCACTCTCGGGAATGCGGCAGCTCGCCTTTTTGCACCTCGGTTCGACCGCCGTTTCCAACGCCGGGCTCGAGCGGCTGGTGGGCCTGAAGTCGCTGCGGGAAATCCGGCTTACGCGGTCGGCCGTGAACGCCGCCGGTGCCGAAAAACTCCGCAAAGCCCTCCCCCAGGCAAAGGTCGTGGTTTCCGAGGCGGAGTAGTCCCGGCAAGGCATTCGTTGCGTGTAAAAAAGCATTCGTTGCCCGCAAGCTGTGCATGTCTCATGCTGTTGGTGTCCCACAGTGTTAAAGCAGACGTTCAGCGAGACGGCGAATCTTCGTTCAGAGGATTTGCTCTCAACTGCAGTCCTTTCGCTCGATTGAGAGAAACCATGCAAGGCTGGTGCAGACTCGGACGAGGCGTCGTGCTCGCTGCCGTCAGCGGAGCCTGCTGGCCCGCATTTGCCGAACCCGCAATCCGTTTCGACCACGACATTCGCCCGATCCTTTCGGAACACTGCTACGCCTGCCACGGCCCCGGCGAGCAGGAGGCGGGGCTACGGCTCGATTCCGCCGAGGCGGCCACCGCCGAACTCGACAGTGGCTCCCTGGCGATCGTGGCCGGCGACGCCGGGGCGAGCGAGATGGTCGCGAGAATCCGCGAGGCCGATCCCGACCTCGTGATGCCTCCGCCGCACACCAACAAGCCGCTCTCCGATGCCCAGAAAGATCTCCTTGTCCGCTGGATCGAGGCGGGCGCCGCCTACGAAGTCCATTGGTCGTTCCGTCCGCTCGAGCGTCCGTCGGTGCCCGAGGCTGTCGATCCCGCAGGAACCAACCCCGTCGACCGCTTCATCGAAGCCCGGCTTGCCGAGGAGTCGCGACTCGCGGGGAGAAGTCTTCCGCTCAACGTCGAGGCCGACCGCCCGACGCTCCTGCGGCGGCTCTCCTTTGCCTTGACGGGGCTGCCGCCGACGCCGTCGGAAGTCGATGCCTTCGTGGCCGACACCTCGCCCGACGCCTACAGCCGGCAGGTGGAGCGGCTCCTGCAAAGCCCCCACCACGGCGAGGAGATGGCCCGCCACTGGCTCGACGTGGCCCGCTATGCCGACACCCACGGCCTGCATCTCGACAACGAGCGGCAGATGTGGGCCTACCGCGACTGGGTGGTCAAAGCCTTCAACGACAACCTCCCCTTCGACGCGTTTACCATCTGGCAGGTCGCCGGTGATCTCCTGCCCGATGCCACGCTCGAGCAGAAGGTGGCCACCGGCTTCTCGCGGTGCAACGTGACCACCAGCGAAGGTGGCTCGATCAACGACGAACTCCTGTTTCGCTACGCCGTTGATCGCACCGCCACCATGACCAACGCTTTCCTGGGTCTCACCGGCCAGTGTGCCGTCTGCCACGACCACAAGTTCGACCCCCTCTCCCAGAAGGAATTCTACTCCCTGTATGCCTTCTTCAACTCCGCGGCCGACCCGGGCTTCGATGGCAACAAACTGCTCACGCCGCCGGTGATGAAGGTGCCCACGCGTCCGCAGCAGGAAGCCCTCGCCTCGCTCCAGGATCGGCAGGACCACCTCGAGCGGGCCCTCGATGCGGCGATCGCGGCGGTGGAATACGTCGATCCGGCAACCCTCGACCCGGCTCCCGAGCCGCAGCGGCTCGAGACGGTTTGGCTCGATGACGAGTTTCCTCCGGGAGCGGTGGTGAAAAGCAGCGGCCGCGATGCCCAGCCGACCGCCTGGTTCGCCGGCAGCAAGGCCGAGGGCGTGTTTGCCGGCCAACAGAGCCTCGAGCGGACCGCCTTCGGCATGGGCCAGGACTACTACGAGAGCGGTGCCGCGGCGATCGCGGTGCGGCCTGACGATGAGGTCTTCGCCCATGTCTGGCTCGATCCTGCCAACCCGCCCAAGAGCGTGATGATCCAGTTCCGCACCGACAACTGGAAGCACCGGGCGGTGTGGGGCAATGCCGAGTCGATTCCCTGGGGAAAGCCCGGCACCGGCGAGCGGTACCATGCCGGCCCGCTTCCCGAAACGGGAAGCTGGGTGCGACTGACCGTGCCTGCCGCGGCGATGGGCCTCACGACGGGAATGAAGATTAACGGGTTCGCCCTGACTCAATATGACGGCCACGCCCGCTGGGACCTCGTGGGGGCGGTGAGCATCAACGACCCCGCGGCCGACCCCTCGCGGTCGCTGCGAGCATGGTGGGCGGAACGCACCGGCAGGAAAAAACTTGACGAACTCCCGCGGGATCTCCGGGAACTCGTCAGGGCCGGCCCGGAGAAGACGACCGACACCGAAGATGTCGCCCGCATCCGCCGCCATTGGCTGACGAAAGAATGGAGCGAGCGTCCCGACGCACTTCTCGAGGCGACTGCCGCGGTCGAGGCTGCCAGGAAGGCACGGGCTGAACTGGAGAAGAGCATTCCGAGCAGCTTCGTGTTTGCTGATTCGCCGAAGATGCGGGAGAGCTTCGTGATGCAACGGGGGGCCTACGACAGCCCCGGTGACAAGGTGCCGCGGGCCACGCCCGCTTTCCTGCCCGATCTCGAGGTGGCCGAGGGCACGACGCCCGACCGTCTCGATCTCGCCCGCTGGCTGGTTGCCGACAGCCAGCCGCTCACGCCCCGCGTGGCGGCCAACCGGCTCTGGCAGCAGTTTTTCGGGACGGGGCTCGTCAAGACCAGCGAAGACTTCGGCCTGCAGGGCGAGCCGCCCTCCCATCCGCAACTGCTCGACTGGCTGGCTGCGGAATACCGCGAGAGCGGCTGGGACACGCGGCACATGGTGAAACTGCTGGTCACCAGCCGGGCCTTCCGCCGGGCAAGCGACGCACGCCCGGAGCAGCTCGCCGCCGACCCTGAGAACCGCCTGCTCGCCCGCGGCCCCCGGTTCCGGCTGGCCGCCGAGCAGATCCGAGACAACGCCCTGGCCGTCTCCGGGCTGCTGGTCCGCACGATGGGCGGCAGGGGCGTGAACCCCTACCAGCCCCCCGACATCTGGGAGCCGGTCGGCTTCGGCAACTCCAACACCCGCTCCTACAAGCAGGACTCGGGCGAGGCCCTCTACCGCCGCACGCTCTACACCTTCTTCAAGCGAACGGCACCGCATCCGGCGCTCGTCAACTTCGATGCCCCCAACCGCGAGCAGTTCTGCAGCCGCCGTGAGCGGAGCAACACGCCGCTGCAGGCCCTGCAGCTGATGAACGACATCCAGCACGTCGAGGCGGCGAGAGCCCTCGCGGCCCGCACGCTCGTCGAGGCCGAGGCGGACGACGCGGCCCGCATCGAGTGGCTGTTTCGCGTGGTGCTGGCCCGCCGACCAACAGCGGAGGAGTCAGGGATCGTCGCCGACACGCTTGCGGACAATCGGGCCCGCTACGAGGCCGACGTCGAGGCCGCCAAACTTGCGATCGCCCACGGCGAGTCGAAGCCGCCGGCGGACCTTCTCCCGGCAGAACTCGCCGCCTGGACCCTGCTTGCCAACATGATGCTCAACCTCGACGAGACGGTGACCCGCAACTGACCGGAGCCCGCCATGAGCCCGCTCGACACCCCGGCCCACAAGCCGCTGAACACGAACCTCGCCCGCCGGGCCTTCCTGGGCACCGCCGGAGTGGGCGTGGGGGCGGCGGCTCTCTCGCTGCTCGAGCGGCGGGCGGCCGCAGCGGCGAGCGACCCGGCCGCCGGAGTCGGCAGCGGCGGCGGCACAGTCCACCCCGCCCTGCCCGGGTTTCCCCACCATGCCCCCAAGGCAAAACGGGTGATCTACCTGCACATGAACGGCGGACCCTCCCAGATGGATCTCTGGGACTACAAGCCACGCTTGAGGGACTACTTCGACAAGGACATCCCGCCGAGCGTCCGCGGCGACCAGCGGCTCTCCACGATGACCAGCGGCCAGCAGCGGTTTCCTGTGGCACCCTCGAAGTTTGCCTTTGAGCGGCGGGGTGAGTGCGGCCGCTGGATCTGCACCGATCTCCTGCCCCATACCGCAGGCATCGTCGATGAGATCGCCCTGGTAAAAACCGTCCACACCAACGCGATCAACCACGACCCGGCCTGCACCTTCGTCATGACCGGCAACGAGATTCCGGGCAAGGCGAGCATCGGCAGCTGGCTGGCCTACGGCCTCGGCAGCGAAAGCGACGACCTGCCGGCCTTCGTGGTCTTCACGCCGCAATTTCCCAAGACCGGCAACGCCCAGGCACTCTTCTCACGGATGTGGGGCAGCGGCTTTCTGCCGACGCGGTTTTCCGGTGTCACCCTCCGCGGCTCGGGCGATCCGGTGCTCTACCTCGACAACCCCGCGGGGATCTCGGCGGCCGACCGGCGACGGATGCTCGACGGACTCAATGATCTCAATGCGATCGGCTTCGACCGCTACCGGGATCCCGAGATCCAGACCCGCATCGCCCAGTACGAGATGGCCTTCCGGATGCAAACAAGCGTGCCGGAACTGACCGACCTCTCCGGCGAATCGGCGGAAACGCTCGCTCGCTACGGAGACGACGTGAACAAGCCGGGCACGTTCGCCCATTCGGCCCTGATGGCCCGCCGGCTCGTGGAGCGGGGCGTTCGCGTGGTGCAAATTTTGCATCGCGGCTGGGACCAGCACGGCAACCTGCCCGGGGCGATCACCAACCAGTGCCTCGATACCGACCGGGCCACAGCGGCGCTGGTCACCGACCTCAAAGAGCGAGGCCTGCTCGACGACACGCTCGTCGTCTGGGGTGGTGAGTTTGGCCGCACCGTCTATTCGCAGGGCAAGCTCACCAAAGACAACTATGGCCGCGACCACCACCCGCGGAACTTCTGCATGTGGATGGCCGGAGCCGGCGTGAAACCCGGCATTTCCTTCGGCGAGACCGACGACTTCAGCTACAACGTCGTGGAGAACCCGGTGCACGTCAACGACTTCAATGCCACGATCCTGCACCTGATGGGGATCGACCACGAGCGATTCACCTTCAAGTTCCAGGGGCTCGACCAGCGGCTGACGGGCGTCGAGCACCAGCGGGTGGTGGACGAAATCCTGGCCTGACAGACTGTGCAACAAGTCTGCCGCCGCTGTGCCCTCAGCTCGGCATCGGGTTGCGAAAGTGCAGGTCGAGTTGCGGGAAGGCGATCTCGATGCCCTCCTCGGCGAATCGCTCGTGGATCGCGGTGTGCATCTCGTGGATGGCATCGAGGCGGTTGTCGAGCGATCCGAGATAGAAGCGGAGCATGATTTTCAGCGATGAGTCGGCGAACTCTTCGAAGGTGATCAGCGGAGAGGGATCGGTGAGCACGTGCGGGTTGCTCTCGCAGATCTCGCGGAGCAGCTTCGTGGCCCGCCGGGTGTCGCTGCCATAGGCCACGCCGACCGGCAGATCAACGCGGTTGACCGAGTCGCTGAGGGTCCAGTTGATGACCCGACCGGTGATCAGGTCCTTGTTGGGCACGATGTACTCCTGGCGGTCCCAGGTGGTGACGGTGGTGGCCCGGATGCGAATCCGCGACACGACACCGGAGAAGCCGTCGAGAGTGACCACGTCTCCCACCCGAATCGGCTGCTCGAACAGGAGGATGATCCCGCAGACGAAATTGGCCACGATCTCCTGCAGTCCGAAGCCGAGGCCGACCGAAAGCCCGGCCACCAGCCACTGCACGCTGCCCCAGGAGAGCCCCAGCGTGCCCGCGGCAAGCACCAGCCCCAGCCCGGCGAGGATGTAGCTCGTCAGCGAGGTCACCGCGTAACGGGCGGCATGATCAAGAGGCAGGTGCCGCAGCAGGGCCGCCTCGAGCAGTCCGGGGGCGTTACGAACGGATATGAATGTGAGAACCAGAATCGGCACCGCCACCAGCAGGTTGGCCAGTGTCACGGCGCCGGTGACCGTGCCGTCGGCGGAGCGAACCTGCCAGAGCACGACGTTGTCAAAGAGGGCCAGGGCCGGCAGCACCGGCGACCAGATCCAGTAGATCCCCACCAGGGCAGCCACGAAGAGCGTCGCATCGATCAGCCGCCGAGACTGCTGGTTGATCGTGCCCACGTCGAGCCGGTTGAGGTCGAGGATTTCGGCGGCGGCCCCGGCGGCCTCGGCCTGCTCCCTCGCCGCGGCGCGTTCCTTCATCTGGGCAAGCGCGATTCGCCGCCGTGAGATCAAAAGCCACCGCACCGCCAGGCCGTGGAGCACCGTGGCCACGATCACCACCCAGATCGACCGGTAGAAGCAGGTCGAGAGTTGGCCGGCGGAGTAGCCGTAGCCCGCCAGGGCCAGGCCCGCCAGCGAAAGCGGCACGGCGACTGCCAGGGGCCGCCAGATCCAGGCCAGCCGCCCCGAGGAGCCCAGGCCCCATCCGGCGGCCATTGCCGCCGCCACGCCGTGCACCGGGTGGGCCAGCCGCCAGAGGATCACCGCGGCAACCACCATCAAGAGCACGAAAAAGAGGTTGCCGGCGGCGGCGATCTCGTCATGCGAACTGCTCGCCTCATCGAAGAGCCTCCAGAGAAAAACGAGCGGTATCGCCAACACGATCGCCCGCCAGACGGCCAGTCTGATCGCCGAGAGCACCCCGGCCGACCAGCCGAAGTGGTCGGCCGCGATCCCGTGGGGCCGGGCGAACTGCCTGAGAAACTCCAGCGGCAGGAGCATCGTGGCCACCGTGGCGAGCGCCTCGGCGGTGACGGCGGTCGCCGTTTCCTCCTTGCCGATGACCGAAAGCAGCCTTGCCGGCAGCCAGACCGCAAGCCAGGCCGGTATCGCGGCCACCGCCGTCAGCAGCATCGCCTCGATGGTGGGTCGCATCCGCAGGGCCCCCGAGGAGCCAACGGTGCCACCCAGCTGCACGATCTGCCCGCCGATCCATCTCCGCAGGAGAATCAGGATTCCCAGCGCCACCAGCCCGCCGACGGCCAGCCCGGGGCGGGCGGCGATCGATCCGGAGAGCGACAAGGCCACGCTGCGAAGCTGGTCAGGATGCAGCAGCATGCCCACACCGTGGGCCGCCTCCACGAGCACCGCCGGTGAAAAGGCCGCGTCGCTGCGGACCCATAGCAGGTGCCTGTCGATGAGAATGCGAAAGTCCCGCACGACCGCCTGGAGTGTCTTCTGCTGAACACCCAAGGGAATCAAGGTCTCGGTGAGCAGTCGCTCGGCGTCACTGTCCATCGACTGCAACAGTT
>Ga0180430_10005730_pt1 | contig 10250 bp, 18 predicted proteins | sample SS_ome_9_FD_132999 | JGI IMG/M metagenome (GOLD analysis project Ga0180430, IMG submission 132999) | Hypersaline lake sediment archaeal communities from the Salton Sea, California, USA - SS_1_S_2 metaG | ecosystem: Environmental > Aquatic > Non-marine Saline and Alkaline > Hypersaline >... | reverse complement strand
GGACAGCGGTGAAGATATACAGCGGGTTGAGATCGGTAACTACCGGGCGTTACTTATCCACGGGGACGAGATCGGTAGGAATGGGTTCGCGTCCACTAACACGATCACGAACCATGTTAATCGCTGGAGGTCGGGGTCGTACCCGTGGCACTTCCGCGATGTTTACGTCGGCCACTACCACACGCACTACCAGTCAAGCCTCGCAGATGGAGCAGGAGCGATCTATGGAACAGGAAGCACAGAATCGGACAACCGTTACGCCTCCGTTGGGTTGGCTTCATCAGCGGTCCCGTCACAAAGACTCCACTTCATCGACCCAGACAAAGGAAGAGTCACGGCGCAGTACCAGGTCTGGCTTGACCACTGACCCCACCGTAGCCGTGGACGCGTTGCGGCTGGTGGATGAGGACCGTCAGGAGAAGTACGGCGACTACGAGGAGAATCTGGGGCGTATCGCCCAAATGTGGTCAGCGTTCCTCAATACGGACATAACGGCTATGGATGTCGCTCTTATGATGGTGCTCGTAAAAACCTCTCGGGCGAAGGCCGGGTACGCCAGAGATAACGCGGTGGACGGGGTAGCATATTTCCTGATCCACGATTCTCTAGCGAGGTACGATGGCAGGTAACACCAGGAGTCTCATAGCGAAACTCCAGTACGGTGATCTCACGGTGACGCTTACCGCTGAGGGTGCTTCGTGGAACCCTGACATCGCTGATGATCTGATTAAACGGGTGGGTGTGTTGTGGAAGGAATCGCTGGAGTCGATGCTGGACACGAACACGTGGCTGGCTTTCGACGCCGATCATGAAGACGACTAGGGTCGCGTATCTTTCGGGGGAGTGGACGAACCTCCCCAACGGTGAAGTCATCCCCGGTGGATGCACGTATTACCGCTGTTTCTTGCCGATGCACGCGAGTAGGTTCCCTGCCGCTATGGGGCGTCCAGCGTGGACTTCACAGTACGGGTTTGGGGTGAACGAGGGGAACGGTAAGGCGACGTTCGGTTATCAGGTGATTGTTCTTAAGCAGTTGATGGACCGCTGGATACCGCACCAGATGGAAGTCGCTCAATCGTTGGGGCAGAAGATCATCGTGGACGTGGACGACTTCTACCACGGTCTACACGAATCTAACTCTGCTTATGAGACGACCGACCCAGCGAAGAACAAAGTACGCAATAGAGATATTTATGAACGGATTATACGTAGTGCCGACATGCTAGTTGTTTCTACACCGGAGTTGTACAACTTTTATGGGGAGTGGAACGAGAACACGAGGCTTGTGCGTAACTCGGTGTATCCGCAGCAGTTCAATAGGCGTCCTGTTTCACGTGAAACACCTGTGATCGGGTGGGTAGGGGCGCTGGGCTATCGCAGCGGCGACATCGAAACGCTTAGGGAGTGGCTGCCTGATTTCCTGGAGGAGCGCGATCTGTTGTTTCAGCACTCAGGTCATGTTCCATCTATGGGTTCGTTCGCTGACGTTTCAGGTATTAATCCTGAGCGCTTGCGTACGTTGCCGATGCAGCCGATGAACCGCTACCAACTGCTTTTTCAGATGGATATTGGCCTGGTGCCATTAAACGACATACCTTTCAACCGAGCCAAGTCGTTCATCAAGGGCCTGGAGTACGCCTCTAGCGGCATCCCTTTTGTCGCTCAAGCGTTGCCTGAGTATCAGAAGTTGGCTGGTGACGGGATTGGGTTAGTCGCTGAGACGGCAGATGATTGGCGGCGACACATTGAGAGTCTTTTGGACTACAAAACGCGGAAGCGTGCTGCTGCTGAGTTTTACAATTTGACGGCTGCGAAACATACAATTCGTCAGCGTGAGGATGAGTGGCGTCAGGTGATTCTGGATGCGCTGGAGTGTTGATTTCCGCATAAGGCTACTTTTGTAGCGTTTTGTTGATTTTGTCATAGAGCCGCTGAGCAGAGTCACCCAGTTCCATAATGTGAAACAAGTCGTACAGGTCGTCAAACGAGTAAGCCTTGATTGCGTACTTGTTCGGGAACCACACTTCCGGTAGTTCAGCGATCTCGCTGTCAGTCAAGCCTTTCCTGTCTGTGTAGAAGGAACGCCACTTGGGGTTGACTACTTGGACGGCTTGTTTACCTAGGGTGATTGCTTCCACGATGATCGAACCGAAGTCACCGATAACTGTGTCAGCCCACGCAAGGTTCTCATTGGGGCTGCTTTCGGTGTCGTGGACGGGATAGTAAGAGCGGTACTCCTTGTGGAAGTCTCGCTCTCCGATTTGTAACCACATGTGCAGCATCACTCGCACGTTAGGCAGTTCGTAGATGCGGTTCTTGATGACGGGGATGGCTGATAAGGCAGGGTTATGGGTGGGGGCGAACAGGATGTTCCTGCGGAAGTTGGTCAACTTGGTCAACCCAATGACCCAGATGCGTTCATCCGGTACGCCTAGTTGGGATAGGAGTCTGGCGTAGTAGTTGCCGGGGACGGCGTAGATGGTGTTCCCTCGTAGGAAGTCGCTGGCTCTGGCAGTGGAGAACGCTTGCCCTTTGGAGGCGAGCCCGTGGAATACGCAGATGCGCAGTGGGGCTTGGGGTGCAGCGGATTTCTCGTCGCAGCAGATAACGATGTCGTAAGAGCCTGTGGGGGGCTTGTTGTATCCGGCGTAATCTATCTCCCAGTCGGGATTGTTTCGGGCTATGACGTCTTCTACGGGCTTTAAATAGGTGCTGGCGAGGGGCCAGTCCATGTAGAGGCAGACTCTAAATGTGCTCATAGCATCCACACTTACATGCTCCAGCCTTGTGCATATGTGAACAAGCGATACAGGGCTCCTGTACAGATTCTTGTACAGGTTCCGGTACAGGTTGTACAACAGTCAAAGCAACAGGCTCATCAGTCTCAGGCGACCAACACTGCTCATCGCTCCAACTGACAGTGATGGAATGCTCACCCGTGTGCCCTGCTGGCATGTCACAGCGAGCCTTCAACGCCGCACTAATAGCCCAACACGTTCTAATCGTCTCACCCATGTGTCCTCCAGTAATGGAGAGCGGCCCCCAGGAAACAGGTGAGAAACCGGGGGCCGCTCTCTGATCCTAGCACCGCTTCCCCTCGGTCGCTAGGAACGCTTCGATCGTATATCAAGACGCTCGCTGCCTTGCACCTGTACCCAGCGAACCTGATGCGTGTCAGTGACACCGCTGACGTTAGCCAGCACAGCCGCTGCCTCTTTCTTCATCTGCTTGCCAACAGTTTCTTGGTCACGGCCATCGACATACATGCGCACCGCTTCCACCAACTCACGGTCAGTGATGAGGCCGTCGCTGTCGTTGTCCTCCAGACCGCCACGGCAGACTGTGAAGAACTCGCAGATTTTCTCGCACACCGCAGCCGGAATATCCCTAGCCGAATCCTCACCATGCTTGACCGCGTAGATCACATCGTTGATCCACGTGTCCACCACGTCTGTGAGGCCGGGGTCGAACGGGTCCACATACACAAGCGGCTCTGTCTGTGCACCGCTACGGTCAAGAAAGATGTTGCCAACGAGTACGTCTCTGGATGAATCTAAAGTGCCATCTTGAATTAATCCAAGTGCGTACAGGTGCCGCTGGAACAGGTGGGATTGTGACGGTCCATTGCGTCGGGTCCACTCAAATCCGTTGACAGTCTTAATATCAAGTACAGCGTTGATGTCAGGGGCAACGATGTCCGGGTGACCACCGATCTCCGCTCCACTAGGCAGAACGGCGGTGGTGTGGATGTTATCGATGCTACCCATCAGCCAGTCGGGGTGCAGGTCCTTGATCGCTGCCTCCACATACGAGTGGATCGCTGTGCCCACGGCTGCTGACCAGTTGGGTGGGTGGTCGGTGGGTTGTACTTGGCGTGTGACGAGGACTGCTTTCTGTCGGCAGAACCCGATGTCGCTGGGCCCTAGTCTGCCTTCACGTGATTGGCGTGTGCGTGCGCTGCCCTCCATGTAGTCATAGAGGGCGAGCGACACGTCGGATGCGACTATCTCATTCAGATTCATCAGGGTTCTCCGCTTCCACGAGAGTCTTAACGACGACGGGGGCGACGCTGCCGTTGTTGTACAGCGACAGTCCGAATTGGTCGCCTAGGTTGATCGCTGCACGCTTGAGCGCGTCGGACTCGGCAGTCTTGACTGCCATGTCGTGCGCCTCGCCACGCTGACCCAATGTTGCTGACCCTACTGCTGCTTCTGTGTAGGTGGCTCCGGTTGCGTGGATGCGCAGTTGTCCGATCACTTTGTAGGCAACGTTGTGCTTGCCGCCTGTGTCTTGATCGAACATGAGTTCGGCGGATAGTACGTCCCATGACCATTCTCCGAATCCGAAGATGCGGATGAGGTGCGCTTTCACATCCCACGCTTCTAGGTAGGACAGGGACTTGCCGCCGCCGCCTTGCCGTTTGGCGATGCGCTTGGCGTTGATGCCTTTGAGGAGGATGTCGTGCTGTTGTTGCGAGATCATTAGATCACCTGTTTCTATTCTCGGTTGTAGGTACTACTCTACTCGGTATGTATCACTATGTCAATCATCATGCTATCCGTGACGTGTTCGCTCCTGTCGCCGCCGAAACCGACCCACAGATCCGATCCGAAATGATGCTCAGCATCCAAGACCAATTCGCTGACCTACTCGTAGAACAGGTAGAGCGAACCTGCTGGGAGTTGAAACACAAGAGGCAGTGGAACACGGGTCAGATAGCCGACACTCTGAACATTAGCGAACGGAAAGTGAAGATGTTTATTCGCTGGTACTCAGAGCGCACGGGCGAGTGGAATCCTCTGGATCGTCCGAAGCCTGCTGAGGTGATTGATATTTCTCATCTAGTGCGGAAGCAAGAAACTCAACGGACCCGTCAGCGTTCAACAGAACCCACCCATAGTGCAAACGAACAGGTTGATCCTGCGAGTCACCCGACTGCCTGACAAGCCACCCATTCGCTAGCGCGACTTCCCTGTTACGTTCAATCTTCTCGTGGCAGCGGAAGTGAACGAACAACCCATTGCAAGCGAGCCGTGACGCAGAATCCTTCGTGCCACCCATGCCACGCGGCTTACGGTGATGTATCTGAGCGTCCATACCCACGGGCGTGCCGCACAGTTCGCAGCGGCCTTTCGCTCGCTCCCGGATTACTTGCCTTGTTTTTTCCGTGAAACGCATGTTTTCCACACTCCTCCCACTATTCCTATTACCACGCAGACACCTAAGCCTGCGTACAAGATCGCCCACTCAGACTGCGTTATTAAAGCGATCATTTGTAGCCCGCATTGATGAGGAGTTGCACCAGCATCCATAGTGGGAGCGTCGCGTACTGCTCTTCCGTGTTGGTGACTCGCTGCCGCTTGTGGACCACCGCACCAAGTCCTCCGCCGTTGGCCTCTCGCTCTCGTTCAAGTTCTGCGAGCCATCCTGAGAGGTCCATTTGTTTTTGGTTTTTGCATTCGATGGTGAAGTTCCCCAGGACAGGGTGATGGAGGCCGTGTATGTCCCCACGGTCATCCGTCCAACCCACCCGTGTCCTTTCGACAGTGAAACCTTGAAGGGTGAGATAGCGAACGATAGCGCGCTCATACTCTGATCCTTTCTGTTTGTTCGGGTTGCTCATTAAAAGTACCTTCCGCATTCTTCCCATCGGCACCTGTACAGGTAGCGGCTTACTGGATCACCGTATGATCTGCAATGGGGGCAGAAGGTGTATGGGGTTTTCCTTGGTAGCGGATCTATTTTGTAGTCGCTGGGTGATAGATAGTCAGCCATTGCATTTGCTCCCTGTCAGATGCCAGTGCTTCGCGCCTTTCCCGTTGCGCCAAGCGGTGTAGAACGCTGCGTCTTGCCAGTAGCGGTTCCACTTGTGGATAGGTTTCTTACGTAGTGCTAACAATTCTTTCTTCTTGTCGGCGTGCTCATGCATAAGCATATGTGTCAGCGATACGCGCCACTGCGAATCCAGAAATTGGTAGGCGCCACGGGCAGACGATGACTTGTTCGCTGCACGATAGTTAAACCGGGATTCACGCCACATGATGCACTTGCGCTTAGACTCCCACTTCTTGTCGTACCACTTGCCTTGGTAGAGCGACTGCTCAAACCCTTTCATGTCGTGGGCTGCGCGTGATTCTGCTGGGTGTCCTGTGGGGGTGAGGGCTATTGCTCCTGCGAGTAGGACTGCGGTAAGCATGTTCCTCCTAGAATCGGTGGCCGCATTCAGGGCACTGGTGTTTGCGTCCCTGCTGGTCTGTGTCGCGTCCGTTTACGTATTCGGGTAGCACGTACACGCGGCATCGCCCGCGCTTCTCTGTGAGCCTAGCAATCCGCTCTGTCTTGTGTAGCACGGAGAGGGCTCCGCTGACGGTGCCGTGGTGCCACAGCGTCAGGTCAGCGATCTCTCGCCACGTTGCTCCTCGCGCGTCTCGCACGTACAGGAGGTTCATGATGTACGACTGCACCGCTTTGGTATCACCTTTGGCGTCAAGACTGATGGCACGGTCACGGCTAGTGTCTGTGCCTGACCATCCGCTGCTACCGTTGTACGGCAGGCTTACGCTTACGTCGTCGTCGCTTGGCAGCAGGTTCCAAAGAGTCTGCTCGTTGCTGTCGATCTGATTCTGCTTGCTGTCCATAGGTCTGCTCCCGTTTCTTATCGCATTCACATTGACACCACCACACCTGAGCCACGGGGCCAATGATGTAGGGCTTGCATTGATCGTGTTGTTCGGTGGTGCACCAGCCGCACCTCATAGCATCCCTGCTCGCTTGAAGTTACGGATAGCCCAAGCGATTTGCTTGTCGTCTATCTCTTCGGGTGCGCAGTATTGGCAGTAGGCTTCGCCGTTGTCTAGTTCGACGCTGACGGGTAGGCCGCAGCGTATTTCTGTGATGGTGTTGCGTGCGTCGCAACCTGTGATGTCTGGGTTCACCTGTTTCTCCCTTCAACAATCTAATACTATCAAATAAATAGGGTTGTGTCAATCAGTGTCGCCGTACAAAGCCTCCCACTCATCAGCCATAATCCCCTGCCACGGCAACACAGCGCCACGCCGCAAACCCGTGGGCCACAAGCGATCATCACTACGATGACCACGCCAGTTCTTCAACAAGATATTGCCGCTCGCCCGATGCCGCACCATGCCGAACCCAAACTCAGGCCACCGCATCCACATAGAAGACCCATACGGGCGCATCCCATTACGGTCATTCTGCAAACCGTGACCAGCATGAGCCTCCAACAGCACCGACGAACCAGTCTCAGCACGGATACGATCAACGGTGCGCGACACGGACGTGAACGCTGTATCTACCTTGTCGCCCTCAGGGGCAAGGCGGTACAGCGAACCCATGTACATCAAATCCGGCCTAACTTCTTTCGCTAGTTTCACAATCTGCTGCGACTCCACAGGATTAGACAAATCAATGTCCTTCACATCCACCCACGTGATCGACGGCTCAACCTTCCGCTGCTCACGCAGATACGGATACACCTTTCGCATGTTGTTGCGCACCTGCAAACGATCATTCTCCACATCCAACATCAACACACGCATCGGATCGTGGTGCATCAACTCAGGATGCAGAGTGTTCACACCCATTGCCGCACCAAGACACATCTGAGCCACGAGCACGGACTTGCCGCCGCCCTCAGGGCCAGTCAAGATCATTCGCTCGTTCGTCCTCAACATGTCCGGCACAATCCACGGACGCAGATCATCAGGAGTCTCAATGATGGTGTCGAAATCGACAATCGACAGTCCACTAGACAAATGCGCCTCGTTTACGGCAAGCGATTCCATCACCGATGCCATGACCTCATCGACAGGCCGCTTCGTCTCCAACTCGGCAAGTCCACGCGTCAATGTCTCTTGCATCCGGCGACGATTCGCCTCCTGCCTGACAGCATTAGCGCAATACGTCGGCGTCGAATAATACTCTTCCTTCACATTGAGAAGGAACCACTTGTACATCGAAGCGTTCGTCTTACTCACTTCATCAGCGACAGCCATCTGATCTACCTGACCACGCGCCATCAACGTCGTGATCGCCTCAGCCGTCTGCTGCTGATAGCCCGGCTCGAAATCAGCGACATCACAAATACTAAACACCGTCTCAGCGTTCTCTTGTGTCGTAGACGCATGATAAAGAGCCGCTAGTTGTAACTGCTCTAGAACTTCATTCACCCGTTTCACCTCTCTTTGGGAATACCTACCCTACCTAATGTCTTGGCCTTCACGAGACAGGTGCTATTTCCTCCGTCATTCCTGTCAATCGTCTCCCCAGCACAAACCACGCCAGTCTGGGTACGCCTTGGCGCTAAAAGAATCACACGAATAATCACCTGTTTCATTGTTCGATGGGAGGACCCTAGATGAAAACTAGAGCCCTCCCATCGTTGTGTCAATAAGAGGACAGAACACTCACACCTTGTTCGATGCGATGCTTAGCCGCCTGCCTGCGAGAGCGACGCTTCTCCACATTCAATCCCCACTCCTTGTAGACCTCTTTCAAGATCTCGTGGAACTCATCATCATGGCGGCGACGCAAACGAGCAGCCGCCTCTTGATATGCACGCGCTGTTTGTGATGCTGCCATTAGAACGGCGCCCCATCCTGCGACTCTTCACCGCTGGGAGTGTTCGCCATGCCAGCAAGGAACTTCGGGGTCTTCGCAGGAGTGAACTGAGTAGAAACACCAACATCGCTAGCGCGAATCTGATACGCCTTCTGCTTTTGCCCGTCTTTGTTGGTCCACTCGCGCTGTTGTAACTTGCCAGTGACGACTATTGCATCACCCTTCGTGACAGATTCAGCGAGATTTTCTGCGATCTTCCCATTCATAATGATGTCAATGTATGTGGGGTCGCCGTCCTCCCACGCGCTCGTTTCCTTGTTGTAGCGACGATCCTTAGCCACTCCACGCACTTTCACCCACGCCGATCCGTCGTCACCAAACCGAACATCTGGCGCGTCAACGAGTCCGAACATGCCACTAACTATTGGAAGACTCATCAGTCCACCTCTCCTTGTCTTGATCCACAAATGCTTTCAGCATCGGGGCGAACGTGCCCATACGAAGCACAACAAGCGAGTCATCAACGCTGTCACCGTATCCACGGTTCGTGACGAACACGACTACCTGTTTCCCATCTGCTAATCGCTCGTATTTTCTAACATATTCGGGCATACGAGTCCATACAGCCTCATCTTTACCCGATTTAGGGTTCAGGCGGGCGAACTCGTGCCCAGCGACGCCCAAGAAACGCCTTTTGACGTATTCCCAGCGCAAAGGTACGCCCACAGCAGCAAAATACCTGCTGAGCGTCTTTTCCCAACTTGCCTCCTTTACTGATTTCACTGTTTCCGCCTCATAAATAGATTTGCACGGGTACGGGAGCCGTTGATGCCTTCTGTCCACACTTCATACTTGGACGGGTCAATGTAGGCAAAGCGGCCCTTACGAATGTGCGTTCTCATCGACTGATCTACGTCAGCGATCATCACGCATTCGCCATCGGACAACGCGTCTATCTCAGCGATAACGCGCTGCCAGTCGATGTGTTTTACCCGTGGTCCATGCCTTGCAGGTTTGCTGTCAGGCTGTTCCATAGGGTTTCGTCTACCTCCATAGACGGTGGGGGTGGTTCTTTGCTAAAGAAGCAGATCATTTGAGGGTCTGTGATGATGTGGCTGTGCCTAGGGAACTCAGACACCCACTGTTGCAGATTGCTTCTTTGCTCGGCAGATAACATAAATCACCTCTTTCACGGTAATAATACTGCCAACGGCATACTATGTCAAGTAGTACGATGCGTCAATGCCATACGCACCCTTGACACTAAACAGAGCAGAACACGCACGCCTCAACCGCCTCATCCACATCAAAGACACCGGATGCTGGGAATGGCAAGGCAACCAAACCACCAACGGCTACGGCAAATGGCAGCGAGGACCAGGCCACCCGGAACGAGCCGTTCACAGAATCGTATTTGAGCACTACAAGAACGAGAAGATCCCAGACGGCTACCAACTAGACCACCTATGCCGCAACAGAATCTGCTGCAACCCAGAACACCTAGAACCCGTCACCGCCAGCGAGAACACCATGCGTCAAGACCATTGGGAGCGACGCAAGACACACTGCCCCAAAGGACACGAATACAACGAAGAAAACACACGCCGCACACCGAAAGGCAAGCGAGTCTGCCGCGCATGCGACCGCGAACGAAAACGCTCATGAGACTT
>Ga0180430_10005727_pt1 | contig 10252 bp, 9 predicted proteins | sample SS_ome_9_FD_132999 | JGI IMG/M metagenome (GOLD analysis project Ga0180430, IMG submission 132999) | Hypersaline lake sediment archaeal communities from the Salton Sea, California, USA - SS_1_S_2 metaG | ecosystem: Environmental > Aquatic > Non-marine Saline and Alkaline > Hypersaline > Sediment... | reverse complement strand
GATCCCGGAGGCTGGCTTTTTTTATGTCGTCTTTGCCATTAGGAGGCCACTGATGCTGAGAATGTCGCAGATATTCGGACGCACCCTTCGCGAGGCGCCCACAGGGACCGAGCTCACCAGCCACAAGCTGGCTGTGCGGGCCGCCCTGGTGCGGTTCATCGGCGCCGGACTCTACAGCTACCTGCCCCTCGGCTGGCGCGTGGCTCGTAAGATCGAACGGATCCTGGACGAGGAAATGGAGGCCATTGGCGTTCTGGAGATGAAGATGCCCGTCCTCCACCCCGCAGAACTCTGGAAGGCCACGGGGCGTTGGGACAGCGTGGGCCCCGCCCTTATGCGGGTGAAGGACCGGGGCGACCGTGACTACGCCCTGGCGATGACGCACGAGGAGGTCGTGGCCTGGCTGGCCCGGCAAGAGATTCTCTCCTACCGCGACCTTCCCAAAGCCGTCTATCACATCCAGACCAAGCTGCGGGACGAGCCTCGGCCCCGTGGCGGGCTCCTGCGCGTCCGCGAGTTCCGCATGAAAGACGCCTACAGCCTGGACGTGGATGAGGCGGGCCTTGACGCCTTCTACCCGAAGGCCATCCGCGCCTACGAGCGCATCTTCGAGCGCTGCGCCCTGGACCCGATCGCTGTGGAGGCCGACACCGGCATGATGGGCGGGGCCGACTCCCACGAGTTTATGCTGCCCCATCCCGACGGCGAGGACACTTTCATCCAGTGCGACAGCTGTGACTACGCGGCGAATGCGGAGCGCGCCACCTTCCGCCTGCCGGACGTGGAATCCGAGCCCTACGAGGACCCCGTGCCCATGGCCACCCCGGGCTGCGAGACCATCGCGGACGTGGCCGAGTTCGTGGGCGTGCCGACCCGCCAGACCCTCAAGGTCGTCTTCTACACCAAGGACGATGGGGAGTTGGTCCTCGTCCTCCTGCGCGGCGATCTCGACGTCAACGAGACGAAGCTCACCAACCTCCTGGACGGAGCGACGCTTGAGCCCGCCACGGCCGAGGAGATCCAGCGGGCCGGCGCGGAGCCCGGATACGGCTCCCCGGTCGGCCTCGACGTGAGGGAATCGATGGATGACGGCGGCGTCCTCGTGATCGCCGATCCCTCCATCAAGAAGGGGACCAACTTCGTCGCCGGCGCCAACCGGGAGGGGTACCACCTGGTGGGCGTCAACTACCCGCGTGACTTCGCCGTCACCGTGATGGAGGACATCGCTCAGACCAGGGGCGGCTACCTCTGCCCTGAGTGCGACGGCACCCTCACGGCGGACTCCGCCATCGAGCTGGGTCACTGCTTCAAACTGGGCACGCACTACGCCGAGTCCGTCGGAGCGACCTTCCTCGACCCTGACGGCGAGGAGAAGCCCATCGTCATGGGATCCTACGGCATCGGCGTCGGGCGCCTCATGGCCGCCGTCATCGAGGCCCATAACGACGACTACGGCATCATCTGGCCCCCCTCCCTGGCCCCCTTTGACGTCCATATGCTCACGCTGGGTACAGACGACGAGACCCAGGAAAGAGCCGAAGCTTTCTGCGCCGAGCTCGAGGCGGACGGCCTGGAGGTCCTGCTCGATGATCGGGAGGAGAGCGCCGGCGTCAAGTTCACCGACGCGGACCTGATCGGCTGTCCGGTACGAGCGACCGTAAGCCGCCGCAGCCTGAAGAAGGGAGGCGTCGAGTTGAAGGCCCGCTGGGCCGGTGAAGCTCAGGTCGTCCCGGTGCAGACCCTGGCGGAGACGGTCAAGGCCCTGCTGGACACCTTCCCCGCCGCAAGCTAGCGCGCGCGGCCTGAGATCCGCCCCACCTGCGGATCTCCCTTGACCGTAGCGTCAGCGCCCACGGAGCTGAGAAATCCCGTGGGCGCTGGCATCCTTCTCAATCGTCGTGCCTACCGAGCCCCGGAGAGCCGGTCAATCATCCCCCTTCTCCTCAGCCAGTGCGACGATGCGCTCGTACCCCTCCTCGATGAGTTCCTCCAACTCCTGCGCGGTGTAGGCATACTCCAGCCGTGTGCCCCCGTACGGATCCAAGATGTCGTACGTCTTGCCCACCATCTCGCTCAACAGATGGACCTTCCCCGCCTGATCGGGAAAGGCCGCCGCCAGCGCCTCGCCGTGATGGCGCGTCATCACCAGGACCAGATCCGCCTCTCGCATCAGCTTTTCGGCCACGCCCTGAGACCGGTAGCCCCTGATGTCGATCCCGCGCTCCTCCATCTCCGCCATTGCGTAGGCGCTGGGCGGCCTGCCATCGGGCGCCCGGATGCCGGCCGACACAACCCCCCACTCACCCCGCCCTTGCCCCTCCCTCAGCCTCGCCCGGAGGAGGGCGGCTGCCATGGGCGAGCGACAGATATTCCCGGTGCACACCATCAAAACCGTCGTCATGCTATGTCCCTTTCGATCACCCCTGCACGGTCCATCGAGACCGCCTCCGCAAGCGCCATCAGCCCGCCGGCGACCACCGTGTGCCCGCCCAGCACGACGGGCACTGTAGCTTCCGCCGCCGCCCGCGTGAACTCGCGCAAGAACGGATCCTCCACCTCTTGCCAGCGATAGAGGTCTGAGTTGAACCGATCCAGCGTGCTCGGCCACCGTCCCGCGCTGCAGAGGATCACCCGGTCGTCCAGCAGGACCCCGTTGGCAAGCTCAGCCAGGGTCTTGAAGAATCTCTCCAGCCCAACGGCTTGAAGGTGATCCGCCAACAGGGAGCGGACCTCTCCCCGTTCCTGCCGACCGCTGGCCCGCATCCCCCGCTCCTCCGCAAACACCCGCACCCAGCAGCGCGTCGCCTCCTGGAGCGCCCGCCAAGCTGCCGGCGAGGCTCGGCCCGCCACCATCAGGCTGCCACCCTCGCGCCTCATCTCGGCCAGCACCCCATCCAATCTCCCCGACGCCCATCCCAGGTCATCGAGATAGCACTTCAAGTGGCGACCAATCCCCGGATGCCGGCGCGCGATGAGCAAGTCCACGGGCGTATCGATGTCAAACCGCGCACCCGCTGACGGTGCCAGCGCGTGGCACGAGAAGCCCCTCTCGTTGACCAGCGTCCAGGCGATCCCGTTATCCTTCGTCTGAGGGGCGATCATGGCGGCCGCCTCCTCCGCCTGCGTGAACCCCGCCCAATCGCACGAGTGGAGATTATTCGTCACCACGATCGGATCCGACGACGTGAGTCGATCCAAAGCCTCCATCCAGTCGTCGGTCTGCAGCAAGGGCGCCGACCCCGCGCCCGTGTAGAGCACACGGTCCAGCCCGTACCGCTCGATGATGCCAGCCAACCGCCTGCCGAAATGGAACGTATCGCCGGGCGCGTCGAGGTCGACCGTCGCGGGCAGACCGTCCAGCGTGTCCGCCCAGATCGGATCGTCCGAGCCCACAATGATACGCTGGGCTCGCTCCAGACACGCGAAGGTCTCGACGAGATCCCGCGCCGCAGCCTGATGCCCGGCCCGGAGGGCCGATTCAACGGGACTGTCGCCCCACCCCCCGGTCAAGATGACGACCGTCACCTCCCTCACGCGATGCTCCTCCCACCCATTCTGTCATCCACTGGATGCGGACGGGCAACCACCCTGGTAACCACCCGGACGGCGTCTCTGCCAGATGCCATCAAAGACCAGTTTCCTCCACGCCGACAGAGCAAGGGGCCCGACCGCGTCGAGCCCCTTCCTTGCCCACCCTCCCGTCCTCAGTGCGCCGTGCGGCAGTCCTAGCCCATCTGAGGCTGGAGCAAGCCGTAGTTCTCGTCCCGGCGCTTGTAAACCGTGTTGATCGTGCCCTCCTCGGCGTTGAGGAAGACAAAGAAATGGTGCCCCAGGAGCTCCATCTGCTCGATGGCCTCCTCGGGCGTCATCGGCCTGACCTCGAAACGCTTCACCCGCACGATCTCGCCTTCCGGCTCCTCCTCCATCGGTTCATCCAGGGGGAGGGGCTCGGCGGCCGAGTGCCAGCGATCCAACCGCTTACCCTTGTATCGCGCGATCTGGCGATACATCTTGTCCAATACAGCGTCGATCGAGGCGAAGATGTCCCCGGTCCGCTCCTCGGCCCGGAGAATCGTCCCTCCCGTCCAGACCGTCAACTGAGCCACCTGCCGGTCCTCGTCACTCCGCGTGTCCTGCACCTCGAGATCAATCCGTGCCTCATCAATCGTCGGCAGGTAGCGGTCCAGCCGCTCAACCTTGCCCTCGACGTAGTCCCTCAGCCTCGGCGTCAACTCCAGCTTTCTTGTGAAGATAGATACGTCCATCGCAACCTCCTTACCCTATCAGTTCTAATGGCCATCTACCCGTGCTACACGGTCCACCGTGGATCGATGCCCAAGCCAACCATCACCAAGCGTACCGAAAGCCCCACCTCAACGCGCGCGAGCCAGTGTCAGCGCCCTCACGCTCTTGGCTCCACCCTGCCGGAGCGCCACAGCAGACGCCTCCAGTGTAGAGCCGGTTGTACACACGTCGTCGATAACCAGAACGTCCTTGCCCGCCGCCTGCCCACTCACGCATCGGAACGCACCCTCCACGTTCCGTGACCTCTCGTCGGCACCGAGCCCAACCTGAGCGGCAGTCCGCCGGTGACGCACCAGCAATCCCTCGTCCACCGGGATGTCAATCCGATCAGACAACGCCCGTGCCAGAAGGGCCGCCTGGTTGAATCCCCGCCTGCGCACGCGAGACCGATGGAGCGGGACCGGCACCATCACGTCCACCGTCATCGAGAGGCGGAACCACGTGTCCTCCATGAGATCAGCCAGGGGTGCAGCCAGCGCGGTGATGCCGTCGTACTTCAGAGCGTGGATCGCTTCGCGGAGGACGCCTTCGGAGTAACCAACCGAGCGTATCTGCTCGACCGCATGTCCACCAGATCGACACGCGGCACACAGGCGGGAGCCCGTCTCCCCCATCCCTTTCCCACATCGCCAGCAGAACGGCGGCTCGACCAGCCTTACACGATCTTGACAGCGCTCACAGAACCAGGCCCCCAACGTCTGACAGCCGACACAATGTGGGGGGAAGAAGAGATTCAATACGGACGCTGAAAGCCTGCGAATGGCTAGTCGATCCAAGGATCTATTGTCCGTTAACCGTCCTACGGCATGCCGCCCCCTCCAAGTCCGCCGATGCCTATCTCCATCGTCATGACGCGGATCACGGCCGGACCCAGCAGAACGACGAAGATAGCGGGGAAGATCAGAAACGCGATAGCGGGCAGCATCTTGATCGGCGCCTGACGCGCCAGCTCCTCCGCCCGCTGCCGGCGACGCCGCCGCATCTCCTCGGCCTGGATGCGGAGCACCTTGGCAATGCTGACGCCCAGCTCCTCCGCCTGAACGACGGCGGCCACGAACGTCGACACCTCCTGCACCTCGGCTCGCTGCGCCATGCCGCGCAGCGCCTCCCGCCGCAGCTTACCCAGCTGGATCTCCTGAAGCACCCGGGTCAGCTCCCGGCTCAACGCATTATCCCACTTCTCCGCCACACGCGCCATCGCGCCATCGAACCCCAGGCCCGCGTCCACGCAAATCGTGAGAAGATCCAACGCGTCGGGCAGCGAGCGGAGGATCTCCCGCTGCCGGCTGCTCGTACGGCTCCTCAGCCAGAGGACCGGCAGGAAATACCCGCCGACCCCCAATCCCCCCATCAACAGCATCCGGCGCGGCAGCGGCATGCTGGACACGAACACGATCAGCGCCCCGACGCCCCCGAAAAGGAGCGCCGCCAGCACGCGCAGGCCCATGAACTGGACCGCGCTCCAGCCATAGGGATTGCCTGCCAGCTCCAGGTTGTGGCGGATCGTCTCGAGGCTCTCCTGCGGCGTGAAACGCCGCGCCAGCCCGGCCAACCCTTCCACCAGCGGCACCAGCACACGGTCGGTGAAAGGCTGGGAAAGTTCAATCTCCTCCAGCGTCGGAGGGCGGTCCAGTGTGGCGTACGACTCCAGCCGATCCTCCACCGAGCTTGTCCCCTGCGAGCGGACCCGGCGGACGATCAACAGAATCAATCCCACGAACACCAGCAGCCCGAGAGCGATCAACAACAAAGGTGACATCTACCACTCCATCCTAACTTTGCCCGCAGACCCTAATGGTCTTCGCCAGAATCCTCAACCCCACACGCATATCCGTCCGGCGCACAAGACCTCGTCCACCCATCAACCCCATGAGACCTCTAGGTTCTTGTTGGTGCCCTCTACACATCAATATCCACAACCTTACTAATCACAAAGAACCCTGCTCCAATGCCGACAGCAGCCACGCCGATCATAATGTGCCCGCACGTATGCTCAAACAGCAGCCCCATGAACTCCGGATTGATCAAATAGATCACCGCCGCCAGGACGACCGGCACCATGGCCACCATGTACCCGGAAATGCGGCTCTGGGCCGTCAGCGCCCGGATCTCCCCCTTGATCCGGATGCGCTCCCGGATCGTGAAACTGATCGACTCCAACACCTCAGCCAGGTTCCCACCGACCTCCCGCTGCACGTTGATGGCCGTGATCATCATGTCGAGATCCTCACTGGGCACACGCCTCAGCATATGCTTGAGCGCATCCTCCAGGGGGATACCGAGCTGCACCTCCTGGACGACGCGCCCATACTCCGTCGAGGCCGGCGGCCCCATCTCGTCCGCCACCGCCCGCATGGCCTGGAGGATGCTGTACCCCGCGCGAATGCTGTTCACCATCAGATTGATCGTATCGCCCAGCTGATCGTTGAAGGCCCGCAGGCGCCGGCCGCGGCGGATCCCCACGTACGCTCGCGGGGCGAAGAAACCCAGCAGGCCTGCGACTGCCGTGATGAGGACGTCCCCGCGCCACAGGTGCGCCAGCCCGCCCAGTGAGACCGTCGTGATGACCGTCAGGCCGATGAACTCTCCGACCGTCAGCTTCAGATCGGCCCGCGCAAGCTGTGTCCCCAGATTGGCGCCGAGCCCGCGCTCGGTCAGGGCGCGGTCGAGCGCATCCGTCAGCGGCGCCGACCGGTCGGCCTTCACATCCGCCTCTGCCGAGCGCTCATACAGCCCCAGGCGCTCCTCGACCAGCTCATCCTGCACGCCGCGCGAGAGGATGAGGCCGCCAACCAACGCAGCCATGCCGAACGTGCCCAGCACTGCCAGTACGAACCAGACCACCATCTAGCGCCTTCCTATCTCCCGCCCCTAGGAGCGGTCATCGCCACGTGAACCCCCACCGCCGGCGGGCCGAACCTGCGGGCCGTATCCCTCACCGTCCCAGCGAAACCAGGATCCCCGGCCAAGCACGCGGTCTAATACCGTCTCCGTCGCTCCGCGCCGAAGATGCTCGCCGGCAGGCGAATATTCTCGGCCTCGATCTTCTCCATGAACTTGGGACGCAACCCTGTTGGTCGTAGCGTGCCGATCACCCGCCCGCTCTCATAGCCGGCCCGCTCGAACTTGAAGATGTCCGACATCGTCACCACGTCGCCCTCCATCCCCTGGATCTCGCTGAACGTGACCACCTTCCGGCTGCCGTCCCGCATGCGCTCCAGTTGGATGATGCCGTCCAGGGCGGCCGCGATCTGCTCGCGGATGGCTCGGTGGGGGAGATCCATACCGGCCATCAGGATCATATTCTCCAGCCGTCCCAGCGCATCCCGGGCATTGTTGGCGTGGATCGTCGTCATGCTCCCCTCGTGGCCCGTGTTCATCGCCTGGAGCATGTCGAAGGCCTCCGGGCCACGGCACTCACCCACGATGATGCGGTCAGGGCGCATACGGAGACTGTTGATCACCAGATCCTGGATCGTAACCTCTCCCTTCCCCTCAATGTTGGGGGGGCGGGACTCGAGCGTCACCACGTGCTCCTGCCGTAACTGAAGCTCCGCGGCATTCTCAATCGTCACGATGCGATCGTCCCCGGGAATGAACCCTGACAGAACGTTCAAGAAGGTCGTCTTGCCTGAGCCCGTACCCCCGGAGATGAGGATATTCAGCCTTGCCTGAACGCAGGCCTTGAGCAGCTCCATCGACTCCCCGGTCACCGAGCCGAACTGGATCAGCTGATCCACGGTAAGGGGATCTGCCGAGAACTTGCGAATCGTCACCGTGGGGCCGACCAGGGAGATCGGGGGAATGATGGCGTTCACACGGGAGCCGTCGGGGAGTCGAGCGTCCACCATGGGAGAGCTCTCGTCGATCCGCCGGCCCAACGGGGCGACGATCCGCTCGATGATCCGCATCAGATGATCCTCGGACTCGAAGACCGCTTTTGTCCTGTGGATCTTCCCCTCCCGCTCGATGTAGACGTCCTCCGGACCATTCACCATGATCTCGGTGATACTGTCGTCCGCGAGAAAGGGCTCCAGCGGGCCGAGCCCCAGAATCTCGGCCACGATCTGCTCGAAGAGCTGCTGCCGCTCCGGGCGGCTGAGAACCACGCGCTCCTCAGCCAGGATATCCTCGTACATGCGGCGGATCGTGCCGCGGACCTCGTCGGTATGGACGACGTCCAGCGCCGGATCCAGCTCGGCGATCAAGCGATCCTGGATGCGCGCTTTCAGGTTCTGGTAGGTTCCCTGCACCGATGAGGTGAGGGGACGACGCGTCTGTGCCCCGTCTCCACCAGCAGAGGAGGGCTTGCGGCCGTCACTATGCTTCCCCTGTTCGATTCGGCTCAGTAACGACATTTCGAGGCCTCCCTGGGCCTGCTTCCCTCTGCCGGGCTCAAGCCGCGCGCGCACGCTACCTGCGGCTGAAAGCCTCCTTCAGACGAAGGAGACCAGTTCCGCCGACGCCCCTGGCCTCCTGGCTCGACGCCTGAGCGCGTTGCTCCTCGTCCACCTCCGACAGCCTCTCGTAGATCACGTCGGCCAGGTGGACAATACTCTCAGAGATGGGACGGTTCCGCTCTCGCTCGATAAGGGGCACGCCGCGGTTAGCCGCTCCCAGCGCAGCTCGTTCGTCAAACGGTATCTCCGCCGCGATCGGCATCATCGCCTTCTCGATCTGGCTGCTCTGGAGGCCGCCGCGGCGGTCCGCCCCGTTGACCACCAGGAAGATGTTCTCCATCGGATAGTCCAGCTTGCTCGCCAACTCCAGGAAGAGACGGGCGCTCTTCACAGCCGGAATATCCGGCGTCACGACCAGCACAATCAAGGACGCCGCGTCGAAGAGCATCAGTGTCAGGTCGTCAATCCAGCTCCACGTGTCGGCGACGATGACGTCATAAGCCTTCCGAAGCATACCGAGGATCGTCGCCATGGGGGAGCTGCCCTCCGGGGATTGGCGCGCCAACAGGCTCTCCGCCGCTTCCGGACGCGGCGGCGCCAGCAGCACCCGCACGCCGGATCCGTGTGTGCTCATCACAGTGCTGAGAAGATCACCGTCCAACTCGTCGATCCGCTCGGTCAAGTCCGCCACACTCCGATCCGGACGCAGGTCGAGCATGACGCCCACGTCCCCAAACTGGAGGTTCCCATCCAGTAGCGCCACGTCCCGCTCCGAAACCGACCGTTCCTGGAGTGCCAGAGATAGGTTGGAGGCCAGCGTCGTACAACCCGTGCCGCCCTTCGGCGAGAAGACCACCACCAGATCCCCTTCGCGGCCCCGTTCCCGCTTCCTCGTCCGCTCGGCTGCCCCAGCGCGCCTGACTGCCGCCCGCCGGCTGTCCGCCTGGGACTTCGCCAGCTCATACACCCGCCGGATGGTGTTGACCAGCTCATCCGCGCTGGCCGGCTTGGTGAGATAGTCCCGGGCGCCGGCCAGCATGGCGCGGCGGAGATAATCCGTCTCCCCCTGCACCGAGAGCATCACCACCTCCGCCGTCGGAACCTGCTCCAACAGCTTCCCTGTGGCCGTGATGCCGTCCATCTCGGGCATGTTGATGTCCATCAGGACGACGTGGGGCTCGAACTCCTTGGCCAGCTCGATCCCCGTGGGCCCGGAGCCTGCCGCGCCCACGACCTCGACGTCCGGCTCGAAGGAGAGCAACTTGCGCAGGTTCTCCCGGGTCTCGCCGATATCGTCGATGATCAGAACTCGGATCTTCTCCATGCTAGAGAGCCTTCAAAGGACGGACGGAGAGCCACGAGATGCGCAAACCAGCCGGGGAGATCCTCCTCGACGCCGGCAGTGCACGGCCCGGCCGATGGCGTGACAGCGGGGCAGAACGGTCAGTCATACCGTCTGATGCCTCCATGGCCGATCATTCACGTGCTTCGCCGCCCGGAGCACTGCCCTCCGTGTTGACGCTGCCCGCATCCAATGCGTTCAAAGG
>Ga0180430_10005725_pt1 | contig 10257 bp, 6 predicted proteins | sample SS_ome_9_FD_132999 | JGI IMG/M metagenome (GOLD analysis project Ga0180430, IMG submission 132999) | Hypersaline lake sediment archaeal communities from the Salton Sea, California, USA - SS_1_S_2 metaG | ecosystem: Environmental > Aquatic > Non-marine Saline and Alkaline > Hypersaline > Sediment... | reverse complement strand
GGTTTTCCAACTCACATCAGGATCCTGGCCAAATTCAGTATCCACCGCTCCCGGGAAAACTTCCGATATTCTTACTCCAGATCCCCTGAGTTCTCGCCTTAGACTGGCCAAAAATCCTCGGGATCCAAACTTGCTTGCGTTGTAGATGGAATATGTGGGAACTCCCACCCAGGATGCAATGGAAGAAATATGGATGATCTGACCTACCCCTGCCTCTACCATATCCGGAATGACAAGTCGGGTTAGCTGAATCATCCCAATTAAATTTACCTGCAGTTGATTCTGGATGTCGTCTTTCAGGGATTGTTCATCCAACCATAAATGCCGAGCTGATCCTGCATTATTTACCAGGATATCAATCTGTCCAAAAACACTCTTGGTTTTCTCCACCAGATCCCGGATCTGGTCGACTTGCGATAAATCTGTTTGGATCGGGAGAACCTCCCCTCCCTCTTTACGTATCTGCTCCGCAATTTCCTCCAGACGGTTCTGCCGCCTGGCAGCTATCACCACACGATAACCATTTTTAGCCAGGGTTATCGCGGCTTTTTCTCCAATACCTGAAGATGCGCCAGTGATAATCACAACAGGATTTACTGTCTGATGTTTATTTTCCATTTGCCTGACCCTTTTATGCTTTGATTCTACCAGAGACCAATCCTGGCCTGAACCATGATTAATTTGATTCTGAATGAACTTCCGTTTAGAATGTAAATAGGTTCTATATTACCTCCGGGGGTAATCGGAGGCTACTCACCATTCTTCAACCTCATCCGCAAAGGAGTGGAAAATGGATTTTCAATTATCTGAGGAACAAAGGTTATGGCGAAAAGCTGTTCATGACTTTGTTGCCAAAGAGATAAAACCGCTCGCCCAAGAAATCAACGAAAAAGAAGAAATCCCTCCATCCATTATAAAAAAAATGGGGCCTTTAGGTCTCTTGGGAATGAGTGTGCCTGAAGAATATAACGGCTCAGCGTTAGATGCGATCAGCGCTGCCATCGCCATCGAAGAATTAGCCTGGGGAGACGGTGGAACAGCATTGACCATTGAAGCCCATAATGAACTGGGCTGCGCAGCTGTTGTGTTATTTGGCTCAGATGATCAAAAGAAGGAATTCCTTCCTGATGTCGCCACCGGTAAAGGAAAATTAACTGCCCTGGCATTAACAGAACCTCAGGCTGGCTCTGATCTTCGAAATGTCAAAACCAAGGCCATTAAAGATGGCAGTGATTGGATCATTCAAGGGTCGAAGGCCTGGATCACGAATGCTGGAGATGCTGAATTCATTGTCACTCTGACAATCACGGATCCTGATCAAGGATCACGGGGAATGAGTTTGATCCTGGTTCCTACGGATACCGAAGGTTTGACCGTTGCTCCTCCAGAAAAGAAAATGGGGGCTGGTGGGACCCACAGCCATGAGGTCCGTTACGAAAATGTCAGGGTCCCTTTAGCAAATACCCTCGGTGTTGAAGGTGAGGGTTTACAGCAGACGTTAGAGATCCTGGATGGAGGGCGGATCAGCGTTGGCGCTCTGTCCGTAGGTATTGCCCAGGCTGCTCTTGAAGAAGGAGTTCGTTATGCCAAGGAGCGACAATCTTTCGGGAAGGCATTGAAGGAACACCAGGCAATTCAATGGCTGGTTGCTGATGCGGCTGCTGAAATTCATGCCGCCCGTTTGATGGTCTATTATGCCGCCTGGTTAAAAGATCAGGGAAAACCATTTACACAAGCTGGTGCAGTTGCAAAATTATTTGCCACTGAAATGGCTGAACGGGCTTCTTACAGCGCAATCCAGATCCATGGATCTTATGGATACAGCCGAGAATATCCTGTGGAGGCCATGTACAAAGCCGCCCGCTTGATGACAATCGGCGAGGGAACCAGCGAGATCCAGCGCATGGTGATTGCTCGTAAAGTCTTTGCGGATGGACCAGTTAAAATAACCTAGGTTTCTCGCGGCGCCGATTACAAATGGACCGCTGCTTATTCTCGATTAAAACGAAAACGCATCCATTTCGGGGTGCGTTTTTTGTTTCTCACTTGAGGACGGACAAGAACCATGAATAGATATTTGCATTACTGGAATTCAGAACAAGAACACATTAGATGGCCCGACCAGGGTGATGACCCACCTCAGCCCGATCATCATTTTCCAGTAATTGCACTGCATGGGGTAAAACGGGGGCAACAATTCGGAAATTCTCTAGGGCTCCTTTGGGGCTTCCGGGCAGGTTAATGATCAGGGTGTTCTTTCTAATCCCTGCTGTCGCTCTTGATAACATCGCATGGGGAGTTATCTTTAAACTGCCTGCTCTCATCGCTTCTACCAATCCTGGTGCTTTGCGATCGATCACAGCTTCAGTAGCTTCAGGGGTGACATCTCGGGGAGCAAATCCAGTCCCACCCGTTGTGAGAATAATTTGAATATCGCCAGAATCGGCCCACATTATCAATTGGTCCGATATTTGCTGGATTTCGTCTGGGATGATAGCTGTCGCAGACACAGTCCAACCTGCCCGTTCAACAGCGTCACCAAGAACTGGTCCAGAGAGATCTTCCCGATCACCGGCATAAGATCGATCAGAAACGGTCAGAATGGCGAATTTAAGGCTCATAGATCGATCCTTAGATCAAACTTTCCCAAGTATCATGAATACCATCATCAGTAACACCATAATAATGGCGGTATCCATCACCGGTCCGCTGGATCAAGTCATAGCTATTGAAGTTTCCCCTTTTCTTCTGGGAGACCAAACCCAGGTCACCTTGCCAGGTGATATTCATTTTTTCAATCTTCTCAGGTAATTTTGAATACTGCGATATTGCATAATGCCATAACTTACGGGAGGATTTCAGCGTAACGTTTTTCACCGTACTGCCATTTCGGAGATCCCGGACAGTAAAGTAATTTTCTCCACCGCGCTTGTCCACTGAGACAATTTCCACCCCTGTCCGAGGAGGAGCCTGTTCCTCTGACTCAACTTCATCTTTGGTTTTTACATCACTTACGTCTTTTGAACTAAAGATCGGCAATGGGTCCGCCTGAACTGCAGCGTTTCCGCCTAACTGTCTTTTCTTTCCCTGGAGCACCATATCTACGATCTCATCTCGAACAGCCATACCAGTTTCAGTTTCTGTGCGTAAATAGATCTTATTATCATCTACCGCATAAGGCGGATCATCACCCTTGGGGATCATCACTTGGATAACTTTCTTTCCTTCTGTTTCTTGAACTTCAAATTTGCAGGATAACTCCGGACTGATGCGTTTATTAATTTCAGATTGTAGTTTTTCAATGCCCTGATTAGGACGAGGAATGCCCTCAACAGCTTTCCCTGGTTGAGCGGACAGACCCAGATACAACGTCCCACCATTGGAATTGGCAAATGCGCAAATATCAGCGATAACGTCATACAAATTTCCACCTCGAACGGAAATATTCTGATGGAAATCTTGCATGAAAGTTGCTCCTTGCTCGCGGGCATCTCGAATAAAGTCATACGCAGGCTGCGAACTGAGCTGGTGAGGCCGGGTCCGGGAGAAGTTATCGCTTTCAAAGAGATCATTAAGGGCTTTGTAGCTCTTTTCCGGAAGCCGGACATCCGTGGTGCGATCTCCTACACCTAATTTATTCTGGAATGTTGACACCTTTTTCAACAGATGGGCGTCAGATCCCTGGATGCAGTGCATGCGCCGGGGATATTCTGGTTTATTGCCATTAAAGAAAGACGCAGTAGCATGGCGTCCTTTTTTCACCAGGTCGGTTACCTCCAGTGCAACCAGGTTTGGATCCTGGGTGTAAGCGATCTTAGTTTGCCCTCCAAATGGGAATCGGCGCATGGCAACACCATTATTGGAATTTGCATGAGCGGCTATCGCCATACCTCCCGCTTCATGAATGGCTTTGTATGCCGTTAACACATCCACACTCGCGCCAACTGTCACACTGCCCTCATCCAGCTGATCTGAGGGGATGTTCAATTCCAGCAGTAAATGCTCAATATCCCGGAGTGGTTTATCTTCAGGAAAAATAGCCAGGATGTGAAATCCAAAAGTAGCCGTAAATTCAAAACCAGGTAATACTAACATCCGTTTCAGCAGTTTTTGGTATTCAGATAGACGGGTTTCCTCTTCAGGAAGCAGGCGATTGAGCTGTTGAAGCAGCTTAAGCTGATCGATCTCTTCTTGCATCCTGCGGTAACCCGCAACTGTATTGTGGTCTGTGAATGCGATGATATCCAGACCTTTTACAGCAGCTTGTTGGAGAATATCCAAGTAGCCAATTTCCGGCTGCAGATAATCATCCGAAGCAGGAGTATGTAAATGTAAATCCATTGTGTACCAGGTTAACCCGGTATTGTTTTGTTTTGCCACCATTACCTCTCTTATGAAGCAGTACAAGGTCTGGACATGGTGAATATCCAACCCAATAAGACACAGATTAATGTGTCTCTGCTTTCATTTTTTTATATCATCACGGTGGGAACAATAGACAATTCAAATGGCGGGAAAATTGAATAGAAATTAAATCAATCTAAAATATCGAAGCTATTTCCCGCTCTAATAATATTCTGTCTTCTAAATGTTGTTCCTCAGCGTAACTTAATCCAATATACTTATTTATTATAACCCGTTCAGGAAGACTTTTTCTTCCTGGGGGTGCTCTTCTTTTTTGTCAGAGCAACCTCCAGCACTTCATCAATATCTTCAACGAAGATAAAATTGATCTTTTCCCTGACTTCCTGGGGGATATCCTCTTCCAAATCTGCCTGGTTCTTCTTGGGAAGAATGACCATTGTTGATCCAGCCCGATAAGCTGCCAGCACTTTTTCTTTTATACCACCGACAGGCAGTACCTGTCCTCGCAGGGTGATCTCACCCGTCATGCTGATATTTCCTTTTACTGGCTTGCCTGAGATCAATGATACTAGGGCAGTTGCCATTGTCACACCAGCGGAAGGGCCATCCTTCGGCTGCGCACCGGCGGGAACATGCAGATGAATATCGTGATCCTTAAAGAAATCCATATTCAATCCCAGCTTATCCGCCTTGGAGCGGACATAGGACAAAGCGGCCTGAGCCGATTCTTTCATCACATCTCCAAGTGATCCTGTAAGCTGGAAATTATTCTTTCCGGGCATGGAGGTTGCTTCTACGAATAGAATCTCTCCGCCCGTTGATGTCCAAGCCAGTCCTGTCGCCACACCAGGAACTGATGTGCGATTGGCCAATTCCTCATCCCCATAATATCGGGGGCGTCCAAGATATTCAGTGGCTTCCTTCACACCAATCTTTACGGCTGTGACTTTTTCCTCAGCGATAAGTGTTACTACCTTTCTACAGAGAGTGCCTATCTCTCGCTCCAGGTTCCGAACCCCGGATTCCCTTGTATATGAGCGAATGATCAGCTGTAAGGCTGGATCGGTAAAGGATATTTCCTCTTTCCGTAACCCATTCTCCCGGATCTGCCTCGGGATCAAATAACCCTTGGCAATGGCTTTCTTTTCCTTATCGGTATAACCGGACAATTTTATAATTTCCATCCTGTCACGCAGTGGTGAAGGAATAGGTTCCAGCAAATTTGCAGTGGTAATGAACATCACTTTCGAAAGGTCATATGCGACCTCCAGATAATGGTCTCTGAATTCATTATTCTGCTCTGGATCAAGCACTTCCAATAAAGCCGAAGTCGGATCTCCCCTATAATCCCGTCCCAGTTTATCTATCTCATCAAGCATAAATACCGGGTTATTCTTACCAACTCTACGCAAAGCTTGAAGGATTCTGCCCGGCATGGCTCCGATATAAGTTCGTCTATGTCCCCGGATCTCTGCCTCGTCTCGCACGCCGCCTAATGAAATTCGAATAAATTCCCGGTCGAGGGAGCGGGCGATAGATCTGCCAAGGGAAGTTTTTCCAACACCTGGAGGACCCACAAAACAAAGGATCACACCTTCCCGGATCTGTCGGATATCATCTTGATAATTATCCTCTTCAAATTCCTCTTCTCTTTCTTTGCGAAGTTTGCGAACGGCCAGGAATTCAAGGATTCTTTCTTTGACATCATCCAACCCATAATGATCTTCATCCAATACGAGTCGAGCCCGGGAAATATCCAGATTATCATCTGTCATCTCTGCCCAGGGCAGGGAGACCATCCAGTCCAAGTAAGTGCGGATCACACCATACTCCGCAGCAGCGGAGGGTAAATGGGACATACGATCCAGTTCGCGTTTGGCTTGTTTAAGTGCTTCTTCTGGCATTCCAGCTTCATCTATCTGGCGCCGGAACTCATCGATCTCTACAGCTTGATCTTCATCCTCTCCTAATTCAGATCGGATGGCTTTCATCTGTTCCCTTAGGAAATAATCCCGCTGAACTTTTTCAATCTCCGACCGGGCTTGATTCTGGATCCGCTGACCAATTTCCAGCATTTCAAGTTCCCTGGTCAGGAAATTGACCAATTTACGCAATTTTTCCGAGACCGAATCAAGTTCGAGAAGTTCCTGGGCTTCTTCTAATTCCAGACGTTGGAAATTTGCGACTGTATATACCACCTGGAGTGGATCATCCAGGGTCATTACGGCGTCTACCAGTTCCGATGGAACTGAAGGCACCAGGTTTGTGATCTCAGAAAATTGATCTCGAGCCTGCCTGGTTAAGGCATCAATTTCCAAATCGCGTTCAACAATAACCGGAGAAAGTTTGATCTTGGCTCGTAGATACGGTTCTTCCTGGACATACTTCTGAACCCGAAAGCGGGTGATTCCCTGGACTAACAGACGGATTGTGCCGTCTGGAGCCCGAAATAGCCGATGGACGGACGCTACAGTCCCAACCTGGTATAGATCATCCGGACCAGGTAGTTCATTATTAGGATCCTTTGAAGTCACCAATCCGATCAACCGATCATCAGCTGATAGCACATCATCCACCAATCGGATCGATCTAGGCTGACCAATTGACAAAGGAACTGCTGTTTCAGGGTAGACAACCAGACCCCGTAAAGGAAGAATAGGCAGTTCAGATGGAATACGTCCGATCAGTTCCGCCTGGTTGACTTCCTCATTATCAACAATATCATCGAAATTGGATATCACCGAACCCAGGAAAATATCATCCAGGGAGAGATCCTCCCGGTTAGCCCATTCCAACAATTCTATTATCTCTGCACTCCAACGTGATACTGGCATACCTTGAAACCTATCCTTATATCTACTAAACAAGCAGGGTAATCGATATTCTTTCCCTCCAGAGGATTATCCCCAACTTTAATTTTAACACAGCGGAAACTGATTTCAGCTCTTGAATGCGATTATATAGGAGATTAACATTTCATTCTGTATGATTGGTTTTTGATCCAAGTCCAGAATTCATTTTTCAGAAATTCTTATAAATTTCTGTGATTAATCGCTTTGTCTGAGGAGATCATTGTCCTATAATTTGTTTTATAAACAGGAAGTCTTAGTCCACAATTTCGGAGGTTGGGATGTTCTCAAAAAAAATGCAAAAAGCAATGAATGATCAGATCCATCATGAAATGGAGTCTGCCTATATCTACCTCTCTATGGCCGCTTATTTTTCCAGGGAGAATTATCCCGGGTTTTCGCACTGGATGAAAATGCAATTTGATGAGGAAATGATCCACGCTTTCAAATTTTATGACTATATCCACAGTCGGGGAGCCAAAGTTAGCTTGCAGGCCATCGAACAACCTCCAGTAGATTTTGATTCTCCCTTAGTCGCTTTTGAAACTTCCTTAGGCCATGAACAGAAGATCACCGCAGACATTCACAATCTCTACGCACTGGCTATTGAAGAAAAGGACTATCCCAGCCTATCGTTCCTTCAATGGTTTATCGATGAGCAGGTTGAAGAAGAAGAACATGTCAGCGGAGTTGTTGAAGATATCAAGCGTGTCAGCGGATCTGAACAAGGGTTATTGATGCTCGATCGAGAGCTTGGCCAACGCCAGGAACCAGTTGCAGAAGAAGAATGAATAGAATAATTAAGTATCAATCAAAAGGGCTGCAATCATCCTGATTGCAGCCCTTTTTTTTAAGATGAATGTAACCTTCAAATCCTGAGAATTTGGCATATTATGTCCACTAGAGAGGTATATTTCTGAGCTTAGCATTAGTTCACTATTAAAGGGTATAGCGTAAATATGGAAGACACTTCTTACAATCCTTTCGTAATGGCCCAAAAGCAATTCGACAATGCTGCCGAATTACTCGAACTGGACCAGGCAACAAAGGACCTATTAAGGGTTCCTTTGCGAGAATTCCAGTTTAGCATCCCCATTCGGATGGATGATGGACAGGTGAAAGTTTTCAGGGGTTTCAGGGTTCAGCATAATGATGCCAGGGGACCAGGAAAAGGTGGGATTCGTTTTCACCCCCAAGAGACAATCGACACAGTCAGAGCTCTTTCGATGTGGATGACCTGGAAATGCGCTGTGGTGGATATCCCGTTGGGTGGGGCAAAAGGTGGAGTAGTTTGTGATCCCCACGACCTCAGCCTGCTGGAACAGGAAAGATTATGCCGGGGATGGGTCAGACAGCTCGGAAAGAACATCGGCCCTCTATCTGATGTACCCGCCCCGGACGTAATGACCAATTCCCAGCACATGTTATGGATGCTGGATGAATATGAAACAATACATGGTGCTAAATATCCCGGTTTTATTACCGGCAAACCAGTGAGTATGGGAGGTTCGCTGGGCAGAACTGAAGCAACCGGATATGGCGTGATGATAACTGTCCGCGAGGCAATGAAAGAATTAGGAATCGATCTCTCAAAGACAACTGCCAGCTTCCAGGGTTTTGGCAATGTTTCCCAATTTGCTATCGAACTTTACCAACAGATGGGCGGGACTCCGGTCTGTGTTTCTTGCTGGATCCAGAAAGAACAAAAAGCCTACTCGTTCTATAAAAAAGATGGTTTTGACTTGAAAGAATTGTTGGCTATCACAGATCATTTTGGAGAGATTGATAAAGCCAAAGCCCAGGATCTGGGTTTTGAAGTGCTCCCCAGTGAAGCCTGGTTGGAACAAGATGTAGATCTTCTGGTCCCAGCCGCGCTGGAAAATCAAATTACCGGCGAAACCGTCAACAACATCTCACAACAAGTGAAACTCATCGCTGAGGGCGCTAACGGTCCAACTACACCTGAAGCCGACAAGGTTATCAAAGAACGCGGCATTCATGTAATCCCCGATTTCCTTGCCAATGCCGGTGGAGTCACCTGCAGTTACTTCGAGCAGGTTCAATGCAACCAAAATTATTACTGGGCCAAGGAAGAAACCCTTGGAAAACTGGATCAGAAAATGACCACTGCTTATCTTGACGTCAGCAAATTTGCCGCCAAAAACAAGCTCTTTATGCGCGATGCAGCCTATATGATCTCTGTTGATCGTGTGGCAAAGGCTTGCAAAGCCCGGGGGTGGGTCTAATCCGAACAAATGATAAACCAGCCGGAGAACATGCCTTCTCCAAATCTAATCCCTTATAATAGAAATACCAATAATCCGGATAATATTATCCGGATTATTGGGTCGGGATCAATTGGGGGAAAAGCCCAGGGGCTGGTTTTTCTGCAGCACTTATTATCCTCAAACGATTTATTCCAGCAATTTCCAGAGATTCAGGTTCTTATTCCAAGTCTGGTAGTGATCGGTACTGATGTATTTGATACCTTTCTGGAGAATAATGATCTGGGAATATATATAGATTCTGACCATACAGATGACCAGATTGCCCATGCTTTTCAACAGTCCGAACTGCCTTTTCATATTCTTGGCGACCTTCGTGCCTTAGTCGAAGAAATCAGGAATCCAATCGCAGTCCGTTCATCCAGCCTATTGGAAGATGCCACATATGAACCATTTGCGGGAATTTACACGACCAAGATGATTCCCAATCAACAATTCGATCCTGATTTCCGATTCCGGAAATTATCCGAGGCAATCAAATTCGTTTATGCCTCGACTTTTTTCAAGGCTGCCAAAAGTTATCGAAATGCGACTGGCCACGATCACAAAGAAGAGAAAATGGCCCTGATCATTCAACATGTACACGGTTCCCGCCACCATGTGCGTTTCTATCCAGATTTATCCGGAGTTGCCCGATCCTATAATTTTTATCCACTCGGTAAAGCAAAACCAGAAGACGGCGTGGTCAGTCTGGCTCTTGGATTGGGAAAAACGATCGTGGATGGCGGACTTTCCTGGACATACTCACCTGCCTATCC
>Ga0180430_10005724_pt1 | contig 10258 bp, 9 predicted proteins | sample SS_ome_9_FD_132999 | JGI IMG/M metagenome (GOLD analysis project Ga0180430, IMG submission 132999) | Hypersaline lake sediment archaeal communities from the Salton Sea, California, USA - SS_1_S_2 metaG | ecosystem: Environmental > Aquatic > Non-marine Saline and Alkaline > Hypersaline > Sediment... | reverse complement strand
GGGCCCGCCCAGGGAGCCGCTTTCCGGGCCGGGGCAGCCTCGGGAGGCGAGAGCAATACCCTCGCGAGCCGCTCATCCGTCGGGCGATGGTTGCGGAAGTGCCATTGACCGGGCTATCCTTTGTCGGGGTGATGCTGCCGGCGAGCGTGGCAGCCGATCTCGTCTTTTACGGGCTGCATCTGGCCGGCAAGACGCCGGTGATGATGAATTGGACGACCGGCCCGGCCAATCTGGCCCACGGCATTCGAGCCACCGAGGTCAAACAGGTGATCAGCTCCAGCCGGCTGGTTGACCGGCTGGGCCTGGAGATCGACGGTGCCGACTACCTCTTTCTGGAGGAGGTCAAGAAGACGATCGGCAAGGCCGAAGCGGTCAGCACGATGCTGACGAGTCGGCTGCGGCCGACAAGCCTGCTGCGTTCGCTGCCGGTTCAAAAAGACAATGAGCCGGCGGTGTTTCTGTTCACGTCGGGCTCAGAGTCGGCGCCCAAAACCGTGCCGCTGACCCACCGCAACCTGCTGACGAACATTCTGGACGGGCTTGATGTCCTGCAGCCCGATGCTCACGACACGCTGCTGGGCTTTTTGCCACCGTTTCACTCCTTCGGCCTGACCGGCAACGTGCTGCTGCCGCAACTGGCCGGCATTCGCAGCGTCCGCTACGCCGATCCAACCGATGCCCCGGGGCTCGTGCGGCTGATCGCGGCCTACAAGCCGACCATGCTGTTTACCACGCCGACTTTTCTGGGCTACATCCTCAATAGCTGCGCAGGCAGCGAACTGGCGAGCCTTCGCAAGATCATCACCGGAGCCGAGGTCTGCCCCGAGTCAACCTATGACCTCTGTCGGCAGCGGGCCCCCGGGGCCACGATTCTCGAGGGCTACGGCATCACCGAATGCTCGCCGGTGGTGGCGGCCAACCGGCTGGAGAAGATCAAGCACGGCAGCATCGGCAAGCCGGTGCGGCATGTGGAGTCGCTGATCGTGCATCACGAGACCGGCGAGCCTGTGGCTCCGGGCGAGACCGGCATGCTGCTGGTCCGGGGCGACTCGGTGTTTGACGGCTACCATGCCTACGACGGGCCGAGCCCGTTCGTGGAACACGGGGGGCATCGCTGGTACCGCACCGGAGATCTGGTGGCGGCAGATGAGGACGGATACCTCCGGTTTCAGGGGCGGCTGAAGCGGTTTTTGAAGGCGGGTGGCGAGATGATTTCGCTGCCTGCGATCGAAGCTCCGCTGCAGAAAAAGTTTCCGGCTGATGAAAACGGCCCCAAGGTCGCAGTCGAGGGGATTGAAACCCCTGACGGCCGGCAGATCGTGCTGTTCACGACCCAGGACATCTCGCTGCGGGAGGCCGCGGAGATTCTGCTCGAGGCCGGGCTCCGCGGTGTGATGCGGCTGGATGAGGTCCGCAAGGTCGACGAAATCCCAGTCCTCGGCACCGGCAAGACCGACTACAAAACCCTGCGATCGTGGATTGAGCAGGGGGGCGAGGCGGGAAACGTGACGTGAGGGAGCGGTCTCCTCACTTGACGCAAGAAATCCGATTGGTAGGCCATGAACCGTATTTCGCCAGTCGATATTTGAGCCAGCTTGCCTACTCAAAAAGACTTCGAACAGCCTGGCGAATTTTGAGGATTCCACCTTCGGTCAGTTCGCCGGCAGTTCGCCTGAAGAGTGATTCATTGGCAGTGAAGAGTTTGCCTGGGCGGGCATAACTCACGATCCGCAACCCCCCAGTCTGAAAGTCCTCAGGCAGCAGTTTGATTGCCTGCGGATCGCCGTAAACATTGCTCGTGACCTGGCAGAGAATCCAGTCGCCTTTTCCCACCCGTGCCAGGACAACTGCCGGCCGGAGTTTGGTCTCGGAGAGATCTGAGAACGGAAACGGGACGAGCACTACCGCTCCTCGGCCAGATGGGACCACGCCTCATCCTCCTCCGAACGATTCCAGTCCTCCGCCAATGCTGCTTCGCTGAGAAGCGACACCTCATGCTGTGGGGCTGCCGCTTCGTCAAGAATCGTGACCAGTGCACGTTGACAACGGGGAAGAACGACCGGTTCAGTCAAGCGAACCTGTCCGCGTTCGTCGATTGTTGCTTCAACTGTCCTGATCATAATTTCACCATACTGAACCGGTGGGAGTGTTTCAACCCGCTGCAGACGATGCCGTATCTGCTGGCGGCCCGGCTATTCTCCGGCAACACAAAACAAATGCCGCTCGCCGCGGATGAACAGCTGCCGGCCAACCGGGGCCGGGGTGGCATCGACGCCCTCACCCATGTCGTTCGTGGCGATCACAGAAAGCTCCTGCCCGTCCTTGATGACGGTGATCGCGCCGCTGCGGTCGGTGAGGTAGATGTGCCCGCCCGCCGCCACCGGTGAGGCGTAGGTGCGGCTGACACCGGGGATCCGCTGCCGCTCGTAGTGCGGTCGCCCGCTGGCCGCGTCAACACAGGTGAGCAGGCCGGTCTTTTCCTTGTAGTACCAGAGCCGACCGGCATGCAGCAGCGGGGAGGCGATGTCGGGGGTGTCGCGGCTGACCGTCCAGTGAACATGGCTCGTCCGCTCGATATCGCCGCTGCCGGTCAGGTCAAAGCAGCCGAGAAAGGCGCCGCGAAAGCCGCTGCCGATGAACACCAGCCCGTCAGCAGCGACCGCCGAGGCAGCAGGCCGCGTCGTCTGGCCGCCGCACCGCCAGAGTTCCCGTCCCGTGGTCAGATCGTAGGACCTGGCGGCGGTCTGCCCGTTTATCACCACCTGCTGTGAGCCGTCGGTCATGGCCACCACCAGGGGGGTGGCCCAGCAGGTGGGCTCGTCACGGGGGACATCCCAGATCGTCTCACCGGAAAGGGCATCGAGACAGATCAGCCGTGAAGGGCCTTCGTGATCCCAGGGGATCACAATTCGTTCGCCGGCGAGCGTCGGCGAGCTGCCCTCGCCAAACTCGTTGCGGGTCTGCATGTCGCCAAAGTCGCGGCTCCACTTGAGATCACCGTTCATCGTGAAGCAGAACAGTCCGCGGGAACCGAAATGGGCGTAGACGTGCCGGCCGTCGGTGCAGGGAGAGGCCGAGGCGTAGCCGTTGGTGCTGTGGGTGCCCTCGTGCGGCACAGCTTTGATGGCCGACCGCTTCCAGCGTTTCTCGCCTGTCAGGCGATCGAAGCAGAACAGGCGGAAGTCGAGCTCACGGCTGCCCGAGCTAACAGGGACTGCCGTTGTTACAAACACCCGGCCATCCCAGATGACCGGTGAGGATGATCCCCGGCCGGGAATCGGCTGTTTCCAGACGCAATTGCGGCTTGCCCCAAACTCAGTTGGCGGCGTGGCGGTCGGGCTGGCCCCGGTCCCGAGCGGGCCTCGCCAGTGCCCCCACTGGTCGAGTTCGGTGGCGGCAGCCTGCCCAGCGCTGAGCAGGCAGGCGAGGCACACCCCGCGCAGCCACCAGGCTGCGGACCGTGCCAGCTCGCGGTCACTGTGGCGGAAACGGCTAGTCAAGAAGGGCTGATGATCGTCTGCCATGGTTGGATTTGCTACCCTTCCTGTCATCACACCGTAAGAGGATGCCGTCCCTCGGCACCTCACCCCTCAAAATATAGCTGACGACCACTTTTTCCTCCTGAGGAGCATCCGACCGCATGACCGCCTTTCCCAACGTCCCGAAGATTGCCTACGAAGGCCCCGATTCCGACAACCCGCTGGCCTTCCGCTGGTATAACCCCGACGAAGTTGTCGCCGGGAAAACCATGCGGGACCACCTGCGGTTCACCGTTGTCTATTGGCACACCTTCCGGGGCACCGGCAGCGACCCCTTCGGGGCGGCCACCCTGCAACGCCCCTGGGACGATGGCAGTGAATCGGTCGAAAATGCCTGCAACCGGGCGCGGGTTGCTTTTGAGCTCTTTGAGAAGCTCGGCGCGCCGTTCTACGCCTTCCATGATCGGGATGTCGCACCGGAAGGAAGCAGCCTGGCCGAAAGCCATGCAAACCTCGACGCGGTTGCCAAGGTACTCAAAGAAGAGCAGGACCGCAGCGGCGTGAAGCTGCTCTGGGGCACCGCCAACCTCTTCAGCAATCCCCGCTACATGCACGGCGCAGCCACCTCGTGCAACGTCGAGGTCTTTGCCTACGCTGCGGCTCAGGTGAAAAAGGCGATCGAACTCACCAAGGAACTCGGCGGCGAAAACTACGTCTTCTGGGGCGGCCGTGAGGGCTATCAGTCGCTCTACAACACCGACATGAAGCGGGAACTCGACCATCTCGCCAGTTTCTTTCACATGGCGGTCGATCATGCCAAGCAGATCGGCTTTACCGGCCAGTTCCTGATTGAGCCGAAGCCGAAGGAGCCGACCAAGCACCAGTACGACTCAGACGTGGCTGCCTGCGTGAACTTTCTGCGGGCCTACGATCTGACCGATTCGTTCAAACTGAACCTCGAGACCAATCACGCCACCCTCGCCGGCCACGAGATGATGCACGAACTGGAAGCCGCCGGCAGCCAGGGCTTTCTCGGGTCGATCGATGCCAATACCGGCGACCTGCTGCTGGGCTGGGACACCGACCAGTTTGCCACCAATTACTATCTGACGACCCAGATCATGCTGGTGCTGCTGAAGTACGGCCTCGGCTCCGGCGGGGTGAACTTTGACGCCAAGGTTCGTCGGGAAAGCTTTGAGCCGGTCGATCTGTTCCACGCTCACATTGGCAGCATGGACGCCTTTGCCCGCGGGTTGAAGGTGGCGGCCGCCATCCGGGAAGACGGAGCGTTGTCGTCCTTCGTCGCCGATCGCTACAAGAGCTGGGACGGTGAACTCGGCAAGAAGATCGAAGCCGGCCAGTGCAGCTTTGCCGAGCTCGAGAAGCTGATGCTGGAAAAGGGGGAGGCCGCCCCAAACACCAGCGGCCGGCAGGAGCTGCTCGAGAACATCGTCAATCGATACCTCGATCGGCGGTGAGTCTCCAGCCCCAGACCGCTTGATGCACCCCGCGGAACTCGCCGCCGACGATCTCCTCGCCGAGTGCCGGATGACGACCACCCGGCGCAGCGGGCCGGGGGGCCAGCATCGCAACAAGGTTGAGACCGCCGTGGTGATTGAGCACCTGCCGACCGGCCTGCGGGCCGAGGCCGGCGAGCGGCGGAGCCAAGCCGACAATCGCCGGGTTGCCCTCTGGCGGCTGCGGTTGCGGCTGGCACTGGAGCACCGAATCCAACGGGATGGGGTGAAACCATCCGACCGCTGGCGGAAGCGGGTTCAAGACGGAAGAATCTGCGTCTCGGCCAGCCACGAGGATTATCCTGCGTTGCTGGCCGAGGCGTTTGATTGGCTGACAACAACCGGTGGTGACCTACGGCCTTTGACCCGGCACTTTGATGTCACGGCCACTCAGTTGGCCAACCTCTTTCGCCGCGAGCCGGCGGCCTGGCAACGGCTCAATGCCCTGCGTGCCGAGCATGGCCGGCCGCCGCTGAAGTGACTCCTACCAGCCGCCGCCGCCGCCACCACCACCGCCACCACCGGATGATCCACCACCACCGCCCCCACTCGACGACGAGGGGCTGGTCGCCGCGGCCACCACGGCAGTCGTCATCGCCGTTCCCAGCCCAGCGGCAGTTGCACCGATGGTGGCTGCCGACCAGGCATTGCCGTGGTACCAGGCGGGGTGATAGCCCGTGGATTGCCCCGAGCCCGCCTCACTGCTGGCAGCTTCAATGAGATCCTGAAACTGACCTGCCCACTGGTTGGCCACGCCGAGGGCAATGGCATAGGGCAGAAACCGCTCAAAGAGTTGGAGCGTGCGGGGCTGGGGGGAGCCGCCAGCAGCCGCGAACGTCTGGCGGGTGAGGTCATCGAGCCGGTCACGTTCGGCGGTGGCCAGGTACATCCGAAAGCCATCGATCTGATCCATGATGGCCCGGCCAGCACCGGTTGGTGCCTTGATCAGCTCGTAAAACACGGCCACCGTGGTGACGATGCCCAGCAGCACCGGAATCAGCCAAAGCGAGGTCATGGTGGCAAGGAGGCCCAAGACGACGATTTCGGCGACGAAAAAAGGCACGGCAAAGAGCGTGATAAATATTGCTCCGCCGAGGCCCGTGATCCGGTTTAGCCCGGTCCCGCCGGCCAGCACCGTCCGCCAGGCTGTGATTACGTTATGGCCGAGGGCGACACAGCCGACGGACCAGATCGACAGCCAGAGCGTGAAAAAGCCGGTCTTGCCGGTGGCGGAAACCCCGCCGGCTGCGAAGACAGTCAGCAGCAACGCGGCAACCGCCACGACTGCACCACCAAAGAACCAAAACCGGTTCGGCCGGAAGAGAACCCCTTCAAATTCTCCCACCAGCGATTTCTGCAGTTTTTTGATCGCCGCGGAAAACCGCTGGTGGTGCTCCCGGTCAACGTCAAGCTTCGTACGGTCACCCAGCAGCCGCTCAAAGACCTTGCGTTCGCCGGGTGAGGCACTGGCCGCCGGGTCCCCTGTTTTCTCAAGCGCGTAGTCGCCGTCATCCTCATTGATGGCGATGGCCCCCTGCGTGGCCAGGGAGAGCAAGGCAACGGAAAAGCACTCTTTGTCGAAGCCCATCCGCGAGATAAACCGGCAGGCGGCTGGACTGAGGCCCTCAGGCGGCTCAAACCGGGGAAAAATGACGCCGGTGGCCGGGTCACGGCCCACCAGCAGCCAGGCAGCGAGAAAATAGCCGAGCACCACCAACAGCCCGAGGCTGCCCCAGCGGAGAAAGGGGTCTTCCCAGAGCCTTTCAATGGCCGACGGCTCCTGGATAAAGCCCTTGGGAAACCGGGCGACGATCGTGAGCCCCTCCCGAGACGTGAGCTTCCGGGTGGTGGCGTAGACGACCTGCCGACGCTGCAGGTCGACCTCGGCCGTCAGGTCCTGCTGGTTTTTCGACCCAATCTTGCCAACGTACCCCTCGGGGTCGATCTGGTCGAGCGGCACATCTGGTGGCAGAGTCACAGTCGCCTTAGCTCGGTCGATTGGAAACCGCCAGGCGTTGCCCGTGGCATTCCAATAGACCTCATCGTGGTCGGGGAAATACCGCAACTGTCGGGTGGAGTAGCGGATCAGGTAGCGGTGTTCGCCGCTGGGAATCGTCTTGCCCTTTTCGCCGATGAAGATCCGCACAAAGTCATCCCGGTCATCGGTGTGGTAGGCCGACGGCTGGCCATTGTGCTCGACGGTGAGGATTTCAAAGGGGATCGTTGCTTTGAGGCCAAGAAAGCCGTTCCCGTAGCGGGTGGGAATGTCGCGGTAGATGCCCCGCTTGATCTCGTCACCCTCGGCGTTGACGGTGATGGTCTCGGTAATGGTGAGCAGGCCGTCATCCGCCACCACCAGATCACTGCGAAACGCAGTGATTCTTTCGGCTGCCACAAGCGGGCTGGCCAGGCAGGCCGCCAGGCCACACGCCAGCAGAAGCAAAAAGTGCCAGCGAGACGCTCGGCTCATGCGTCCCCCTCCTTTGATTCCTCTGGTGCACCCGCAAGCGAAACCCGGGGCACCGTCCGCTCTGCCACCGCCTCAACCTCGAAGTAGGCTTCGGGTCTGAAGCCAAACCAGCCCGCCACGAGATTCGACGGAAACGACTCGACGGCGACATTCAGGTCGCGGACGGCGCCGTTGTAGTACCGCCGGGCATACTGCAGCGTGTCTTCGATCTCAACCAACTGGGAGGAGAGTTGGGCGAAATTGGTATTGGCCTTGAGGTCAGGATAGGCCTCGGCCAGGGCAAAGAGTGATTTGAGGCCGCCGGTCAGCCGGTTTTCCTGGGCATTCACCTCCGCCATGTTTCCCGCGGCATCGGCGGCCGTTCGCAGCCGGGTGAGGTTCTCGAGCAGCGACCGTTCAAAGCCCGCATAGCCCTCGACACAGGCAACCAGATTGGGCACCAGTTCGTGCCGCCGTTTCAATTGCACATCAATGCCGCTGAAGCCCTCACGGACGAGATTCCGCCGCCGCACCAGCCGGTTGTAGGCCAGCACCAGCAAGAGGGCCGCCCCGACGACACTCGTGAACGCCAGCAGCACCGTCATGCCGCCGGCGGTGATGGTCGAACCGATCAGACTGCGGGCTGCCTCCATGGCGTGCTCCCCAAGGCGTCGGCCCCCGGCCGGCCGTGCCGGAACCGGGGGCCGCAGGGCTGCCTGTCGTGATCAGAGCCTCAAAACGGGTTACTCAAAATCGGGCTCTTTGCCCTCGTAGGCCCGATAGAGATTGAACACCGCGGCCTTCAGTGCCTCGGCCGTGGCCGCATCGGTTGACTGCTTGCACTTCATGGCCGCCACGGTGACGGCGTGGGCGGCCTTGAGCTGCTCGACATAACGGGGCGAGTCGGCCTTGATCCGCTGGGCCAGGAAATAGTCGGCAATCGTGGCCTGAATCTTGGCGGCATGGTCGTCCTTGGTCATGATCCAGCGGCCAAGCTGATTGGCCGACTGACCGGTCAGGCCGGCGGCGGCGAGTTCGTTGATCTGTCCCTGCGCTTTGGCGATGGTCTTGCCATCCTCCAGCAGCTGCTCAAACCGCAGCTGATCGCCATAGATGCCACAGGGCACCTGGCAGTGGGCGAAGGCGGTCGAGGTCAGCAGGCAGACGGCTGCAACGGCGAGCAGAAAGCGGTGAAGCATGGTGGCGTTCTCCAAGGGTGGGAAGGATTGTCGCCCCACGATACACCACCGGAAGGCCGGCGTGAAAGAGTCGCTAGAGCGTGAACCGGGCGATTTCGGCTTGGAGCCCCGACGCTGCCTGCTCGAGGCTCGCTGTCGCGTCCCGGAAGTCATCGAGCCCCGATTCACTGCGGGCGGCACCGTCGGCCACCTGCGTCATGGCGTCACGGATCTGCTCGGCGCCCTGGCTCTGGGCCTGCATGCCCTCGGCCACCTGGCCAAACCGCTCCGAGATGCCTTTGACCGAGCTGATGATCTCGGCCAGTTGGGTCGAAACGCCGGCGATTTCCTCGACACCGGTTTCCACACTCTTGGTGAACTTGTCCATTTCCATCACGCCGGATGACACACTCAGCTGCATGCCCTTGACCACTTGCTCGATCTCCAGCGACGCCACCGCTGTCTGATCGGCTAGCCGGCGAATTTCCCGGGCGATCACGAGGAACCCCCGGCCATACTCGCCCGCCTTCTCAGCCTCGATGGCGGCATTGATCGAAAGCAGATTGGTCTGGTCGGCCACCTTGGCAATGGTGGTCACGGCGAGATTGATTGTCTTGGCCCGTTCATTGATTTCGGCCAGCCGCGACCCAAATGAGGCGGTGCTGTCGGCAAGCTGCCGCATGGTATGGTCCATGCTGGCCAGGTTTTCCCTCCCCTCAATCGCCATGGCGCCCGTATGCCCCGCCATCTCATTGACGGCATCCATGGTCCGGGTAAGTTCCTTGCCGGTGACGGTAATCTCTTCCACGGCTGTCACTGTCTGCGTGGTCGATTCACCAAGCCGGGTGACCACCTGCTTTTGGTTGGCCCCGGTAACCTGCAGGCTCGACACGGTGCCAGCCACTGCCTCGGTTGCCGACTGAACCCGGCCGATGAGCGACCGCAGGTCGCTGGTCATGGTCTGCAGCGCTTCCAGCAGCAGGGCGGTCTCGTCCCGGGTGCGAACCGTGACGGCGGCCCGGAGATCACCGGCGGCAACCTGACGAGCAAGGTCGACAGCCCGCCTGATGGGCGTGCTGATGCTACGAGCAACGAACAGGGCGACCAGCACGACCACCAGCAGCGTGGCGATCAGGAGACCGCCGATCGCCAGCCGCTGAAACCGCACCAGGGCAAAGGCCTCACTCGCGTCCTGCTTGACGACGAGGCCCCAGCGGTAGCTTGGAAGATAGCACCAGGCGGCCGCGACCTGTTCGCCACGGTAGTCCGGAAAAAGCCCATAGCCCCGATCTCCACTCGAGGCCCGGCCGGCTCCGATGGCCTCGGTGTCGGACACCGGGATCGTCAGGCGAAAGGCTGCGTCTGGCTGGTGGCGTAGCGGCGCGGTGACGCGAACCGTCTCGGCAATCCGCTCGGCTGCCAGCAGTTCACCAGTCGCCCCCAGGCCCGTCGTGTCGGTCAGCACCTGCCAGACCCGCTCGGGACCGAGGCCGAGGGCCAGCACCCCGACAACTCGTTCCTGCACCGCTTCGGCTCGGCGCTCAACCACCATGTGCACCTCCACGCCTGCGTGACCGACGGCGTCTTCGTGCCGCCTGCTGCCGAGGCAGGGTCCGACGCCCCTCCGGCGTTCCT
>Ga0180430_10005723_pt1 | contig 10259 bp, 7 predicted proteins | sample SS_ome_9_FD_132999 | JGI IMG/M metagenome (GOLD analysis project Ga0180430, IMG submission 132999) | Hypersaline lake sediment archaeal communities from the Salton Sea, California, USA - SS_1_S_2 metaG | ecosystem: Environmental > Aquatic > Non-marine Saline and Alkaline > Hypersaline > Sediment... | reverse complement strand
GTCCTACATGTTCCGCGCGATGAGCGACACGCTCGCAGGTTAATTCGCGAAGCGAACGCTATCGATGCAAAATATCGGACCGACTTCGAGCGGTCCGACAAGAACCATATTCATTTTTTTGAACTTACAAACAAAAGGATTCAAAGATGCCAGGCGAAAGTAGCAGTAGTGGGGAAAAGAATTATTACGTCGACGTTGCTCCGCAAAACGACACCTTCTTCTTGAAGGGACTCGGTGGATACGATTGGGGTTTGCAAGATCGTATGTCTCGAATCTTCAACCCGAAGTCCGGCCGAACGATCATGTTGGCGTTCGATCACGGTTACGCCTACGGGCCTACCAGTGGTCTCGAGCGAATGGATGTAACCGTAACACCGCTGATCGAGCATGTCGACTGCCTGATGTGTACGCGTGGCGCGCTCCGTTCGGTCGTTCCGTCGAACTCGAACAAGCCCGTCTCGCTTCGCGTGACCGCCGGTACGTCGATCCTCGACGAGCGAGTATTCGAAAACGAATGCATGGGTTGCGATATTGAAGAAGCGGTTCGACTGAACGCGTCGGCGATGGCAGTTCAGGTCTGCATCGGTGCCCAGAACGAACGTACGACGATCGAAAACTTGATCAAAGCTGTCGACACGGGCAACAAGTACGGTATTCCGGTACTTGGCGTTACGGCGATCGGCAAAGAGCTGGTTCGCGACGCCCGTTACATGGGATTGGCGACTCGAATGCTCGCTGAAATGGGCGCGCATTTCGTCAAAACGTACCACACGGAAGAAAACTTCGAGCAAGTCGTCGCCGGTTGCCCGGTTCCGATCGTCATCGCTGGCGGCAAGAAGCTTCCCGAAAAAGAAGCACTTCAGATGTGCTATCGCGCGATCAACGAAGGCGCCGCCGGCGTCGACATGGGTCGCAACATCTTCCAGGCCGGCAACCCGATCGCGATGTGCAAAGCGGTCGCAGCCGTCGTTCACGAAAACAAGTCGGTCGACGAAGCGTTCGAGATGTACGAAACGCTCGCCGCCGAGGCGTAAGAAAGATCGTCGCCTAAAGAGGTCCGTGGATATCTTTAGGCGAAGTTAATAAAGAAGGCGGGTAACCTATCGTTAAGGTTGCCCGCCTTTTTTGCTGCGCAAATCAATTCGACAGCGCATAAAAAAAGCCCGGCACGATCCTGTTAGACTCGGTTCGCGTCGGGCTTTCACCACAGGTCTACTGTCTAACGCCTCATTGTGGTGACCTTGTCAGACAACCGTCGGCGAGGCAGCCGCACCTAATCGCCTGACACTTTAATCTTATCTCAGAAATCGGCGGAGGCAAGTAAAATTCGATTCGGACTATCGTTTTTTGAATCGCGGCTCTGCAATGCGGGCGGCAAATCGATACAAGCAGACTAACCGGTATTGCACAGTGTTTGCACGGGAAATTTTCGGATGAGAAAATTGCAGCTCCATTAGCCAGATAAGGTTTGGCGATCTCTGGGATTTATTCCCATGCGAGCACAATCGGTGTCCCGACGGGAATCGCCAGTCGACGTGCCGCACTGTCGCCCACGATTGCCAGTTCGACCCGGCCGCTCGAGCCGATGATTGCGACGAACGTGTCTTCAAGTTGCTCGGCATACGTTTGGCGGATTCCCCAGGTCTCGTACAGGCCGCAGACGACGACGACGCGTTCATCCGTAATTCGACCGATAAGCATGTCGGTCGAAATATTCGTAACGAGATTGCCGAACGAGTCGATATGCTCGACCACGCCGTGAATACGGTCGGCCGTAATTTCGGTCTTGGGCATTTCAAGTTGCACAAAATGATCGGCAGGAGGTCCGAGCCGTGTAGGGTCGACATCGAGGCTCAGATGCGCTGCGACCGGTGCCATAATGTCGCGACCGTGGAAAGTGCTCGAAACCTCGGGCATGAAGTATTCGCGGTTTTCGAGCCGAATCAAGCGGTCGGGCTTGTCGTTTTTCGTCAGGTAACTGAGGAGACCGTTATCGGGTAAGACGTAACGCTGCGTGCCGATTTCGGCGTAAAGAATCGCGCGATCGGTTCCGACTCCCGGATCGACGACGGCGACATGAATCGTGCCCTTGGGAAACCAGGGCGTTGTTTCGTTCAGAACGATCGCGCCTTCTTTGATGTTTTGCGGCGGAATCTGGTCGGTGACATTGACGAGCGTCACGTCGGGATTGATCGCCAAGATAACGCCTTGCATCATGGCTGTGTAATTGTTGCCCGCACCGAAATCGGTTGTTAACGTGATAATCGCCATCATGCAAACTTTCTGTAAGCGTCGCGCATCGTGCGCGATCCATCGCTTCGAAGCATCTGAAGTGCTCCGATTACATATCTTCGATCAGCCGCAGACAAGTGTCGCGGATTTCGTTCGGCTTTACGTTCGGATTTTTCTTTTTCGCCTGTCCAATCAGTGCGCCGACCGCTTTGAGCTTGCCCTCTTTGACGTCGGTGACCGTTTTCGGATTCGCTTCGAGTAGTTCACGACAAAGTGTTTCGATCTCGGATGAGTCGACCGCTTCGATTCCGAGTTCTTTCATCGCATCGGCCGCCGAACGACCGGACTTAAGCATGTCGGCCAACACGTCTTTGGCACGGCTGGTCGTTAGCGTGCCCGACTTGATCTCGCCGATTAGCTCCGCCAATCCTTGGGGGCGAATCGTGAAAGCGTCGATCTCGATTTCTCGTTCACTCAGCTCTCGCAGAATGTCTTGCGTAATCCAGTTGCACGCCGATTTTTCATCGCCGCAAAGCTTGGACGTCTCGATAAAATAATCGACCAAGGGACGACCTTGATTGACGAGCACGCCCGCATCGTAGTCCGATAAATTATACTCTTCTTGCAGCCTGCAGTGAAGTGCGACGGGCAATTCGGGCAGATTCTCGCGAATCTCTGCAACTTCTTCTTGTGTAACGTACAGGGGCACGAGATCGGGATCGGGGAAGTATCGGTAATCGCTCGATTCTTCCTTGGTCCGCTGCGGACGCGTTTTTTGGGCCGAGTCATCCCAGCCAGCGGTTGTTTTATGCCCGCCAGGTCCGCCAAGAACGAACCCCGTCTCTTTCCATAGGTCGTATTGTCGATCGGCTTCATAAGTCATTGCGCGTTCGACGGCGCGGAAGCTGTTCAGATTTTTGACCTCCACGATCGGCGTAGCAATGACGCCATCGGGGGTGTCGATATGCAAGTTGATATTCGAGTCCGCCCGAAGCGAACCTTCCTGCATGTTGCAGTCCGAGACGCCCAAGTAGGTTAGCAGCAGCTTCAGTTGCGTCAGGTATGCGTACGCTTCTTCGGGCGAGTTCATGTCCGGGTGGCTAACGATCTCCAGCAGGGGCGTGCCGCAACGATTCAAGTCGATTCGGGTGTCGCCCTTGCCCTGCGCTTCGTCGTGCATGCTTTTGCCCGCGTCTTCTTCCAGATGCGCGCGGATAATGCCCACGCGTTTCGGCTCGAAGCGTTCCTTTTCATCCGAGATGTCGAGCCAACCTTCGCTGCTGAGCGGCAGGTCGAACTGGCTGATCTGGTAATCCTTCGCAGGTCCGGATAGAAATATTGTTTCCGATCCCATTTCGTCATCGGCGGAATGTCGCAGTTCAGCGCAATTGCCGTCAGAAGCGATAGCTCGATCGCGCGGCGATTCATCACCGGCAGCGCGCCGGGCTGACCCGAACAGACGGGGCATGTTTGCGTGTTCGGCGGGGCACCGAATCGGGTCGAGCAACCGCAGAATAACTTCGACTCGGTTGCTAGTTGGACGTGGACTTCCAAACCGATCACGATCTTGTAAGGTCGGTCGCCTGTGGACATTCGTTCGCTCGCGTTTGTTTCGTGGGATGAAAGTTTTGGGTTTCGTTATCGCTTTGTGTTTTGTTTTACATCGACGGGCGCTTAAGGTGCCAGTCGGTTTCTCGCTGGTACATCGCGGCACCTCGGAGCAGGCGTTCTTCTTCCAGTGGCGGAGCTTGCAGATGCAGGCCGATCGGCAGTCCGCTGTCGCTTAGTCCGCAAGGAACCGAGATGCCGCAAATGCCGGCCAAGTTCGTGCTCGTCGTGTACAAGTCGAACAGGTACATCGACAGCGGATCGTCCGCTTTCTCGCCGATTCGATACGCAGGGGAGGGCGTGACCGGTCCGGCGATCAGGTCGACCTCTTCGAACGCGCGATCGTAATCCTGGCGGATCAGATGTCGCACCTGTGCCGCCTTCTTGTAATACGCGTCGTAATAACCGGCGCTTAAGGCATACGTGCCAAGCATGATTCGTCGTTTTACTTCGTCGCCGAATCCTTCGCTTCGCGATTGGCGATACGTGCGGACGAGTCCCGAGTCCATATCTTCGATCGCAGACTCTTTGCCCGACTCTTGTAGTTCTTTTCGTTCCGCTTCCAAGGCGACGGCGACTTGCTTCACATCGGTTCGGTGACCGTAGTGAGCGCTGTCGTATCGTGACAGATTGCTCGATGCCTCGCACGGGGCGATGATGTAATACGTAGCAACCGCGTACTTGCTATGCGGCAGGCTGATTTCCTTGACCGTGGCGCCTAGCGACTTGTAAACGTCGATTGCCGCCTGAACCGCGGCACCGACATCAGCATCGAGTCCGTCGCCGAAATGCTCGGGCACAATGCCGATCCTCAGTCCGGCGAGTGGCTGATCGATCGATTCGCTGTAAAGTGGAACCGGTCGGTCGAGCGACGTCGAATCTTTTGTGTCATGACCGGCGAGAACTTCCATCAAAAGCGCGGTGTCCCAAGCGTCGCGAGCGATCGGGCCGATCTGGTCGAGACTGCTGGCGAAGGCGACAAGACCGTATCGACTGACTCGGCCGTAGGTTGGTTTCAGACCTGTTACGCCACACAGCGCTGCCGGTGCGCGGATCGATCCGCCCGTGTCACTTCCGACCGCCAACGGAGCCATCGATGCAGCGACCACGGCGGCCGATCCACCGCTGCTTCCGCCGGGAATTCGCTCGGTGTCCCACGGATTGCGACAAACGCCTGCGGCCGAGGTTTCGTTCGAGCCGCCCATGGCGAACTCGTCCATATTCGCGCGACCGATGAAGACGGCGTCAGCGTCGCGGAGATTCGAAACAACCGTCGCGTCGTAGGGTGGCAACCAACCGTCGAGCATTCGGCTGCAGCAGGTTGTCGGTACGCCCTCGGTACAGAGCAGATCCTTCAGTGCGACCGGCAGTCCGGCGAGTCGTCCACGCGGTTTGCCTTCACGTCGGGCGGTGTCGATCTTTTCGGCCTGCAGAAGTGCTTCGTCTCGCTGTACGAGTACAAGCGCGCCGACCGATTCGTTGACAGCGTCGATCCGGTCAAGGAACTCGCCGGTCAGTTCAACGGAAGTCCAGTCGCCCGATTCCAAGCCGCTTAGAAGTTCGACGGCCGATTTTTCGATTAGTGTCATGGTGCGATCTTCCTGCCTACATGTTTTTTTAATCCGACCGATGGGGCCGGTGATTCATTTTATTGGTCGCCCAAGACAGCGGGCACCAGGTAACACTCGTCGTCTCGCGACGGGGCACTGCGGAGGATTTTGTCTCTCGAGACGCTTTCTCGGACTTTGTCCTCACGCAACACGTTGCGAACTTCGATCGAGTGTGCCATCGGCTCGATTCCTTCTGTGTCGACTTCACCGAGCAGGTCCATATAACCGAGGATCTGTCCCATCTGGTCGGTCATGCGGTCGAGCTCCGCTTCGGTCAAGCGAAGGCGAGCGAGCAGTGCGACTTTTTCCACTTCTTCACGAGTAATCGACATCGAAAATCCCCGAATCGAGCAAGGGTGAAACTAGCTTGTTTACTTAACGGAAAAGTTTAGCAGAAGCGCGGCAAGTAAAGAAGACGAAAAATTCGAACCGCGCAATGAAATCCCGCTCCATTTTTGTTTCGCCACCAAGTGCCGCCTATATAAGAATACAGGCTAGCCGGGGCAAGACGTGAGGAGCGGGACGAGCTTTTTTGGAGCGTTGCCGTGTGGCGCGGGCGGTTATTTCTTGTCCGCCGGGACACGGAACGGTGAGGCGACGATTCGTCGCGTGACAGCACCGCTGCGGAGGCACTGCGTGCAAATCTTCACCCGCTTATGGGTTCCATTTTCTGTCGTGATGCGAACACGTTGCAGATTCGGGCGGAATTGACGTCGCGAAATGCCCGTGATCTTGGTACCGACACCGCCCAGTCGCTTTGCACGACCACGATGTTCTACTTTGTTGCCCATGCTGGGGGACTTCCCACAAATTTCGCAAACTCGAGCCATCGGTCTTTCCTTACTTGCCGATCGTTGCCGGCCATTTCAATAATATGTATGTTGAAATCGATCGGGATCCCGCGGCGGTTATCCCATTTTTATTACAAAAGGTATTAAAATTCCTTACCGACCAGTTGGTACTTCCGTGAGTTTGTGGCCGATGGTGAATCATTCCCTCAATATAAAAGGGTGAAGTATACCTGATTCCCAATCTTGGTACAAGGGGCTGTTTCGCTTATTTATGTGGAAGATTCCGCACAATGGCGACTTCGCTAGGGATTGAGAATCGGTTTACTAGTTCACTTGGTGTTATTTTTAGCATACATGAACAAAATTGCATGCTTGCTGTTTTAAAGTGAATTTTCACTATTTCGGCTTGTCTCGTTCAAAAAATAGAGTCGTTTTCTCGTCCCTGCGAAAATGCTCAACTTGTTTATGTATACGATAGATCGATTCGTAATGTGAAGGTTTCGAGGCGATGCCCTAAATTTTCTATTTTACGTAGCCTATAATTTTTTTATTGTATCAATTGTTTGAATGTGCCCTTTATGGGGCAGAATGTGCACATTGTGACACTTCTTCGACCTTCTGTGGAAGATCGTGTGGAGAAATCTACTCTCTTCTCTTAGCAGATCGAACTTCTTTCTTGGTTCGGCCGTAGAAAATACAATTAACCGCTATTAAATCTCGATATATAACCAAATCGTGGTACAGGGCCCAAAGAAGAGGCAAGGTATGGAATACGAATTGACTCCTCCGAACGAAAATCTCGAAACCGACGGCAAGTCTGACCTTATGAAAATGATGAAATCGGCGCAGACTCGAGACTCTCTGGAAACAGTGATCGAGACGCGGAATCTGACGAAGATTTACGTCGATTTCTGGGGGCGAGCCAAGGTGCATGCCCTGAAGGCGCTTGACCTTGATATTTACCGAGGCGAGGTTTTCGGACTTCTCGGCCCCAACGGCTCGGGCAAGACGACGACGATGAAGCTGCTTTTGGGGCTTTTGTTCCCTACTAGCGGCGACGCGTTCGTTTTGGGAGAAAAAGCGACCGAGGTGAGGCAAAAAGAGCGAATCGGGTATTTGCCCGAAGAATCGTATCTTTATCGATTCCTCAATGCGGAGCAGACCCTCGATTTCTACGGTCGGCTCTTCAATATGCCCCGTGCGGTCCGCCGGCAGCGAATGCACGAACTGATCGAGATGGTAGGCCTTACCCGCGCGTCCCGCCGTCAGCTCAAAGAATACTCGAAGGGTATGGTTCGCCGAATCGGACTCGCTCAGGCGCTGATCAACGATCCGGACCTGATTCTGCTGGACGAGCCGACAACCGGTCTCGATCCGATCGGTACGCGAGACATGAAAGATCTTATCCTGCGTCTTCGTGACGAAGGAAAGACGGTCGTCATGTGTTCGCACTTGTTGGCCGACGTTCAGGATGTTTGCGATCGAATCGGTATTCTCTACCAGGGCGAGATGAAAGAACTCGGCCGAGTCGACGACCTGCTGAAGGTGGGCGAAGTCTCCGAAATTCGTGTTCGCAACGCCGATCCGGCGGCACTTCAGGCGGCGGTTGCTCAGATCGAAGCGCAGGGCGGAAACGTCGAGTCGGTCGGACCGGCAACGACGACGCTCGAAGATCTCTTCATGCGAATCATCCGCGAAAGCGAAGCCACACCCGGCCGACGTGTTACGGGACGATAACGGCTCGCATTGTGAATATGGTGTAATTCTTTCGCTGAATGCAGACCTGATTCCTTCACGAAGCGAACCGGTACGCTGAAAAGACAATAATTACGTAGCGATATATAAAATAAGAATCGACAAGATCGATCGACCCCAAAAAACGATAGTGGACTGAAACGTCATGGTATTTGAAAATTGGGACATAACGCCTCTAAACGAGTGGTTGCAAAACGGCGCCTTGCTGTGGCTGAAAATCGTCGGCTACGTTTTTCTCGCTGCGTGGATCGTAGGGATGTGTACGTCGACGATCAGGGCAGCTTTCTCTTCGATGCCCATATTCCACAAGCTGTACAATACGCATCCTTTTCCCGTCGCGTTTACAAAATATTTAGGGATCGTATTGGCGAAGGGATTCATGGGGCCTACCAGAGGGGTTATGTCGTTTTTTTCTGATTGGTTGTTCCTTCCAGTGCGGAAAGAGCTAGCAATTGGTGGGCCCTCATTTCCTAGGTTTGACGGGCCGCTCACTGCAGTGATCAAGGTGATTCGTTATGCCGGGGCTTATTTAGGTCATTTAATCAATGTTATTTTGAAAAGCTGGTTCCTTTCCTTTAGACGAGTCATGGCTCTTGCGATGCTTGCGTTCCGCGAGGCTCTACGAAGGCGCGTCGTTGTGATCTTCGTAGTCTTCGTCATCATCATGCTCTTTGCCGGCTGGTTCCTCGATACGGGCAGTCATTCGCCCGCGAGACTGTATCTAGAGTTCGTGCTCGGTACGACCGGTTTCCTTGTCTTGCTTTTAGCACTGTTCCTTAGTTCGACCAGTATCCCGGAAGATATCAAAAATCGAACGATCTTCACCGTCGTTACGAAACCGGTTCGGACGAGTGAATTGATACTCGGCCGCGTGATCGGTTTTGCGATGATCGGAACGCTCTTCCTCGGCTCGCTTTGGGCGATCAGCTACGGCTTCGTCGTCCGTGGGTTGGATCACCAGCACGTGATTGAAGCGAAAGAAGATGATCCGTTCGTTCGAAAGCTCGGCGCGCAGTTGGCGAATGACAACATCCCAGCCGGTCCGATCGAGCTTCGAACCGATCGCGTTCAAAATCACCGTCACAATTATCGCGTCGATATGAGCGAGCCGATATTACGAACGGCCGGCGCTGATGGTGAGATCGAATCGACTCGCGTTCCGTTCGAGCAAATTCGTCGTTGGTGGCGTGGCGAGGAAGGAAAGCTTTCGGGCTTTGAAACGCTATCGTTCACCCTCGGCCGAACCGATACGGTGCAGAATCACTGGCACGATATGGTGCTGAGGCTTACGCGTCCCGAGGAGGACGGCGAGCAGGGCGACATTGAAATTGTCGATGCGGATGACGACGAAACGACGGTAGTTCGTGCCGACGCCGACCTGGAGTTCGACGAACCCGAGGGTCGCCTGGTCGCCCGAGTGCCGGTCTGGGGTACGCTTCGCTTTACCGATCCGACGGGCAAGCCGGTCGATAAAGGTGTCAATGTCGGCGATGAGTGGACGTATCGAAGCTTCGTTCAAGGACGCACCGAGGCCTCCGGTATTTGGAAGTTCAACGGAATCAGTGAGGACGATTTCCCCAAGGAAAAGTTCCCGCGCGGCATTCCGGTCGAAATGAGTTTCGAAGTCTTCCGAACGTACAAGGGCGACACAAGTGATCCGGATAACATTCCGGGCATTCCCGCACAGATGAGTATCCTTCGCGTCGTGACCGACAGCGCAGGTGCGGAGATTTCCGACCATTGGGAAGAGGTTTCCGTTTTCGCGGCACGCGAGTTCACGACGGATGTTCGATATATTCCGCGAGAGATCGAAGTTGACGGCGAGAAGCTTGACCTGTTCGAGCATTTCGTTCGCGATGGAGAGCTGGAGCTGCGGTTGCGATGTATTCAGCCGGCCCAGTATTTCGGTTTTGCCGAGCGAGACGTTTACCTGCACGCGGGCAACGCTTCCTTCTCGGTCAATCTGTTCAAGGCCTTCGGCGGCATCTGGCTGATGATGGTTGTGATCATCGCGATCGGCGTTATGTTTAGCACGTTTTTGAGCAGCCCGATCGCTATTTTGGCAACGGCCGGTACGATCGTACTCGGTCTGTTTAGCGAATTCCTTGGGAAGCTGGCGACGCATGATCTTTACGGCGGCGGTCCGATGGAAGCGTCGCTGCGAATGGCCAATCAGGACAACTTGATTTCAGAGCTCGAGCCTGGCTTGACTGCGACCGTGGTCCAAGAGGGTGATAAGATTATCGAGGGATTTTTGCAACTC
>Ga0180430_10005722_pt1 | contig 10262 bp, 11 predicted proteins | sample SS_ome_9_FD_132999 | JGI IMG/M metagenome (GOLD analysis project Ga0180430, IMG submission 132999) | Hypersaline lake sediment archaeal communities from the Salton Sea, California, USA - SS_1_S_2 metaG | ecosystem: Environmental > Aquatic > Non-marine Saline and Alkaline > Hypersaline >... | reverse complement strand
CATTTCCCTCACGGTGCCAGAGGAAGTCGACCACGCGTGAGAACGCTGTGGAGACGGGCACGAGGGGGAGACGGCTCCACGCACTCAGATTGCCGATCCCCGGCGCGGCCCGCAGACGCTCATCTACGTGGAGTTCTTCGAGCGCCGATTGTGCAGGCCCAAGATGCTCGGTGTCCGTTGTGGGGCGGACGTTGTCGACCGCCACCACTCTGGTGATGTCGCCAAGGAGTTTGGTCACCTGGGATCTGATCGCGGCGTTGCCGGCATAGATCACGGTCGGGCGCCGCTCTTCCTCGAGCATTGAGGAGCCCAGCGCCACGGCCTCCGCCAACTCCAGCACGGGGCGTCGGGCGCCCCCGTCGACACCACCGACCAGCAGGACGGCATCGGGGGCCATGTTGCGGACGGTTCGGGCCCAGGTCTCCTGCGGCGCGGTCAGGTTCCCCTCGCGGGTGAGTGTCGCCTCGACTGTCGCGTAGGTCCCGCCCACGGCGCGCCGACCACTCTCGAGGCTCATCTCTTTGACCAGTCCGGCCAGCACGACTTTGAGCGGCTCGACGGCGCTGAGAACCACGACCAGCGCATCCACCCCTTCCTGCCCGTGCCTGGGGACCACGATGTGGCCTCTCGAGTAGAGCGTTCGTCCGGTGATGGCCTCCAGCTCCTGGACGCCCTGGACTACGCCGTTGCTCAAGTCGTTCCACGGCGGCTTCCCCGTGGTCAACGTCTCGGCCTGTGCCACGAACTGGTAGCTGCCGCCGACGCGCTCAAGAAGCAGGAGTTTGGTGACAACCGTGCCGCAGTCGGCGACCAGGATGGATTCGATATTGCGCGCTTCTGCCACGGCTATCCCCCCACCGAAGACACCAACCAGTTGATCAGGTCACCCAGTTGGCCAACTCGGATCACCATTGCGGTCAGTGCCGACGAGATTGCCCCGGCGAAGGCCGCGCCCAATCCCACGACAAGGAAGAACCTGCCGACTTGACTGAGGATGGTCAACCACTGACCGGATCCCTCCTCCTCGGCTTCCTGCGACTTGGGCTTCGCTGTGAAGAGCACGAGGACGGTCACCGTGCCGATCAGCACAACCAGCCCTTGCAGCAGCTCGATGATGTCGCCATCCATCGCGATGCCCTGGCCGGTGGCGAGCACCTGGGGGATGAGGGAGCCTGTCAATGCCCCTGAGACCGCGACCCCTGCGCCGGTGCCCACCAGGATCCCAAGCGGTATGTTGCCCAGTACTGCCAGCCTTCCCACGGCGCGCGATGTGGGGAGCGCCTTCAACATGAGCACGACGCCCAGTCCTAGGGGGATGAGGGTCCCCAACTGGGTGATCAGGTCCGCGGGTGTCAGGGCCTTTAGTGCCCATTCGTTCCAGATATACTGAATCGCGATGCCGGTGGTGTAGCCAATCGCCGTGCCGACCAGCAGGGCCAGGGCCCAACGGTAGAGCACATTGCCACCGAGAAGGTAGCTGAAGATCAGTAGGGTGACGACGGCGCCGACGATCAAACCAAGGATGTCGCCCATAGCTCTACCGCCCTCCTTTCTTCCCGGCAAGAAGGCTGACGGGGAGGCCGATGATCAGCAAGACGGCGGCGGCCCAGTGAGCCATCATCAGAATATCGAGCTCCCGCGCGGCGGCGGTGTCCGTCACTCCGCGGAGTTCGCTATAGGCGAGGGCGTCGGGTATCCCGATCATCCAGCCCTGTACCTGAGAGGTCGTGTAGTAGGGCGCTGAGACGGGGCCGGTTGACGCGCTGAGCCCGATGCCCAGGGAAATGTCAGGGGACGCACCCTCGTTGACCAGATCGATCTGCTCGATCCACCATCGCAAGCGCTCCGGCTGTGAGGATAGGACCAGGACTGATGTGGGGCGGGGTGCCTGTGGATCGGCCAGGTATGCTGCTATCCCGGCGGCATTGCCGGCAAGGTAGGCGGTGGCGGGCTGGGCCAGTCCGGCGTCGGAAGCCAACAGGGCGCCCAGTACCACGCCCTCAGGCAGGGAGCTCACCAAGGTAACGTCGGCCTGCTGTGTGGCCAGATGCTCCAGGAGGGGTGCAGCGATCTGCGTCATCTCTTCGGCAAAGGCCGCGCTGTACTCGACTGCGACGACGACGCGATCACCTGCCTGTACACCGCTCAGGTGTGTGAGCATGGCCGGCGCGCCCGGCGCGACGATCCGCTGCTCAACGGCGAGCGGCGCCATCTCAGGCAGCGTGAGCGACACCACAAGGATGCCGATCATGAGGATCGCGGCAACAAGGACTCGCACGATCGCGGTGCCGGCCCTGCCGCGTGGCTGCCCGTGGGCGACCACGCGCTCGGCGCTTCGCGGCTGCTCCAGCAGGGATTGCCACAGCTGGGCCTGCGCTGTCACGGGTTCCGGGATCGAGACATCCATCGTCGGCTTGATTTCCGCGGGCGCGTCAATGCCGGAGAGCGGCTGCAACACGCCGGGGATGCCCTGCAGGGGGCCCTCCGGCTCTGCCGGTGTGGGCAGGCTGACGCGGCGGGTCGGGGCTTCTCCAGGCTCACCGGCCGCGGGACGCAGGGCCTGCAGCCATTCAGGAATCTCGGCTCCGGCCAGGTCCCCGGACGCACCGGCGACATCGATCTCGCCGTTGATGGCAGGCGAGGTCTGGGGTCTGAGATTCTGAAGCCAGGAAGGAAGCTCCGCACGCGCCGGCGAGTCGCCCTCGAAGAGCCCTGGCGCATCCAGGGACTGGGGTGTCGTAGCCACCGCATCGAAGCCGGCGAGCCAGGCCGGTGTCTCCTCCGGTTCCTCCAGCTCGTCCGCTGTCACAGGCTCGTCCTGGTCATCGCTAGCCGGCGGGACAAAGGCCGGGGCGGCAGGTTCGGAAGGCGCCGTTTCGGCGGCCAGCTCGATGCCATCCATCCAGCCCGGGCCGTCGGATGGCTTTGTTTCGTAATCTAGTGGTGTGGGCTGCTCAAGCAGCAGACCCTCGGGGCTCCCACCGGGAACAGGCTCGGCCTCGGCGAGACCGGTCAGCCAATCCGGTATGTCGGCGGGCTCCGGCGCGGTCGCGGCATCCAACGCTCTTTCGTCGGCCAACGCTGCCGCATCGCCCTCCACGATCGCCGCGTCCAGCGACTCCGCAAGGTCATCACTCCCTACGACATCTTCAGGGGCGGATCCTTCATCACTTCCGGCGGACTCCCCTGACGGCACTGACTGGAGCCAATCGGGCAGTGCCAGATCATCGTCCTCTTCGGCGTCGACGTCTGCGAGCCAGTCTGGGAGGTCTTCCGCTGCCGGTTTGACATCGCCGCCAGTCGCAGGCTCTTCACCTTCAGCCAACCAGTCCGGCAGCTCCGACTCCGAGAAGATGCCTGGTTCGGCGCTCGCCTCAGCCGATTCGTCAACCGTCTCGCCAGGCGGCTGGAGTGCATCGGATACTGCCTCGTACCAGTCGGGCGTCTCCGCTTCTTCCTCGGCCGCTGTTGGCCCGTGCACGACGGTATCGGCACCCATCTCGGCGGACCCAAGGAGCCAATCGGGTAGATCGGCCGCCGCGGGTGTCTCGCCGACGTTATCCTCGGCGGTTGTCGCCAGCCAATCCGGTAGGTCGACCGGCGCCGCCGGCTCGGGGGCGTCCGCGGCGTCTGCGGTTGCCGCCAGCCAGTCGGGTAGATCGGTCAAGCTGTCGATGACGGTCTCATCTCCTCCGGTCTCGTCAGAGCCTGCCTCGCTGGTGAACCAATCGGGCAGGGCGTCGGGCTCGAAGGAGAGTCCCTCATCCTCTTCCGCATCCGCGATCTCTATCTCGCTGCTCTCTGGAAGAAGGCCGGCGAGCCAATCCGCATCGCCGGTGTCGTCCCCGGTGGCCTCGGCTGTATCCGAGCGGCCTTCGGACTTCTCGGCCAGGCCCCGGAGCCAATCCGGCAGATCGACCTGTTCCCCGATGGGCGCATCTCCGGCCTCGTCGAGATTGCGAGCAGGTAGCGATATACCCTTGACCAACGCGTTGTCCGCCGGCTCGTCCGACGCGGACGGGAAGTCGGAGGGGATCACGCCTCCGGAAAGGGGCAATCGTGTATTGCACCGGTCACAGAAGAGATTGCCCACCGGATTGGCGGTACCGCACCTGGGGCAAGGGGTAGATGCCTGTGGCAAGGTAGCGCCGCAGTTGCTGCAGGATTCACGACCGTCCGGATTCAATGTGTCACAAGAGGGACAGCGGATCATAGTCACTCCCTCACCCTAGCCGCCACTGTGAGGGCGGTCGATGCCCAGGATAATCCGCAGTCCTGTGACAACCGTGCCCAGCACGACGCCGAGCAGCAGTCCGCGCATGCCGCCGATGGCGGCCGCGTCGACAAACTCCAGAATGATCTGCAGGACGCGCGGGAAGACGACGGGGATGGCACTGAACAGGGAGAGCGCGGCCACGGCAATGAAGAGCACGCTGTTCACGTGTTTCCTGGTACTGAGGAGCCTCATCCCCGTCAGCACGAGCGTCACGGCGGTGATCGCCAGAAGGGCGGATTCACCGGGGATGAGCACCGATCGGACGATGGTCTGCACCACGGCGCCGTCCGCACCCATCACGAGCACCAGGGCGAGACTTGCTGCCGCGGAGGCGAGTAACACCACACTGGCGATGCGGTTCTTGGCTTGCTGTTGGAAGATCCTAGACAGGTGCACCTTGATGACGTTGCCATACGCGAGCACCAGCGCGAACGATCCCAAGACCGCGGCCCCACGCACCAGCGGGGTGCGGATGGTCACCAGTATGGGGATCGGCAGTAGATATCCCAGGAGCACGGTCAGTCCGCAGACGACGGCGAGCACGGTGGGGATGAACCAACGGAACATAGACTCAGCCTCCTAGACCCAGAAGGGAGGCCCCGGCGGCAGCCACGATGCCGGCGATCACCAGCCAACGCAGCAGGTCCTCGACACTCAGGCTGGCCCACAGCGCCGGGCGGTCGGTCACCTCGGCGCCGCCTGCAAAGAGGCGCTCGCCGAGGGCCAGTTGATCATCCGCGATGTCAGGGTAGAGCGAGGCTGCGCCCACGGCCGTGGTCGCGCCGCCGTAGAGCTTGGCCCCCTTGCTTTGAGCCGCATTGGTGAGCAGACTCACCTCTTGGCCGAAGGCGCCGAGGGCCACACTGGTCCCCACGGGCTCATCGCCGGAGAGCGTGGCTGCCATCGCAGCATAGAGTACGGGATCCGGCGCCATATAGCGAACTGCGCCCGAGCGGTAGTTGCGCAGGTTGCCGAGCTTGGCATAGGCGTCGCGCATCTGATTCTCGGCGATGAGCAGCGTGCCGGGATCGCTGGTGGTGATGAAGGGTGGGGTATCGTAGGCCGCGGCGAGATCCGTGAGCGCGACGAGGCCTTGAAGTGAGGCTATGGTCGCGATCCCTTCCTCTTGGAGGACGCTACCGTTGCCCAGAGCCACGTGGATTGTGGCGCCTTCCTCGGCTACACGGCCCACCTCGTTGGCCAGGCCGCTGAAGGCCGGCACCACCGTTGTGCCTCGGGGCTTCTTGCGTTTGGCACGCAGTCCATAGAAGGTCAGTGCGAGGGCGCCGAGCACGACCAGGGCAAGCGCTGCGAGTTGCGGGCTCATCCAGACGCTCCTTCAGTGATGCGTGCGTGTAGAGCTTCCAGGGCGTGGGGATCTTCGAGTGTTTCGGCGAGCGGGGTCACGGTCGCATCGCCCACGAAGGGCGCCAGCATCCAAAGGAGTTGGCTGCCGGCGAACCCCCAGATCTGAAGTAAGTTGACGAAGAGATGCGCTACATCATCGAGCTTGCGCAGGCGCAGGGCATCGACCCATTGCTCGAGTGGCGCCGGGAGGGAGGCTTCACGTTCCACTGGGAGTTCCTGTTTAGATCGTCAATAATGCGAGACCCGTGCCTTGCTATTGCAGAATCTAACTACTTTTTCAGTATAGCACGGTTTGAGAACCGTGTAAAGCAGCCCGTTTTCTAACTTACGAAGTGTTTCCTATCGGTAACACTCACGCTATACTAGCTGTAACAGGTCTACGCAGGGAGCGGCTTAGTGCGCGTCTTGATGATCTCAAAGGCATGCATCGTCGGCATGTATCAGCAGAAACTCGCGACGATGGCGTCGAGGGCTCAGGATCTCGCGCTGACGGTGGTGGTCCCTCCTTACTGGCGAGATGAACGCGGCGAGACCCAGCTGGAGAGGGTCTACACACAGGGATATCGCATGGTGGTGCTCCCCATGGGGTTAAACGGATCCTTCCATACGCACTTCTATCCTGGCCTACGGCGCCTGGTCGCCCAGGAAGCCCCGGATATTGTGCACATCGATGAAGAGCCGTACAACCTCGCGACCCTTCAAGCGAACCTCATCGCCCGCCGGTACGGTGCCAAGACGCTGTGGTTCTCGTGGCAGAACCTGGCGCGGCGGTATCCTCCGCCCTTCTCGTGGATCGAGACCTACAATCTAAAGCATGTCGACCATGCCCTGGTCGGCAGCCGAACGTCGGGACAGGTTTGGCGCGCAAAGGGCTATGCTGGTGACATGGACGTGATCCCTCAGTTCGGGGTCGATCCCGATGTCTTCACGCCGCCCCCCCCACGTGTGGACCACGAGACGGTCCACATCGCCTATGTCGGACGCCTTGTGCCTGAGAAGGGGTGTGACGTGTTGCTGGATGCCCTGGTCGGCGTCACGGGGCGCTGGCGAGCGACCTTCCTGGGCAGTGGTCCATCTGGGGCGAGCTTGCGGCACCAAGCTTCGGCTCAGGGCCTCTCCGATAGGGTTTCCTTTTTGGACTGGGTGGCCTCAACGGAGATGCCGGCCTTCTACCGGAAGGTGGATGTCTTGGTGCTTCCCTCCCTGCCGCGCCCCAATTGGACGGAGCAGTTTGGCCGTGTCCTGATCGAGGCGATGGCATCTGAGGTCGCGGTCGTGGGCTCCGGCGTGGGCGAGATCCCCCACGTCATCGGCGATGGGGGCGTGGCCGTCCCGCCAGGCGATGCCACGACCCTGGCGGACGCGCTGCAATCCTTGATCGACGACCCTGCGCAGCGCGTCGACCTGGGCAGGCATGGCCGCCGGCGAGTCCTGACGCACTTCACTCACCAGAGCATCGCCGATGCAACCCTGGCAGTGTATAGGAAGCTGGTCCTATGAACCGACTTCAGCAGTGGCAGCGTCTGGTGAGAGCTCGCGTCTACTATATGCTCGCGGCCAGTCACCGACACTTCGGCAACCAGTATGGTTCTAGGGAAGAGCACGAACAGGCAATCGATGGCTACACCCGCGCCATCGCCGAGAATCCGCGGTTCGCGCGTGCGTATCTGGAGCGCGGCATCCTCTACTGGCGGGAGCTCGATCATCCCCGTCGCGCGGTGCTGGACCTCACGAGAGCCTATGAGCTGGACCCAGGGTTGGCCGAGGCGAGGTTTAACCGGGGCATCGCCCACCAGCAGCTTCGCGAGTACCCTGAGGCCCTCGAGGACTATCGGGCGTATCTAGCCGAGGGCGACCATCCCCACTGGCGAGAGTACGCAGAGAAGATGATCAAGGAGCTGGCGGAGTGGACATGACGAACCGGATCGTGACGGTGTCGAGGCAGTTGGGGAGTCGGGGAAGCTATATCGCCGTGCAGGTCGCGATCGCCTTGGGCTGGCGTTACGTCGATCGCGAGGTCATACGTCGGGCCGCCTCCCATGCGGCCGTTGCCATCGACACACCTCAGGATGGCGACCCAGACGCCGGGGCACTGCGGGCTGCCGTCGATCAGATCGTGGCGGCGCTGGACGGCATCCCGTCGGTCCCGGTCATCGCCAGTGCCACGCTGCGCGAGTCCTACCACTCAGATGAGATGGTCGCCGACCTGATCCGGGAGGAGCAGTTGACGCGGCCCGAGGCTGAGCTGAAGGCCGTGTCTGGCCTATCGACGCACGATCGGCTCGCGCAGAACCCGCACATCGCTCGGCAGTTGGTGCGCGCTCTTGCCGGAATGGGTGGTGTCGTCCTTGTGGGGCGCGGCGCCCAGGTGATCCTTGGCGCGCACTCCGGCGCCTGTCATGTCCGCGTCCACGCACCCGCGTCGCTACGCGCCGACCGTCTGGTGCAGAGGATGGGGATCGACCCGGCGGCGGCGCATCGTCAGGTGCGCGACAGTGACAGGGCGCGCGCGCAGCACCTGATGACGGCCTATGGGAGGAACTGGACCGATGTGGACCTCTATCACCTGGTGGTCAACACCGGTCGGGTCAGCGTGGAGATGGCGACCCATCTGATCGTCTCGATGATCGAGCAACCGGCGGTCTGATCGACTCAGTAGCCGGTCATCAATCCCCGGCTCGGCGCGTCGGTCAGCACGGTGCCCAGAATCCTCACCCGGAAGCGCTCAAGGATATCCTGCGCCTGCTTGACGTGGTCACGCCGGGTCTGTCCGGCGCGCACGACCAGCAACAGCCCGTCCGTTTGAGCGGCCAAGACCGAGGCGTCCACCGCCACGGTCACGGGGGGGGCCTGTAGGACGACGACGTCAGCGACCCCCTTCAAGCTCTCCAGCACCGCCGTCATCTTCTGTGATCCCAAAATGTCTGCCGGGTTGGGGGGCAGTGGACCACTGGGGACCAGTGAGAGCTTGGGGACAGAGGTCGCCACCGGTGTGACCGCCTCCTCCCCGTAGACGCTGAGCATATGGGTCGTCAGGCCAGGCTCCTCGGGAATGCCGAAGAGCTCCGCCAGGCTGGGTCGGCGCAGGTCGGCATCGACCAGTACGACGCTCCGACCGGCCTGTGCCAGGACCACCGCAAGATTGGCCGCGGCCTTGGGCGACGTGCCGGAGGCGGAGGGGGAGGCGACCACAAGGCTCGCCAGCTCGTGGTCCAAGCTGGTGAACGCGAGGTTCATGCGCAGGGCGCGATAGGCCTCTGCTGCCGGGCTCTGGGGATCACGCAGCGTCACCAGGTTCACGTTGTCAGGCATACGCTCATGCTCCTTGGGAGTTCGCGTCGGATCGTTTCTTGTTGACCGGCGGGATCGCGCCGATCACCGCCAGCCCCGTCTCGGCCTCGAGATCGGCGGGATCATAGATGATGCCGGCCTGGAGCCATTCCACGCCAAAGACGACCAGGGTCCCCATCGTGATGCCCAGCAGTCCGCCCGCGGCGACGTTGACGGAGGTCTTGGGCCGCAGCAGGCTGTAGGAGGCCGGATCGATGATCTCGGCAAAGACGCGGTCCTCCTTGTCCTGACGTGAGTTCTGCTCCTCGCGCCACTGGACCAGCAACTGTGCCCAGGTATTGGCGATCTGGTTTGCCAGCTCCCCATCTGGATTGTCGACCTCGATCTTGATGATCATGATCGAGTCATCCGACACGATCTTGACATCGCCCTTGAGGTCCCGTGGGTCCATATAGAGGCCCAGCGTCTGGATTACCAAGTCGGCCCGCTTCTCAGACCACATCACATTGGCGTAGGAGCTGAGGAGCTGCTTGGCCGACTGTGTGAGGCCAAGGTCGGGTCGTGCCAGCTGAATGCTGACCTCCATACTGGACCGGTAGACGGGGGTCTGCAGCTTGCTAAAGGCGAAGGCGCTCACCGCCGTGATGACCGCCGCCAAGATGATGATCCATCCCCGCCGGCGGAGGATGTCGATGTACTCCTGAATCTTCAAGCTGGCCTCCAAGCGCCGCCCTGTGCTGCCGGGCTAGCGTCCTCTCAGTCGGAGTCGCGTCTCGCGGCAGTGTGAGCACTCGAACCCGATGTAGTCACGTCCGCATGTCTGGCAGGTACGCTTGTCCAATGGGCGCCCCTTGTCCATCGACAGTAGGATCAACGTGACGTCCTCGTCCTCGTTGCGGGCGACCCACTCATCCAGCGGCGTCGTGCCCACCATCCATGCGCCACTGACGGGGTCACGGTGGAGCTGGCCCTGGGTGAAGCGACCATCCAGACGAGAGGCTGCCAGTGTCAACTCCCGTATGCTGGCTTTCCGATATGCAGGCATTGCCATCCTCTCTCAGGCGCCTATGGGCGCCGGCCTCGGCATTATACGTGCTGGGATATGGGCGGCAAGGATTGTGTCGCGTGGGAGTGTGCGTGGCGACGGACCAGCCGAGGTCAGTCAGCGTCCTGTGATGACTGCCAGAGGTATGCGTACGTCGGTGTGGGGAGCTCGGGTGCGCTGCGGTAAAGGTACCATTTGACGACATCCCGACATTCCAGAGGCGACCACTGGCGGCACGCCGGTGGTTGGGTCGACGCCTTGGTCGTGGCCACGAACCGCATG
>Ga0180430_10005721_pt1 | contig 10264 bp, 5 predicted proteins | sample SS_ome_9_FD_132999 | JGI IMG/M metagenome (GOLD analysis project Ga0180430, IMG submission 132999) | Hypersaline lake sediment archaeal communities from the Salton Sea, California, USA - SS_1_S_2 metaG | ecosystem: Environmental > Aquatic > Non-marine Saline and Alkaline > Hypersaline > Sediment... | reverse complement strand
TGCCACGCGATTTGAAGAGAGGCATGAACTTCGGCAGGATGTAGGTCAGCAGGAAGATCGTTACACCTACGGCGACGAGCATCATGACGGCCGGGTATGCCATCGCGGCTCGCACTTTGGACTTCGCTTCCATTTCCTTCCGCTGATACAGGGCGATCGTATCGAGCATCGGCCCCATTTGCCCGGTCGCCTCGGAGGCTTTGACCAGGGCGGTATATGTTTTATCGAAGTACTTGGGATAGCGATGGAGCGCGGCCGAGAAATCGCCGCCGCCCTCGACGGAGCGTCGCAGATCGGTCAACAGATCGCGCATCGTCGGGTTCTGTTCCTGCTCCTCGATTCCCTGCAGCGCCGTCGAAAGCGTAATACCCGTGTCGGTCATAATCGCTAGCTGCGACGTGAGATAGATGATATCCTGCTTCGAGATTCGTCGCCCGAAAAGTCCAGCAGACGATGGACCGGCATTATCGAGTCCGTCCGACTTCATGCCGTCGCGATCGTGCGTCGGTTTGTCGAAACCGTAATCGCTGTCGACGAATCCTTTATCGGACTTTGCGGCAAAGTCTTTTTCGGTTGTATCGTAATAGGAATTTAATGACATTAGCTTGGCACCCTGACATCGCCGACGATACGGAAGATCTCTTCGACCGTGGTGATTCCTTCACGGACTTTTCGGAACCCGTCGGTCGCGAGTGTAATCATCCCCTCCTCTTCGGCCAACCGGCGGATCGCGCTGATCGAGTGGTCGGAAACGATCAGGTCGCGCAGTCGATCGCTGATGACCAACAGCTCGTGTACGCCGATTCGCCCGCGGAATCCGGTGTTTCGACAGCTTTTACAACCGACGCCCTTGTAGAAGGTCTCGATTTCGTATCCCATGTTCTGCAGCGTTTTGCGGACTGTTCGCGGTGGATCGTACGACTGCGAACATTTGGGGCAAACACGACGAACGAGTCGCTGTGCAAGCACCGCACTTAACGCCGCACCGATCAGATACGCCTCGACACCCATGTTGACCAATCGCGTAATCGCACTGCACGCGTCGTTCGTATGAAGCGTGCTAAAGACGAGGTGACCGGTCAGCGACGCCTGGATCGCGGTTCGCGCGGTCTCTTCGTCACGAATTTCACCGACCATGATCACGTCGGGGTCTTGACGCAAGAGCGTTCGCAGAGCGCTGGAAAACGTGAGCCCGATTTTACTCTGCACCTGAAACTGATTGATCAGCGGCAGGTGATATTCGATCGGATCTTCGACCGTGCAGATGTTATTTTCCATCGTCGCGATCGAGTTGAGCGTCGCGTAAAGCGTCGTCGACTTTCCGCTACCGGTGGGCCCGGTAACGAGAATGATTCCGTTCGGGGCCGCGGTAACATCGCGGAACTGGCCAAGAATATCCTCGGCGAATCCCAGATCTTCCAAGTTGAGCGAAACGCTACGCGTGTCGAGCACACGAATCACGGTCTTTTCTCCGCCGGTCGACGGGAACGTACTGACACGCAGGTCGATTTTGCGTCGATCGAGCATGACATGAACGCGACCATCTTGAGGTCGTCGGCGTTCGCTGATATCCATGCCGCCCATAATTTTGATACGGCTCGTAACGGCACCGATCAGGTGGAGCGGCACCTCGAGCGCTTTGTGCAGCCTTCCGTCGATACGATACCGCACGCGGAGACAACGGTCGCCGGGCTCGATGTGGATATCGCTCGCACCTTCTTTGACGGCGTTGAAGATAATGTAATTAACCAGCCGGATGACAGGCGATTGACCGGCGATCTCTTCGACGTCGCCGATATCTTCGATCGCGTCTTCGATCAGCGTAACGTCTGCGTCTTCCGAGTCTTCGATAATGTCGTCAATGACGAAAACCTTCGAGTCGGGCAGCGACGTGATCAGTCGGCGGATATCCTTGGCCGTTGCGGCGACCAGATTGACCGAGAGCTTCGACATCTCCTGGACTTGATCGACAAGGAAGACGTTGGCAGGCTCGGCGGCCGCGAGAATCAGCACGCCGCGAATGATAAAGAGCGGCAGGACGAGATTCTCTTCGATGTATTCACGGGGCAGGATATCGACAACTTCCAGGTCGATCATCCGCGCGTCGAGCTTCGCGTAGGGCACGCCGTAAACGTCGGCCAGGGCCTCGCAAATCTGCTCCTCGGTACAGAGATCGAGCTCGACGAGGATTTCGCCCAGCAGGCGAGTCTCACCATCGACACGCTGTCGCTCAAGCGCAACCTGCAGGTCGGCTTCGGACAAATATCCCCAAGCAATCAGAAGATCGCCCAGTCGTGGAGGTGCATGTGTCGAGATGTTCATGGGGAAGTGATTAGTGGTGAGGGGTTAGTGTTTAGTTTTTGAAAGGTGCGTTTCTTCACATGACGCCTAAACTACCTGTGTCCTTCTATTACGAATAACTTTTTACCGCTTCGATCACGCTTTCGAAGACTTCGATATAGAGGTCAAGCCGCGTGATTTCCAGGATCTTTCGATTGACCGTACCGCTGGACGAGAGCTTCAGGTCGCCGCCCCGTTCGCGGAGTCGGTCCAGCACATTCAGAAGCATTTCGAGTCCATGACTGTCGACCGCTTCGACATGATCGATATCGAGCACGACGTTGGCCCGTTCGAGTGACGTTAAGCACGCGAGCAATTCGTCGCAACGATTCTCGAGCATCTCTTCCGGAGCATGTGCAACGACGACTTCGCCGAAAACTTCAGTCGGAAGATTCATGGTAGTGCTCCGGTTTCTTTCCGTAGTAAGGGATTAAGTACGATATCACACTGCTCGATTAGCAGCAGCTAGTTTCGAACATCTCGTCGACGATATTCTTCAACCCAGCGGGCGAGAACGGTTTGGTAATGATTTTTTGGATATTCAGTTGCTCGTCGATATTCTCTTGCAGGAGCTCGAATCCTTTGCCCGTGAGCATAAAGACGGGTAGCGACTCGGTTCGCTCGTCTTGTCGAATTCGTCGAATAAGCCCCAGTCCGTCGAGCCTGGGCATTTGGCAATCTGTAATCAGAAGATCGGGAATCGTCTCCTGGATCTTTTCCCAAGCCTCTTCACCATCGCCGGCAGAAATAACGGTGTATCCGCCTCGTGAAAGTTTAAACTCCGCCGTCCGTCGAATCGGCATCTCATCGTCGCAAATCAAAATCGTTTTCGACATCATCGGATCATCTCTCCGTTTATCAAATTTAATTATCTTATATATGATTCGAATCGAGTATTACATCTTCACTGCCCACTATCTACTGTCCACTCCCCTAAGCCATTTGCCCGGCGCCTGGGATGACGACCGAGAAAGTACTTCCATCGCCGAGGCTGCTCGCAACGGTCATCTCGCCGCCATGCACGTCTTCAACGATATGTTTCGCTAGCGGTAATCCGAGCCCTGTTCCTGGTGCCATTTCGCTGTTGCTCTTTACACGATAGAATTTGTCGAACACGCGTTGGCGATCTTCCTCCGAGAGTCCGACGCCCGTGTCTTTGACCTCGAACCGAACATGATCGTCGACCATGCGGCTTCGGAGGATAACCTCACCACCGTCGGCCGTATACTTGACGGCGTTGGACAGGAGATTGATCGCCGTTTGGAGCATCATATCGCGGTCGGCCAACACGCCCAGGTACATGGGACTCAGGTCGGTCTTGAGCTCGATATGCTTTGCCTCGGCTTGCGGCTGAATGACGTTTGCCGCTTCTTCGAGGATTTCGTTCAGCGATTGATTCAGCTTATTGACGTTAACAACGCCCGCTTCGATACGAGCCAAATTGAGCAAATTCTCGACCAGTCGCGTCAGTCGTTTCGTTTGCGTATCGATCGCTTCGAGGAATTCGTTCTTGGCATCTTCATCGTCATCGACATCGCCCGAGATCAGGAGCTCGGTGTAGGCGGCGATGCTTGCCAGCGGAGCCTTCATTTCATGGCTGACCGACGAGACGAATTCGGCACCGCGACGCTGGAGCTGTCGGCGGTCGCTAATATCTTGGAAGACGGCGACCGCGCCACCGCTCTGCTCCATCTTGCCCTTGCGATGTTTCTCTTCGCGGCCGAAATCGACCGAGTTGATATCGCTCGATTGACTTCGAGATTCGGAAGACTCGGCCGACATGCTAGCGGTATCGACCGTAGCACCGCCGATTTCGAGCGAGGGTATTCCACTGTGGAGTCGGCTGGTCGAGACGCGGAACCATCTTGTATTTCCATCGGAGTCGACTAGCGACATCTCATCGGTTCGCTGCTTGCCCGCCTTGCGTTTGATCGTTGCACGAAGCAGTTCGCAGATGCGTCGATTCAAGACGAGCGACTCGATCGCAACCGGTTCGTTCAGATCGACTTCAATGCCTAGCAATTCTCGGGCTGCATGATTGGCCAAGACGAGATCGCCATAATCGTTGATCACCAGAACGGGTTCGCCCAGCTCGGTCAGGACGGCTTCGACTTTCGCGACGCGAGCGAGGGCCCGACGACAGCGGATATCGTAAACGTTTCGATCCGATTTTAGATCTTCGATTCGGAATGCGGACTCCTGCACCGACTCGGCGAGGCGAAGCACCCGATCCTCCCACCATGTCTTAGGAGTGGACTCAGGATTTGAATGATCGGACGACGCGCCGGAACCGATCCAGGTTGCGCCGATTTGATCGAACGGACCGCACGACTGGTCGCCGGTCATCGAAATCAGATCGTCGAGCCTCCCAGCCAGCTTTTGTGATTCGCCGCGACCAGACATAAGCGAAACGGCGCCAGCCGCAAGCGACAGACCGATCGCTCCAAGAACGAGCCCCATCTGGGCGGTCGCACCACCGAGCCCGAACCAAGAGACGACGAGCCAAGCAATCGCTAAACCGACAGCGAGTACCCAAGCTGCAATTGCAGGGAATCCCTTCATTTGCCACACTTCCAAATAAACAAAACCGATTCTCGTGTATCAAACCCGTGCCATAAGTCACCATCGCTTCTAGGAAAAAAGTACTCGGACTTTTTCCGCGCATACGATTTGCGACTTTAGGGTTTGCAATAAATACGTTTCGGCTATGTTCGGATCAGCACGTGGCAGTCTCAAGAATTGCCGATGCCGGCGCGCGAAACTTAATTCACGTACCGGCATAGCAATTCGGCCGTTCGTTCGATTCGGAGTCTTCGTAAATCCTAAGGGGGATTAACGAACAACCGAATCGGCCGGCGTCGATGAAGCTGGTCGGTTTGCCTGAAGCGGCTGAGCGATCGTCGGATCTAATTCCAATGCCCTCTGCCTGCTCCACGCGGCCGTCTCCGTCTTGCCGAGTGCAGCCGATGCATAGCCTAATAAAGCGTAGGACAAGGCATTGGTTTTGTCCAATGAAACTGCCTCGGTGAAGACAGCTTCGGCCCGCGGGTAGTTACCCCGGTGGTAGTAGGACATCCCAAATATGTGGCGTATTGGCACCGATTCAGGGAATCGATCGAGACGAGGCTCGATCAGATCGAGCGCAACGCTCGGGTGTTCGAGTCGCAGCGAGGCCGCCGCAACGTCGATAAGTATCTTGACATTCTCCGGCTGAAGGTCCATCGCTTGACGGAAACAGTTAAGTCCCGGGTCGGGTCGACCGGCCCTGAGTTCCGCTTTTCCCCTTTCTACAAGGCTCGCAACGGGTCCAGAATGGATAGGACTGATCCGCGGATCGGTCGTCGCCGACGTCTTCTGAACGGTCGACTCGGCTTGAGGCGATTGTACCAACTGTGTCGATACGGCCGACTGCACCGGTTGCGTCGCCTGTGCGGGAGACATTTGTGAATTATTCGACGGATGTTCCGCTACTTGGTTATTTGGTGACGGAGTGATCGTCTGTGAACGGTCGGGAGCCACCACGGGCTGCGTCTGCTGGACCTGATATGGCGAAGGTTCCGGAGTCGCCTGCACCTCAATCGGAGCCTCAGGAATCTGATAAGGTGAAGGATCCTTCGCAGGGCGAACAAGCGGCGATGTCTGCGCCGTCGCTTCGGGCAATTGATACGCGGCACTGGCCGACGTTTGAGGATCGACGCGTCGAGGCTCCGTCATACGATTGACCAGTTGCTTGTCGGCCGACGGTCCACGCGGCTTGTTGACGCCAATGAGCTTGCCCGTCTGCTTCATGTTCTGACGCTTGAACTGATCGAGCGCCGTATAATAGGCCGACATGAAAAGTTCGTTATTGGGCGAGAGATCGACTGCCTTTTTGTACGACTTGATCGCGGTATCGAGTCGACCACCAGCGTCGAGCACCAGTGCCAACGCGTGATGCGATTCTGGATCATCGGGGAAGTACTGCGCCGCCAGTTCACCATGCGCGGTTCCCGTGCTGTAGTCGGCGTTACGCAGACACAGGTCGATCATCAACAGGCGAGCTTCGCGATGTTGCGGATTTCGACGCAGCAACAGAACCAACGTCTGCTTGGCGGACGTGTAATTTCCGTTTTCGAACGCTTGCTCGGCCGACAGGAATTCCGCCATGTCGCGACGTTCGCCAACGCTACGACGAACTCCGCTAACTTGCTGCTGAAGCTCGGCGAACGTCCTTCCGCCGGTCAAATCATCGGCCGGCGAAGCTTGCTGCTCGACCGACGGATGCTTGTAAGTAACAGCTTGCTGCTCGACGGCGGGTCGCTCAACAGCGGGTTGCTCGACGACAGGCTGTTGCTGTGCGACTGCCACCTGCTGCTCTGGCTGCATATTGGTCGCATACGGCGGATTGACCGGTCCGATTCGTTCGGGTGCCAAGGCCGGATTTTCCGCAACGAGCGAGCGATCTTCCGGCGTTTCCGGCGTTTCCGGCGTTTCTTCCGGAGCGTCGTTTTGCGCCAAACTAGACGCGGACGCAGCTTCCTCTTGCTCGTCGCTACCGATGGGTAAACCAAGAGATCGCCCCATGAAGACCAACATCTCCAGCGGATTGGGCATATCTTCTTCGATTTCTTCATCCTCGGAAATCGCAGCTTCTTCACTCGTGGTAGGTTCCACTTGTTCTTCCGCGATGGCGACATCTTCCGCAATGGCGACATCTTCCGGTCGAGGCGCTCGAGGCGTCGCGTCCGACTCGACGAATTGCTCATCCGTTTCGACGACTTCCTCGTCCGAACCGCCGAACGACAACCACCCGATCTCGAGCGGTCGGTTGTCACTCGCAGCGCAACCTACGATAAAGACCATACAGGCAAGCAATAAGCCGAACGATTTAATAATGCTTATCGTTTGATTCATTGAAGTTTCCCCGGTTTATGAATGTTCGTGTGTACCCCCGTGCGTCCCCGGTCGTAAGGATGGACCGGAACGGTAGCACCCGCTGCACGCTGAAGCATCCAGTGCGGGATCGCCGTTTCCCCTGGTACCACGGAAGGGTTTCGTTGTATATTGTCCGAACCGACCATCGATCCGGTAACTGCTTGATTTCTATTCGTCGCTCGGTCAATCATCGCCTGCGATGCATGTGTGGGCACGCCGATCGATTCGATCTGCATACCGGCCGTCGGGATCACGCCTCCGGCGGGTGCTCGCAGCTCGGGCGATATCGTTGACGGAATTCCAGTCAGCGGATCGACCGGCACACCGTCGAGATTGCCCGCATGGAGCGTATGTTCGCCCGACGGATTGCTGAGCCAAATATTGCTTCGCAGTTCGATCGCTTCTCGGCTGAGCGGATCGAACTGGACCGCCATTTCGGCGAAACGCAGTGCGTTGTTTCGATCGCCGGCCGACCAGGCATTTTGCGCCAAGCGGACGTATCGTCGCGCGACGCTTCGCTTGCCTAGCGGACTCATCTTTTCGGAAAAGACGCTGTGACGACGAAGGAATTCACCTGCGATCTCGTTCCCCTCTCTACTCATGCCCGGTTCGTAAATAATCCGCGGCGTGAGGACGACGATCACTTCGTAACGCTCCGACTTTTCTTCCTTGCTGCGGAACGCCGGACCGACCCAGGGCAGGTTTCCGAGCACGGGCACCTGTTCGACGCTCTGCTCGAGCTGCTCGCGGATAAGCCCCCCGATGACGATCGTGCATCCATCACGAATCATTATATTCGTCGTCACCTGCGTAACCGTTTTATTAGGCAGAGGTACGTCTGCGACCGATTTCACGTCACCTGTAGAAAGTTCCGGATGAATTTCCAGTCGAATGATGCCATCATCAGAAATAAATGGCCTTAGTCGCAAAATTGTCCCCGTTTCGAGGAATTGCACACTCGAAACCGTACTCGTTTCGGTCGCCGTCTGCGTGGCGAGATATCCTCGCTGTTCGCCGATTTGAATTTCGGCCCTATGTTTGTTCAGCGCGATCACACGTGGCGTCGCAATAATGTCCGTGTCACCCACCGTCTCGATCGCCTCGATAAAGGCGCCAAGCGAGCTATCGAGGAATCCGAACTTCAGCGCACCCTTCTCGAACTTGAAGTTTGCAAGCGTCGACGTAGGATCGCCAATTCCGAACTTGATCGTACCCTTGTTACGCAAGAACTGGAAATTGACACCGAACTTGTCTTCATTTCCCAGCTTCACTTGCAAAACCATCGCTTCGATCGCGACCTGCATCGGACGAACGTCGATCTGCTCGACCATTTGATCAACCTGTGCGAGCACCGCTTCGTAATCGCGAACGACCAGCACGTCGGTTCCCGCATAGCTGTTTCCACCGACATTGTCATCGTCCGATCCAATTCCCGCTTCCGACGGGCTTGTAACGCTAACCGTCCCGAGATCGGGCGTCAGTAGCGGCTGAATCAACGTCTGAAACTCGGATGCGTTCACATAGTTCGGGCGATAGATTCGCGTTCCGACGCGATCGCCCATCTGCTCGATCTTGTCGAAATCCTTTTGCGATCCGACATAGATAAATTTGCCTTCGTGGCGCATCGAGAAACCGGCCGACTTCAAAATCGCATCGAGCGCTTGGTCGACCGTCACGCCGTTAAGCACGACGGAGACTTGTCCCTGCACGGACGAGCCGGCAAGGATATTCAGTCCGGCGTAATCGCCCAAGGTCTCGAGCACTTTACGGATATCTTCGTTCACGAAACGGATCGAGAGCAACCCGTCGTTTTGATTGCTCGCATTCGACGAATTCGTCGCTGGATTGATCGCACTATTCTGCGACCCCGACGTCGCTGCATTTCCGTTGTTTGGACCGCCGGCCGGTCGAATCGAAATCGTCGTTCCGGGTTCATCTACTGCGGCGGCGGCAGAGGCGGCGTTTGAAGCGGCGCCAGCTTGATCACCGAAACGAATCGAATTCGTTTGATCGGAAGCGTCCGCATTTTCCGCGCCCGCATCGGCCTGTGAAGGACGAAGTGGCGGAAGCGGACGCTTGAGTTTCAAGTCCTCAGGAGGCGCGACCGTAGTTCCTTGGTTGGCATTGCTGCCCGACGTTGCGGGCGTTAACACCGGAGCGTCGACCTGCTGACCGTATCGCGGAGCGGCTGTAGCAACCACGGGATTCGATATCGAGGCACCAGGCGTCGAAATCGCGTCGAATGATCCGCCACGTGGTTTTTGCGCGATCGAACTGCCGGTCGTCGGCATATTGAATCGAACTTCGGACCCTGGCGCTGCACGACCCGCGCCACGAGCGATATCTTCAAGCGACATATGGTCGGGAACGATGCGTGCCGTCGAACCAGTCAGACCTTTCTTAATCAACGAACCGTTGACCGACGATTGCTTGCCCGAGTCGACGATCGCCATCGTAACTGGCGGATCTAAAACGGGCGCTACCCTTGGAGTTTCAACAACCGGAGCCGCTTCGACGACCGGCTCCCAACTGGAACGAGGTTCCGAATCGGTACGAACCGGACATGCTTCGGGCTCCACAAGCGCGGGATCGGCTGCTGGCACGGCGGTAGCAACATTTCCGACATTGTTCGCTTCAGGAGCGGCGGATGGCTCGTCGAACTGATCGAGCACTTCCTTGAAAAGCGGATCGGCCGAATCGACGGCAGGCACTGAATCGACAGTAGGCGTTTCATTTCGCACCTGCGATCGAGTGTCAGGCTCTACAGGGCTAGCCGGCGGCATGGGAATGGCTTCGCCCGTCGGACCGACAGGCGCCTGGGACGCCATCGAGTACCATCCGACCTTCTGGCCCTTATTGCCATCGCTAACCGTGCGAAGTTGCATCAGATGCGGCAGTTGTTTGTTTTCAGAATCGTCGGCCGGAGCGCGGCGACTATCGACATGCGCGGCAAGCGGCACGTCGGGCGACAGAACCGCGGGCGCTGCCTCTATCGGTTCTAGTCGCTGTG
>Ga0180430_10005720_pt1 | contig 10265 bp, 8 predicted proteins | sample SS_ome_9_FD_132999 | JGI IMG/M metagenome (GOLD analysis project Ga0180430, IMG submission 132999) | Hypersaline lake sediment archaeal communities from the Salton Sea, California, USA - SS_1_S_2 metaG | ecosystem: Environmental > Aquatic > Non-marine Saline and Alkaline > Hypersaline > Sediment... | reverse complement strand
GAGATTTGCTGGCGGGTAACGGCAAGCCCGACTTCGCCCATCCACCGTGCTTCAAGGCCTGTTCCATTGGGGTAGCGGCCGTCGGCGGAGCCGACACCTTCAAGGTGCCCGCCGCAGGTGGTGATGGCAATACTATTGGCAGCTACTTCATACAGCACTTCCGGGGTGAGTGCGCCACTTTTGGGGTAGATATCAGATACGATGATGCAGGGCACGTTGCGTGCAAAGGCCTGTTCAACAGCGGCCTGGACCCACATGACAGGGATGGTGCTGGTGGCAACATGACGGATATGGATTGGGTGCAGAAGATGGTAATGTGCGCGGCAGACAAGGTTGGCGAGGATAAAAGATGCGATCTGTACGACCGCGGCGCCGGGTGCGTCACCCCCCAGCCCGCCAACCATAGCGGTGGCCAGCGAAGCGTTACGCATGCCATATTCGACCGAATTCAAGGCGCGGGCCATGTTAACCTGGTCAATGATGAGTTCATTAAACATGGCTACCAGGTGTGCATCTGTTTGGCGCAGATAGTCCGGGTGGGCGATGGCCAGGTCGCCGATCTCAGTAACTGCGCTCTGGCCAGCAAGCATACCCATACCGGGGCGGCCGATATCAATAAGTGCCTGGCGCAGTTGCGTAACTTCCCAGCGGGCAGCGTGAATCTCGAGTGGTGTTCCGGATTCTACCGCGCGGTTCTCTATATGGGTGATAGAGCCGCAGGTGATAAGATCAACAATCGGTTCCTGGGCCCAGCTTTTTACACAGGGGATGAATAGCTCTTGCGGAGTGGGTGCCCCAGGGTTGCCGGCCCATACCAGGGGCGGGCGGGGGTCCATGATTGCACGCGCGAAAAGTGTGCGTGCATCACTGCCGCTACCCATCTGGAGCTCCTGCGGCATCGCTTGCATACTCTGTTCTAATTCATCCTGTGAGAATTGGATGATGCGTCCGGTGCTGATACAGTAGACGCCGCTTGAAAAAGCGAGTTCCAATCCTGCCTGGAAGAGACGGTCGATCAGATCATTATCCTGTGGGATCGGATTGGTTTTGTCCCATGAGAGTTGATATTTATTTATCAAGCGTTGCACAGGTAGAACGACGTATTCCATGTCCCAATCATTCTTGGCGACCGGGGGCCCGTTTTTGGTACGGTCGAGGATCTCGAGGTAAGGAATAGTGTCCATATTTATCTTTCATTTTAACCTGAAAACAATTTCCATTTCATCAGGATTGCATTTGAAGATAGAATGTGTGGTAATATTCTGCTGCTTAATAAACTTATGTTTTGAGAATTCCTTTTTATTGCTCGTCAATATGTGGACGAGCTTTTTTCTTGCCCGTTGGGGTTAAGAGAAGGGCAATACCAGAAAAACCACGGGGTCGTGTGTTTTCGGGGTGTGCAGATCAGGAGTTATCAGAACAACCGATGGAGAATTTGATGACAACTGAATTTGATACACTCAACCTGCAGCCGCAGCTGCTGCAGGCAATTGCGACGCTGGGTTATGAAGAACCGAGTGAAGTACAGACTAAGGTAATTCCACTGATGCTGGAAGGCAGGGATGTGATTGCACAATCGCAGACCGGCTCAGGAAAGACGGCCGCCTTCGCGATGCCGATTTTACAGGACCTGATCTTTGGCGGCAGTACAGGTAAAATTCAAGCCCTGGTATTAACCCCCACACGTGAGCTAGCGATCCAGGTGGCAGACGCGATTAAGGATTACGGGCAATATGTGCATGTAAAGGTGATGGCTGTGTATGGCGGCCAGCATTATGGCAGCTCAAAACGCAGGATCGCGGAAGGGCTGGATGTCCTGGTGGGCACGCCAGGGCGGCTACAAGACCTGATGGGCCAGCATATCGTTGATCTCACTTCTGTGCGAACAGTCATTTTAGATGAAGCGGATGAGATGCTGAGCATGGGATTCATAGAAGATATTGAGAATATCTTGCGTGAAACACCCGCACAGCGGCAGACAACCCTGTTCTCGGCAACAATCCCCGCGCCTATTCGGCGCATTGCGGAACATTATATGCATGAGCCGGCCACTGTTACTGTTGACCGAAAACAGCTGACAGTTGAATCGATTGATCAGCGCTATTGTTTGGTCAATAAAGAAGATAAACTGGCTGTGATCACCCGATTACTGGAAAGCGAAGCTGTCGGGTCTACGCTGGTTTTCACAAAGACACGTGCTGGCTCCGGGACGCTGGCTAATGAACTTACACAGCGAGGTTATCCTTCAGAAGCATTGAATGGCGACCTTGAGCAGCAGGCGCGCTTACGCGTGCTGGACCGATTCCGTTCGGGACAATTGAAGATCCTGGTGGCGACGGATGTGGCCGCACGTGGACTTGATATCGATGATATTTCGCATGTGTTTAATTATGATGTGCCAAATGACCCGGAAGCGTATGTGCATCGCATTGGACGCACTGGACGGGCAGGTAAGGATGGTGTTGCGATCACCCTGATCACACCGAACGAGATACGTTTTATGCATCGCATCGAAGGATTTACCAAGCACAAAATTACCCAGGCTGAGATCCCCTCAGAAGAAGAGATCTACGCCCGGCGGGAAAACCATCTGCTCAGCAAAGTGAGTGTATGGTTGGAGCGGGACCGCTGCCGGCGCGAAGAAGAAATGATCGAACAATTGATGGCAGAAGGGCATGATCCTTTTAAGATTGCCGCAGCAGCATTGAAACTGGCGCGTGTGGAAGAAAAACGCCGGCCGGTGGAAACGGTCAGTGTGGTACAACTCGGCATACGAAGCAGCAGGGGATCGCGCGGCCAAACACAAAGTGCCAGTGGCAAAGGAAAGAACACACGAAAACAATCGCAGCGCGGTGGAAAAAGAAATGATACTGCACGGCGGGCGAAAGAAGAGGGGATGGTGCGGCTGAAACTGGCGCGCGGAAAGACACACGGCATCAATCCCGGCGAGGTGGTGGGGGGTATCGCTTCTCGTGCGGCGATTCCGGGCAGCGCGATCGGAAAAATCATTATTGAAGATACGAATACACTGATTGATGTGCAGGAGGATTGTGTCTCACGCGTACTGGGTCAAACCGGATGCTATCATTTCCGCGACCACCACAATGTGACGATCGAAAGAGTGGCATAAATAAAATACAAGAGGAGCGCAACTTAAAAATGTGCTCCTTTTTTGATGGGGAGCTGCCCTGACTAAACGGGATCGGGCACTGCGGCGATTATAATGGGAGCAAACATAGGTATGTAACTGATGCTTAATGCTTTTCTGCCGCAAAAAATTGATAATGACTATAAAGGGAATCCAATCGCCCTGTGGGTGTTCGCTGCGATTACGGTGATGACGATCGCGCGCAGCCTGGTGCATATCGTCGCAGCGGATGGCGGCGCGCAGTCGATCGCGACCATTCCGCTTAATACATTTACTGAGGCAGGTGCGCGCACGGCGGTGTTGATGTTTGCCTACTGGGGGATTTCGCAATTGCTGATGGGTTTTTTGTATCTGCTGGCGCTGTTGCGCTATCGTTCAATGATCCCGCTGATGTATCTATTTATGGCGGCTGAATACGCGCTGCGGCTGGTTGTGGGCCGGTTGAAGCCGATCGAAACAGCGCAAACCGCGCCCGGTGCGGTAGGGAACTACGTGTTTATACCGCTGGCGCTGGTAATGTTTTGGCTGGCGCTACCAACCCCTCAACAAAAACCATAATAAATGCCTTGAATCTTAAAAAATGATAAAAGTCATTGACTTTTAAGTACATAAGTTGTATCATATTGACATAAATTGGATACAATATCCAATATCCAAATTACGGTCAATAATCAGTGTCAGGAGAATAAGAAACTATGACTTTAGATATCCCAAAAACCATGAAAGCAGCAGTATTATTTGGAAAAGACGATCTCCGCGTTGAAGAGGTACCGGTTCCAGAGCCGGTTGAGCATGAGGTGTTGGTTAAAGTACACGCTTGTGCGATCTGTGGCACGGATCCAACCGTTATCTCCAAAGGATGGAAAGGGATGCCTGCATACGGCGCTTTTACGCCAGGCCATGAATATAGTGGCGAAATCGTTAAGGTCGGTCCTGGTGTTTCGGATTTTCAAGTGGGTGATCGCATTGCAATCGAATCGCATAAAGGTTGTGGATATTGCCAGAACTGCAAACGCGGACGATATACGATCTGCCTGAACTACGGCAAACCGGAAACTGGCCATCGACATTATGGGTTTACAAATAATGGTGGATATGCACAATACGTTGTCAATAATGTCAGCACGCTTTACAAAATTCCTGATAATGTGTCCTATGATGAGGCAGCATTGGTTACAACCGCTGCCTGTGTCCATTATGCACTTGATAATATTGGCGGTTTTCTCGGAGGAGAGACAGTTGCTGTTTTGGGACCTGGACCGATTGGTTTGATGGCTGTCCAGCTTGCTAAAGCACTTGGCGCAGGAAAAGTTTACCTGACCGGTACGCGAGATTCGCGATTGAAAGTTGGGAAAGATTTGGGGGCTGATATGATTATCAACATCAACGACCAGAATGTGGTTGAGACGATCATGAAAGACACGGATGGACTGGGTGTTGAACTGGCAATCGAGTGCTCCGGTGCCCCTTCGGCGGTAGAAGAAGCGTATGAGGTTGTGATGCGCGGCGGACGGATTTCATTCATTGGAGATTCGCATGAGAATCCGACCCCCAATCACCGCAAGTTTGTATTGGATGACTTGAAGGCAGCGGGTGTGCGCGGCGAAGGCTTGGGAGACTGCCGGCGCTCCCTGGAACTATTCAAGATGGGCAAGATCAATGCGAAGCCTTTCATCACGCATCATTTCCCGCTGGAACAAATCAATGAAGGTGTTGAAACATTTGTCAAGCGCAAAGGCGGTGCGCTCAAAGTGATCATTCAACCGAACGAATAATCTACCGCATAATTAATACCTGGAGTAATTTGTATGGTAAATAAGTTACTATTAAAGGCAGAAAATATTTCCAAAGCGTTTCCTGGTGTGCAGGCGCTGGATAAAGTCAACTTTGATCTATATGAGGGGGAAGTGCACGTACTGATCGGGGAAAATGGTGCTGGAAAGTCAACCCTGATGAAAATTTTTGCAGGCGCTTACTTTCCTGATTCCGGATCCATTGAGATCAGCGGAAAAAAAGTAAACTTTCGCAGCCCACAGGATGCGCAGGAAGCAGGGATTGGGATCATTTATCAGGAATTCAACCTCATTCCTGATATGAATGTGGCTCAAAACATGTTTTTAGGGCGGTTCCCGAAACGCGGCGGGGTGATCATTGATCATAAAAAGCTGCATGCAGCTGCCGATAAGATCCTCAAGAGTTTATCGTTAAACATCGATACCAGGGTAAATGTGTGTGAGCTTGGCACAGGCCAGCAGCAAATGGTTGAAGTGGCAAAGTCTCTCACGATGGATTCGAAGATCCTGATCATGGATGAACCAACTGCGGCATTGACCGAAAGAGAGATTGACAGCTTGTTTGCGATGATCAAGACTCTGAAGAAACGCGGGATCGGAATCATTTATATTTCCCACAGATTGGAAGAGGTCAATCTTGTTGCCGACCGGGTCACAGTTCTGCGCGATGGAAAATATATTGGCACGAAGGACGTTGATGAGGTCGAGATACCAGAATTGGTCAATATGATGGTGGGGCGTGAGATCGCCAATATGTATGCATTCGCGAAGGATACCGATGTATTTGGCGAAGAAGCGCTGCGTGTGGAGAACCTGAAGAGTGGTTCGAAAATTAAAGGTGCGTCGCTAGCGATCCGCGCTGGCGAGATCGTTGGCCTGGCTGGCCTGGTAGGCGCAGGGCGCACAGAACTGGCCCGAGCAATTTTTGGCGCGGATAAATATGACTCTGGCAAAGTATTTGTTTTCGGAAAAGAAGTCAATCCCAGGGAACCAATTGATATGGTTGCGGAAGGAATGGCGCTAATCCCAGAAGACCGCAAAGGGCAAGGGTTGGCGCTTATTTTACCGACATCTGAGAATATTGTGATGGCGAATCTGAAAGGACTTTTCAACGGTCCATTTATCAATTTAAAAAAAGAACGTGATGTTTCCAACAAGTACATCACTGACCTGAGTATTGCGACCCCTTCACACACGCGCGTGGTGCAATTCCTTTCGGGAGGCACCCAGCAAAAAGTGGTTCTGGCGAAATGGTTGTGCACACAATCGAAGGTCTTCATTTTTGATGAGCCAACCCGCGGCATTGATGTGGGCGCGAAAGCGGAGATCCATGGCTTGATGCGCGAACTGGTGAAGAATGGGGCTGCAATCCTGATGATCTCATCTGAATTACCTGAAATCATTGGAATGAGTGACCGTATTTATGTCATGCGAGAGGGTGATATCGTTGCTGAATTAAGCTGTAATGAGGCAACGCAAGAAACTGTGATCGCCCACGCGATGGGCGGGGCTTAAGGCAGACAACTGAAAGGTTGATTTCTTTAGGAGAGATGCATGCAAATTGCAAAAAAAAATAACACGAAAACAACAATCGATAAGATCAAGCAATTCCTTAATGGTTTGCCCCCGCTGACCTGGGTTGTGGTGGCTTTGTTCATCATCTTTGGGCTGATATCGCCTGAATTTTATCTGGTTGATAATCTGGTGAATATGGTTCGCAGAGGATCTACATTATGGATCCTGGCCACGATGGCAACACTCCTGCTGATCTCTGGCGGGTTAGACCTCTCACTAGGAGCGGTTCTAACATTTTCCGGTGTGGTAATGGCGATTATGCTGCGGGCTGGTTATGGTCCGCTTATTTCTAGCCTGGCGGGTATTTTATCCGGAACGCTCATTGGTGCGTTGAATGGGCTGCTCGTATCCACTCTGGGAATTCCCGCATTTATTGTGACACTTGGTACGATGAATGTCTTTGCAGGATTAGCAGTTGCGATGTCAGAAACATCCGCGATTTTTATTGATAATTTCACAATGAAATTTATTGGCGCGGGGGCGATCGCCGGGATCCCCGTACCGGTATGGGTTTCAATTATCATTTTTGTCCTATCATACGTGATTTTCCACCACACATCCTTTGGGCGCTACATCGTGGCAATCGGCGAGAACAAGTTAGGCGCGCATCTTTCCGGTGTGAACACCGGATTTTATACGTTTTTAGTCTTTGCTTATGCAAGCACAATGGCTGGGATTGCAGGTGTCGTCCTTGCTTCGCGTATTCAGAGCGCAGACCCGCGTGTGGGAGTAGGCTGGGAATTTGACGCGGTCGCCGCATCCATCATGGGCGGCACATTGCGGGGCAGCGGAAAAAGCGGGATTACAACCACGATAGTTGGTGTGCTGCTGATCGTAATTCTGCGTAACGGGTTAAACATTATCCAGGTGCCAGTGGAATGGCGGTCGGCAGTGGTGGGTGTATTCCTGCTGGCAGGGATCATCATCGATATATCCATTCGCAGAAGGGAAAGCTAAGAACCATGGCTGAGAAGAATTCCGTAAAGAAAATTGGAAAAATTAAATTGTCCAGTCAGGCAATGAATTCGCTGCCTCGGCTGATGATCTTGTTGCTGCTGAGCCTTGTGCTGACATTTCTGTCTCCATATTTCCTCACAAAATTAAATTTGATCAATGTGGTGGCGATGTCAAGCATCCCTGCGATATTCGCGCTAGGCGAGATGCTGGTGGTGCTGACGGGCAATATCGACCTTTCCCTGGGCGCTATCTTTTCATTAGGCGGTGTGGTTGTAGCTGCGCTGATGAAATACCTGTTGGTGCCTGTCCCGATTGCGATTTTAGCCGGAATGGCAGCAGGCGCATTGATGGGTGTTATAAACGGCGTACTAATGGCAAAAGTGAAACTACCTTCCTTTATTGGTTCTTATGCATTGCGGGTAGCGATCACCGGTTTTGCTAATGCGATTCTGCAGGGATATATCGTATACGATTTTCCCCCGGCCTTCCGTTTTATCGGTGTGCAGCGCCTGTTTGGGATCCCTGTTCCAATTTATTTCGCCGCTGCGGTGTTCTTTGTCATCTGGGTTGTGTTGTACCGCACCAAATTAGGGCGAAAGATTTATGCGGTTGGAGCAAACCCGGAGGCAGCCAGATTATCTGGAATAAAAAATGACCGAGTGATCATGACGGTGTATATCATTGCCGGGAGTATGGCTGCGCTGGCTGGTATTCTGCAAACCTCACGCATTAATCAGGCGCATGCGTTTCTGGGAGATCCCACACTGCTACCGGGTATTGCTGCAGTTGTGATCGGTGGAACGAGCATGTTTGGTGGGGTCGGGGGTGCGTTCGGGACAATTATCGGCGCGCTGATCATGAATGTGATCCAAAATGGACTGAATCTGCTTGGTGCACCGTCGGTCTGGCAGCAAACAATTGTTGGTGGAATTATCTTATTTGCTGTGGTCATTGACCAATCTGTGCGACAGGCAACTGCGAAACGGATCAACTAAACAAAATGAATCTTATTTCTAATAAGCAGATATATGAGAACAAACGCATGTTTGAAAGGAGGCGATTAACCGGAAAAGACACAATTATTTACCATATTAATAGGATTAAAAAATAAAGGAGAAGTATAAAAAATGAAAAAGACCACTATTTTAGTAACGATTTTGATTGCGTTTGCGTTGATTTTAGGCGCATGCACAATGCCAGAAGAAGCAGCTGAAGCCCCCGCAGAAGAAGCTCCTGCAGCGGAAGAAGTTGTCGAAGAAGAGGTAATGGAAGAAGAAGTCGCAGAAGAAGCCGAAGTCTATGACATCGCGATCGTTGTCAAGAACTTCGCATCTTCTTTCTGGGCGCAGCATGTTGAAGGCGCAGAAAAGGCTGCTGCAGATTTAGGCATCAACCTGACCTCACATGCTCCTGAAAAACCCGAGAATATTGAAGAACAGATTGCGATTCTCGAAGATCTGATCACCGCTGGCGTGGATTGTATTGCGTTAGCACCAACCAATACCGAAGCAATCGCAGCCGGCATTGTCAAGCTGAACGATGCTGGCATCCCCGTTGTGTATGACAACACCATGGGTTCCGGCGGCGACTATCTGGCATATGTTGGTATCGACAACTACGATGTTGGCATGCAGCTGGGTGACTATGTTGCAGAGCTGATGGGCGAAGAGGGCAACCTGCTCCTGTTAGAGGGTGTTCCCGGACAGTCCACCAGCGATCTGCGCTCCAATGGCGTGGAAGATGCATTAGCAAAATATCCAAACATCACCTTTAGCCGTGTACCAGCTGAATGGGACGCAACAAAAGCGTATGACATCACCACCAATGAACTCACCAAACTGGGCGGGCAACTAGACGCGATCATCGCTGCTGGTGCCGGCATGAGCGAATCGGCTGCGGAAGCAGTGACTGCATTCGGTGTTTCAATGGACGATATCATCATTGGCTCATTCGATGTAACACCCGCAGTGGTGGAAGCGATTGAGAAGGGTAGTGTGGACTTCACCATCAACCAGCAGCCAAGCATGCAGGCGTACTTCAGCATTGAAGCCTGTGTGAAGCACCTGAATGGCGAAGAAGTTCCTGAGAACATTCCTTCACCAGTTGCTTTTGTGAACCTGGAAAATCTGGACGAGCATAAATAATCCATACGCTCTAGTCCATAATCTTTAAACAAAGCATGCCTGGCAGGGTAGAAACGATTATTCTGCTAGGCATCTTTAGAAAATGGAGCGCTATAAAAGATGGTAAAAGAAGTCAAAGTCATCAATGTTACGGCAAACCCTGCCATGGATGTTGCAGGACACACCAATTGTTTTGGCAAAGAGATAGCGGGTGAGATGCTGGGAATCGATCAGTATGCTTTGAAGTATGGTGAATTTGGTAAAGGCGGCGTTTCAGAAGAACATACGCACCCAGTGGCTGAACACGTTTTTTACATTCTTGAAGGTGCCCTTACCATTTTCACTGATGGAAAAGAATATACCGCAAATGCTGGCGAAGCATTGTATATTCCGAGTGGCATCCCGCATGCTTCGGCAAACGCTTTTGATGGCACCACAAAATATCTCGCGCTGACAACACCGCCAACCTAAACATAACTCTGATGTGTACAATTGTAAAGTAAGATCAGCGTATGAGTAAAGAAAACCGGTATGTGATTAGTGTGGATATGGGGACTGGCAGTGTCCGCGCGTGTTTGGTCAGTGATGATCTGCAGATCATCCATAAATCCCAAATCGAAGTGGCCTTGATGACAGACGCATCCGGGAAAGCTGAGCAAGATGCAACAG